>Ga0137374_10006604_pt1 | contig 13821 bp, 10 predicted proteins | sample SagtaG_20_FD_104811 | JGI IMG/M metagenome (GOLD analysis project Ga0137374, IMG submission 104811) | Vadose zone soil microbial communities from Sagehorn Ranch, Mendocino, California, USA - Sage1_R_100_16 metaG | ecosystem: Environmental > Terrestrial > Soil > Vadose zone | place: USA...
CCGTTCCCAGAGGCCCCGGAGCACGGCCAGCTCGGTCCCCCGGCCCACCATGGGGATGGGAGCGAAGGACCGCTCTCCGACCGGCGCGATCGGCCCGACGGCGATCCACGCCCGCACCGGCGCCGCCTTGCCCTTGAGCGTGACCGGCTCGAGCGGCTCGTACTCGATCGCGTCTCTAGTCAAGCGATAGGTGACCTCGCCGACGACGAGCCCGCCGACGGGAGCCTCCTGCTGGAGGCGCGAGGCGGTGTTGACGACGTCACCGGCGACGATGCCCTCGCCCCGCTCGGGGCGGGCGGCCAGTGAGACGACCGCCTCGCCGGTCGCGACTGCGGCCCTGACCTCAAGCTCGAGCTCCTCGACCGCCTCCAGGATCCGAAACGCCGATCGGACTGCACGCTCGGCGTCGTCCTCGTGCGAGACGGGTGCCCCGAAGACGGCCATGACCGCGTCGCCGACGAACTTCTCCACCGTCCCGCCGTAGCGCTCGATCTCGTGCTTCAGCAGCTCGTGGTACGGACGCAAGCGCGCCCGCACATCCTCGGGATCGGCCTGGTCGGAGGCGGCAGTGTGGCCGACGAGGTCGACGAACAGGACGGAGACGAGCTTGCGCTCCTCGGCCTCGACCGTCGGGCCGGCGGCGAGGGGGGAGCCGCACGCGCCGCAGAACTGGAACCCCTCGGGATTCTCTTGGCCGCACTCCGGGCAGATCGTCATCAGCCGGATGTTCCCACAAGGAGCGCCCAGAAGGATCGCTCGCAAATTGCGGACGATTCGTCCTTCGACCCCCTTGACTTGTCTGCGCCGACCCGCTTAGATCCTGCTTGCGCCGAGCACGGAGCGCGAGTAGGACGAAGCTTCACCGGGCGGCTGTACGTGCAAGCGGAAAGTCGGCCGGAGAGGTGGACGAAAGCGAAACCGGCTCGGCGAATCTCTGGTCCGGCTCAGTAGGTCCTTACGCGGCCGCGGAACTTCGGCGCGACGCCGCCCGCGAGCACCTTGGGAACGGTGACCGTGCTCGGGTCGCCGTCCGAGATGTAGCGCTGTTCCGGATGCAGCAGGAGGTAGCGGAGCCAGTAACCGCTCGACAGATCCTTCTCCTTCCGCGAAGGTGAGGCACGGATCCTGGGGATCGCGAGCGGATCGAACGCCGTCCCGTACGGCGACGGCGCCGGGCCCGCGCCCACCTCGAACACTCCCTGGTAGTGGTAGGACTGATCGTCCCAGCTCCCCTTGATCGCCAGCTCATGCGGGCTCGGGTAGATGCCGTAGGGCAGCGCAAGAGTCCGCACCTGCGCCGATGGAGCCGCGTCCGTGATCAGCTGCTGACCGAGCACGATCTCGCGCTGGACCTCGTCCGGGCCCAGCTGCCCGAGGTTGACGTGGTCGAGAGTGTGGTTGCCGAGCTCGAAACCGCGCTCGAAGAGGTTCGCGAGCATCTGCGAGCCGTTCGGCGCGCCGCCCCACGGATAGCGGATGACGAAGAAGGTGCCCGTCGCCGGGAATGCGGGGTGCTTGGCGGAGAAGCGGAGCAGGATCCCAAGCGCCGTCTTCGGATCGATCGTTCCGTCGGGCAGATAGGAGAACTGCTCGCGGCTCGAGTCGTCGAAGGTGAGGACGACCGGCGTCTTTCCCGCCGGCACATCGATGTGGCCGCTCACGAAGTCCTCTGCCCGGATCGGAACGTAGCCGCTGTCAGAGAGCAGCTGCAGCTGTCTGTGGAAGTCCTTCGAGGTCAGGTCGTACTCCCCGCCCCCCTGGACGACGCGGTGGAACATCAATACGGGGATCGAGCCAAGCTCGTTCGCACGAATCGCGCGCGGGTCGGGCGGCTTCGAGGGGGTCGAGGTCGTCATGGGCTGTGTGGCCGTGGTCGTCGCGTTCGGCGCGTGGGAGCCGCAGCCGGCGGCGGCCGCCGCGAGGAGTGCCAGCAGAGCTGCGAAGCCTCGGCTCATCGCGCGTGGGCTCCCGCAGTTCGGAGCTTGGATGTTCCCTCACGCGGGCCGAGACCGAACTTTGGGTCCGGCGGCTCCTCCCCTTCGAGCCGGGCCGTCACGTATTCGGCGAGCGCCGGACCGTGCTTGAACCCGTGCCCCGAGCCTCCGCCGAGGATCCAGACGCGCTCGTGCTCGGGATGGGGGGCGACGATGAAATTGGTGTCGGCCGTCAGCGCGTAGGGGCAGGTGCGGCTGCCGACCAGCGGCGCATCGGCCAGGGCCGGGAAGCGGGACGACAGGTACCAGCGCGTCCGGGCATCCGAGGTCGGAGACAAGACCCGTGCGTCCCCGTCCGGGTCGAATTCCGGCCCCTCGTTGTCCGGGGATGCCTTCACGCCGCGCCCGTCGAGATCGCCCAGCCCGTAGAAGGCGCTGTCGTACTCCACCCAGCCCGGCACGGGCGGCGTCTGCCAGTCGGCCGGGGCTCCGAAATAGAGGACGTCCTGCTTGGTCACCCGCAGCGAGACGAGCCCGGGGAATAGCCCCGCGAGCCAGGCGCCGCAGGCCCAGACGACGCGGTCTGCTCGCAGCGTCTCGCCGTCCACCTCGACTCCCTCTCCCAAGGGGCGCGCAGTGCCGGCGACATGCCGCATGCCGTCGCGGACTGCGAGCCTTACGACGGCGTGGACGGCGTCCCGTGCTCGCAGGATTCCGGCCTCGGGCTCGAGCAGGATGAAAGAGAGCCCGCGTGGATCGAAGCTCGGGAACAGCTCGTTCCCGGCCTCAGGGTCAAGCCGCTCGACGAGGATCTTCTCGTCGCCAAGCACTCGCTCGCTCTCGGCCTCCCAGCCGTCCTCCGTGCGCGCGAACCAGGCGACACCTGTTTGCTCGAAGAGCCTCTCCCCGCTCTCGGCCTCGAGCTCCCGCCAGAGCTCCAGCGCTCTTCGGGCGGAGCGCGTGTACCAGGTCGCGTCGCCGTGGGAGAAGCGAAGCAAGCGGGATTCGTCGCCCGACGCGGCGCGAACGTGACCGGGCGGATACTTGTCGACGAGGGTGACTTCCCAACCCGAGCGCGCGAGGCGTAACGCGAGACAGGATCCGAAGATCCCTGCTCCGACGACGATGGCGCTCGGCACAAAAGAAGCCTAGGCGGTAGGTCGGGGTGGCCGGATTCGAACCGGCGTTCCTCTCGGCCCCAAACCGAGCGCTCTGACCAGGCTGAGCTACACCCCGGTATTCAACGAGTCTATCCACTGTTCTCGCAGGCAATCCATCCATGCCTCCAGCCTTGCCCGCAGATACGTGTCGCTCGATCTCACGCAGAAAACCCCGTAACGCGAGCGCCAGTTCCTTCCCGAGAGTCGATCGGATTTTTGGTAAGACGGCGAATCCAGTGGGTCGCAAGTCGGATCACGGCCGGGTCCGAATTGCTTAGCGAAACCGAGTTGCGGCATCGCTTGTAGCCCTCGGCGATGTAGAGATTCACGAAGTCCCGAAACGTCGAGTCGGCACAGAGGTCCGCGAAGCTCGCGCGTCCTTCCGCATATGCCGCTTCGCGAAGCAGCCGGAATTTCTTCCGCACTGCGCGGCCAGCCGCGAGGCGCGCGGACTCCGGCCACTGCGCCCGCGTTTTTCGTGGAACGGGAATGTCCCGCACCCAGTAGTAGATCGTCGATCGAGAAAGAGCGAGGCACTCGGCCAGCTCGTCGATCGTCAGCTTCTTCTCACGGCGTAACCGGCGCGCCTTCTCACGAAGGTAGAGCGGATACATAGTTGTCAGAATAGCCAACGAATCGGGCGGAGCCGACGTGCGTTAGCGTCGGCCCGGTGACCGAGCTCCCGCCGCTCCCGCACGAGGCCGCCGCATCGCGCCGCCGGCCCTGGATCGGCTACGCGATGGTGGCGACGGCGGCAACGTTGTTCGCGGTCAACGGCGTCGTCTCCAAGGTGATCCTCGCCTCGGGCCTCTCGTCGCTCCGGCTGACCCAGGTACGCCTGACGGGGGCGGCCGCAGGCGTGATGCTCGTCGTGCTGCTGACACGTCCTTCCATCCTCCGGGCGACCCGTCGAGAGCTCGTGTTCCTCGCCGTCTTCGGAATCTTCGGGCTCGCGTTCGTCCAGTGGCTCTACTTCCTCGCGATCCACCGGCTCGAGATCGGGATCGCGCTCCTGATCCAATACCTCGCGCCGCTGCTCGTCGCCCTCTGGGCGCGCTACGGGATGCGCCGCCCGGTGCGGCGCCGGATCTGGATCGCGCTTGTGCTGGCCCTCGGCGGCCTGACTCTCGTCGTCCAGATCTGGCGAGGAACGGAGACACCCCTGAACGGCGTGGGGGTTGCCGCTTCTCTGGCCGCCGCGCTTGCCTTTGCGCTCTACATCCTCCTTGCGGAGCAGGGCGTGAAACGCCGCGACGCGGTCTCGCTGTCGGGATACGGGTTCCTCTTCGGCGCGCTCTTCTTCGCGTGCATCCAGCCGTGGTGGACCTTCCCCGGGCACATCGTCACCGAACGCGTCTCGCTGCTCGGCAATCTCGCAAGCAGTCACGTGCCCGTCTGGGCGCTGATGGCCTGGATGGTCGTGCTCGGGACGATCGCGCCTTTCGGACTGTTCGTCGGCTCCCTGCGGCACATCCCGGCTACGCGCGCGAGCATCCTGGCGATGCTCGAGCCGGTCGTGGCCACGATCGTCGCCTGGGCGTGGCTGGACGAGTCTCTGGCCGCGGTGCAGCTCGTCGGCGGAGTGGTCGTCCTCTGCGGGATCGTTCTCGCTCAGACGGCCCGCGGCGAAAGCGAGATCATTCCTGGGACGCCGCTGGCCAAGGAGGCAAGCCGGCGGCGCGCAGGACAGTACAAGTAGTACGGCCAAGCGCCGACGGCGCAGCATCCTGCAGCCAGCGGTGTCAGGCGGCTCCGTAGGCCGGCTTCGCCGGCCGGGAGGAGACGCCGGCCAGGGACGATCTCAGTGGCCGTCGGCCAGTGCGCGAAGCTGAATCAACTTCTGGCGCCGGAGCTCATCCCGCTCGCCGCGCTCCACCCTTCCGAGCAGGTCTCGGATTAGCGGCGCAAGCTCCACGGGATTGAACGGCTTCGTCACGTAGTCGACTCCGCCTATCTCCAACCCACGCGCACGGTCGCTGAACTCGGCGCGGGCGGTGAGGAACACGATCGGGATCTCCGCCGTGGCGGGCTCGTCGACGAGCTTCTCGGCCACCTGCCAGCCGTCCATTTGCGGGAGCATCACGTCGAGGAGGATCACGTCGGGGAGCTCCTTCCGCGCGGCTTCGAGGCCCGCCCGCCCGTCACCGGCCTCGAGCACCTCGATCCCCTCGGCCTCCAGGTTGACGCGGCAGAGCAGCCGGATCGGGGCATCGTCGTCGACGACCAGGACGCGCGTCACGCTCGAGCCTCCGCGGCCAGGGGAAGCTCGAAGACGAAGCTTGCGCCGCGCCCCTCGATCGATGACACGCGGATGTCGCCTCCCATCGCAGAAACGAGGCCCTGGGCGATGAAGAGGCCCAGACCGGCACCCGCGCCCTCCTGGTCGGCCCAGTCGGCCCGGCGATAGAACTTGGAGAAGATCAGCTGTTGCTCCGCGTGGGGGATGCCCATCCCCTCATCCGTGACCTGAATCTCGACCGTCTCGCTCTCCCCCGTTCGGCGGGCCGAAACCGTCACCTTCCCCCCGTGCGGAGAGAACTTGACCGCGTTGTCGAGGAGATTGGCGAGCACTTGGCGCAGCTTCTCACGGTCCGCGTCGGCCGTGAGCGGTTCCGTGGGAAGATCGGCGACGAACTCGTGCCCGTTGCCCGAAGCGGTCTGCTGGACGGTGTCGATCACCTCGCTCACAACGGCGCAGAGGTCAATAGGCGCGAGATCAACCGTCATGTCCCCGGCCTCCAGGCGCGCGACGTTGAGGAGGGTGTCGACGATCGCCGCCAGCCGCTCCGACTCGGCAACCACGTAGCGGAGGAACGTGCGCCGCTCTTCCTCGCCGAAGAGGACGTCGTTGCGCAGCAGCGTTTCGGCAAAGCCGTAGATCGACGTGAGCGGCGCTCGTAGCTGGTGAGAGACCGTGGAGACGAAATCGGACTTCATCTGCTCGACCAGGCGCTCGGTCGAAATGTCGCGGAAGGTGTAGATCCGTCCCGAGGCCTCGCCGGCCGGATCGAGGATGACGGCCTCGGTGAGCGAGAGCCAAACATCCTCGCCGCCCCGCGGAATCGAGCGGATGCGCTTGGCATGCTCACCCGCCTCCGCGGCAGCGAGGTTGCGCTTCAGCACGTCGACACTCCGGCGGCCGACGGCCTCCTCGCGCGGAACGCCCGTGATCTGCTCGGCGGCCGCGTTCCAGAGCACCACACGGTCATCGCGGTCGACGGCGATGATCCCGTCTGCGACGTTGGCGAGGATCGCCTCGCTGCGCTCCTTCTCCTCGGCGACACGCTGATAGAGCTCGGCGTTCGAGAGGGCGGCCGATGCGGTTCCCGCGATCGCGAGAAGCGCCTCGACCTCTTCCTCCTGCCACTCGCGAGACTCGCGCGAGTAGACCGAGAGCACACCGATGAGCCCGCCTTCAGCCCCCGAGAGAGGAACGCCGAGGTAGGCAGTGCGGCCCGCGGCGAGGACGGGATCGACCTCCCGGCGAGGATCGTCCTGGGCAACTTCTGCAACCGCCACCGGCGCCCCCGACTGCACGACCTCGCCGGCGAAGCCGAAGGTCGAGGGGCCGCCCTTGCCGACGACCTCCTCGAGATCGAGGCCTTCGACTCCCCGTACGCGCAGCTCGTCGTCGTCGAGAACGGCGACGGTGCACGAATCCGCACCGAGCAGCCGCGGCACCTGCGCGACGACCTCGGCGAGGACGCGCGCAGGCTCGAGCTCGGTCGCGAGCAGGCTTCCGGTTCTCGCAAGCTCTTGCGAGAGGGCCCGCGAGGCACGCTCACGCTCGAACATGCGGCTTCGCTCGAGCGCTCCCTTCGCGGCGTGCGCGAGATGACGGGCAAGCTCGAGATCCTCGTCGCTGAACGATCGCTGCTCGGAGAAGAAGACAAGGACGAGCCCGCGCTTCTGTGGGGCCTCGGTATCGACGGGAATTGCGAGCAGCGAGCGGTACAGGTCGCGGGCTGCGGCACGCCACTCGGGTCCGAAACGATCGTCCTCCAGCACGTCCCCGGCCGCCACAACGTCTCCCCGGGCGCTGCAGTCCGCGAGCACCGCGGCCGCGGGAGGGACGCCGCCGCGAAAGATCTCCGCGAGCTCGCCCGGCAAATCGTGAGAGCCGGCGAGCTCCAGTCCGGCCGAATCGGGCATCAGCGCCGCGCCGAAATCGCCCCCGAGTGCCTCGCATGCGGCCAGCGCGAGCGCGTCCAGCGTCTCTGCCAGCGACAGGGGCTCGGCGAGGACGGAGGCGATTCGGTAGAAGCCCTGCTCGAAGCGTACCCGGCGCTCTTGCTCGGCCAGCAGCGCCGAGAGGTGCGTCAGGCGCTCCTCGTTCTCGCGGAGCAGCCGTGTCCGGTCGAGCGCCAGGGCGCCCTCCCCGGCGACGGCTTGCAGGAGCACGAGCTCGCTCTTGGCGAACTCGCGCCTCGCGCCCGTCGTTCCCACGACCATGACGGCGACGGTCTGACGCTCGGTGACGAGCGGCACGAAGACGACGCTCTTCACGCCCGTTGCCTCGACGAGTCGGTGGCTCACGATCTGCGACGCCTCGGCGTCGTCGACAACGATGGGGCGAGACTCCGCAACCGCCCGTGCAACCCCCGAGATCTCGCGCTCGAGGTCGATCTTCGCTTCGGGGAACCATTCGAGCTCCTTCCAGCCGCTGCGGGCGAGCAGGCCCCGCGCCTCGTGGCGCTCCTGGTCGACGACCATCACTCCGACGAAGTCGACCTCGAGCAGCGAGACGATCTGGTCGATCAACGCCCGACCGACCGCCTCGGCGTCCGGGGCTCTCGCCAGCGAGTGCGCTACGAGCGCAACCGAGTCGAGCTCGCGGTCGCGCGCCGTGGCCCGTTGCTCGGCCTCGCGAGCGGTGAACCAACCTGCGACAAGCACGCCCCGGTCGCCCCAGCGGTAGAGCGCCAGGGCCGGAGGAACAAACGCAACGAAAATCGCCACGAGCGAGACCCAGACGTGCCCTCCAAGCGCCTCGCCGTGCGCAAGCACGAGCGCGCCGAGCAGCCCGGTCAAGATCCCGATCGCAGGAAAGAGAGACACGAATGCCAACTCGAGCGCCGTCGCTCGCGCGCGTTCCCGCAAGACGAGCGGCGCGAGCGCGGCAGTCACCCCGAGGTAGAGGACCGCGAGGACGACCAGCGGAACGCCGTTGAAGACGAGCGCCTGCGTGTGAAGGCTCACGATTTCTCCCCCTAGAATCATACGGCGGAGCGGGCGTGGACTCCTGCCCGTGAAACCGCGAAGTAACATGGAACGGTGGTCAAGCGCGTCTTGCTTGCGTCTCCTCGCGGCTACTGCGCTGGCGTCGAACGGGCGGTAGACACGGTCGAGCGCGCCCTGGAGCTATACGGCGCGCCCGTCTACGTCCGCAAGCAGATCGTCCACAACATCCACGTCGTCCGCGAGCTGGAGCAGCGTGGCGCCATCTTCGTCGACAGCGAGGAGGAGGTTCCCGAGGGCTCGACGCTCGTCTTCTCCGCGCACGGCGTCGCTCCGTCCGTGCACGCCAACTCGGCGGAGCGGTCGCTGAAGACGATCGACGCAACCTGTCCGCTCGTCACCAAGGTTCACGCTCAGGCGCGCCGGTATGCCGCCGAGGGATACACGGTCGTGCTGATCGGGCATGCACATCACGAGGAGGTGGAGGGCACGATGGGCGAAGCGCCCGACTCGATCCTCCTCGTGCAGGACGTGGCGGAGGCCGAGCGCCTGGAGGTGCCGGAGGACGCGAGGCTCGCCTACATCACGCAGACGACGCTCTCCGTCGACGAGACCGGCCAGATCATCACCGCTCTACGGCGCCGATTCCCGGAGATCCACGCGCCGAAGAAGGAGGACATCTGCTACGCGACCTCCAACCGGCAGTGGGCGGTCAAGGAGATGTTCGACGAGATCGACCTCCTGCTCGTGATCGGGTCGCGCAACTCGTCGAACTCGAACCGTCTGGTCGAGGTGGCCCGCGCGGCCGGCGTCGAGTCCTACCTGATCGACGACGAGTCCGAGATCGACGAGGGGTGGCTCGAAGGTGTCGAGACGGTCGGGCTGACGTCGGGAGCCTCCGCCCCCGAGCGGCTCGTGACGCGGGTGTGCGAGTGGTTCCGCGACCGCGGTGTCACGGACATCCAGCAGCACCAGATGGTCGACGAGGACGTCGAGTTCCGGCTTCCCGTCGAGCTTCGCCGCGAGCTCAAGCTCGCCGAGGTGCAGAGCTAACGATTCAATAAACGACTTAGTAACACAGTGTTACTTGCGCGGTCGCATTGTGTTTTCGACCACTCTTGATTGAGAGACGAGACAATCGAGAACCACACTTCGCGGATGGTCGCTATCGCGCCCCGGGTTGATTCGCGTTTAGTCGCGGCGATCGAACGTCTCGACAGGCCGCACCTCTCGATCGCAGAGCTGAACAGAAGGATCGGTCTAGTCGCAGGCGAACTCGGGCTCCCTCGTCCCAGCTATGAAGAAGTCCGTCGAACGGTCCACGAGATCCGTGAGGGTCGCCCCGCCACGAACCTAGCTCGGGTCCTGCTCGACATCAGCTTCCGCACGAGACCGCCGACCGCATTCCTCGCAGCTCTCGTTGGCGATCTGCCGCCCGAAAGAAAGTGACACTGTGTTACTTGGCTTCAAGCCTTCGCGATCCGCGGGGTCTCGACCGAATCGGTCTCGATCCGCTCGGCGAGGGTCTCCCGCTTGATCCATTCCTCGTGCTCGAGCACGTCGGCCTGCGTGTCCGGAAGCGTCAGCACGATGCGATCAGTCAGTTCGAAACCCTCCTGCTTCCGCAGCGAGTTGACCTGATGGATCAGGTCGAGGACGCGGCCCTCCAGCTCGAGCTCCGGATCAAGCGTCGTGTCGAGCGCGACGGTGATGCCGTCTTGCGAGGCGACCGACCAACCTTCCTTCCCGCGCCTCTCGACGAGAACCTCGTCCGGCCCGAGCTCATGCGGGCCGACGCGGAAACGGCCCTCGTCGAGTTGCTCGAAATCACCGGCCTCGAGCGCTGAGCGCACGGCGCCGAGCTCCTTGCCGAGCTTCGGCCCCAGCACGGGCAGATTGGGCTTGACCCTGAGCTCCGTGGCCTCGATCTCGCCGGCCTCGATCTCCTTCACGCGCAACTCCTCCCGAATCTCGTCCGCGTGCCCTTCCACCAAGTTCGCCCCCTGCACGACGAGCCTGCGGAGCGGCTGGCGATGCTTCAACCGAACGGCGTCGCGCGCCTGGCGCCCAAGTGTCACAACGGTGCGAACCTCCGCCACCTCCGCGAGCAGCTGCTCGTCCAACTCGCCCGTCTCAGGCCAGCCGGCGAGGAAGATCGACTCGTCCGCCGAGACGAGGTTACGCCAGAGATGCTCTGCGAGGAACGGCATCACCGGCGCGATCACCCGCAGCGCGGTCGTAGTCGCCTCCCAGAGCGCGCGCAGGGCCGCCGGCTCGCCGTCCCAGAAGCGTCGCCGCGAGCGGCGGATGTACCAGTTCGAGAGATCGTCCACGAAGCGTTCGAAGGCTCGGATCACGTCAAGCGTCCAGTAGCGCTCATACGCGTCCGTCGTATCGCGGACGAGCTGAGCGGTGCGTGAGGCCAGCCAGCGGTCGAGCACATCGGGCTCGCCGCCTTCCGTCCGGGAATCGAAGCCGGCGATGTTCGCGTAGGTGACCAAGAACGAGACCGAGTTCCAGAAGGTGAGGAGCTGCCTCTTCACCTCCTCCGCCATGCCGTAGCCGAACCGGAGCTCCTGGCTGGGGTTCTGCACGCAGTACAGCCAGCGCATCACGTCGGCGCCCATCCGCTCGAGCGCCTCGTCGAGGTCGATTGCGTTCCCCCACGACTTGTGCATCTCCTCCCCGTGCTCGTCCACCACGTTTTCGTACGTGAGGACGCTCCGGTACGGCTGGCGGCCGTCGAGCGTGATCGCCATGAAGCACTGGGAGTAGAACCAGAGGCGAATCTGGGCGCGGTTCTCCGAGACCCAGTCCGCGGGGAACCATTTCTCCCAATACGCGTGGTCGGGCAGGTCGGCGCCGGAAATGCCCTTGGACGCGCCCATCGCGTAGCCGCCCCGGATCCACTCCGGGTTCTTCCAGCCGAGCGTCGAGAAATGGACGATGCCGGCGTCCAGCCAGGCGTCCCCCACCTCCGGGATCCGCTCCACCTCGGCCTCGCATTCTTCGCAGCGGATCACCACCGCGTCGATCCACGGGCGGTGAAGCTCCTCGAGCTGCTCCAGACCGCGGACGGCGCGCTCCTCCAGCTCGGCGCGCGAGCCGATGACGTTGAGATGCCCGCAGCCACACGGGTAGAACGGAAGGGGCAGGCCGAAGTAGCGCCGTCGGGAGATGTTCCAGTCACCCATGTTGCGCAGCCAGTCGTCCATGCGCTTGCCGTATTGCGAGGGAGTCCATTCGACGGTCGCGTTCCCCTCCAGCATCGGGCCGCGGATCTCAGCGGCCGAGATGAACCAGTCGTCGACGACGCGGAAAACGAGCGGCGTACGACAGCGCCAGCAGACGGGATAGCGGTGGACGATCGAGCCCGCCTCGACGAGCAGGCCGCGCTCGCGCAGCGACTCGATCACGGGCAGCTCGACCTCTTCGGTCGTCAGCCCCTCGAGCTCCCCGTAGCCGGGCAGCATGTGACCGGACTCGTCGATCGGCATCAACACCGGCAGGTCCTGCTCCTGCGCGAGCTCGAAGTCCTCGGTGCCCGCGCCGGGAGCGATGTGGACGATCCCGGTTCCCTCCGACATTGAGACTTCGTCCCAGGGAATGACGCGATGGACGACGCCCTCCCGGGCGGGGAAGTGGTCGAACGGGCCCTCGTACTCGAGCCCGACCAGCTCCTCCCCGCGCACCTTCTCCTCGAAGTGCTCCTCCGGGTAGCGCTCGACCGCGACCCAGTCGCCGTCGCCGCGGAGCCCGTACTCGGCGTCCGGCTTGACCGCCGCCGCGACGTTCGCAGGAAGCGTCCATGGCGTCGTCGTCCAGACGACGAGCGACTGGCCCTCCCGGCCGTGCAGCGGGAAGCGCACGTACAGCGAAGGATGCTCGAGCTCGGCGTAGTTCTCCTCGCCGGCCTGCTCGTGCTTCGAGAGCGAAGTTCCGCAGCGCGGGCACCACTGGGTCGAGCGATGACCCTTGTACAGCCACCCGCGCGCGTGAACCTCTTTCAGGAAGCGCCAGATGTACTCGATGTTCGTATCCGAGAAGGTGAAGTAGTCGTTGCCCCAGTCCATCCACATCCCGAGCCGCTTCGACTGCTCGGTCATAATGCCCGCGAAGTGGGCGACGAACTCGCGGCAGCGGTGCGCGAACTCGTCTAGCCCGTACTCCTCGATCTGCCGCTTCGAGTTAAGCCCGAGCGACTTCTCGACTTGCACCTCGACGTGGAGTCCCTGCGAGTCGAACCCGTTCTGGTAGCGCTGGTCGAGCCCGTTCAGCGCCTTGTAGCGCTGGAAGACGTCCTTAAGCGTCCGCCCGATCCCGTGGTGGACGCCCGCGGGCCCGTTCGCGGTGATGGGCCCGTCCATGAACGAGAAGGTCGGGCCTCCGCGGTTGCGCTCGCGCACCTGGTCGAAGGTCCCCTCGCGCTCCCACAGCTCGAGGACGGTGCGCTCGAGCGCGGGGTGATCGGGGATCGCGGGTAGCTTCTCGAACATACTGCGATTCTAGGTGGGGAAGAGTTTTGAGCTAAGGCGCGTTGTGGTAAGTGAGACCAAAGGAATCGGGAGGAGACATTGATGGCAACCGATGTGACCGAGGCGAGCTTCGAGCAGGAGGTATTGAAGAGCGAGAAGGCCGTGATCGTCGACTTCTGGGCCGAATGGTGCGGGCCTTGCCACGCCGTCGCACCGGTGCTCGACAAGATCATCGCGGAGCACGGCGACGAGCTCAAGCTCGTGAAGGTCAACATCGACCAGGAGCAGGGGCTGGCGATGCGCTACGGGGTTGCGTCGATTCCGACGATCGTGCTCTTCAGGGACGGCGAGCCTGCGGCCGCCGCGATCGGCGCTCAGCCAAAGAGCACCCTCGAGAAGTCCCTCGGCCTCGCCGCCTAACTAGTCCGAATGCCAGTCAGCTTTACGCGGCGCGGCTGAACGTTCGCTCGACGCCGTCCAGAAGCGTCCAGTTGCCCGCCAGTGCCCGCTCGGCGGCCTCCAGCAGCCGCTCGGTGTCTTCGGCTCCTGCTCGCGCCTCGAGCGCGGCACGTGCCTGGGCGGCGTGCTCGTGGTCGAGCTCGCCGTGGACCGAGAAGTACTCGGTCGCGGGCCCTTCTTCGAAGCCGTAGTGCTGGACCAATCCCGTCAGCTTCGTCGCCGCAATCGCCGGCTGGGCGGACTCGATCGCGTACATAACAGCGAGCGCCTCGACGTCGTCGGAGGCCGAAGTCCACGCGCGGACGCACTCTTCGGTCTCCGGCTGCGGCGGCTTGGGCGCGTCGGCGCCGGCCGCGCGGGCGAAGTCGTCCCACAGCTCGACGTGGGCCGCTTCCTCCTCGGCGTGCTCGCCGGCGACGGCGGCGGTCTCCGCCAGAGCGACCACGGCGTGGCGGTACTCGCCCGCGTAGTGCGCGAGCTCATCCGGGGAAAGCTCGCCGCGCTCCCAGCGGGCGTAGAAAGGATGGTTGAGGACGTCCCACCGCTTCTGGATGGGCTCGAGGCGCTCGAAGAAGTGCATGTTTTCCTCCCGGTGGGGGTCGGCCGACCCCGGCC
>Ga0137374_10006610_pt1 | contig 13816 bp, 7 predicted proteins | sample SagtaG_20_FD_104811 | JGI IMG/M metagenome (GOLD analysis project Ga0137374, IMG submission 104811) | Vadose zone soil microbial communities from Sagehorn Ranch, Mendocino, California, USA - Sage1_R_100_16 metaG | ecosystem: Environmental > Terrestrial > Soil > Vadose zone | place: USA...
ATTTTGATATTTTCCCTACTTCCGGGAAATCGAGCTTCTTCCGCACCAGCAACTGAGCTTCCGATTCTAGTGGGTATCTATCCAACCGCAGAACTTTACAATACAGTAAATGAAATCTTGAACCTGGATACTTGGCTGGGCACTCCTACAATATCCATCGCTGGGACCTTCATCGATCTGGAATCACCTGAGTGGTTCATTCGGGCAGAATTAAATGCGTCCTGGGATGCTGGTTACATACCTTTCGTGAACCTTGGTGCAGGAACTTCCTGGCCAAACCCGGTCGCGCGTTCTGCCTCACAAATCGCCAACGGGGTCATTGACACGCAGATTCGCAACTGGGCAAGAGTATATAAAGATTGGTCAAATAATGGTGAAAAACGCGCCATGATTGCCCCATTGCAGGAAATGAACGGCGAGTGGAACACCTATGGTTTGGATGCACCAAACTTTAAGCTGGCTTATTATCGTATTCAGCAAATATTTGCGGAAGAAGGAGTGGCACGCCAGTCCGTGCTATGGGTATTCGCACCCAACGGCTATTCAAATCCAGGCCAAGAGTTTGAACATTACTACCCAGGTAACAGCTTTGTGGATGCTGTCGGATTTAGTTCTTTCAACTTTGGAAGTTGTCCCCAGAACTACCCACGCTGGGAAACTTACGCTCAAATCTACAAATCATATCTGGATCGCATGGCGGCAATGGCGCCAGGCAAGCCACTTTTTATCGCTGAAATCGGTACCGTTGCAGAAGGTGGGCCAACAAGATCAATACCGGCTGACAAAAATACTTGGCTTACCGATACGCTCACAAGTCTCGCCTCTTATCCTGGTCTTCGTGGCTGGATCTATTTCAATTTGGTGGAAGCAACCAGCGCGGGTAATCTAAAAGGGTGTCCTTCATATGGGGATTACAGGCTCTATCAGGATTTTTATGGACAAAATTACGATTCGTTCAAAGATATAGTGACAGATCCTTTAATTGGTTACTCGCATTGGAGCAATACTGCACCAGAAGTCAGCAGTCTCATGTTTAACCCGGTCAACGGCATATTTGAAGACGTCTGGCCGGCTTCGACGTTTTCCGGCCTGAACTCCATCTGGTACGCTGATTGGGTAGACCGCCTTGCCAGCGCGGGGATTACTGGAGGGTGTAGTAATAATCTGATTGATTTACCCGGCACAGTGACTGATCCTACCGTCCGGTATTATTGCCCAGATAACTCAGTTACTCGGGCACAGATGGCTGTTTTTTTGGAACGCGGTATCCATGGCACATCCTATGCACCATCCCCTGCTACCGGCACAATCTTTACTGATGTCGCTTCCGATTACTGGGCGTCTGCCTGGATCGAACAACTATCGCTCGATGGCACCACAGGTGGTTGCGGACAGAATGTTTATTGCCCCGATAACATTGTTACCCGCGCCCAAATGGCCGTCTTTCTCCTGAAATCGAAGTATGGCACAGGCTACACTCCATCTGCCGCTACAGGTACAATCTTCACCGATGTGCCAAATACATACTGGGCCGCCGCATGGATCGAGCAACTAGCTGCTGAGGGTATCACTGGTGGTTGTGGAACCAATATTTATTGCCCTGATAGCCCTGTTACTCGCGCACAGATGGCAGTTTTCCTGGTAAAAACCTTCAATCTTCCGTAAGAGAAGTACCGGGTCTTCCAACCATACTCTTTATCCCACTGTGTGAAGTGCCATAAAGAACATATCTTTCCGTCTTAATGAAACCGTTTCCTAATGTGCTCTTCAGTGCTCGAAGAGACATTTCCAATTTCTGGGAAGCATATGGAATGCGAAATATCTACTTCCTTTTTCCACAGATGAATATTAACAGTGGGGGTCATCTGGCCCAGGTGAAACTTCTCGAGGTTGCTAAACACCTTGTTCCGGCACAAGCAGTTACATATGAAAGGAAGGATGATGAAATCCTATTTTTGGATGATATTCTCAAGCAGGTCGATGCAGAGAAGTCAATTTTCCTCATTCATTGGGGACCCCATGTTCCCGATCTGATTCACCGACTGGCGGATAAAAACGTTGCATATTTATCCTATAGCACAGGATATGGATTTAAAGTTCCTGCACGAGTGCCTATCATAGCTGGAAGCAGGCATACACAGACATACTGGAGCAAACACGCTCCCGATTCGTTAATATATTATCTGCCGAGCATTATCTCGGATGAATTCAAAAACCTGCATCAGGGCCGCGACATTGATGTATTGGTGCAAAGGCGAAAATCTTCACGTTATTTACTCGAAGAACTGATTCCTGAATTGCAGCACCATTGTTCTGTCATAACACTGGATTCATGGGTGGAGGATCTTGCAGGAATCTTCAACCGGAGCAAAGTATATCTATATGATTCATCCGATTACTGGGCACAGCACGGGTTGAGCGAAGGTTTTGGACTGCCTCCGCTTGAAGCACTGGCTTGCGGCTGTACGGTATTTTCAAGTCTCAACGATGCTCTTTCGGATTATTTAGATCCAGGATTCAATTGTCAAAAAATCCATGTTTATTCCATGCAGCATGATTTGAAACAAATCTTGAATGCTGTCCGAGAATGGCAGGATCAGACCCAGGTGAACGATCCCATAGCAGAGTATCGAAGCTATTCAGTCGAGAAACGTTTTCGGATCATACTTTCCGATCTCAACGCCTTCTTTGACTATCAGATATTTGACCCAGTTACATTCGAAGCCACTAACCCCTCTGCTGCACAAAAGAATGCCCAAGTCGTTAAGATGCCGTTCATTCTTGAATTCATTGCAAGAATAGGCCGGTTCCTTCCTACATTTGCAAAGAATTGGATCAAAACTCTTTTGTTTGGCCGAAAAGCTAAATAAGTGTAGTCCTCATGCTTTCATAGAGAAAGTCATCAAATTGTGAAAGATAATTCTAGTAAACAGCAGCAAATCCAGATCCGGTTTTTAATGCAGTTATCACATGACTCTCAGGTACAATAAGCCCGGTTCTGGATCTTCCAATGGATTGAATGGGAATGCAAGAGTTTCAATCGAAGTCAGTCTTGAATAAATCCAGAAGAGTACAACAGGTGTAAACATGCCGGCCATTTTCATCGGCGGTTATTATGGCGCCAACAATATAGGGGATGATGCAATTCTGGGGACGATTATCCACTCGCTCCAAAAACAACGTAACGATTTGAGATTCATCGTGGCTTCTTTTAATCCAGATATCACTCGCGCAAAATTCAATGTGGAAAGCGTTCACTGGCGGCATATCAGCGAACTCGCCAGTTGCGTCCAGCGCGCTGACCTCGTTGTGGTAGGCGGCGGAGGGTTGTTTCAGGATTACTGGGGCATTGAACCAAACACATACCTCCGAAGTATGCATGGTGGCATTACAACTTATGGGACTCTTCCCAAACTGGCTGATCTGTTTGGTATACCCTGCATGCTTTACGCCGTCGGGGTGGGACCTTTGTTCTCAGAAGAATCTCGCCAGCAGACGAAGGAAATCTTCTCGCTCTGCGCGACATCCACTTTGCGTGATCAAAATTCGGAACAACTTCTGCGGGAAACCGGCTATGACGGTACTACGGAGGTCACTGCTGACCCCGTTTTTGGACTGGAAGTAACCGAAGAGGATCGCCAGCATACTGCTACCATTTTGAACGAAATTGAGTGGAAGGCTTCAAGTCCTTTGGTCGCGGTGTCTCTGAGATATTGGGAGCAGGATATTTCACCCACTAATTGGACTAATTCTCTCGCCGCCCAGTTAGATAAGTTCATCCAGAGAACTGACGCCCATCTGCTTTTTACACCATTTCAAGATGATCCTGAAAGTCAGTTTACAAATGACACAGCTCTGAACCAGGCGGTGGCGGGAAAGATCGTCAATTCGCGCAACATTCATGTAGTTGAAAAAATCTTAAGACCCGGTGAAATGCAGTCGCTCTATGATCAGTGCGAAATGGTTATTGCTATGCGTCTGCATGCATCCATTCTTTCGGTCAATGCGGGGACTCCTGTTTTTGCAATTGCATATGATCCTAAAGTGATATCCTTGATGGAAGAGTTTGAACTGCAGGACTGCACAACTTCACTGAAGACTCTTGATCAATTCGACGCTCGTTTGGCAGCGAGCTGGCAAAAGCGTGAAACTCTTAAGAACGCAATTTTAGTCCATCGCCCTATCCTTCAAGCTCGCGCCGGACGAAATACAGAAATTGCCCTTCACCTTCTCGAATCCCATCAATCTAAGGCGAAAGATAAAAAAGCAGTTGAGTTTGCACTAGAGCGAATCCGACAAATGGAATTGATGGATGAAGAATTGTCTGCTCTCAAGCAGAGCCTTGCTTCTTTAAAAACACAGATGGATGAGCTAACCGCCAAGAAAGCCCAGCTTGAGGCGCGCCTCTATGAAATGGAGAGCAGCCGTGGCTGGAAACTGCTCGAGCGATTAAAGGGGCTTCGTAAGCGCATCACTCATCTGATGGGAAAATAAGGCCACCTATAGCTCACACTTTATGAGTCAGTTCTTTTCACAAATCATATGGTTTCATCATTAGGCATTACTTAAATCATTAGTGAGAAGTATGGGTATTTGTGAAGTAAAATCGACCAGCTACAAAACTTGCATCTTTTGGTTTGAATTTGATTGGAGAATATCAGCCACATAGATGCAAACGCTAAAGTCTTGATACTTCGGCAATATACGAGTAATAGTATATGCATTAATCATGAAAGCTTACCCTATCTGATGAAAGACCGTTTATTCAGGCTGATTAGAAAACTCCCTTTTCTTCTCAAGCTCTTCGAGTACTATAGAAATTACTGGAATGCTTACCAGCTTCGTGAACATTCTCTGTCCATTGCCTCATCTGTGTATAAATATACAGGTGCCAAGCGCCTTCCCATTAGTCTGATCGCGTATGAATCGGCTTTCGGTACACAGACTCATGAAACCCTGCAAGCCTGGCAAACTCAATTGACTCTGCCCGAAGATGAGATTATCCTCATCGGTAGTGTAGGAATGCAAAACAAACTATTCGCGGCTAGCAAAATAAAATATTTTGAGGGTGAAGCTAACCTCTTGGGATCGTATTTGAATACCGCAATCCAATCTGCGCAAAATTCGCTCATGGTCGTCACCGACTTAAGAATACTGCCCTCGATAGACTGGATTGAAACTATCTCACAGGCTTTTCAGGCTAATCCTGAAGCTGAATACGCGCTTGGCCAGATCACCCCGGCCAACTCATCCATGATGATTGCGCTCCACGGCTCTGATCTCAAAACCTTTTCGTACAGAATTATCGCCATTCGCAAACAGGTATGGGCACGCGCCGGTGGCTTTCCAGCTTTATTCGATGCCGATACCGCTTTAAAAATATTTCACCTGCGGCTGAAAGACAGGACAAGAAATCACCTGATCGTGCGCGCTGCCCAATCCGTATTAATAGATGGACTCCCCCGACCCAACCTGTGGACAATAGCATTTCGCGCCGCCCAACATGAGGGTGAGTTGGGACTCTTTGCGCCTCATTTCTGGAACCAAGCCTGGCACACCTCTCTGACGCTTTTCCTAATACTAACAGGGCTGATATTGATTCCATTCTCCTTGCTCTGGGGAAGTGTCGTGCTTGCAATGGCGCTAGTTGTAAGTCCCATTCTAATGGGTAGGCCGAGGCCCGTTGAAACGGTGACCATTCCTAGATCCCGCGTGAACCGCTGGCTAGGCGGTTGGATTCAGATCGTGCGCTGGTTGGGTTACGCTCGTGGCGTTGCATACCGCGCTAAAAGTCGCGCAAAACTTGAAGGAGAGGCTGTTCGCCAACTAAAAGAAGCCATCGGAAAACATCCGTCTGCAAAAGGCATCCTGCTCTTTTCCTCTACCGTCGATTGGACATATATGTTCCAGCGCTATCATCAATACGCCCGCCAATTTGCGCGTAGAAATTATTTGGTTTTCTATCACACTAAAAACGCGCAGACCGATGCCTATGTCGGGTTTCAGGAAGTAGAGCCTCGGCTGTTTGTGACTCCTGCACCGTTGGAAACTTTTGGAGGGCTGGAACACCTGATCTTCTACATAAATTCCCCGTGGCTTTTGCCGATCATCGAATGGTTGAAACACCCAGTGATCCTTTACGATCACTGCGATGACATTCAGGTATCGTCCGGTACTATTGTAGACCATCACTCCCTGCTGAAGCAGGCTGAGACAGTAATGGCAAGCAGTCGCAAATTATTCGACGAAGATCGTTCTATCCGCGCCGACACGCTCTACATGCCAAATGCTGTGGACTATGACTGGGTACAACAATTCGCTCCCGCGCATGGCGAGACCCCTCCAAATGACATAGCGCCGATTCTGCAAAAGGGGAAGCCGGTCATTGGGTATACCGGCGCGCTAGCCGAATGGTTTGATTATGAGTTGTTGACGGACGTGTGCAGGCAATGTCCGGACATGGAATTCGTCTTGATCGGAAATGACTATGACGGCACTATCCACAATTCGGAATTGTTACAATGTGAAAACCTCACCTGGCTGGGGATCAAGCCCTACCAATCTCTGTTCCAATATACGTGGCGATTCGATGCTACAATAATCCCCTTTCGGGTCAACCAGATCACAATAGCAACTTCCCCAGTTAAGTTGTTTGAGTATTTTGCCTGCCAGAAGGCTGTTATCTCAACGCCTTTGCCTGAATGCCGAAATTACGCTGAGGTATTTATCGGAAATACCGCCGATGAATTCGCGGTGAAATTACGGGAGGCCCTCCGAGCTTCCCATAAACCACAATTCACACAGCGGCTGATTGAGATTGCTCGCCAAAACACATGGGAATCCCGCGTTTCAACCATCCTAGAGAAACTAGAGAACAAGATCTGATGGAGGCGGTTTTTTGAGCATCAACGAAGCAGAACAACACATTGTCGAAATTGTAAAACGACATACCGAAGCAAAACAAATCATTATTTTTGCGCCAAGCTTGCCATGGGAAACATCCATGTTCCAGAGACCGCAACAGCTGGCGCGTTTTTTAGCCCGTAACAGCGCTCTGGTTTTTTATATGCAACCGGGACGTTCCTGGCCCCCTGTATTTAATGAAGTTGAGGAGAGACTGTTTGTCTGCCAGACGCCCTCCGATGTGTTCCATCTGCTCCCCAATGCCTTCGTGTACACGGTAACCTGGAATATCCCTTTGCTGGCGTACTTCCAGTCCCCGCGCGTGATCTACGATTACCTAGACGATATTTCAACATTCCAGGGAGAACAGACGCGCCTGCAACGTGACCACGGCGACTACTTGATCAAAGCTGACCTTGTGCTTACCACCTCCCAAAAACTATATCAGGAAGCCATCAAACTTCGTAATGACTGTATCCTATGCGAGAATGGCGCGGATGTGGAACACTTCGCAAAAGCTGAACAACCTTCAATCGTGCCAGACGATCTTAAGAAGCTTGTGGCAAACGGGAAACCGATCATTGGCTATCACGGCGCCCTGGCACACTGGTTCGATTATGAACTCCTGAAAGAAGTGGCGCGCCGGTGCGATGATGTGGAATTCGTCCTGATCGGAATTGACCACGACCAAAGTGTAGAGCAAAGTGGCATTCTCGAACAACCCAATATCCACTGGCTTGGCTCAAAGCCATATAAAGAACTCCCTAAATTCATAGCATATTTCAAAGCCGGGATCATTCCATTTAAAATCAATGAAATCACAAATGCCACATCCCCAATCAAATTGTTCGAGTATATGGCTGCTGGAAAACCCGTCATTGCCAGCCCAATGGCCGAGGCTTCGCGATATCCATCAGTGCTTATCGCGGATACGCCAGAGAAATGGGCAAGGAAAATAGATGAGGCTCTTGAAAAAAGCACCGACATGCAATTCATTAATGCGTTCAAAGAACTTGCCTGGGAGAATTCATGGGATGCACGCGCTAGTTTGATCATGGAATCACTGGCGGACATTTCATCATCTCCTCGGAAGCTGCCATGGTACTGGCGCTTTCAATCGAAGAATGAAAAAATCCAGCGACTGCTTCGCCTGTTCGCTCGCGGCATCAAGGTCTGGCGCATGTCTGGATGGCGCGGTTTTGTAAAAGGTATATATCACAAGTTTTACGACCAGATCAACAAGACCCGTCGCGCTAGTATCTTCAAACGTCCGCGTGCACTGGAAGAAACCTATGTCGTTGAGGATAATAGCCAGGTAGTCCTTTTCACGGATGATGAATCCCTGATACCTGGTTACTGGCCGCGCCAAACTCTGCAAGGCTATCAGTCAAAACCCGCGCCCCAACTCTCGCTGATCGCAACAGTTTACAACGAGGAAAGCAACGTACTTGATTGGACGGAGCGTATCCTGAATCAAACAGTGAAACCCAATGAGATAGTCATCGTAGATGCTGGCTCCAAAGATCGTACGCTAGAACTGCTAAGGGAATGCCTGCAAGGCAGTGCCATACCCATCCAATTGATATCAAGCCCGGGGTTAAATATCGCCGCAGGCCGGAATCTCGCTATCCAAAAGGCACAGTATGATCTAATTGCTGTCACCGATTTTGGATGCCGACCCCATCACGATTGGTTGGAGAATCTGGTAGCTCCATTCCGCCTTTCCAGTGATACTGAAGTTGTTGCCGGATGGTATATGGCTGTAGATAAAAAAGGAAGAGTTATTCCCTACAAAGGCTGGCCGGTCCTGCCGGAAGTTAATCCACAAGATTTCATTCCATCGTCTCGTTCGATTGCATTCACTAAAGAGGTCTGGGCTAAAGCTGGGGGTTACCCGGAGTGGTTGACGTTGACCGGCGAAGATACCTATTTAGCTCTGGAACTCAAACGCTTTGCCAGCCGCTGGGGTTTTGTTCCCTCGGCGGTGGTGGACTGGTTCGCCCCCACCACGTGGTGGGGGTTGTGGAGGAAAGCCTATACCTGGTCCATTGGAAATGGAGAGGTTGGGATCAATGCATCTCTCTATTTGACGGTTGCCAGGCAACTGATCCTGGGTGGAACTGCTTTGCTGATCCTGCTCGGGATGTTAATAGTAGCCTCCTTGTTGCTCCCACCTGATCAAGTTTGGATTGCCTATAGCGCGGTACTTCTTTTGCTGATTGCCCTAATGCTTATCAGTCGCAAATTTAGGAGCAGAATATTTTCCCTGCGGTTGATCGAAGAGACTGGTCTGCGCATTGCTCAAGTCAGTGGCTTTCTCAAGGGAACCAGCCGCAAAGAGCGGGTGGACCGGAAACGATTAGCCCAGACAAAAGGGCTGATCTTTATGCTTTGTGGAACGATGATCGATGATAGCGGTGGCGGCGCTCGCACCACTCAACTGGCGATGGAACTATTACGCCAGGGATACTGGATCGTGTACGTCAATCGCTATCCCAAATGGGAACACCAACGGATTGCCGTGCATATTGCACATCCAAACCTGTTTACCTATGCTTTAAGCGAGCTTTATTGGGTAGACTTTACGGCGAAATATGAAAAACTAATGATAGGAAAAGAGATTCATTGCATAATTGAGTTGCCCACACAGGATTTTCTCCCCTTGATTCAGAACATCAAAAAGAATGCGGGCAAGATCACATACGAAATGATCGATGATTGGGACTCCTCTCTAGGTGGTTTGTGGTACACTCCCAGCGTCGAACAGGAAATCATCCGTACCAGCGACTATCTTGTTGCCACGGCACCAGCTTTACAGACAAAAATGGAGAAAGCCAGTAGCCGAACTGTGAAACTGGTACCAAATGCTGTTAATAGCCGCCTTTTCAATCCATACCGGCAGTATAAACGTCCGATAGATTTACCTCATGCCAATTGGATTGCTTCCTATATCGGTGCACTATGGGGAGAATGGTTTGATTGGGATTTGCTGATCGAGGTCGCAAATGCCTATCCTGAAGCCGGAATTGTGGTTGTTGGTGACTACCGTGGACAGTGTGCGGCTCCTCCACCCAACCTGTACTTCCTTGGTCTTAAACCCCAAACGGCCCTGCCCGCCTATCTGGCGCATACAGATGTGGCGATCATTCCCTGGAAAGATAACAAGATTACGCAGGCCACCAGTCCGCTTAAGCTGTACGAATACCTAGCCATGCATCGGCCAGTGGTAGTTCCCAAATTGAATCCTTTGCGGGATATTCCGGGTGTTTTTCGCGCGAGAGATTTCGAGGAATTTATTCGCCTAGTGAATGAAGCGCGGCTAGAAAAACTTTCGATGCGAGACATTGATGACTTCATAGCGGATAACAACTGGCAGGCCCGCGTTCGGCAGTTGCGTAAATGGTGGGAAGATGGTATTTAATCTCAATCCACATACCCGATGGTTCATCACAGGGGAAAGATGAATTACATCTTAAGGCGACTCGAGGCAGCCCCAGGCAATCCCGTAAATATGATCTGGGTTAATTTGTAAGATAGAATATGAAGAAAACGCAATCGCAAAGATATTTACGTGCAGTCCTCTGGCGCGGACAGCTTGTGGTGAATTGGCTAAGAAGCAAACTGATCTTCGCTCGCGACGCGCGGGCACTCAACCGGGAGCTTTTTGCCGTCGTAAATGGACTTGATGAACAAGAAGTAATTAATACCCGGGCAAAATTACGTGAATTTGGCATGGCGCGTGGATTTGATAAAGAAATGCAGGATTTGTGGGAAACACACATCTATCGACTGATGCTAACTCAAAAATGGGTTGCAGAAATTGTTGATTCCCTGCCTGGGAAGCTAAAGGCCCTGGACTTGGGCGTGGAGGGGGTCGCCAGTGATTACTGGCGTTTTAAGTTTCCGCAAGTCCACTGGGAGAACACCGATTACGATCTGCGCTTCCCGTGGAAAGTGCCCGCTTCCTCGGTGGATCTAATTATCTGTACCGAACTGGTAGAACATCTTTCCGATCAGCCAAATGAAATCTTTAACGAGGGGTTTTACAAGCTGGGTTTTATTGCCTTATTACGTGAAAGTTTCAAGGCACTAAAACCGGGTGGCTACTTATTTATGACTACACCGAATGCAGCCTCGGTCTTGCATCTTAAGTCAGTATTGCAAGGCGATCCACCCTGGTTCTTCATAAAACATGTGCGTGAATATACATTATCTGAAGTCGTTACATTGTCAGAACAAGCTGGCTTTGAAATTGTGCGAGAGCAAGATGTACATTGTATGTCGGTCATGGCTTATTCGGATTATTCGCTTGTCTTCCAATTATTGCTTGAAAACGGTTTTCCTACCGCTGGGCGCGGCGATGATTTGTTTGTGCTTGCTCGCAAGCTGCACTAAAAAATGTTTTTTATCAACAGTCTCAACATATGGCAAGTCATATTGAGCAGATGCTTAAGTTTATTCATCCCTATTGAATTGGATACTATATACAATGGCAAAAGATGCTTCCGTTCCTTTTTATGATTCAGCCAAACAGCAAACCGCTTGGCTAGATGAGTTCCTGCAAACCTTGCGCTATAAAGACCTGATCATGCATCTCGTCAAGCGCGATGTCACTGCCCGATATAAGCGCTCCGTCCTCGGTATTGCCTGGACCATGCTCAACCCGCTGGGAATGATGGTCATCCTGACCGTTGTATTCTCGCAGTTATTTGGCTCCGTGGAAGGATATGCCGCTTATATCCTGAGCGGATTGATCATGTGGAACTTTTTCGCCCAAAGCACGGTTTCGGGTATCAACAGTGTCGTATGGGGTGGTGATTTGTTCCGCAGGATCTACTTTCCACGCTCCATTTTCGCAATCTCTGCCATTGGAACTGGTATCGTTAACTTCTTGCTATCCATGGTGCCTTACATCGTAGTGAGCATCTTTGTTGGCAAACCTCCGACGATCTACTTCATCCTACTAATCATCCCAATGGTACTTCTTGCCATGTTTACCCTTGGACTCACTTTGATCATCGCAAGTATTGGTGTGCGATTTCCTGATATCGTTGAAATGTATAACAATATTATTCTGTTAGCATGGATGTATCTCACCCCCATTATCTATCCCATAGATATCCTGCCAGATTGGCTGCTTTCCCTGATGAAATTCAACCCGATGTTCCATTTGGTGAAATTATTCAGGGAACCCATCTATTATGGGCAGCCACTCTATCCACAATTACTGGGGATCTGCTCGATCATCGCCGTTGGAACGCTGGCCCTCGGCTGGATTATTTTCTCAAGGATGACTGATGAAATTGCCTACCGATCCTAACACCTTTCCTGACCATGATGTTGTAATTGGCGTGGAACACGCTTCAGTCAAATATTTCGTGCCGCACGAACGGGTAGCAACCTTCAAAGAATATGCTATTCGAAAGATCCAGCGCCGCATCCAAAACAACGAGTTTTGGGCACTCAAGGACGTGAGCTTCGAAGTAAAAAAAGGTGAAATCTTTGGCTTGATTGGTGCCAACGGTGCCGGAAAAAGTACGCTGTTAAAGCTCGTCGCGCGTGTGCTTAAACCTTCAGAAGGTCGTGTTTGGGTCAGAGGTCGGGTGGCACCTCTGCTTGCCATGGGTGCCGGCTTTCATATGGAACTCTCCGGGCGGGAAAATGTATTCCTGAACGGAACTTTGCTTGGCTATCCTCAGAAACTAATCCGGGAAAGATTTAACGCTATTGTCGATTTTGCCGAATTACAAGACTTTATTGACGCGCCCTTGCGAACCTATTCTTCCGGCATGATCGCCCGCCTCGGCTTCTCGGTTGCCACCGACCAAATGCCAGACGTTCTGATCGTGGACGAAGCCCTTTCGGTGGGCGATACCGCCTTCCAGAATAAAAGCTTGGAGCGCATTCGCGAATTCCAGAAAAACGGAGCATCCACCCTATATGTTTCGCACGGCATGGGTGAAATAGAGAGGACTTGTAACCGCGCAGCTTGGCTGGATCACGGCCACCTGCGCTTTGTTGGAAGTCCGAAAGAGGCCGTCGATCTCTATTTGGATCGGATACCTGCTGTGGCATAACATGATCTACACCTGGGGCGCTCTTCTTCTAACAGTTTTTTGGAGAATGCTAAAGAGAGATTATCCACTAAGCATCCAACCTCTTCACCGATGGCCAGTGGATATTCCACTTGTTAGTGTCGTCATCCCTTGCTTTAACCATGGACAATATGTAGATGAGGCAATTCAAAGTATTCTGTCCCAAACCCTTCAAGATCTGGAGATCATCGTCGTCAATGATGGTTCAACCGAACAAGAAACCATTGAGATTCTGAATTCGCTAAAACTTTCAAAAACACGAGTGATTCACCTGCCGCAAAACATGGGACTGCCCGCCGCCCGCAATGCAGGCATTCAGGAAGCACAGGGAAAATATATCTGCTGCCTCGATGCCGATGACAAATTGCAAGCCACCTACCTCGAAAAAGCAGTCGCAGTCATGGAAGCCAATGCTGGGATTTCGTTCGTAGGATCGTGGACACAGGTCTTTGGGAGCGAGAGCCGGGTCTGGTATGCATCGCAATTCGAATCTGAACAGATCATTTACTACAATCAATTCAATTCGCTTGCCGTATTTCGCAAAATAGCCTGGGAACACGCAGGTGGCTTCTTCGAAGAAATGCGGGAGGGCTTTGAAGACTGGGAATTCTGGGTGCGCCTCACGGCGCATGGATTTCGAGGGTACCAGATCACGGAAAAATTGCTCCAGGTTCGGCGGATTGGTTATAGCTTTGCATTGCGTGCTGCCGAGAAAAAAGAAGCATTATTCGAGCAGATCAAAGCCCACAATCCCAAGTTATATGCAGACTCTAAAGCCATGATCCAGAAAATCAAAAAGAATTACGGCGACGTTTACA
>Ga0137374_10006616_pt1 | contig 13812 bp, 10 predicted proteins | sample SagtaG_20_FD_104811 | JGI IMG/M metagenome (GOLD analysis project Ga0137374, IMG submission 104811) | Vadose zone soil microbial communities from Sagehorn Ranch, Mendocino, California, USA - Sage1_R_100_16 metaG | ecosystem: Environmental > Terrestrial > Soil > Vadose zone | place: USA...
GCCGCTGACGGAAGCAACCTCACCGAACCAGTATCGCAGGCCATCGATGTAATGCGAGCCGAGCGCGCCGAGCAAGCCACCGCCGTCGGCTTTGTGCGCCATCCAGGTGAGCGGCCGCGGCTGCGCAGTTACGTAGCGGTCCAGGAACAGTTCTATTGTGCAAAGCTGGAATTTGCCGATGTAGCCTTCGTCCAGGAGTTGCCTGATGTAGGCGCGCTGCGGCGTGTGGCGAAACTCGTGCGCGACCATGGCCGTCCGCCGGGATTTTTCGGCGACGTCCCGCATCTCCTTGGCTTGCCTTGCATCGAGGGCGAAGGGCTTCTCGCACAGGACGTGCTTGCCCGCCTTGAGCGCGGCGATCGCGAGTTCGTGGTGGGCGCCGGGGGGCGTAATGATCGATACGGCGGCGAGATCATCGCGCCGAATAAGCTCCATGGGATCGGTGTAGACCGCGTCGATCCCGGCTTCGGCACCGGCTTTCTGCGCCTTTTCGCGATTGCGGCTGCAAATCGCTGCGACTTCCCAGCCTTCGGAGCGAAAGCCCGGCACATGGACTTGCGCACCGAAGCCGACCCCGATGATGCCGATCTTGCGTGTGGATGAGGGCACGAATTGCTCCATAAGTTGGCAACGACCGAAGGCCCCGAATATTGGAAGAGCGCTGGTTCGCAGTGCGCAAGAATCGTCGACAAGCACGCAGCCAAGCGCAGCGAGCGGGAGACCCGCCTCGCGGCAGCGAACATCCGCTATTATCTCAGCGCGACGACCTGCCGTGGAAGCCCGAGTTCGTTGAACCTCCGGAGACTTGGGTGTTGCATCGCATGCCTGGAGGAACCCAATAGCAGCGAAGGTAAATGATGACTCGCGACATTCTCGACGAAGCGCACATTCACCCTGCGATCAGAGAGACGATCGCCAGCAACCACGCGGAGATCGTCCGCGAGGTGCAAGCCGCCGTTGCCAACAACGATGTGGTCGTGGTCGGCATGAAGCAGAACCCTGCTCCGAAGAAGGCGCGCAAGGCGCTCGATGCCGCGGCAATTCCTTACAAGTACCTGGAGTACGGGAGCTACTTCGGCCCTTGGCGGCGGCGCAACGCCCTCAAGATGTGGACCGGATGGCCGACCTTTCCGATGGTGTTCGTGAAGGGTGTATTCGTGGGCGGCGCGGCCGACGTGAGCCGGCTGATCGCGAGCGGCGAGATCAAGGCGATGCTGCGCGGGAAGCGGCCGAAGAACGCCCGCCAGCGGTGAATATGTAGGGTCAGAGACGACTTTCGGATGAGTCGGGCGATGGCCGATTGGGGCACGCTTACGGCATGCCCCGCCAACCACGCTTCTACTACGCCGGTGCCGTCCTGCACATCGTGCAGCGCGGCAACAATCGCGCGCCGGTGTTTGCCTCCGCACAGGACAGACGATTCTATCTCGATTGCCTGCGCGATGCCTCGCGCACGCATGACGTCGCCATTCATGGCTACGTGTTGATGAGCAATCATGTCCACTTGCTGGCCTCGCCCGGACATGCCGAAGCGCTCCCGCGGATGATGCAGACGGTCGGGCGGCGATACGTGGGAAGGTTCAACTTCCGACATCGGCGCACGGGTACGTTATGGGAGGGTCGGTACAAAGCGACGCTCGTGGAAACGGAGGCCTACCTGTTCACGTGTCTCCGTTACGTCGAGCTCAATCCGGTGCGGGCCAGAATGGTCGCGACGCCCGGCGAGTACCGATGGTCGAGCTATCGGGGCAACGCTTTCGGCGAGGACGACCCGGTGTTAACACCACACCCGTCGTTCCTCGCGCTCGCCGCCAGTCCGGAGGAACGGCGCGACGCGTATCGCGCCTTGTTCGGCGAGCCGTTGGCGGAAGATGCCGTCCGGGCCATCCGCGATGCGACGCAATTCGAGTGGGCACTCGGCAGCGCGTCTTTTTGCCAGCATGTCGCAGCCCGGACCGGCCGGCGCGCAGGTCGCCTTCCAATGGGCCGCCGCCGAACCGACAGCGAGCCGAAAAGTCGTCTCTGACCCTACTTCAGCCACCCGACGAGATCGCGCTTCAACTTCATCATATCGGCCTCCCGCGTGTACATCATGTGGCCAGCGTCGAAGTAGTGGTGCTGCACGCGGGAGAGCACGTCGGGCGGCACGTCGAGTTGCGCCAGCGACCAGTCGCTCGCGCTGTACGGCGTCCCCAGATCGTAGTGACCGCTGGCAACCAGCACCTTGAGGTGCGGATTCCGCCGCAGCGCGCGCGACAGATCGGGGCTCGTGCAGGCGAAAGCGTTGCCCTTGTCCTCGCCGCGGTTCCAGTTCCACTGCTTGTGCACGTCCATCGAGAAGACCTCGTAGCGTGCTGCCTGCATATCGACGCCGAGGGTCTCGCCCATGTAGGCGTGCGCCGCCATGGTGTACGGCGCGACGAGCGCCTCGATGCCGGGGTCGAACTCCCAATCCCTGGTTCGGCTCGCCGCCATCGGCCCCGTGACCCGCGCGTCGAGACGGCCGACGATCAGGCCACGGTCCCGCAGCAGGTCGAAGAATAGCGTGTGATCGTTGATGCGGAGATTCTTCTCCTCGACCAGCGATGGAGCGAGTCCGGTCAGCTCCGCGATGCGCTTGACGATGCGCCGCCGTGCCGTACCCGCCAGCCGGGCCCCTGCGTGCAGCGCGCCCAGATAATCGTCGATCACGAAGCGTTCCGCCGCGGCACGGGCCGCGGCCGGCGATTCGGCCAACGGCCCCGCGAGCTTACCGTGATACTGGGCGACGCACGCGAACGCGGGCAGAAAGAGGGCGTACGGCAGGTCGTTGCGCGGAGCGAAGACAACGCTCTGCAGATCCATCGCGCACGATACGAGAATCAGGCCCGACAGTGCCACACCGAGGCTCTGCAGCTTATCGGCCAGCGCAGCGCCGCGCGTGGTGCCGTAGCTTTCGCCCGCCAGATAGACCGGCGAGCTCCAGCGGCGGTGGCGCCCGAGCCATGCGCGGATGCAGTCGGCGAGCGCATCCACGTCGCCGTCGACGCTCAGCATCTTCTTGCGCGCCTCCTCGCTCGCGGTGATCGAGTAGCCCGTATGCGGAGGATCGATGAACACGAGGTCGAAGTGCTCGAACCACGATTCCTGGTTGTCGGTCACCGTGTACGGAGGCGGCGGCATCGTACCGTCCTCGCGAATGGCAACACGCTTCGGGCCGAGCGCGCCGAGGTGCAGCCAGATCGAGGACGAGCCGGGTCCGCCGTTAAAGACGAAGCACACCGGTCGCGTGCTCGCATCCGCGTCGGCAAGAAAATAGGACGTGGCGAACACGGCCGCTTCGGGCTCGCCGCGCTTCTCGTCCAAGCCGCCGGCCGTCACCGGCACAAACGCTGCGACCGCGCTGTATTTCATCGTGCGGCTATTCAACACGATGCTCGCTTCGCTCTTGTACGGGTCCTGGGCGAGCAGCTTGTCGACCCTTTCGCGCAGTCGCTTCTTTGCTTCCTTTGCCTCTTCAGTGGGATGTGGCGTGGTCGTCGGTTCGCTCATGAGCAGTAGGTATCTGGATCGCGTTGTGCAGTTGAACGGATGTCGGCGCCACAGCGGCTTGAATCGTCCCGGACCGGCGTGGCCATCACGAGGGGTCGAAGTATTCCGGGATTGACTGCCCTGGTCAACCGTCCTTTATGGGAAGCGGAAGAGCCCGCTTGACTCAAAGCGGACAGGTTCACGCGCTGAAGCGTCGCCGCCGGCATGAGGCAGCGTCATGTAACAAGCAGGCTTGACTAAACATTTGTGTAGACCGATGCTTTGGCGCTGACAGTTGAGAGGTGCACTCGCCCGAGAAGCGCCGCCACGCAGGCTGTAGCGGAGTACCTTGCCGGCGATACGGCCCGTCTGCCCATGAAGGTCGCTACCTGGAACGTCAACGGAATCCGCGCGCGGGAGGCGCAACTGTGCGACTGGCTCGAGCGCGACCAGCCGGACGTAGTATGCCTGCAAGAGATCAAGGCGCGACCGGACCAAGTGCCGGAGCGGTGCAAGCTCGCCGATTACCACGTGTTCTGGCACGGCGGCGGCGGTTATTCCGGCGTCTCGCTGCACCTCCGTCGGGAGCTGCTCGAGGTGCCCGAATTCAGCCATCCCGAATTCGACATCGAGACACGCATCGTGCAGGTGGCGCTGGGGAATCTGGTGCTCGCATCCGTCTATGTGCCCAACGGCGGCAAGGACTATCCGGCAAAGCTCGGCTTCATGGGCCGTCTTGTCGCGTGGGCGAAGCAGTTGCACGACGAGGGCCGCGAGCTGATCCTCTGCGGCGATATCAACATCGCGCGCGCCGACATCGACGTTCACCCCAAGGAGCGCAAGCCGGGCGTCATCGGGCAGCGACTGGAGGAGCGCGACCTTTTCGAGGTGCTGCTCGACGGCCACCTGGTCGACGTCACACGCGCACTCGACCCCGACAATCCGGGCTTGTTTACCTGGTGGCCGCCGTGGCGAAACATGCGCCAGCGCAACATCGGCTGGCGCATCGACTACATCCTCGCGTCACGCACGATTGCCGAGCGCGCAACCCGCTGCGCCGTCCTCGCCGACGTCGGCACCAGCGACCACGCGCCCATTATGATGACTACGGCTTGAGCACTACGCCAGCGCGGAGCATTCTCCTGGTCCGGCCGGCACGAGCTCCGGATTACGCGCTCGCCTGCTCCAGCGCCGCCATCGCGGCCGTATCTAGCTTGACCGCTGTCGCGCGCAATAGCTCCTGCAACTGATCCACGTTCGTCGCGCTGGCGATGGGTGCAGTGACGCCGGGACGCGCCATGAGCCATGCGAGCGAGACCTGCGCCGGCGTCGCGTCGTAGCGCCGCGCGACTGCGGCGAGGGCGTCGAGGATCTTCATCCCGCGCGGATTGATGTACTTCTTCATGCCGGGTCCGCGCGCGCTCTTGACGAAGTCCGCTTCGGAGCGGTACTTGCCGGTGAGGAAGCCGGCCGCGAGCGAGAAATACGTGATGACGCCCAGGTTCTCGCGCATGCACAGCGTCTGCAGCTCGCCTTCGAAGCTGTCGCGATCGTACAGATTGTACAGGGGCTGCAGCGTCTGATAACGCGGCAGATCGTGCGTCGTGCTGACCTCGAGCGCTTGCGCAAGGCGCGCGGCCGAATAGTTCGAAGCGCCGATCGCCTTGACCTTGCCCTGCCGGATGAGCTGCTCGTAGGCACCGAGCGTTTCCTCGAAGGGCGTGTTCTCGTCGTCCCAGTGCGACTGGTAGAGGTCGATGCAGTCGACCTGCAGACGGCGCAGCGACGCTTCGGCCGCCTGCAGGATGTAATCCTTGCGGAGCAGCTTGTGCCCCTGCCCCATGTCCGAGCCCACCTTGGTCGCGATGATCACATCGTCGTGCCGACCGCGTCGCCCGATCCAGCGCCCGATGATCGTCTCAGATTCTCCGCCCTGATGGCCTGACACCCAGCGCGAATACGAGTCCGCGGTGTCGATGAGGTTGAACCCGGCGCCGGCGAACGCGTCGAGCAGCTTGAACGATGTTGCCTCGTTCGCTGTCCAGCCGAACACGTTGCCGCCGAACGCAAGCGGTGCGACCTCGAATCCGGTATTGCCGGGCTTGCGCTTGTTCATGAACTGCTCGCCTTTCGTAACGCCGTGCAAACCGCGAGCGATCCCCGTATCGCTCTGGCCGAAAGGGCTTGATTGCGAAAAAAGTCTTGCCTCTCGCTCAGCTATTTAGGCAGCGCCGCAAGCGCATCCTTGAGACCGGGCACATTGCTCGCCCCGTCCGGCACTGCCAAAGCGGCGCCCTTCGCATCGTCGCCGATCGGTTCCGCGCGTCCCGCGAGGCACGTGCTCAGAAAATTTTCGGCGATCGCATAAAACGAGATGCGATTTTCGGGCCGGGCAAAGCCGTGTCCCTCGTCGGTGTAGATCGCATAGGTAACCGGGATCTTGCGCGCGTTCATCGCGGCGACGATCTGGTCGGATTCCTTTCGAGTCACCCGCGGATCGTTCGCGCCCTGCCCTATCAGCAGCGGACGCTTGATCTGATCGACCCTGGTGATCGGTGAGCGCGTCAGCAGGAACTTCTTGCCCTCCTCGGTGCGCGGGTCGCCGACGTGCTTGTACCAGCTCACCTCCATGAAGGGTTGCCAATACGGCGGGAAACTCTCGATGAGCGTCACGAGGTTCGACGGGCCGACGATGTCGACGCCGCACGCGAACGTGTCGGGCGTAAACGTCATGCCGACGAGAGTCGCATAACCGCCGTAGGAGCCGCCCATGATCGCGATCTTGTCCTTCTCCGCGATGCCCTTGTCGATCGCCCACTTCACCGCATCGATGAGATCGTCGTGCATCGTGCCGGCAAACTGCATGTCGGCGATATTGACGAACTTCTTCCCGAAGCCGGTCGAGCCGCGGTAGTTGACCGAGAGCACGGCATAGCCGCGATTGGCCAGCCATTGATGCGTCGGGTTGTAGCCGAACGAGTCGCGATACCAGGGCCCTCCATGGACGTAGAGCACCATCGGCAATGCCTTGGAAGGTTTGCCGCTTCCGCCGGGATCCGTGCCGCGCGGCAACGTCAGATACGACACCAGCGTCAGGCCGTCGCGCACCTTGATTTCGACGGGATACATCGGGGATAGCGGCGCGCCTTCGAGGTTCGGCCGCGCCGTGAACAGCTTGGTGAATTGCTTCGCCCCGCGATCGTACATCCAGAACGCGACCGGCTCGGTGACGCGATCGACCTGCACCGTCCACCGCATGTCGTCGTGCGACCGGCTCGTTACTTTCCACTGGCCGCGCGCGTTCGCATTGAGGAACTCGATGTCGCCCTTGATCGCCGGATCGATCGCCTGCCATTCGTCGCGCAGGTAGTCGATCTGGGCGGCCTGGACTTTGCCGGTGGCCGGATGCGCCAGCGTGCCGCTGACGTCGGCCTTGTCCGATTCGGCGAGTACCTTCGGCGCGCCGGTGTCGACGTCGATCGTCACGAGCGCTGCTTTGTCGCGGCCGCGGCTGTCGAGAGCGTAAAGCGTCGTGCCAGCAACATCGAAGCCGACGAACTGGGTCGTCAGCGCGTCCTCCGGCGAAATCCTGGTGAACGACGTCATCTTGCCTGCGGAATCGCGCTTGAATACTTCAAGCCCGCCCCCCGGTGTCTGCTTCGCGGCCATGCGCAATGCCAGGCTGTCGTCGGCCACGAAGGTGTTGTATCCGTCCTCGTTCGTGAACAGAAGTTTCTGCTCGCCGGTTTTCAGATTGTGGCGGTATACGTCGTGATTCTGAGGATCGCGGTCGTTGATGCCGATGAGAATTTCGTCGGGCTTGGTGACGCTCGTAGCGAGCACCTGCCCCTGGACCTTGCCTGCCGGCGAGATGACGCTGTCCTGGGCCGTTGCGATGCCGACGACGTGAATGCGCCAGTTTTCGTCGCCACCCTCGTCCTGCGTGTAGATGAGCTGTTTGCTGTTCTGGGCCCAGAAAAATCCGCGGATCCCTCGCTTTTTGTCGGCGGTGATCGGCTTCGCCGCGGCGATGTCGTCGCGCGGCGCGACGAAAACATTGAGCACGCTGTCGCGCGGGGCGATGTAGGCGATGTTCTTGCCGTCGGGGCTGATAGCGGGGAGCGTGCGCGTCGGGTTGCCGAAGATGTCCTTACGCGGGATAAGTCTGTCTTGCTCCGCCGCGTGCACGGGCAGCGCGAGCGGCAGCAGAGTGGCCGCAATGAGCGCGGCGATGCAGGCAAGCATCGGTCTTCTGGCGTTCATGGGAAATCTCGGGGACAAAAACGCGGCAATTTTACACGCCCCATAAGGAGCCGGCCATCGGGAGCTGCGATTGCCGCGAATGGCAAACAGTCGCACACTGCTCTGGCCATCGATCACATGACAAAGATGATCACCATCTACCACCTCGAAACGTCGCGCTCCGAGCGCATCGTGTGGCTCATGGAAGAGCTCGGTCTCCAATACAAGCTCGAGGTACATCCGCGCGAGCCTACCGGCGCCGCCCCACCTCCGCTGAAAGCGATCCACCCGCTGGGCAAGGCGCCGGCGATCCGCGACGGCGACACCGTGCTCGCCGAATCGGGCGCGATCGTGGACTATATCGTGCACCGCCACGGTGGCGGCCGGCTGGCCGTGCAACCCAATGCGTCGGAATATGCGCGCTACCTTTACTGGCTGCATTTTGCCGAAGGCAGCCTTATGTCGCTCATGCTGATCGCACTCGTGTTGTCGCGTGTGCCGGAAGCGGGCGCGAGCCCGGTGACTGCGAGAATCCGCGACCGGATGAAAAACATGCTTTCCTTTGTCGACAAAGAGTTCGGTAGCGGCCCCTGGTTCGTCGGCGCGCAGTTCACCGCGGCCGACATCATGATGGTGTTTCCATTCACGACGCTGCGCAACTTCCTCGACTACGACCTCGAGCCGTATGCGAACATCGCCGCATACCTCGAGCGGATCCAGGCGCGTTCGGCTTATCGAAAGGCAATGTCGCTGGCCGGACCAACAAAGACGTACCTGTGAGCGGTCGAGTGCGAATGAATTCGCACCTACTGTGAGCAGACTTACTCTGCTCGACTGCGATGACGTCTATCCGGATTGGGAACGCTGGTCGTGCGGAATACTGGCAACTCCTGCCAAGTCCATCTGCCTGACAAATTAGGCTATATGCATCATAACGCCCAAAATAATAGGCAAAGCGACCAAGGCGGATCTGCGTCGAGCCGAGGCCGTGCTGGATAGAAGACGCTTACATTTGGAAGATCGTGTCCTCCCCCACCTCATTCGCCGATCTCGTCGACACCTCGCAGCGTGTCAGCGAGCACGCCGCGCGACGGACGAAAATCGCCCGCATTGCGGAATTCCTGCGCGGGCTTGCACCGGCTGAAATCAACATCGGTGTCTCGTATCTCGCCGGGGCCACTCGGCAGGGGAAGAGCGGCATCGGTTACGCGATGATTGCCGCCGCGCGATCCACTGCGAATGTCGAAGCGCCCGAGCTGACCTTGACCGAGGTCGACGCGACGCTCGAAGAGATCGCTCGCGCCGGCGGTCGTGGCTCGATCGCCGAACGCACCCGTCTTCTGGCCGCGCTTTTCGCAAGGGGCACGGCGCGCGAACAGGAATTTCTCGCACGACTGCTGCTGGGCGAGCTGCGCCAAGGCGCGCTCGAGGGACTCATGATCGAAGCCGTCGCGGCGGCCGCCGGCGTGCCCGCGGAAACGGTGCGCCGGGCCGCAATGGTCGGCGGCGGGATTGCGGTGGTGGCAGCAAGCGCGCTGACCGACGGCGCGGCCGGTTTGAGCCGCTACGCAATCGCGCTCTTTCAACCGCTCGCGCCGATGCTGGCGCAGCCCGCGGACGACCTCGCCGACGCGATGGCGCGCATTCCGATGGCGGCGCTCGAGTGGAAGCTCGACGGCGCGCGCGTGCAAGTGCACAAGAACGGCGATGATGTGCGCATCTACACGCGCACCGGCAATGACGTCACGGCCGTCGCACCCGAGATCGTGTCCGCCGTCCGGCGTGCCGGCGCGCAGGCGCTGATCCTCGACGGCGAGGCCATCGCCCTCAAGCCCACAGGGGCGCCCTACCCGTTTCAGGACACGATGCGCCGGTTCGGCCGCGTGCTCGACATCGAAGCGATGCGCGCGACGATGCCGCTGTCGGTATTCTTTTTCGACTGCCTGCGGCGCGACGATCAGGATCTCGTGCCGATGCCCGCTGCCGCGCGCTTCGAAGCCATGAGCACAGCATTGCCCGTCGAGTTATTGATCGCTCGCCTGGTCACAGGCCAAGTCTCCGCTGCCCAGGCCTTCTACGACGACGCGCTCGAGCGCGGACACGAAGGGGTGATGGTGAAGGCGCTGGATGCGCCGTACGATCCCGGCGCTCGCAGCGCGCTTTGGCTCAAGGTCAAGCGCATCCACACGCTCGACCTCGTGGTGCTGGCCGCGGAATGGGGACACGGCCGTCGCCGCGGCTGGCTTTCGAACCTGCACCTCGGTGCGATCGACCCGGCCAGTGGAGAATTCGTCATGCTCGGCAAGACCTTCAAGGGCATGACCGACGCGATGCTGGCGTGGCAAACCGAGGGGCTCCTGAAGCGCGAGGTCGCGCGCGACGACTGGATCGTGCGCGTGCGCCCGGAGCTTGTCGTCGAGGTCACTTTCAACAATCTGCAGGCGAGCCCGCGCTATCCCGGAGGCCTTGCGCTTCGCTTTGCGCGCGTCAAAGGATATCGTCCGGACAAGAAACCGCAGGACGCGGACACCATCGATACGGTGCGTGCGATTTACGCCAAACAGGAGAAATAGGCTCGTTTCCTTGATCGATTGGTTGCAGAAGACTGCGGCAGCGGTTCGCTAGCAAAGAAGAACCCGCCACGCGGGCGGGTTCTACCTAAAGCGTATTGGCTAGCCAGGCTTGCAGCGGCGGGAGAAACCGAGACCGGCGAGGCCGATGCCAAGAAGCGCGAGCGTGGCGGGCTCGGGAACAGAGACGGGCCCCGTAAGATAAAAAGCAAGCTGTCCCGAGCCTGACGTCATCGAGGCAGTGGTCTCCGTCCAGGGCAGTACCAGCGTACGCGTGTAAGCAGTGCCGACACCGTCTGCGGTGCCCAAAGACCAGCCCCAGAAGAAGCTGGCACCCGCGGGAAGGTCTTGAACGATCGAGAGCAGATATGGGATCCCGGGAGTGAGAGTAATCGACGCCAGATCGAGGTCATAGCTAAACAGTTCCAAGTTCGATTGCTGCATCCCGGTGTCGGTTCGGGTTGCCGAGTTGCCGACATGGTTTGAATAGAACGGAATGGCATCCGGGACTCCGTTCGTGAAGGTAAAGATATTTATCGTGAAGTTATCTTCGAAAGTCTGTGGAAAATAGACGCCCCACCAATGAATGTCAGTGATGACGTTTGCCCCCGGCTCTAGTACAAAATTATCGCCGGCTTGCTGACAATCTGGTCCACAATTAGTGTTGCTTGCAGCACCAAAATTGTTCAGGTCGGGTACTGCATTGTTAAAAATTATCGCGGCTTGGAGCGTAGGAATACATGCCAAGACCGCCAGGATAACCGCTATCACAAATCGCGACATTTTCTTGCCCGCCTTTGTGCGGCATGCCAATCGTGGTCGATGGTGGTCGTCGAGTCCACGAATTACAGCCGACCAATCCACGACCCTCTCCAAGCAACACACGTACCATAACCGGCAAAGTTCTGTTTTTGTGCCCTACACGCTGACCGCTGATCGACCGTTCTGGCGACAATGTAAATTTCCTCGACAGTCGGAGGCTCCGAACGCGCGGCAGCTGCCCCACCCGCGTCACACGACACGCCTACGCGATTTCGCGCCGGTTTCGGACGTCGGAATCGTTCGAAAAGCCCGAGCTCAGTCGCCCACGGCGCGCAGCGGCGTCTGTCCGATCAATCCGCCTGCAGGATCGCGGCGAGCCGCGCAAGGGTTTCCGGCGGGAAATCCGGTCCCAATGCGACCGGGAACTGGAAGGCGGGGAAGCCCAACGCCGCGGAGCCGAAGCCGCTTCATGGTCTCAGCCATTCGCCCGCACTTGTACTGCCCGCAAACAGCGCGCTGATCTTTGCCCCGTGAGACCGCGACGATTGCGCAGCGCATTTGATCGAGGCAGGTATCCATCGGCTATTTTGCGAACGTGCCGAGCCGCTGCGGACGGGGGCTCGCATCTTGCGATAACAGGGAGCGCCGGATCGAAGCGGGTAACGCCGCAGCGGTCCTGGAAAGCTGGATCACCTGTTTGTCAACGTCGGTCGAACTCTGACCCAGCCGTACGGCTTAAGAACAAGCACCGACGCCGCTCGAAGAGCAAGTCGGTTTGCATGCACGCGGCAGGCACTGCGCGCTGCTGTCGCATAGCGCGAATTCGCAACCGAATGAGCGTACGGGTACGAGTGGGATGACTTTTCGGCGGAACCCAATGGCCGCGACCGGCCCATGAGCGGTCATCAATGGCCACGCATCGGCGTCGCCTCCGGCTCCGGCGACTGTCGGCAGATTTTACAGTTTGGCCCCGAATGGCAATTTTCTGGTCACGCGAACCCGCACCAGCAGTCGTGTTAAGCAATTTGGCATGCGATTTGCTCTCCTTTGCCTGGCGGACGAGGAGGTGCTCGAGGGCTGGGTCTTCTGGGGTGAAATCCATTTGAGCGGTTCGGCCGCGATGGTTCACGCGGCTTCACCGCGTGCATAACGGAGGGGTATGTCCGGAAAAGTGAAAACGGACTATCGCGGGTCCATCTCGGTGTGCGTCGGAAGCGGGTGGATCAAGACGCTGATCAAGTCGAGGCGACGCGTCCTTTGGTTCGGGTTCGCCGCTTTTGGCCTGACAGTCTTCGGACTTGCGGGAAGCGCTCACGCTGCCCCGATAACAACGCCTGTGGGTCTGGATCCCGGAGATCAATATCGGTTGGTCTTCGTAACGAGCATGACCCGGGACGCAACATCCACCGATATCGCCGACTACAACGCGTTTGTCACCGCGGCCGCGAATACACAACAAGCGCTTGTAAACCTCGGCACGACCTGGATGGCCATCGCCTCGACCGATGATGTCGATGCCCGTGACAACACCGGAACGAACCCCTTCGTTTCTACGGGAGTCCCGATTTACCTCCTGGATGGCGTGAGTCTGGTCGCTAACGACAACGCCGACCTCTGGGACGCTGCGATTGCCAATCCCATCATGATCACTGAGGGCGGAGCAGCTTTGAGCACGCTGGTCTGGACCGGCACGACCCGGTTCGGGATCGCCGGGCCCGGCTTTCCGCAAGGCTCCCCTTTGGGGAGCGTGACGAATGACGTCATACGGGGGATTTCGTCACTCGCATCGGTGAGCTGGATCGAGGCTACAGGTTCCCCTGCGGGGGCCTTATCATCCTTTTATGGACTGTCGGGCGTGTTGATCGTCCCGACCGTCGTTCCCGAACCGGGGACCCTCATCCTATTTGCCTTGGGTCTTGCTGGTCTCGGTTTGGCACACCGTAAGAGGCCCCGGCCCCTCATCTCGTAATTCGTGCCTGCGAGGGCGATGAGACTGTTTTCGCCTTGATTAACCCGCCCGTTGTCCAACCGAATTTTCGGATCGTGGTGGCCGCCACGCTCAGCCCGTTCGCTCCGAAAGGGCAATCGAGAAAATTGAAGCCCTAGCGCCCTATTCGATTCGCCCGATGAAGTTCTTGTCCGCGTGCTTTTCCAGCCGCACTGGCCCAGCACCGCTCAATTCCGCCGCTCGTGGTTCACCGGGCTCATGGGGCACACGTGCAGGCCGTTCGCCTGGCGGCGGACTGCGCCGCGGCGTGCCGCCGGCGCGCCGAGCTCAGTCGCCCACGGCGCGCAGCGGCGTCTGTCCGATCAATCCGGCGGCTTGCGCGAGGCGTGCGATTTCCGCTCGTTCGGCGTCGTCCACGCCCAGTTGCGGCGGGCGCACTGTCGCGTGCGGAAACAGCCCCTGCAGCTTGAGAACTTCCTTCATCCGCGGCCGGTAATCACGGATCGGCGCCCGCCAGCAATAGCGCGCGAGCGGACCCAAGCGTTCCCAGAGCGCGAACGCGCGGTCGAAATCCTTCGCCACGACGGCCCGATGCATGTCGATCAGCTCGGCGGTCGCCGTGCCGGCAAAGCCGATCAACGCACCGTCGCAGCCCATCAGCATCGCTTCGAGGATGAACGTGTCGCTGCCGGTCAGGATGCCGATCTTGCGCGGCAGCGCTTTCGCGGTCGCGATCGTCTCGATCGTCTTGGTCGTGTCGAACGAGGCTTCCTTCAAGCC
>Ga0137374_10006617_pt1 | contig 13809 bp, 14 predicted proteins | sample SagtaG_20_FD_104811 | JGI IMG/M metagenome (GOLD analysis project Ga0137374, IMG submission 104811) | Vadose zone soil microbial communities from Sagehorn Ranch, Mendocino, California, USA - Sage1_R_100_16 metaG | ecosystem: Environmental > Terrestrial > Soil > Vadose zone | place: USA...
CATACTTATATTCCGTGCCATTTATTCTAAGGGATAGGCTGGTCACATGATCCTGGTCGTTCTTAGCTATTCTATTAAGATCTTCTATTGTCGCTCCAGGAGTCTCTGCCTGAGAAGCTTCTACAACTATTATTGGAATTAACAGGCCTAAGCCTGCAGGTATCTTACACGTTTTTATAGTTTTACCACCAGAGTTTCCGATCAGATAAAATACACTCTTAGAAGCATTTTGTGCATATGTGCATTTTTCACCAGTTTTATCTTCAAAAGGATTTTTGTCAACCGGTATTGGCAAAAACAGTTTCCAATAATTCTTAACATGATCTTCGTATGACAAACCGAAGGGTTTATCACTCAATGGAAAAAACTCTACGGGATTTTTTATGGATGTAGCATTTTGTGCCCAGGTTGTCCCAGGAAATGGGGCGATCAAAATAGAAATAATCACAAATAATATATATTTTGATATAATCCTATTACCCCATCTATGCATTATCTTAGGAAATTATTTTTAGCATATAAAGCTATGTTTCAATAGATAGGGATGTCCAAAACCTACAATATTGATCTCAGCACTCGTAAGATCTTCCTAATTATAATAGTGTTGATGGGGTTTATTTTAGTCGACACGTTCTTAATTAAATTTTATGATACTATTGATAAGAATTTCATTCCAATAGATATAAAGAAAATTATTTTTTCTGTCATGGCATTTCTTTGTATTGTTTTCCAGTTAATTGTTTTGCATTATTTAAAAAAATTAAATTCTAAAACCAAAGTTGATAGGCGAATAGATGTTAAATTAATAAATAGAATAGTGCAAATTTCGCAATTTCTGTTGATCGCCTTATTTGCATTTATTGTGTTCCAGATGTTTTACTTCAATTATTATGATACCATCCTACTTATGCTAATTATAATTGTAACCTATGCAATAGCATCACTATTACTAGGCAAGACCATGATTTCATTTATCTTATGGTATAAGCTAAATCACAATCGTATTTTTTTATTATATTCAATCTCTATGTCAATGATTCTACTTAATATGATTTTGACGCCCATTATTGTGAATATGATTCTAAGTCAAAAGCCGGAACAAATTCGTCTTTTTGCTGGGGGCAGTATGGATATCTCAGGCGGTAAATATGGATTCCTATCTAATTTAGTGAAAATTTCGTCAATTTTGTCCTTTGCAAGCATATGGTTCACGACAGCAATATTGATGCGTTCCGCGAAGGATAGATTTGTCAAAGAAATACAATTTTGGATCATAATATGTATTCCTCTTGTTTACTTTTTATTTAGCTATTTTGCTCAAGATATTTTTGGCGCCATTTTGTTTCCTTTTATTAGAACAGATCCAATTCTTATCTCTTTAATTTTGACAAGTATTTTTATTTTAAGTAAGCCAGTAGGAGGTGTGATATTTGGATTGTTATTCTGGCGAACATCTAGGCAAGTAAGTTTTGATAAGATACTACGAGAGTATATGATTATATCAGGATATGGCTTTCTTTTATTATTCAGTGCAAATCAATCCACTTTACTTGTATTAGGACCATACCCACCATTTGGAACTATAACTATATCAGTTTTAATTCTAGCGACGTATTTGATCCTAATTGGAATATATACATCAGCAACTCTAGTTTCAACAAATATTGAACTGCGTAAATTTATTTATCGAATGGCAACAGACTCAAAATTTCTTAATCTTTTGCGCAGGGCAGAAATGGAGAAAGAAATTCAGAAAACTGTGAAGAAAATTTCTGAACACAAAGAGATTGCCGAAATTAGTAACGAGGAATCGTTTGAATTTGATGAAAATGAACTGGAAAAGTATTTGAAACAAGTAATCAAAGAAATTAAAAAAGAACCTGCTTCCAAATAGGTTTTTGAAATTCTATATTTCCCAGGACTTACCTTGCCGTTTAAGCCCTTGCTCTTCTTTAGCGTGGACGAAATTGTAGTGTAATATCGTTCATAAGACAGTGCCCAAACTCTCATTCATTTTCTCTTGAATTGCATCAATAGCGGTCTTTCTAGGACATTCTACTTGTTCAAGCCTTATCTTTTTGTATTTTTTAAAATCCTTTGTATAAATTCTTTCAAACATTTGTTGTGCATTCATTACCGTAATTTCAAATTTTTCTCCCTTGTATGTTTGCGATGAATCTCTGCCGAAGTCCCACCTCGTTACAATCCATTCCCCACATTGTGGAATTGATTTATTTTGAATTAATTTGTCATGGTTGACGGTAACGGTCAAGCCTTCTAGAAAACCCTCCGACCTTGCTAGTATCGTAAAGAAGCGAATAATACCCTTATAATCAAGTGGAATTGGTTCTAATGTGCAACCTATTATTACGGTCACCGTATCATTTTTGTTAATTGTGATTTTTACTATTGTATTATTCTTACTCCAAGATGCAATACCAATCGCACTGTTCCCTTTAATTTTAGGAAAGTCTCTACGTGAAAAAATCTGGTAAATGTTAGGAGCCTTGAATTTTAAGTGTATGTCATGAATACTCTGTTTATCGAAAGGAAGATTTTTAATCATATTGTAAACTGGATCGTTATTGCTGATAGTGACCCCCTTATGGTTAGGTGTCCCTGCTTTTCCGTGTTTATGTCCTTTTAATGTGTAAAAAGCAACAGATGATTTGTAATCTAGTTCAACAATATCATCTTTCTTTAATTTAGATATCTTGTTTCTGAACGTTTTAGGCTTCATTAAGTCAAGGAAATCCTTATGACTAAATGAATTGTGTTCGTCATACACAAAGTGAATAATACGCTGTAGCATAGCATCATCTAACTCGCTCATGTTACTAGACCAAAGAATAGCATGGTGTCCCTGTAGGTGTATGGTGTCCTTGTCCCTGAAGGTGTCCCTGATCATTATAATTATTCAGCAACTTGAAGATCGTGCGGTTTTTTTGTTCCATAGTCAGAAAATTTATTATCGAGATTCTTGGTAATCACTTAACGACTACTACCTCCTTTTTTCTGAGGTGTGGGTTGTGTAGTCAAATCGTTGTATGGGGTTGCGGCCTGTCGGGGGCCCAACTTGTTTTTTCTATTCATACTCAAGAATTTCCATCATAATATCTCGTAATTTGTGATCACATGCAGACTCACTAAGATGCTTATCTATAATAGAGGTTATCTTGATCGCCTTCCGTATTACTGCTTTATTTCTTTTGTCCAAATCTAAATTATCACTCATTGCTTTGTATTTGTCTCCTTAGAATGCACCTCATTCAATAGACGCACAATTAGTGAATCCATTGTGTCGGACCAGTTTCCGTGTTTGGCCAATTCTTTATAGGTAGAATCGCTTACTCGAATCAGTTTTGCCATATGAAATAAAATTTATAGAATAAACTTAATATAATGAATTTGATATTGCAAGATTTATTTCTATTATGAGCACGGATAAGTCGACAAATCTTGCAATCGACCGTATCGGTAGAATAACAGGTTGGAGAATCATAAGATGCATAAAGAAATATGATTTTAGTGGAGGTAGGCGTGTTAAAGACATTGCTAATGACCCGGATGTAAATGTTAACTTATCAACAGTAACAAGACATTGTAAATTGCTAGAAAAGGAAGGACTGATTCGGAAAAAAAATAAACAGTCAGAATATCATTTAACTCCGAGAGCCTACGATAATCAAGTTCTCCTTGATATCATATTTGAAGGAAAATCTAAAGTTTGGCAGACCAAGATACCAATGGCCGAAATAAACAGTAAAGGAAAAAGAATAATTCAAAATAAATTTCTTGAATATGACTATAAACTAAAATCCAAACATGAAGAATACTCTGATCAATTTGAATTATCAATTTTTGCTAACAAGATAGGTGCCATGATTACATATCTATTCGTCGAAGCCGTTAGCCCTTTCGAATTAGTTCGTTTAAGTGATGAAGGTAAGAAGAAGATGATCTGCAGGTATAAGGATCAATTAACAATCAATTGGATCAGGGAGCTAATCGACCCTTTAGCAATTTTTTCTGAATTCTGCAAATTAAACATAGTAAAGAGAGGTCTTGCAGTATGGGGAAAAATGTCTTACACTAAACAAAGTCGTAATTCAGAAATTAAAGGAATTAAAGAAAGCAGAGAAATCTCAAAAGAAGAAAAGGAAAAACAAATCAAAATTATTAATCGAAAGTTCAAAAAGATCAAGGAACTAGATTCAAAGCAAAGAAAATGGGATCCGGGAAATCCTAACTGGTCGAAGTATGAAATCGACAAAGAAAATTTTAAACATCTACTTGAAACCTACGCTAATGTTTTTCCACTTATTTTTGAACGAATGTCTAACAACACCAACAGATTGCATGAAGAATATATGCACGAGTTTATAAAAAATCATGCTATATGAAGAGATACCATAATTAACACTACGAGGTAAGATCTGTATTACTGAGTGATTCTTATTTTATCTTCTTTTCTATTGCTTCTATCTTACTCGCAAGGGTTTCAAACTGACTCCTTTCAACTTCCAGTTTTTCTATCTTCATTTTAAGTCGATTTTCTTCGTTTATCGTCAAGTTCTTAATTGCTTTCATGTATTCGTTAAGCATTTCTTCCTCTGAAGGTCTGTAATAGCAGGATGCTAGACCTATCTTGTGACCCAATAACATCTCTCTTATTTCTGGATTTAGGTTTGAGTTTACTAGTTGAGTTGTGAAAAATTTGCGGAAACCGTGCAACAATGGAATTGGTTTTCTTGTGAATTGCGATTGTCTGTTTAGGTCACGGAGACCTGTTTTTAATAGATAGACAAGCAGTGAATTGCCTATTGTATTACTTGAGATCCTCCTAGACCTCTTTTTTATTTGCTCAAGATCGTTGATATCAAATTCTTCTCGTATCAAATAGGAATCATCTGTTAGTTTTTCACCGCAACGACCTCTATAATCTAGGTATTCATCTATCAAATTAGCAGTTTCAGGAGTGCAAAATGTATAATACTGCTCTTTTTCACCTTCATAAATTGTAAATTTGTAAAGATTATCTTTCTCAATCTTTTTCAAATGTCTTAGCTGCAACGTTACCAATGCATTTTTCCTTATACCTGTCGAAGAATAAACCAAAACAGCAACTTTTAGACGCAAAGGGCATATTTGGAGAAGCTTTGAAATATCTTGGTGAGTATAGGCCCTGTCAAAATTATGTTTCTTTGTAGGGGATTTAAATTTACAAATTTTTTTATAATTTATGACAATATCGTTCATAACACAAAAATGGTTTACTGAGCTTAATATCATATTCATTGACTGCGTTGACCTTTTTTCTTCTTTTAGAAATTGTATATAATTTTTCAAATACGATTCGATATCCTTTGGAGGTAATTGTGATAGTGTATCAGTATCTTTGATATGAAAATACTGCATAAACCTCAGAAGTGCATTACGATAGCCCTCTTTTGTTGAGTCGCTTTTCAGACTATTGATAAAATTAAGGTATGGATCTCCGTCTAAAAGTATCTCTTGCGCCAAAGCCATGCTCTCTTTATTTACTAATAACTATAAATACCCATTTAACTAGGAATTAACTCAACATAATGACAATGAATTGTCCCTTATGCGGTACACTTATGGTATGGTTGAATGGTTCTATAATGCACGATCAACAGATCAACTACTATGAGTGTAGAAATTGCAAGATCAAATTGAATACACTATCAGATGGCTCTTATGAAATAACTGAACAGCCAAAAGAGCAGCAGTTAGAATAGATAAATAAATCTGGAAATCTAAGAGCAAAATAATGAGTTTAGATAAGAAGAAATCACTAAAAGAGAAAATAAATCAACGAAATGATATTATTGTTCTTCCTGGGGTTTTTGATGCATTAAGTGCAAAGGTTGCCGAAAATGTTGGATTTCAGGCAATATTTCAAACTGGATATGGATCTGCTGCGTCATTATTGGGAATGCCTGATTTTGGTTTTCTAAATGCAGGAGAGAATATCGAGAATGCAAGAAGAATAATCAGATCCGTTGATCTTCCAGTGATAGTTGATGTAGACACTGGATATGGTAATCCCCTTACTGTTTGGAAAGTAGTAAATGATTTGACAGCATATGGAGCTGCAGGGATCTTTCTTGAGGATCAAGTTTGGCCAAAAAGATGCGGCCATATGCGTGGCAAAGAGGTAATTGGAGTTGATGAATATATCCAAAAGTTGCGTGCTGCAGTTACGGCAAGTAAAAATAAGAACTTTGTAATAGTTGCGAGAACGGATGCACGAGCCCCCTTGGGATTTGATGAAGCGATAGAGAGAGGAAAAACGTATCGCAAGGAGGGAGCAGATGTTGTCTTTGTAGAAGCTCCTCAATCAGAGGACGAGCTTCGAGAGATCCCTAAGAAGATTGATGCTCCGTTATTGGCTAACATGATAGAAAATGGTTTAACACCTACATTTTCCGCTAATGAATTGAAAAGCATGGGATATAGCATGGTAGTCTTTCCTCTTTCAGGATTGTACGGAGCAACTTATGCAATGAAGAAAATTTTTTCTCATCTCAAAAGAAACGGAACAACAAAAGGTTGTATGGATATGATGCTTGATTTTAACGAATTTAATGAACTAGTTGAGTTATCAAAATTCATGAAAATGGAAAAGAAGTATCAAAGCTGAGAATATCTTTTATCATTACGACAAAAATATGCATTCCTGAAAACAGTTAATTAAAAACCATTTTTACCCAATACGTTTTAAATGATAAAGCGAAAAATCAGTATTATTATAAGATAACGTCGATGAATAATTTTGCAATTGATGTCTGTCTAAATTGGAATCCAACAAATAAAATTCACTATATTTGTTTGAATTTAACATGTCTGTAATGTTATCAGAAAATAGGAAAGTTCTATTTTCTAATTCTAATTCCATCCATCCTCTTATATGCTTACTACCCATTATTATCGACCCTGATGGTGTATTATTATTCATCCAGTCAATTAATGACAATAGTGATTCTGATTCGGGTATTGATATAGAATTGTATTGCATTGTCATAGGATCATAGTAATGTACATATTCATGGAAAAGTCCATAGAAGTTAAGGTAGGAACCATTGGGACTCGTAGCAAAAACGGATCCCAGAAATAGAAATGGAATGAGAATCACAAGATAATTGTTTAGCTTTTTATGAGATATTGCAATGCGCTTACTCTCAATTAGCGTTACAAATCCATATCCTGAAAATATTGAAAAGAATATACTAAAAATGATTATCCATCTATCGGGCAATAGGGCAGATGTATTCGGATATATTATCCAAGTAAATGAACCTACTAATGAAATTATAAGAGGAATTTTCAGAATAACGTTTTTAGCTTTCATAAAACCAATTACTCCAGTAGGTAACAATATGCCACACATTACGAGGAACAAAACACCTAAGTTCAATGAGTTGTAAGATTGTTGAAGCGCGTCGTTTGCTGCACTTCCCAACATTATACTATTTGTTATAATATCGATGCTATTGAACAGGCCGACAGCAAAAATGATAGTTGTAACTGTCGCTAGTATTGCGATCATTCCTTCTCTTTTAACTAAAGAGTATAAGATGTAAACTGATGTCAGGAGAAAGCCTATCATTCTATCTGAAAGTACAGAAATAATAGATAATGGTAAAATGGTGAGCATAATTCTTTTTGATATATTTGAAATTGTACCTAAATATGATAAACAATATAGGGTAATAGTTAGTGCAAGCATATCTTTGTGAAGATCCCATGATGTTCTAAGTACTGATACTTGAAAAATAACAAATAATGATAAAAAAATACTTTGATAGTTATTGAGATGAAAAATATTCCTTGCAATTGAGTGAATAACCAGTGAAAATGATCCGAATATCAATACTGCTGACGCCGTGATTACTATTCTAGGATCGGTGTGAAATATTGATGTTATTGTGTGTAGTAACACTATATATAATGGAAATTGATTTGACACTGATGTCCAATGATAATCAAAGTTTTTCAAGATAGGCAAATAATAATTTATTACATCATACCCTATTGGATAAGGCAATGCTAATATTTCTGGAACAAGTCTTAGAATAACTGCTACTGAAAAAACAATTAGATATGAATATTTTTGATTATTTGCAATGGTGTTTTTTACCTGCAGTATGGAAGCTTTCATGTATTTCATTTTGTATATTTGCAGATTTTTAATGACCTACGGACATTCAAAAATTTTTGCATGTGGATTATAGTGATTGGAATCTTCCGATGTTCTTTGATAAGTAATTTATCTCATTTTGGTTTTATAGTTACGTCTCTACCACGAGCTGTCGCTTTCAATTCTGAATTCCATCTACAAAATAGAAAATAAAAGGAAGACGGTTTATCTGAATAATCCTTTCTTCTTATAGAGTTATTCAGATTTTTTATCACATGGCTAGCTTCTCGTGCTTCTAGTTAATTCGTCGGTTCTTCATCGCTCTTAGGTTCATCGGTCTTAGGTTCATCTGATGGCTGGTCATTTGATGGCTGGTCATTTGATGGCTTATTCATTCATTTACTTCCCCGCTTTAGTTGATTTTTAAAAATACGAAGCAAAGTTGCCGGTGATAATGCTGTCATTAGGTTTGATCTCGTTTCCGCTAACTGCTGACTTCCTTTAATTTTAGAATTTAAAGATAAAATAACTCCTACCACGCCACCAAACTACCAGCTAATTGGGTCATTTACTCCCATATTTAAGATTTCGATATCATTTTTCGATATTTTTAGAATTTCTAACTTTTATTTAAATGGTAACTTGAATCTTTACAAAAATATTATAAATTATTGAAAAAGACTTAAATCACAGATGAAATTTTGCTACATACAGATCTAGAGGACTTTATGAAATGGTATCTGGATATGTAGCAAAATAAAGTCAGTTACTTTGATAGCATTGACTTATCATCCGAGGGGATATACCGGCATTGTGAACACGCAAATGTTAACTGGATATAATACTCGATCAATATTAGGACTGTAGTTGACTTTCAAGGGGATATTAATCAGGAGACCTGAAAGGATTTAGTGATTAATGTAGTAAGTTGCTACCATCTCGTTATACATTGAAATAGAAGAAATAACCAGAGGCTGGATACTAAGTGAGTGATTAGACTTAAAGCTGATTAACTTGAGCAGAGTTGGAAGTTAGAGGAATTCTAAGAGAAAATGAAAAATCCCAAGTAATTTATTGTGGCAAAATATCATATTTTGCGTTGATTGACATTCGCAATATGCTGACTTTAAGATATGACCCTACTATTGAAATTAAATCGCCTATTCCACAGATTGACATTAATCAAATTAAGAATAGAAGCAATATATTTCCATCCGCTGAAGATATAGAGAAGGAGTTAAGAGTTATAATACGGAAAAACATATCCGGCTTTAATCCTGAACGAATTTCACTTGCGCTAAGTACAGGTGTTGATTCTAATCTGATGCTCTCATTAATTAGGGATGAGTATCCCAAATTAGATATCAAATGTATATCTGTGAGCTTTGATGAAACAAGTGAAGCAAATTATGCGAAGGAAATAGCTGAGTCAAAAGACACCGATTTTTATGATGTTACTATAGATAATCCACTTAAAGATTTACCGTTATTGATAAGTATCATTAACGAGCCAAGATGGAATTTATATCAATACTACTTTATAGAAAAATCAAAACAGTTATCGAATGTTCTCTTTACCGGTGATGGTGGAGACGAGCTATTTGGTGGTTATACTTTTAGATATAATAAATTTCTGAAATTACTTAAACAAGAAGATGATTGGAAACAGCGGGTACGTTATTATCTTGACTGTCACCAACGGGACTGGGTACCAGATCAGGATAAAATTTTTGGAGAAAACATTAGATTTGATTGGTCATCCGTTTACTCTTTATTAAGAAAGTATTTTGACAGTGAGTTGGATCCGCTGGATCAAGTTTTTTTAGCAGATTACAATGGAAAGTTAATCTATGACTTTGTGCCCAGCAATGACAAGTTTTTCAACCATTTTGCTGTAACTGGCCTTTCACCTATACTAGATCATAAAATCATTGATATGTCATATAAGATTCCACCTTCTGCCAAATTCGATAGCAAAACAAACATGGGAAAAATTCCTCTAAGAAAGATTCTCTCCAATCTAAATGATAGTAACATATCTGATACAAAGATTGGCTTTGGAATGGATTTAAAAAAACTTTGGTCAAGAAATGGGAAGGAAATCGTTACCTCAGCTCTACCTGATGCAAGCATATTTCGTGACAAAATTATCAGCCGCGAATTTTACGAGCGGTCGATTAAAAAAATAGAGGAAACATACGATGTGAGATACATAAGTAAAATGTTGCAATTATTAAGTCTTGAAATCTGGTACAAAATGTTTATTACATTTGAAGTGAGTTCAAATTATACGCTATGATTTAAGTTATTTGATTAAACTTATGTCTAAGGATCTTTACTGCAAACTAGGATCGCAATTACATAATTTCGATGGATGCAATGCAGGAGGTCAAACTGATTTATATGAATCGATGATATTATTTTCGTATCTTTCCCAGACTAGATTCCTTCTAGCATAATTGAATATTTTTAGTCTTTTATCATAGAGTTCATCCATATTTGTTTTAAAGTATTGTAATTTTGAAGTCAAATCATCGTAGTCCTCAAAGGTTAGACAATTATCGTCCAAAGTCTGAATCACGGATGTTAAATCTAATGTTACCATGACAAATAATCCTGCGTGTGCGTACTCGTATGCCTTATTTGGGTTCAAAAAAGGATGAGACCAGTGTTTCTTCCAAGGTATCAATCCAATCGAGTTCTCTATCATTTCGTGAAACATTTTGTCTCTTGGAAGGAATCCGGTTGCCTTGAATTTTTCAGATGACTCTGCTTCCCACCCGATTATTGTCAAATTTCCAATGTCGTTATCCAAAAAAATATTGGTTAACCCAGAAATATCCCTGTTGGTAACCTGTTTATGTTTGCTGTCTCCTCCAGCATAAACGCAAGACAACTTGTCATGGGGTCGGGGTTCTCTAAACTCAATTGTTTCTGCTTCCAATGGATAGTTAGGTACTACAAATATCTCTTTTGTTCTTGCGTCGCATACCGTTCGCAGCTCCTGTGCAATTTGTTCTGAAACAGTTATTGTAGGTACTGAGGTAACTAGGTCTCTCTCCCACTTGGTCCAGTTCGAAATGCTTTGGCGAGAGATAAATGATAATTTCATACTTTGTATTGTTCTATCAAATCGAGAGTTTGTGTGCATGCTATTTTGAGATTTTATATTCTCGGCATTTACAAGCGAGAGCATTCTGAAGTACTCATGATCATCAAATACTACGGGAAGGCCGAGATCATGCGATACTTTTGCGGAACCAATATTGTGTGAATGTACAATCTCGGGTCTAACTCGTTTCACCAATTTTTCTATCTGCTTCTTCACGCGATCATAATAAAATGGAATGCCTATCAATGCAGCAGCTGTCCACTTAATTGGATATGTTTCTGAAAAAGTTGTAGAATGAGAATTGCTGTTCAGTCTTCCCCCAAAAAACACCTCATGGCCGTTCTTCTTTGCGGTCAATGCAGCTTTTTCTACCCTCCAATCAGGGAGTCCATCATCTGATAGGTGAAGTATTCTCATTCTATCTTCCTCTTGTCAGAGCAGAAAAGAGGCATAAACAAAATCCAAAGACGCATGCCGGATTGTCATTTCAGTTATTAGAATACACTGAAATATTAATTGAAGATAAAGATAAAATTTTTTAAATTAAATCAATGAATATTACATTTTTAAAAGAGATAGATATAACTGCAAATTAAATGAATAGTTTCACCTTCAAATTAGGAGCACAGGAAGCCTTATGAAAATTCTCATAACTGGCGCTGCAGGATTCTTGGGAAGCTATCTCTCTGAAAAATATGTACTCGATGAGCATCTAGTATACGGGGTTGATAATTTGATGAACGGGAACCTTAACAATATCCGCACTCTGCTGCACAAGAAGAATTTCAAGTTCATTCGGGGTGATATAACGTTGAATGAATTATACTCCAAACTACCAAATGATTTTGATGCCATAATCCATCTTGCTGCACAGATTCATGTTGATAGATCGATTGTGAATCCTGAAGAAACTTTCAAAATAAATCTTGGCGGGACACTGAAAATTTTGGAGTTTGCCAGAATGAATGATATCAACAAGATTTTGTTTTCATCAACAAGTGAAGTATATGGTTCTGCGGAATATGCTCCCATGGATGAGCGACATCCGTTATCCGCAAAACACCCATACGGAGTAAGCAAGATTGCTGCTGATAGATTATGTTATACTTATAATGAGACTTATGATCTCGGTGTAGACATAATTCGATGTTTCAACTTTTTTGGACCTAGGCAAAAAGATACCGGCTATGGAGGTGTGATAGCAATTTTCATAAACAGAGTTCTCCAAAATAAACCCCCTATTATTTATGGCGATGGTAGGCAAACAAGGGATTACATGTTTGTGAAGGACGCCGTATATGCGTATGATACTGTACTAAAGTCCAGGGGTAATCCAGGAAGAAATGGTATAAACTTTGGTAGTGGTAAAGAAGTATCAATAAACGAGATAGCCGACTTGGTAATAAAACATGGTGCGCAAGAAAATAAATTGCAACCAATTCATGTCGAACCCAGACCGGTTGAAGTCCAAAGACTTATTGCAGATATTTCAAAAGCAAAGAAGCTATTAGAATTCAGACCGAAGATACAATTTGATAAAGGTCTTGCTTTACTAATGGACTGGTATAAAAATTACAAGTCAGAGTTATGGCTGTACTAAAACTCATTAGAGTATGACAGATATTATAGTACTTGTCACTGGAAGTAACGGTTGCTGGGAGACATCTTTTATCAACCTGCCTAATGGATATTGGTATTGTAGTTGTTACCAGTGGTAATGGTCGAAAATCTAGAGTTTTCATGTACTAGTTAAGTTAAATTTTAGCCTGAGAATATTTGTAAAGTGTTATCTTACTGGAAGTAATAGATTATTATATTGTTACACTAATTCATTTGAATATGCGCATATTACACATTCTTGATGCAGCCGGTGTAGCGTGTATATATTCAAAATTTCAACAAACAAAGGGACATGAATCCAAGGTTATCTGGAACAAGGATGTTGGAGACAAATATGGAATTTATGACTACTATAAAGATTATATAATCAATGTGTCGCATGCGGAATTTACCGAAAGATGCGTTCGGGAAGGAAAAAATGCCGACGTAATTCATGTCCATGGATTCATAGACATACTATTCAAATTACACAAGAAATTCCACAAATCAAAGAAGATCATTTTGCACTATCATGGCACAGACATTCGTGGACTAAATAGACAAGTGCTTCCACATCGATCACGATTATCAGATACTGTAATTAGACTGAAGAGGTTATATAGGAAAAAGATTGGTCATTCAAAGGCTCAGAAATTAGCTGATGCAGTATGTGTATCTACTCCTGATTTGTTGCCATTGGTTAGAAATGGTATTCATATTCCGATTCCTATTGATATATTCCATTTTAAACCAGACAACAATTCAAGTGCAGAACTGAAAGAAGCATTTACTGTAAATTCAGAGGTGACAAACATACAGAGGGCTCTTGACTATTGTAAGAAGAATGGCATTAATCTCAATATTGAAGTATTTGATAGAACCAAAAATCCAATAATGTATAAGGACATTCCTAAGTTTATAAGAGGATACAAAA
>Ga0137374_10006625_pt1 | contig 13799 bp, 11 predicted proteins | sample SagtaG_20_FD_104811 | JGI IMG/M metagenome (GOLD analysis project Ga0137374, IMG submission 104811) | Vadose zone soil microbial communities from Sagehorn Ranch, Mendocino, California, USA - Sage1_R_100_16 metaG | ecosystem: Environmental > Terrestrial > Soil > Vadose zone | place: USA...
CATTGATCGCGGGTGAGGCCGAACCAGCGATCATTAGCGCCCTGATGTAATACAGCTGGCTAAGGCCAAGGCCGCCGTACTCACGCGGGATCTTCATGCCGAACGCGCCAAGCTCGGCCAGTCCCTTCACTACGTCAGCCGGGATCTCGGCATCGCGTTCGATCTGCGCGCTATCCACTTTCAACTCGCAGAACTCGAGGAGCCTGGCACAAAACTCATCACCAGCACGGCTTACCTCGTCGTCAGGTCGCGGATGTGGGTGGATGAGCCCGAGCTGGAGATCGCCGAGGAACAGCTGCTTACCGAAGCTGGGCCGCGCCCACTCGGTTTCGCGTGCCTCCTCAGCGACCTTGCGCGCCTGGCGTTCGTCAACGGGGTTGACCGTTGCCATGACAGCCCCCTACATGGTGTCGGCATCTAGGTCCTAAGTTACTACTCAGTCCTACCCGCCGGTAGACAAGAGGCACGTAACCTGTCCGACATGATGCGGACCGCCCAGAAGCGACCATGCGGTCAGCGAGCATTCGGCATCCAGATCCGGACCGTCGTGCCGCGGCCAGGTGCCGATTCGAGCATCGCCTGGCCGCCATGGGCGGCAGCGATCGCCTGCACGATGGAAAGCCCAAGTCCTGCGCCACCCGACCGGCCGGCGGAATGCGGCCGGGCGTCACTCTGCGGTCCAGTCTCACTTTGCGGACTCGTGTCACTCTGCCGCCCCCGCACGCCACGGTGAAACCGGTCGAAGGCGCGGGCGGCGTCCTCCGGCGACATGCCAGGTCCGGCGTCGGCTACCTCAATGAGTGCGCCGTTTCCTGCCCGGGCCAGCCGCACCTCCACGGGCGTGGCGGGCGGCGTGTGCTCGCGGACGTTAGCAACCAGGTTCGCGAGAACCTGCCGCATCCGCGGCTCGTCCGCCACCGCGATCAGCCGGGCCGGTGCATCGACCTTGATCGGCCTGCTGGGCTCGACGGCGCCGGCGTCCGCAGCGGCATCCCGTACCACCAGGGCGAGGTCACACCCCGTCAGGTCGAGCGAGTAGGTCCGGTCAAGCCGCGCGAGCTCGAGCAGCTCAGCCACGAGCATGCTCATCCGGCCCGCCTCCTCCTCGATGCGGCGCATGGCGTCAGGCAGTTCATCCTCCCCCAGCGCACCCTGCCGGTAGAGCTCGGCGTAGCCACGGACAGTGGTCAGTGGAGTGCGCAGCTCGTGTGACGCGTCTGCCGCGAACGTGCGCACCTTCTGTTCGGAATGCCAGCGTGCGGCGAATGCGTGCTGAATCCGGTCGAGCATCGTGTTGACGGCTCCCGCGAGCCTGCCTGTCTCTGTTGTGGTATCTGCGCCTGGCATCCGTGCGGTGAGGTCGCCACTGGAGGTGATGCCGTCCGCCGTTGTGGCCATCCGGTCCAGGGGCGCCAGCCCGCGGCCGATGAGCCAGCGGCCGCCAACTGCGAGAAGGGCGATCAGCACCACGCCCGTAATCAGCTCAGCAAAGATCACCATGCGCACGGGAGTGTCAACCTCGCTGAGCGGACGCCCGACGACGAGGAAGAGCCGCAGAGCGCTGGGCGGGTTCACGCCCGCCCTGGTCACCTGCTTCCCTGGGATACGACGCATGATCGCCTGGAGCGGCGTGCCATCCGGCAGTGCGATGGTAAATGGCTGGTGCAGCCGACGTCCGGCAAAGTGGATCAAGGCCATCTGGCCGAGTGCGGACTGAAGGCCAGTCGTCAGGTGGCCCTGGTTGAGCGTCACCGCCCGGCCCGTGGCCGGACTGAACACCACTGCGGCGACGTTGACGGGCGCACTGGTCAGCTGCTGCGGCGTGCGCAGGCTCAGCAGCCGGAGCTGGGTACTGAATTGCCTGCTCAAGCGGTTTTCCAACACAACGGTGCTGACCACGCCCATCACCACGAGGAACGCGGCGGTGAGGGCGATCAGCCCGATGAGCAGCCGGGCCCGCAGCGAGATGCCGCCGCGCCTGCGTGGCGGGTAATCATGGCCCGCTTCGTTCATCCTCCGTCCCTGGCCGCCGCCGGATCCGACTCGGCCGGAGTCCTGGCGGCTACGCGCATCGCATAACCCACACCGCGTTGAGTGTGAATCAACGGCGGGCCGAGCGGGTCGAGTTTACGGCGGAGATAGCTGATGTAGGTCTCCACGATCTGCGACTGCCCGCCGTAATCCCAGCCCCAGACATGCTCGAGCAGCTGCGCCCGGGTCAGCACGCGCCCCGGGTGGCGCATCAGGAAGCTAAGGAGCCTGAACTCGGTCGGCGAGAGGTCAAGCTCGGTTCCTGCGCGTCGCGCCGTCCACCGGGCCTCATCGAGCTCTACATCCTCAAACTTAAGCACCTCACTGGCGCCAAGGTCATCGGCGCGTTCCCCGCCCGGTGCGCCGGACGGGGCACGTACCCGCCGCAGGACCGCTCGCGCGCGCGCCACCAACGCTTCGACCGAGAACGGCTTGGTGACGTAGTCGTCGCCACCGAGGGCAAGGCCGGTCACAGTATCCGAGGACGTGTCCCTGGCGGTAAGGAAGATGACAGGGACCTCATTGCCGTGCGCGCGGAGCCTGCGGCATACCTCAAAGCCGTCCAGATCCGGCAGAACGACATCAAGGATGACCAGATCAGGCCGCTGCGCCGCCGCTTGCCGCAGCGCCTCGCCGCCGGTCGCGGCCGTGCCGACCCTGAAGCCATGGAACCGGAGTGCCACCTGGACCAGCTCGCGGATATTCGCCTCGTCGTCAACGACGAGGACCTTCGGGAGCCGGTCGTCTTCCGTCATGGCACCGCCCTCACCATATTTCTCATGCCGATGCGCACGCAGATCGCGGGCCTGGCCGCGCAGCATGATCCCACGAACGGGCCATCGGTCGTATGGCGGTTGGTCTCGGCTTGGTGGTCCCCGCCTCAGCTCGCCGACGAGGATGACCGGGGCGACGAGCCCGATCCAGGCCTGGACTGGCCCTTGCCCTGATTCTTCGGGACGAAGATCAGCCGTGCGTCGCGGACGCTGCCGCTTTCCGGTCCGCCCACGAACAGCCGGTCGCCCGTGGCGAGGGTGGATGGCGTTGCCTTGGCCCGGTTCTTCACGACGCTGGTCTTGCTCGTAAGTGTCCACACCCAGGTGGTTCCGTCGGCCGCACGCACGGTTACGTTCTTATCGTTGACCGCGATGATCACGCCGCGCTCGAATGCGATCTGGCGGAATCCGCCGTCGCGCTTGCGCACGGTGAACTCACCGTGAATGCCGCGCAGGTGCCGCAGAATTCTCGCCACGTGCCTGAACCGGACGCCATCGGCCTGGCCGGACGCGGCGGTATGGCCGGCCGCGCCGTTGCTGCTCACCGTGCCGTCGGTCGGGTCGAGGGCGGCGCTGAGTACCGCTCCCTGGCCACCTTGGGCCGACCCGCTGTGCGTCATGTCAATTCCTGCGATCGCGCCGCCGGCGGCAATCACGACAGCAGCTGCCACGCCAACGGTCCACCGTAGCGCCTTTCCGCGGCCACGAGGGTGATGGCACGTCGGGTCGGTGGGCACGGGGACAGGCTGTGTCGCGTCCCCGGGACCTTCCGTGCCGCCGCTACCCTGTTGTGGCTGATTCCACCAATTCATTTCGTTCATACGATGTAGCGTGCCTGCCTGAACTGGGATAGTGAGCGGCGTAACCTGGGAGCTCCCTGAGAGTGCGCATCAAGTTCCCCGAAGCCGGAAAAGCGTACCGAACGACCGCAGGACAGGAGATTCGTGGCCGAGAACAAGATCCAGAGCACGGGGATGCGAGACGCGGACGGACGCCCCGGCGTTCCTCAACCCATGGCCGGGGCGGGCGCCCTTGAGAATCACCTGGGTGGCGAGGATGCTCGCAACTACCGGCGGTACGAATATGACCTTGTCGCGCCGCATGTCGGAAATTCCATGCTAGAGATCGGTTCCGGTCTCGGGGATTTCTCGGCGCAGTTCCTGCCACACCTGACCCGCCTGGTGGTAAGCGATAACGATCCTTACTGCGTCGAGCAGCTGGCCAAGCGCTACCAGGAAGATCCGAGCGTGCAAGTTATCGAGCTTGCCCTGCCCGCGGAGGTACCTGTCGCCGAGCCGGTGGACACGGTGGTGGCGATGAACGTGCTCGAGCACATCGAGGACGACGTCGGCGCGCTGCGGTGCCTGGCGCGCGTCACCAAGCCGGGCGGCCGCATCGTGGTTTGGGTGCCCGGGTACCAGCAGCTGTACGGGGACTTCGACCGCAAAGTAGGGCACGTCCGCAGGTACACCCCGAAGACCCTTGGCGCTGCGGTAGCGGCGGCTGGCCTGTCCACCGAGCTGCTGAAGCCGGTCAACTTTCTCGGTGGGATCGCTTGGTGGCTCGCTGTTCGCCGGGGTGGTGCCAGCTACCCGAACCCGCGTCTCGTCCGGCTCTACGATCGCACCGTCGTCCCCGTCACCCGCTTGGTCGAGCGCTTCGTGCGGCCGCCGTTCGGGCAGACAGTATTGTGCGTGGCCCGGGTGCCGGAGCGGGCCGACGGCACGCTACATCCGCTCGGGAACGGCCACGCCGAGCAGGCCGAGGCCGGCCAGTAGGACCCGGAGCGTGACCATGGAAAGCGCGAGCCGTGATTCCCTAACGGCTGCGCTCGGCGCGCCAATCACCGGGCACTGCTCGTAGAACGTGGTGAACGCGCTGGCCAAGTCGAATAGATACACGCACAGGCGGTGCGGTTCGGCGACATCCGCAACCTGCCGGACGGCCGTGCCGAACCCGAGCAGCCGCAAGCTCAGCGCACGTTCGGCAGGGTGGGTGAACGTAATCGGTCCGGTCGCCTGATCAGGGTCGACCCGAGCCCTGCGGAAGATCGACCGGATCCGTGCGACCGCGTACTGCAGATACGGCCCGGTGTTGCCGTTGAGCGCGAGCATTCTGTCGAAGTCGAGGGCATAGCTGGAGTCTCTGGCCACCGACAGATCGGCGTACTTCAGTGCGCCGACTCCGACCGCCTCGGCGATCTGGTGCCGCAGTCGCGGGTCCTCGTATCGATCGGCGATAACCTTCTCGGCTCGCTCCACCGCCTCGTCGACAAGGGTGATCAGCTTGACCGGTTCGCCGGTCCGTGTCCGCAGTCTCTTACCGTCCGTGTCGGTCACCAGGCCGATCACCGCGTGTTCGGCAGTGATCCCATCGGCCAGCCAGCCCGCCAGCTCGGCTGTCGCAAAGACCAGTTGGAGGTGCAGAGCCTGCTCGGACCCGACGACGTAGATGATCCGGCGCGCCCACAGATCCTTGACGCGGTGCCTGATCGCAGCCACGTCAGTCGTGCCGTAGCCGTATCCGCCGTCACTCTTGCGCAGTATGAGCGGCAGGCGCCGCCCGTCGCGACCCGTGAAGCCGGGCGGAAACACACAGAGCGCGCCATCGCTCAGGACCGCAATTCCGGCGGCCTGAAGCTCGTCGCAGACGTCGGCGAGCATCGGGTTGTAGAAGCTCTCCGGCGCCATATCGGCTTCGGTCAGCGTTACTCCGAGCCTGCTATAGATCGCGCCGAGATACTCCATGGACTCGTCAACAAGCACTTGCCAGAGGCGAAGTGTTTCCGCGTCGCCTGCCTGAAGCCGCACCACCCGTCGGCGGGATCGGTCGGCGAAGGCCGGGTCCGTGTCAAACTTTGCCCTGGCTGCCTGGTAGAAGGCGGTGAACTCGCCCGCCGCGAGCTGCTCGTGGGTGGCCCGCTCACCGACGTCGAGTATGTGCTCGATGAGCATGCCGAACGGAGTGCCCCAGTCTCCGAGGTGAGCCTCACGGATTACGGTGTGGCCGAGGTGCTCGAGGATCCGGCAGATCGCGTCCCCCACCACGGTGGCGCGCAAGTGACCGACGTGCAGTTCCTTGGCAACGTTCGGCCCGGAGTAGTCGACGACCACCCGCTGCGGTGATGGTGTCGGCGACACCCCAAGCCGGCCATCGGCGAGCAGAGACTGTGCTTCTCCCGTGATCCAGCTGTCGCGCAGCCGGAAGTTGAGGAAACCTGGGCCGCTCACCTCGACGTCTGTGCACATGTCGGCAACGTCGAGATGGCGAGCAAGATCTGCCGCCACGTCGCGCGGCGGGCGGCCTAGCCGCTTGCCCAGCGGCAGCGCGACGTTCGCCTGGAAGTCGGCGAACGCCGATGGTCGGATCAGCGGGTCGGTCGCGGCCTCACCAGCGCCGAACGCGGCTGCGAGCGCGTTGCGCATCCGCTGCACGAGCACGTCAGCTGGGTCGGCCATGTGCCAACCCTATCGGCCACGAGCGCCTTGTCCGGGCAGGCGGCGGGTGGCCGTCTGGCTGATGGTCAGCGCGGTCGCGGCAACCGCCGCCACCGCGAGGGCGAACAGGACATCGTCGGTGCCCGCCGCGTTCAGCAGGAAGAAGTGCCTGGTCCAGGGGATCGCCAGGACGCCGAGGAAGCAGGCCGCCATTACCGCGACCAGTGTCAGCCGCCACCAGGTGTAGGGGCGGGCGACGAGAGCGAGCACCCAGACAGCGACGGCGAACAGCGCGATCGTGGCTGTTGTCCGATCGGAGACGAGGCTGGCGGAGGGCGCCAGGCGGGCGAGTACGTAGCTGATGAAGGTGGCGGCAGCGCATGCCATTCCGGCGGGAATGGCAAATCTGAGCACACGCGACACGAATCCGGGCCGGGCCCGCTCGATGTTGGGCGCGAGCGCGAGCACGAATGCGGGCACCCCGATCGTGAGCGTGGAGATCAGCGTTAGGTGGCGCGGCAGAAACGGGAACTGCAGGCCGCGCAGGCCTGCCAGGTCCGCGAGGCCGGTGACGGCCACGGCCACGGAGAGCATGATCGCGTACATGGTTTTCGTGAGGAAGAGCGCGGCCACTCGCTCGATGTTCCCGAGGACCCGTCTGCCCTCGGCGACGACGTAGGGCAGGGAGGCAAAATTGTTGTCGAGCAAGACAACTTTTGCGACCGCCCTCGTGGCGCCGCTGCCAGAGCCCATTGCTACACCAAGATCGGCGTCCTTGAGGGCCAAGACATCGTTGACGCCATCACCGGTCATGGCGACCGTGTGCCCGGCCGATTGCAGCGCCGCGACGAACAGGCGCTTCTGCTGTGGTGACACGCGGCCGAACACGGAATTGGCTTCCAGCACACGCGCCATCTCGTGGAGGTCCGCCTCGCTGACGGTGCCTGCAACCCCAGCCGTTTCCGTGTGGCTGGCTGTCGCCTGGGGCGTTTCCGTGTGGCCGCCCGCCACCTGGGGCGTTTCCGTGTGGCTGGCTGTCGCCTGGGGCGTTTCTGGCCGGGCGCCCGCCACCCCGGGCGTTTCTGCGCGGTCAGCCGCCACCTCGAGCATTTCCGTCGCTTCATTGTAAACTATACGGTGTAGTTTATCAGATGAGGGCGCGTTCCGATGTTGCGCCGCAAAAACCCCCGGTCGCCCGGAGCCACCAGAATGCTGCCCGCTGGGCAGGGTGCGAGCATCAACCGGGTGGTCGGCACCAGCGATACCAAGCTCGGCCGCCACCGCGCCCACCGACGCCGCATTGTCGCCCGAGATAACTTTGATCGCCACACCTTGTTCAGCGAAGTAACGAAGCGTGTCTGGCGCCTCGGTGCGGAGCCGCTGGCGGAGCACGATCAGAGCCGCAGGAACCACGGAAGCGCTGGCTGGAAGACTGTCGGGGTCATCCAGCGCGCCCTGATTCACTTGCCCCGCGACGAGCACCCGGAAGCCGTCAGCCGCGAGCTGTTGGGCTTGCGCACGGCTTGGATCGGCCGGACCTAGCAGCACATCGGGTGCCCCCATCACCCATGCCCCCGCACCGTCGAAGGCTGCCCCGCTCCACTTGCGCGTGGAGGAGAACGGCACGACCCGCACCGGCCGCCAGCCCGTCGTGCTGCCGCCCACGCCGTCCGCCCGAGGTTGGTTCTGCCCGCCGGGCAGGTCGCGCGATGCGAGGCCATCGGCAATAGCCTTCAGTGTGGCGTTCGGCCGGTCCTCCAGTGCTGTCAGCTCGGCAAGCACGCGGCGCACGTGAAGGCCCGGGCGGAGCTCTAGAACCTCGTCCAGCTGCATCCCACCCTCGGTAAGTGTGCCGGTCTTGTCCAAGCACAAGACATCCACCCTCGCCAGTACCTCGATGGCGGGGAGTTCCTGGACCAGGCAGTTTCTCGCGCCAAGCCGCACGACACCGACCGCGAACGCGATGCTGGTCAGCAGCACAAGTCCTTCCGGGATCATCGTGACGATCCCGGCCACTGAGCCGGAGACGGCGTCGGCAAAGTCGGCGTCAGCGGTGACCAGTTGACTAATCGTGAGCAAGATGGCGACCGGGATGATCAGCCAGGTGATCATCCTGAGGAACCGGTCGATCCCGGCCCGCAGCTGCGAGCTCGCCAAGGTGAACCGGCTCGCCTCCGCAGCCAGCTGCGCGGCGTAGGCGTCCAGGCCGACCTTGGTGGCCTCGAATCGGCCCGAACCTGCTGCCACGAAGCTCCCGGAGAGCGCCTGCTCGCCCTCGGTTTTGGGTACCGGGTCAGCCTCGCCAGTCAGCAAGGACTCGTCGATTTCCAGCCCAGCGGAGGCAGTTATCTGGCCATCGACCACGATCGGGTCACCGGCCGCAAGCAGGACCTCGTCGCCATTGACGATTTCGTGCGGCTGAAGGTCGGTCGGCGCGCCATCGCGGATCACCCGGACGGGTTCCGCGCCGACGAGCGCGAGCCTGTCGAGCGTCCGTTTGGCACGCAACTCCTGGAGAATCCCGATACCGGTGTTCGCCACGATGACCAGGCCGAAGAGGGCGTCCTGCGGCTGACCAAAGATGAGCACAATGGCGCAAAGCGTGCCCACGATCGCGTTGAACAACGTGAAGACGTTGCTTCTTGCGATCTCCGCGGTACTTCGGCTGGTGCGCCGGGGCACGTCGTTGTGCTGGCCTTGGGCAATCCGCTCCGCGACCTCAGCGCTGCTCAGGCCGACGGTTTCGGTGTCCACCGCCACGAGACCCCCATTTATCCGCCAGCTTGGCGATCTGATCACAAGACTAGGCGAGCCTAAGGCGCGAGGCCGAAGCCAGCCGCGCGATATATGGCACCCAAATTGGCCGGTGAGCCACCCAGGCCATGGGGCAAGGGCTTCGGTGGGCCACCCAGCGTGTTAGTTGATCTCTAAACCCGCCAACGAAGGCGTCGGAGTGGGCCGCAGGCCAGCTTGATCCCTTACGTCGGAGCCTTTTCAGCTGTCTGCGCTGAAAAGGCTCCGACGTAGCGGATCATGGACGGCCCGGCTGGCATCAGGGTGGTACACATTGACGGCCATGCAGGAGGGGCCACGGTGGGCCATCCAGGCCATGGGTAGAGGTCACGGTGGGCCATCCAGGCCATGGGCAGAGGCCACGGTGGGCCACCCAGGCCATGGGTAGAGGCCACGGTGGGCCACCCAGGCCGCAGCCGGTCGGTGGGGGCCCACCGACCGGACCGCTTTGACGGCATCGGCACGAGTCAATCGCAGCAGGCCGAAAGGCGGGTGGTTTGTCATCTGGACTGCGGCCGAGCGCGAACGGCTGACCTTCATAGCAGCGTCCAGGTGGCCGCCGTTGGCTACGCCAACTATCCCCGTTGCTGGTCAGGCGGTGACACGTCCCGGCTCGGCGATGTGGCCGGTTTCGACCAAGCGCTGTAGGTCTTCGCCACGCCGATCGGCTTCATAGGGCTGGTGAGGCGCTCAGGCGCTATAAGCGACGCAGGAAGCCAATCCGTGCCGGGCCGAGGCCTTCCCGGATCCGTTCGCTGATCTTTCCGCCTGTCAGGCCCGTGGCGAGCGTGCACGCAGACGCGATTCCCTTTGCCTTGGCCGCGCCGTGCGCGATCACCACCGTACCGTCAAGGCCAAGGAGCGCTGCGCCGCCCTGACTTTCTGGATCGAGCCTGGTGGCGAGCGAGCGCAAGCGGCCGCGCTGAAGCAGCGCACCGAGCCGTGCGGCCGGAGAACCGGTAATTGCGTTGTGGAGCTGCCGCGCGGCGTACTGAGCAGTGCCCTCCAGAGTCTTGAGCGCGACGTTCCCGGTGAAACCGTCCGCCACGATGACGTCGACCCGCCCCACCAGGAGGTCTCCACCTTCGACATTTCCGGCGAAGGCAAGTGGCAGCCCTCCGCTGGGCGGGTCGGAGGCCGCCGCGGTGAGCAGCTCATGAGCGCGACGGGCGAGCTTGTTTCCCTTCCCCGGCTCGGAGCCGATCGTCAGCAATCCAACCCGTGGCCGCTGAATACCGTAGGCCGCCTGCGCGTATGCCACGCCGAGGTGAGCGAACTGGACCAGCATCTCGGGCTTCGGGTCGGCTGTGGCCCCGGCGTCGATGAGAACTGTCGGGTTCGGCAAGGTCGGTAGGACAACCGCGAGCCCCGGCCGCATTACGCCCGGCAGAGACCGCAGCCGCAATCGGGCGGTCGCCACAACCGCGGCTGTCGAACCGGCGGACACCACGGCGGTGACCTGACCGCGCCTGATCAGCTGACACGCTACGGCCATGCTGGATCGCGGCCGTCGCCAGCCAGCAAGGGCGCCCTCCTCCATGCCGAGCGTGTCCTCAGCGGGCACGATGGGAATGTCGCGTTCGGCACCATGCTTGACCAGCAGAGGCCGCAGCCTGGACGGTTGCCCGGTGAGGAGGATGCGGACTTGGTGCTCTCGGGCTGCGGTCACCGCACCGGCAACGATTTCCTCCGGTGCGTGGTCGCCTCCCATCGCGTCAACCGCAACAGCTGCGTTCGTCAGGGTGTCACCAACCGCATCGCGCAGAGCTGGGCGGCGGGATGAGGGTTGACCCCCATGTAGGCAAACCTTTCGCCGGTCGGTAATCCCCCAATTATCGGCGGACTCCGTGCGTGACCTGCTTTGCAGGTCGCTTTCGGGCCGACCGGGCACAGCTCACCGGCCTGGGTGAGGGCGCAGGCTGTGGAGCCTATGCGTGTCGGGTAGCGGAACTCAAGCACGGGCGCGGCGCTGACCCCACGCCGATGGGTGTCGGCCCCATGGCCAAGGGCCGCTCTCGTGTCCGGGTCCAGGGCGAATCGGGAGAAACAGGATGCTGGGGAGCCTTTGGCGATTGCAAGTACAGGTGAGGGGGGAGACTACTCGTGGGATCATGTGGCACACTACTTCGGCTGGCGGTGAGCGTAGAGGGGACACGCCGATCGGCGGCGGCGTTGAGGAGGCTCACTCCCGTCTGGCAACCCAGAAAGTCTAGGAACGCGCGAAGTAACCCTTACGTTTCATAATTGTGACCTTTTCGTCAGGTCACCCGCGCTCTTTGTGCGTCGTAAGGGTCACCGACCGTGCGGGCTGGCGTGTTCGCGTCCCGGCGACGGCACAGGGACGCGACCTACCGAAGGGAGATGCGTGACTGCAGTCCAGGACATGACCGCTGCGGCCTACTCTGCAGGCCGTCGGTTCCGCGCGTACTCCGCGAAACATCTCGACCAGCTCGTCGCGCGGGCTGGTCTCACCGCTACCGAACGCCTGGCGGTACGGGCCGTGGCCACAGTGCTGCCATTCCGAACCAACGCCTACGTGGTCGAGGAGCTAATCGACTGGGCTGCGGCTCCTAACGACCCCATCTACCGGCTGGTGTTCCCCCAGGCGGACATGCTGCCGGAAGAGGATGTACAGAGGATTTCGCTCCTTCTCGGACGGGGAGCCTCGGACGCCGAAGTTCAGCGTGTCGCGAGAGAAGTGCGGTTGAGGCTGAACCCGCATCCAGCCGGGCAGCTGATCCTCAATGTGCCGAGCCATCGTGATGAACCTCTGCCTGGATTGCAGCATAAGTACCCAGAGACAGTGCTTCTGTTCCCCCGGCAGGGGCAGACGTGTCATGCGTACTGCACCTACTGTTTCCGGTGGGCGCAGTTCGTCGGTGAGCCTGACCTCAAGATGGCGACTGACGACATGACCAGCACGGTGGCCTATCTTGGTGATCACCCGGAGGTGACAAGCGTCCTGCTCACCGGCGGAGATCCCATGATCATGGGAGCGACGGTGCTAAGCCGCTACGTCGAGCCGCTCCTCGACCCACGGCTCGACCACGTGGAGTCGATTCGAGTTGGCACCAAATCGCTGGCCTACTGGCCCCAACGGTTCGTCAGCGATCCCGACGCCGACGATACGCTTCGGCTTTTCGAGCAGGTAGTCAAGTCCGGCCGGAACCTGGCCTTCATGGCTCACTTCTCGCACCCCCGCGAGCTCGAACCGCCGATCGTGGCCGAAGCGGTGCGCCGGATCCAAGCGACCGGCGCCATCGTCAGGACGCAGGCGCCGCTGATCCGGTCCATCAATGACTCCCCGTTGACGTGGGCAGACATGTGGCGTCGCCAACTGCGGATGGGCATGGTGCCGTACTACATGTTCATTGAACGCGACACCGGACCGCAGGATTACTTCGCGGTGCCGCTCGACCGCGCGTACGAGATCTTCCGTGACGCATATCGCAGCGTTTCCGGACTTTGCCGGACAGTGCGGGGCCCGTCCATGTCGGCAACGCCCGGAAAAGTCTGCGTCGACGGGATAGCGGAAGTCGCCGGGCAACGTGTGTTCGTTCTGCACTTGATCCAGGCACGCGACCCGTCGCTGGTCGGTCGGCCGTTCTTTGCTCGCTACAATCCGAGGGCGACATGGCTGACCGACCTCGAACCGGTCTTCGCCGACCGTTTTCCCTTCGATCCAGCACCGGAGCGGCAACCCGCTCTTCAGTGAACTGACCCGAAACGAACTGTCCCGCTACGGGTGCGGCCCGCCAGAAATCCTGGCGGGCCGCACCCGTTTCTGTGGCCAAACAGCTCTTAGGCTGGGGTGCTCACGCGGGCGATTCTGTAGCTAACGCGTAACGGTCGCGCCGGGACGCCACCGCCAACCGTCGTGGTCGCCATCCTCGGCAACGATGCGGTTGCGAATGGTTCCGACACCCTCGATGGTGACCTCGATGACATCGCCGACCGTCAGCCATACTGGGGGCTTTCTGGCGAAGCCGACCCCTCCTGGCGTTCCTGTCGCAATCACATCCCCGGGATGCAGCGTAGTGAACGAGGAGAAGAACTCGACGCAGCTGGGCACGTCTACGATCATCTGTGAGGTTCGGGCGGACTGCATGACCTGGCCGTTCAGGCTGGCGGTGATGGCTACGTCGGTGATGTCGACCTCATCGGTCGTAACAAGCTCTGGGCCGATCGGCATGCTCCCGTCGAAGTTCTTGCCGGGTGTCCACTGAGTTCCCATGCGCTGCCAGTCCCGCGCCGAGGCGTCGTTGACGACTACATAGCCAGCGAGGGCCGCGATGGCCTTCGCCGCAGGTATGTAACGCCCACCCTGGCCGATCACGAGACCGAGTTCGGCCTCGTAGTCAAAACGGTCGGTGAGGGCCGGCTTGACCAGGTCCGCATACGGTGCCAGCACTGTCTCGCGGCCACGCACGAACACGTCGGGCCAAGAAGGAATCTCCCGCCCGCCTTCCATCACATGTTCGCGGTAGTTCAAGCCCACACAAAGGATCCGCCCAGGTTCGGGCACCGCAGGCCCGAATTCGGCTGGCCCGTACTCGCGGCCGTCCTGGTTCTCGAATTCCCGTACGGTCCGCATAGCGCCAGAGCCGACGGAGAGCAGCGACCTGAGCGACGCAAGTCGCTGATCGCCGCTCGCTTCGGCGAGATCGACATAACCCGAGCGGCCACGTATGTGCAGCCGTGGTCCGTCAACTGTGGCAATGGTGGCGAGCCTCACGTGGCAGATCTCCTCTCCACGTCCGTGAAG
>Ga0137374_10006631_pt1 | contig 13794 bp, 16 predicted proteins | sample SagtaG_20_FD_104811 | JGI IMG/M metagenome (GOLD analysis project Ga0137374, IMG submission 104811) | Vadose zone soil microbial communities from Sagehorn Ranch, Mendocino, California, USA - Sage1_R_100_16 metaG | ecosystem: Environmental > Terrestrial > Soil > Vadose zone | place: USA...
TGGGCGCCCATATTCGCCCAGCGTACGTCGCCCCCGATCGAGATAAGAGCCTGCCGTCCGTCGAAGAGACCCTGTTTCGCAACCATGGGAATCATCCGGCTTCGGTCACGCTTGACTTCCGAAACTCACAAAGGACGAGCTTTCGCGGCGCGACGTTCCTCGCGCCGCTCATGGCGTGGCCCGACATCGAAGATTGGAATGCGACGCTCGAAAAGCACCTCGAGCTGCGTCACGCCATCATGGCCGGAGCGCGCAGCATGGTCGGTTCGATTGAGATCATCCTTGCCGAATGGCGGAACGAGCTCGGCATTATCAAGATACCGGACGGCCACGCGTTGACTATTCCGAAGCGTTGGCCGTTCAACGTTGAAGACCTTGAGAGCCCTCCAGCCATGCGGAAAGGACGGAAATGATAGGCCCGCCAACGAACCGGCTTCCTCATCTACTGCTCGAAGGAGATGCGTGATGCTTGAGGCCCTCGTTTCCGTGAAAAAGGCGCTCGCTACTGCGACCAAGCTGCTCGGAATCATCGATCGGTACGCCAAGAGGAACACGGTGGAGTTTCTCGCGGCTCGCGACGAGCTTTTTCGCGATTGGGTGGTCGAACTCGCGAATGCCCTTCGCGCGGTGACCGAGCACCTGCAGGCGGTGGGGTACCGGCTCGATGATATCGAAGCGCGGAGCGAACTGCCCGATCTGCTGCGCATCATAGACAACTATGCAGAGGCGGCGTGGCGCGAGCCGCTGAGCGAACGTCGAAGGATGTTTGCATACGCGGCAGCGGGCTCGGTGCTGCCGACGATGACTCTCCCTCGAATCGCGCGCGTCGAGCGTACGATTCAAGAGCTTGATCCCGAGGACTTGGACCTGCTTGCAGCTCTGGTCGATGTTGGCGCCGTGACGTCCGTCCAGATGCCTACCGGCGCCGTCTATCAAGCCAGCCAGAACGCATATCACGTTTGGCAACAACAGAAGGCGGCCGGGGAGATCCTGGAGGCTGCCGGCTGCGTACGGTCTCGGGTGCCAGCTATCACGGGACCAACGCCGGAGATCGCGGTGACCTTCCTGGGGCTCGAAGTCAACCAAGTCATGGCGACCTACATCGCCGTTCGAAGGGCAGGAAAGTGATGGCACGCAAAGCAGAAAGAACGCCGCCGTCCGAAAGCAAGTTCAATTTCGACGAGTGGCACAACGAGTTTTCTGACTTCGTTGGAGATGCGATCGAAAGGTGTCGCCCGGAAGACTTGATCTACATCGTCCGGGCACTCGAAAGGTGGCTAGAGCTTGCGCGTTTCAATGCTGCAGCCGCGCGCGAAGGGGGTGCGTGATGGCGGACGCCGAAGTGAATGCCGGAACGGTGTACATCGTGCTGAGTTTCCCGCACTGGCCTCCCCCCCAGACCGCGGTGACCCAAGGAGCTGGCAACGGCCAGACGTTTCGTTTCGAGGTCAGTCCCGACGGCTACGCGGGCGCTCACGTTCTCGACTCGGCACGTGGAGAGGTCGCACGGACACCTCGCTTTCCAATCCTCGTGAAAGGGAAAGGCGCCATCTTGGTCGTGGTCACATGGAGACCCGGAGAGTGTCAGCTCGAAATCAACGGACGAAAAATGGTGGACTCTGACGCAACCTCTCGCGTAACGATTGTGTCAGGGAGTGTGGCATCTCCTGGGTCCCTTTCCTTCAACGACCCGGACGTGCGGAACGCCTGCGCCTCGGCGATCGAAAGGCGTAATGCGCGCTATCGAGTCCGACCGGTGGCGCCTGGTTTGCGCCCGGTCACTCTTCATGAAGACCTACGTCAACTAGAAGATGCGCTCCGGGCCCTCCGAGAGTACACCGCAGCAGTCCGGGAAGGAGCTGCCCATCACTTGCCAGCAATGCGCGGCAAGCTTAGGGAGTTGCTTGTCGAAAAGGGTGGGGTTCGCCCTTACGATCCCCTTTTAATGCGGGTGGCAGCAAGACTCCGCCTAGCTCTGCCGATCTATGCCATCCCGGATGGAGATCTGCCGGACCTCGGCGTGACACCGACCTCTCACTTCAGCTTTGGAGTATTTGGCCTCATCAGGGAGCTACCCTCTCAGGTACTCATCGATTTCCAGGATTGGCTCGACCAGCTGGTCTTCGAGTCGCGTAACGAGATACCGTATACAAAGAAGTATTCTCGAGGTGAGCTAATAGCCGAAGCAGCAGAGTCGCTAGGTGGCGCTCACTACGGCAGCCACGTGCACTCCGCGCTTACACAACTCCAAAGCGATACCTTGGGTAGAGCGGCGACTCTGACGCGCTTTCTCGTTGGCATCGCCGAAGTCACTATAGCTCTCGGTACATACCTCTTGGCTTATCGCGACCAGGAGGGCAACGGAGAATAGCGATGGCACGCAAGCGAACAGGATCCCCTGAAGAATTCCAGTGTTCCAGTCTATGTCAAAGGCAAGCAAACCCATGCCGCGAACGGCGCCGGCTCGATCGGCTGGCGGATGCGCAGCGGAAAACGCTGCCCGTTTGCCCGCGTGACTCTGCCCGACGGCAAGACACGCAAGCGGATCTGGATCCCTGAAAATTACACAACCCCTGAGCGCAAACGTGAGTTCGCCGCTGCATGCGCTGAAAAGGTCCGGACCGGTAAGATCGTTTTTGATGCGCTGGGGCCGCGAGGAAAGATCGCGACGGGTCCTATTACAACCGTCCGCGAACTCGCGAAGGCATGGACAAGGGGCGAGCTCTTCAGGAAGCACGGACGCGTGAACAAGCTCGATCGCTGGCGCGTACATCAATCGGGTGACGCTTCGAAAGCACGCACTCGACGTGCGGACTCGAGGCCCGAACGGTCCCATGTCGGTGAGGTTCGCGTTGTTGATGTGACGGAGGACGATTGCGCGGCTGTGATGGCGAACCATTCGTCCACGCTGCGCGCCGAAACCGTTCGCAAGAGCTACCGGCGACTTCATCGTCTGTTCGATCTCGCGATCTTCCCGTGCAGGCTGCGAAGGGAAGGGGACAACCCAGTCACACGACGCCTGAACCCGGCCAAGGATGCGGACAAGGTCTTCTGCTTCCTCTACCCGGTCGAGGTGCTTGCGCTCCTCACGTGCGCCGCATCCCGGAGGCCGCCGCGTGTTCTATGCATTGGCGGTCTACATCGCCTGCCGGAAGGGAAGCCTCTACGAGATCCGCTGGCGGGATGTCGACTTCGTCAACGGCACGTTGACCGTCCGTAAGACGAAGACCGGCCGCCCGCGGTTCTTCGTCGCCGATGAGTCGCTGATGTTCCTGCTTCGCCTGTGGCACGAACGGAGCGGCCGGCCCGACGGCCATCAGCCGGTCGTAAGCAACGTCTGCGAGGCTTGCCGCGAAGCCAAAACGCTGCGCGCGGATCTGCAACTGGCAGGGATCACGAGAGGCGTGCTTTTTGCGGAGGACCCAACGATCGAACCGCTGCGCTTTCACGACAAACGTGCGACGTTCACGACGTGGGCGCGGCGCGCGGAATGCTCGGACGCATGGATCGAAGAGCGCACGGGCCACCAATCGAAGGAGATGATGGACCGATACACACGCGCGGCCCAGACGTTTGCGGATCTTCGCTACGAACCATTCCCCGAGATCAGCGGAGCGGTGCCGGAGCTCGTTCCGTTGGCCCAACGGTTGGCCCAATGCCTCCTTTGGCTGCTGCCGATCCGTCCGAATCCCCAACAACTTCAATGGTCGGGGCGAGTGGATTCGAACCACCGACCCCTAGACCCCCAGTCTAGTGCGCTAACCAGGCTGCGCTACGCCCCGAACCGCCATCCGTGAGAATCTCGCGGGCAGCGGGCGCAACGTAGTCGACTGGCTGGGTTTTGCAAGGGCCGGCCATCGTTCGGCCAACTCGACCCGTTGCGGGAGGGCGGGTACCTTTGAAGGGATGGCGGACACAGCGTCTCGCTGGGCTCTGCTCGCCTCGCTGACGCTCCACGCAGCGCTGATCGGGCTGGGATTGCGGCGCCCGCACTGGGCGCGGGCGACGTTCACCGATTTTTGGGCGGGAACGACGTTCGAGGTTCCCGACCTGCCAGGCAATGGTGAAGACGAGGGCGATCCGGGCTCGACAGCGGCGACCAGCGAAATCGAGGTGGATGGTCTGGATACGTCACCGGCGGCGCCGGCCACCCCGGCGCCCCCTGCCAAGCATGAGCTCGCGCAAACGACGGCGGCTCGCCGGCGCTCGGCAGCTGCATCGTCGCCATCGCCCAGCTCGGGAGAAGCAACGGGGGGATCGCGCGGGGGAGCGACGGGCACGTTCGGTGGGGAGGGGAGTACACCCGGCGTTCGCGATCTGGTGCGGTCTTTCGTCCGTGCCCTGCCGATCATTGCGAGCAGCGACCCTACGTGGTCGAGCCTGCCTCTCGGTTCGGCCGGGTCCACGGAGTTTACGATTGCGCTCGACGAGCAGGGAAAGCCGCACACAGCCAGGTCCCTCGACCCGGGCGTTCCGGCCCATCTGCGCAGACTCATCACCAAGACGCTGAGCGTCATGTCGGGGGGTCGCTTCGCGGTGGAAGGTGAGCCGGCTGGCGCGGAGCAGCGGCTGCGCATCGTCATTTCGCTCACCCAGCAGGCGCCCCCGACGGACGATCAGGCGGTCTTCGGCGGTGCCTTCGGGCTGCGCTTCGAGCCTCCCGACGAGCACCACGTGAGCCACGCGTTCTTCACGCTGGCTTCGGGGCGGCGCGTCGAGCTCGCCGTGCGCCCGCTGCCGTCGCGCTAACGCATGCGGGCCAGGTGACGGGCGATGCGGATGTGGAGCGCGTTGGAAAGCTCGACGTCTTGCGAGCAGACTTCGGCAAAATCGTCGGCGCGAAGGCGCATCAGTCGCGCGTTTTCGAGCACCAGCGGCAACTCGCCTTCGCGTGCCACGCCCATCAGCGACTCCACGAACAAGATCCCCGAAGGCCCGAGGACCCGGCCGTCCGGCAACGACACCTGGCCGCTCACGATGATGTAACAGACCCAATCGTTGGCCACGAGGCGCGGCACGCGCTCGTTCTTGCCGATCTCGACTTCGACCGCCGCCGCGAGCGCCGCCAAAACGGAAGAAATGGGCAGGTCTTCCAGCAACGCCGAGTGGCGCGCCACCAGAATATCGCTCGATACCGGTCCCGAGGTCGGCTCACCATCGGGCGAGCTCCGCGCCACGAATCTCTCGCAAACGTCGATCACCAGAGCCGTCGCATTGTCTTGGCCACCGCGCCGCAATGCGTAGCCGAGGAGCGCGCGCGTCGCGTCGTCGACCGAGCCGGTGCGCAGCAGCTGCGCGAGCTGGGTTTCCGTCTCGATTTCGCCGTGCACCCCGTCGGTGCAAAGAAGGAGCCGATCGCCCCGCGCGAGCTCCACGAAGCAGGTGTCGGCGGCCACCGTGGGGGCGATGCCGATCGCATTGACAAGCGGATTGCGACGTCGTCGCTCGGTTGCGGTGAGCGGGGCCGGGCGATGCATGCTGCCGGAGGCAAGCAGCGATTCGAGAAGCGCGTGATCGTGCGTCAATTGGATGACCGCCGACGAACGCGCGAGGTACACGCGCCCGTCGCCGGTATGGGCCACGAAAGCGCGGTCCCGAACGAGAACCGCGACATCGAGCGTGGTACCCATGCCGGTTTCGACCTGCGTCGCTTCGGCTTCTGCGCGAACCGCGTCGTTGGCCCGCTGGAACGCGGCGCGCAACAAATTGAACATCGCATGGCGCGCTTCGAGACTAGGGTCTTTCGGAAAACGATCGAGAATGCGGCGGGCGGGCTTCTCGCGCAAGGCGTCGATCACCGCTTCGATGGCAAGCCGAGCTGCCACTTCCCCCGCCGCGTGCCCGCCCATCCCGTCGGCCACGGCGAAGAGGGCGAGCTCGGGGATGATCGCCAGCGCGTCCTCGTTGTTCTTGCGGACCTTGCCGATTTCGGACCCCCCTGCGAAGTCGACGCGGAAGTCGAAGCGAGGGATCGCGCTCGGCACAGCTCATCATAAACTGGCACCCTTTGTTTTCATAGGAACTGCCGGAGGGGGTACGCAAACCAGGCGAGGAACCGATGGCCGAGCGAACGCTCCTTCCAACTGGAAAGCGAGCACTCGACCGCGTCGTCGAGGTCGCGCTCGAAGGATCCGCGTGATTCGCGCGCGAAGTGGCGATCGTAGACGGCGATGTTGCACTCGCGGTTGTAGCGCCTCGAGCGCGGGTCGAGGTTGTACGTGCCGGTGGTGGTCAGAGTCTCGTCGAAGATCGCCGTCTTGGCATGCAAGACGCGCCGCTGGTAAGCGAAGACGCGCGCCTTCGCTTCGAGCAGGCGGCCGATGAGAGAACTCATGGCCATCGATACGACCCACACGTCGCTCAACCCCGGAATCAAGATGCGGACCTCGACGCCACGTTTTTGAGCCGCGTAGAGCGCGGAGAGAAAAATGGGGCCCGGCAAAAAATACGGATTGCAGATATCGATGCGGCTCTTCGCACTTCGGATCCCCGTGAGATAGGCGTGCCGAATCCCGCGTTGTCGCCCGTGCGTATTGGTGAGCACCATCACCCGCCCCGACACCTTGCGCGACAGCCGGCCGACGTCGCGCGGAATCACCCGGCCGGTGCGGCGCCACGTTTCGAAGAAGAGCGTGCGCAAATCTTCCGCCGCCGGCCCGCGCACTTCGATGGCATCGTCGCGCCAATCTTCGCCGCCGTCCTCTCGCGTCAGCCACTGGTCACCGATGTTCATGCCGCCGGTGAAAGCCGTCTTGGCGTCGACGACGAGGACCTTGCGATGGTCGCGAAAGTTCAGCTTGCCCAGACGAAAACGCACCGTGAAGGGCGCGAGGGGGCCGAACTCGTACACCTGACCGCCAGCCTCGATCAGCGGCGCCCACAAGGAGGATGGTAGCCCGATGCTGCCGACTGCATCGTAGCTGACCCGGACACCGACCCCTTCACGTGCTTTGGCGGTCAGCGCGTCGCGAAACATGTGGCCCGCGCGATCGCCCTGAAACCAGTACATCTCGAAAAGAATCTCGCTTTTGGCCGCCGAGATCGCCTCGAGCATGGCCGGGAAAGCTTGCCGGCCATCGCGCAGCAGCCGCACGCGATTGGCGTCCACCTTGACGAAAGTTCCGGGTTCGGGGGTGAGTCCTTCGCGGTCGTCCAGCTCTTCCACCGGTCCCATGGTAGCTTCCCGAGCCAATGCGTGCTCTTTCGATCGATACTTCGACCCATCGAGCGAGCGTGGTCCTCTGGGAGGACGGTACCTGCCTGGCGCGCGAGTACAATGTCGATCCCGCCCGGCATGCGGAAGCGTTGATCGGGCTCATCGACCGAGCGTTGGCCACGGCCGGCTGGAACAAGACGCAGATCGACCTGATTGCCTCGTGTGTGGGACCGGGATCGTTCACCGGATTGCGTGTCGGCCTTGCGACCGCAAAAGGCATTGCCCTTGCCCTCGATCGACCGATCATCGGAGTGGGATCCCTCGAGGCGATGGCGGCCGCTGCTTTCGCCGGCCCTTGGGATTCGGCATCGGCAGAGGGGGCGGCGGTGGTCGCGCTCCTCGATGCCCGAAAAGAAGAGGTCTTCTGGGCCGCCTACGCGGCTGACGGCGCGAAGCTCGCCGGACCGGGTCACCTGCGGTTGGAAGGGATCGGCGCGGTGTGGGAGCTCCTTGCGGAACGCCGGATCATGGTCGTCGGGGAAGTCGCTGCCCAGGTAGACAGGACCACGCCCGCCATCGAGATACATCGAAGTCTCGAAACGGACTTGCCTGACGCAGCCGTCGTGGCGCGTGTCGCGGCCGCCCGGCTCGAGCGCGAGGGTCGCGATGACCTCGACGCGCTCGAGCCAATATACGTGCGGCCTCCGGACATCACGCCGCCGAATCACCCGAGTGCCGTTCGCCAGAAATAGAGTCCTATTTCTGGCGAACGGCACTCTCTCTTGGTTATCGGGGGCTCCGCCCCCGCGCCCACCGGAGCAAGTTCGGAATGGGGCCCCACCCCCGCGGCGCCTCCGGCGCCGAACACGATGGCATTCGCAAACATGGCCGAATCTCTGGTGGACAGCACGGAGTGAGCCGGGCGTGATCGTGGCAGCGCGCGAGCGGATGATGCTAGGCTGCGTCCGCACATGGAGGACTTCGGCGAACGGGAGCGACTACTCCAGCGCTTTGGAAAGCGGTTTACGTCGGGCCAGGTCATCTTCCGCGAAGGGGATTTCGGCACCGAGGCCTTCCTGCTGCAGGAAGGGCGCGTTCGTCTGATCAAGCGTGTGCGTGCCGTCGAGCGTAGCTTGATGGTTCTGCGACCGGGCGATCTGTTCGGCGAATCGGCCTTGTTGGTCGGTGCGGCGCGGTCGTCCACCGCGATTGCTCTTTCCGACGGCGCGGCGCTTGCTCTCGATCACGCTACGTTCCAGAGCCTCCTGGAGAACAACCGTTCGGTAGCCTCGCGAATCGTGCAGCAACTGGTGCGACGGCTTCGCGACGCCGAAGACCAGATCGAAATCATGATGCTGCGCGACAATCAATCGAAGATTGTAAATGCGTTGCTCAAGCTCGCGCAGCAGACGCAGCCCGAGGGAAAGGGGGCGGCGCTCTTGCAGATCTCTCCGATGGAGCTCTCGACCCGGGTCGGTCTCGACGTGGAGACCGTCAAGCGTGGCGTACAGAAGCTTCGTGAAGGCCAATACCTGCGGGTGGTCGAAGAAAAGGTCGAGATACCCGACGTCGATTCGCTGCGGCGCCTTTTTGCGTTGCTCGGGTTGAAGGACGAGATCCATGGAAGCGAGGTTCCGCTTCAACAGGCGTCCAAGGAGCGGCGGGGCAACGCGCGTTGAAGTGCGTTCGAAACGCGCCGCAGGCCCCCCGCGCGGAGTAACACGAACCGCCTGTCGCGACGGACTGCTCATCCGACGTGGTGCGGCTGAGTCCCACCTGAACGCCCCGTGCCTCGCACCTGAACGGACTCGGATGTTCACGGTTGACTCGCGTCTTTCCACAGGCTATTCCCCGAATCCCGCGATTTCGTAGGGACCCCGCGCAGTTCGGCGGTGGTGTGCTGTCGATTTTGGTTTCTTGTTCGCCCGCCCCACGGGCCCGCCGAAGTAGCCTCGCCACGAGGAGTCAGGACCGGTCGAAAGTACGACGAATGGCGCGATCCGAGCGCAGACAGTTCCGTAGCACCCACACCGTCCGCTCGAACGAGCGCCGACGCGGTGTCGCGGGACACCTGCACGCGGCGTCACTCGGTAGACTGCGTCGCTGGTCGATAGCCGGTGGTCTTTTGCTCTGCATGTCGGCGTGCACGCGAACCGGCCGCGGAGCGAACGCCGCCGATGTCGAGCGCCAGTCCGAAGCCGAGTACGACTTGGCGCGCGAATTTTTTGGCCGGCGCGATCCTCGCACCGCTCTCGCACATGCGCAAAAGGCCGTCGAGCTGAACGATCAGAACGCCGACGCCCATCACTACGTGGCTCTCATCTATCTCTCGTTCTGCGAAACTTCGCCGGCCGAATGTCGCTTGCCGGACGCGGAGCGCGCATGCCGGCGTGCCATCGAGGTGCGGCCGGATTTTCGCGAAGCAGAGAACACGCTCGGCGTGATTCTGATTCACGAAAGGAAGTTCACCGAAGCGGTGGCGGTACTGCAGCCGCTCGCCGGCGACATCCTCTATCAAACGCCTTGGAACGCCTGGGGCAACCTCGGCTGGGCGTATCTCGAACAGGGTCGACCGGACGAAGCGATCCAGGCGCTCCGGCGAAGCGTCGCCGCCGAGCCGAGATTTTGCGTCGGCAATTATCGGTTGGGGCTCGCCCTCGAAAAAAAAGGCGAGCTCGTGGCCGCGCGAGAAGCCTTGTCACGGGCAGTCGATCGTCCTGAATGCCGGGGTCTGCAAGATGCTTTCGAAGCCCGCGCTCGTGTGAACTCGAAGTCGAAGAACTGCGACCTCGCCAAGGGGGACTGGGAGAGGTGCAAGGAGATATCGGCAGAATCGCCCGCCGGCCAGCGTTGTTTGGCCAGCTTGAAGTCGTCGCCATGCTAAAGAGGTGCGCGCCCCGCGCGTCGTTTTCGAAGAGGTGACATGGAATCGATCGGCCAATACCTGAGGCGGCACCGCCAAGAGCGCTCGATGAGCGTGGAGGAAGTCTCCCGCGCGACGCGCATTCCGGTGGGGAACCTCGAGCGGCTCGAGAACGACCACTTCGACGATCTGCCCGGCGAGGTGTTCGTACGCGGCTTTCTCAAGGCTTATGCGCGAGCCGTCTCGATTTCCGTGGATGACGTGCTGGCGCGCTACACATCGAGCCGCCGCGTCGCGTTGGTCACGCCGCTGCCGATGACGTCTCCCATTCAAAAAACGCAAGGGCGAAGATTCGGCGTGGCGATCGCCTTCGTCGTTCTGCTCATTCTTTTCACGCTGGCGCTCTCCATCGTGTTGAAGCCCCGCGGTCGCGACGTCCCCTCCGAGCTTTCGTCGCTCGACGCCGCCCCTTCGATCGAGCAAATCCACGGCTAGAGGCAGGCGCAGTGCCGCGCGCGCGCTCGTATCGCGCGCGTTCGTCGTACGGGTCGTCCCTTACGGCGAGGCAGATATCGTGGCCACCTTGTTCACCGAGCAGCTCGGCAAGCTGAGTGCTCTTGCGCGCAGCGCGCGCAAGAGCTCGCGCCGTTTCGCGGCGGCGCTCGAACCGATGCACACCGTTCGCGTCACGCTCGACGAGCGACCCGGCGCCGAGCTCTTCGGCTTGCGGGAAGCCGTTGTCGTGCGACCCCGCGCGCATCTGATTGGCGATCTCGATCGCATGAACGCTGCTGGCCAGGCGCTGCGCTGGGTGCGTGCGGGCTCACCGGTTCGCACGCCGGAGACCGAGGTGTGGGGCGAGCTCGAATCGCTTCTCGACCGTCTCGACGATCCGAGCGACGCCCTCGCGCCGAAAACGCATCTCGCCGCGAGCGGGCTGCGCCTGCTCAGGCACTTCGGTTACGGACTCGGGCTCGATGCGTGCGTCCGATGCGGGAGGACTTGCGAACCGGGGCGGTCCGCTTACATCGATGCGGGCGCCGGCGGGCTCGTCTGTCAGACATGCGGAGGGGGGCATAGTCCACTGCATCACTTGGTCGACGCGGCCACCCGGTCGCGCTTGTCGGCTGCAGCAGCTGGTCGCGACGCCGCTCTTCGTCCCGAAGACACGGCGATAGCTCAGGCCTTGGTAGACGAGGCGCTCGCAGCCCATGCCGGCGTGGAGAGCTGAAGTGTGCCAGCGCTGCGCTATGATACGCGAGCATGCAGCCCGATCCTCGTACCCACCCGACGCGCGTGAAAGCCCCGCGCAATGCCCGCACACTCGAAATTGCGTGGGCCGATGGCCATCAAGGCATTTATCCTCACGAGACCTTGCGTGGCTACTGCCCGTGCGCCGGCTGCCAGGGCCATTCGGGCACCATCCGGTTCATCCCGGGAGGCGAGCTCGAGGCGCGTTTCCGGCCGGGCGGAGACCTCGAGCTTCGCCATATCGAGCAGGTCGGCAATTATGCCCTGCGCTTCGATTGGGGCGATGGTCACGCCACCGGCATCTATACCTTTCGTTTCCTTCGGTCCCTCTGCCAGTGCGACGAATGCAAAACCGCGGGAAGCGGCGAACCTCCGGAGATTCCGCGACTCTGATCGGCGGAAAACGAGACACGGCCGAGCGAGCACGCTAAAGCGTGGGCGTGACTTTGGCCGCGCCGAACCCTAGCGAGCTTTCCGGCGAGAACGAGCGGCGCGCGCTGGCGGGCAGGGCGGGGATCGTTGGCGCGGGTACGCTCGTTTCGCGGCTGCTCGGGCTCGTACGGGATCAGACGCTGGCGGCGCTCTTCTCGCGCGCGGAGACCGATGCTTTCTGGGTCGCGTTCACGCTTCCCAATGCGCTTCGATCGCTGCTCGGCGAGGGGGCGGCGGCCAGCGCCGTCGTTCCGGTGCTGGCCAAAGTCAAAGCGGAGGAGGGTGACCAGGCGGCACGCCGATTCTTTTCCGGCATGCGCGGCGTTTCGCTCGTGGTGCTCGTGGCCGTGACGCTGCTCGGCGTGGCCGGCGCTCCGTGGCTCGTCGAGCTCTTCGCCGGCGGACTGCATGCGCGGCCGGGCGCCTTCGAACGAACGGTGCTCCTCACGCGCTGGGTGTTTCCTTACATCTTGTTCATGGGTACGGCCGCGCTCGGCATGGCGGCGCTCAACACGTACGGTCGATTCGTTGCTGCGGCTTTCGCGCCGGGGCTGCTCAACGTTGCGTTCGTGCTCGCGGCGCTGCTCCTGCCGGCGTGGCTCGCGCGCAACTCCTACGACCCGATCCTCGCGCTGGCCCTAGGCGCGCTCGTCGGGGGTGCGCTTCAAGTGATCGCCCAATGGCCTTCGCTCCGTCGCATCGGTTTCGCGTCGGCACCGCGCTTCGCGTTCGACGACCCGCGCGTCGGCGAAGCTCTTCGTCGCATGGTTCCGATGATGGCCGGTATCGGCATCTACGCCATCGATCTCGTGTTGTCCCGGAGATTTCTTTCGGAGCTCCCGGAAGGCTCGCAGAGTTACTTTTCGTGGGCGATGCGCCTGTGCGACTTTCCGCAGGGAATCTTCGTGCTCGCGATACAAGCGGCGACGCTCCCCTCTCTTTCCAAGCTGGTCGCTGCGCGGCAGCTCGACGAGGTCGCCAAGACCTACGCCTACGGCATGCGTCTGTCCCTTTTCGTCGCAATCCCCGCCACGGCCCTCTTCGTGGGAGTTGCCCGCCCGTTGGTGGTGACGCTCTTCGAGCGAGGAGCTTTCGACGCCATCTCGTCGAGCGAGACCTCTCGCGCGCTCATCGCGCAGGGGCTCGGCATATGGACGGTAGCGGCCGTACGCCAGCTGCTGCCGGTCTTCTACGCACTCGGCGATACGCGAACGCCCGTCGTGATCTCCGCGGTCGATCTAGCGGCCTTCATCGGCACCGCGGTGTGGCTACGGGGACCTCTCGGCCACGTGGGGGTTAGTGTCGCGGTCACCGTCTCGAGCGGCGTTCAGATGGCGCTCCTCTGGTATTTCTTGGGGCTGCGTATCCCATCGCTGCGCCTCCGAGAAATCGCAAGCTCGGCGGCGCGCACCGGCGTCGCCTCGGCGCTGGCGGTAGGAGCAGCGCATCTCGCCGTTGGGGCAATGTCAATCAGCACCTCGAGCGGACCGCTCCACCGCGCGTGGCCCGGCCTTGCCGCGGCGTTTGCCTTCATGGTCGTCTTCGCCGCGGCCGCCGCCCTGCTGAAAAGCGCCGAGCTCGAGGCCATTTTGCTGCCCATTCGACGGCGGGTCGGGCGATGAATTCGCAGTGGACGATCGTTGAGGCCGGGTTCGTGGCCGGTGCAGCAGCCCTCGATCAGCTGCCCCCACCGGCGCTGGCCGAGGTGGCCTTCGCCGGACGCTCGAACGTCGGCAAGTCCAGTCTGCTCAGTGCGCTCCTCGGTCGCAAGAGCCTCGTTCGTATCGGATCGACACCGGGGACCACCCGCCAGCTCAACTTGTTTCAGGCGCGGGCGGCCGATGGACTCGAGCTGCTTTTGGTCGACCTGCCCGGCTACGGCTTCGCGAAGCGTGCCAAGCACGAAAAATCTCGCTGGGGTCCTCTTATCGAAGGCTATCTCTCCAGTCGGGTGACGCTGCGGGCGCTGGTTTTGCTGGTCGACGCGCGCAGAGGCGTCGAGCCCGAGGAACGCGAGCTCGTCGATTATCTCCGGACGGCCGGCGCAAAGACCGCGCGTGGCCCGGTCTCGATCATCGTCGTCGCGACCAAA
>Ga0137374_10006645_pt1 | contig 13774 bp, 7 predicted proteins | sample SagtaG_20_FD_104811 | JGI IMG/M metagenome (GOLD analysis project Ga0137374, IMG submission 104811) | Vadose zone soil microbial communities from Sagehorn Ranch, Mendocino, California, USA - Sage1_R_100_16 metaG | ecosystem: Environmental > Terrestrial > Soil > Vadose zone | place: USA...
CGGAGGGAATCATCAGTACCGTGGCTGGCGTCTGCGGCACGAGCGGGTACCGCGGCGACGGCGGCCCGGCGACACAGGCGATCTTCGCGATGGACCATATCACCATCGGGCCGGACGGCGTTCTCTATGCTGCCGATGGCAACTCCCGCATCCGCCGCGTCGCGCCGGCACTGCCTGGTCTGTCCCTCAGCGATAGCCTTATCCCAGCCGAGGACGGCAGTGAGGTCTTCGTGTTCGACCGTCTGGGCCGACACCTCCGCACCCTCAACACGCTGACCGGGGCGGTGATCTATCAGTTTAGCTATGACTCAGCCAGTCGACTGAGCTTAATTACAGACGGCGATAACAACATCACCAGGATCGAGCGCGCTCCTGATGGTCGGCCACTTGCAATCGTCGCGCCATTCGGCCAGCGTACGACGCTGGGGGTAGATGCCAATGGCTACCTGGCCAGCAGTAGCAACCCGATAGGGGAGACACATCACTTCACATCTACCGATGACGGCTTGCTCACCACGTTAACCGATCCGCGGGGCAACACCTATCACTTCTCGTATGATTTTCTCGGCCGCCTGATCGGCGATGCGAATCCTGCTGGTGGCGCCCAGAGTCTGAGCCGCGCAACGCTGGCGAACGGCGCGGTTGTAACCCGTACGACAGCGCTCGACCGTAACAGCACCTACAGCACGGAGGATCTTGCTACCGGCGTGCAGCGCCGCGTGAACAGTTTCCCGGATGGAACCCAGAGCCAAGAGCAGATCAACACTGACCGCAGTCGTATGTTGACTTTGCCTGACGGCACCGTTTCAACAGTGATCGCTGGGCCGGATCGGCGCTGGGGCATGCAGGCACCTTTCGTTACCGGACTGACCACGACAACGCCGGGCGGCCTCGCGCTTACAATGGCAGCTGATCGAACCGTCGACCTGGCGAACCCCGCCGATCCTTTGAGCCTGAGGAGCATCACGGATAAGCTGATCATCAACGATGAGTTCAAGGACAAGCCCTACACGAGCAGCTATGATGCGGCAGCCAGAATGTTCATCGAGACCACACGCGAGCGCCGGGAGAGCCATACGGCAATTGACGCCCAGGCCCGCCCGGTACGTTCACAAATCGCCGGGCTCGCACCAGTGAGCTATACCTATGACACACATGGGCGCCTCACGACCATCACGCAGGGCGAAGGGGAATCGGCGCGAATAACAGCGCTGACCTACAACACCAAGGGCTATATGGACACTATGACCGATCCGTTGGGCCGTACTATACACTTCGCCTACGATACGGCTGGACGAGTCACACAGCAGACCATGCCCGACGGGCGCGTGGTCGACTACACCTATGACGCGAACGGCAACCTAACGAACCTTACTCCGCCGGGGCGACCCGCACACAGCTTCACATACTCGCCCGTCGATCTCAGGGCAAGTTACTCTCCACCATCGCTGGGCGCGGGCACATGGCAGACACAGTACCTCTACAACGCCGATCGGCAGATCACGCGGGTCACACGCCCGGACGGCAAGATCATAGAGCTCGGGTATGACTCGGGCGGTCGCCTGAATACACTCACGACGCCAAGGGGCGTGACAACGTACAGCTATGAGTCCACAACCGGCAATCTCGCTGGCATTGCCGCGCCCGGTGGCAGTACGCTCGCCTTCTCCTACGACGGGTCTCTCCTGACACGCGAGGCATGGCCTGGTCCAATCAGCGGCACGGTGGACCGGGCCTATGACAACGACTTCCGCGTGATCTCGACAAATCTCAACGGCAGCAACACTATCAGCTACCAGTACGACGGCGACAGCCTGCTCACCCGTGCCGGCGACTTAGCGCTCAGCCGCGATAGCCAGAATGGCCTGCTCCAGGGCACAGCTCTGGGGAATTTCACCGACTCGTGGAGCTACAATAGCTTCGGCGAGGCGATTGGTTACCGTGCTGCCTATTCCGGCGGCGGAATCTTTATGACACAATACACCTACGATGGGTTAGGGCGCATTACTACCAAAAGTGAAACTATTGGTGGGACGACGAATGTCCTCAGCTATACCTATGACCTCGCTGGCCATCTCACCGCAGTCAAGCAAAATGACACCGCCATCGCTTCTTACAAGTATGACGACAACGGTAACCGACTGAGTTTTTCTAATCGAGTTAGCACGATCAACGGTACATACGACGACCAGGACCGCCTCCTTCAGTATGGCCCAACCTCGTACGCCTACACCGCCAATGGCGAACTGCGCAGCAAGATACGTGATGGTCAGACCACCACATATCAGTATGATGATCTCGGCAATCTCATAGCAGTGAGTTTGCCCAACGGCACACAGCTCGAGTACGTGGTGGATGGCCAGAATCGCCGTATTGGCAAGAAAGTGAACGGTGTTCTTATACAGGGGTTCTTATATCAAGATCAGCTCAACCCGATCGCCGAACTGGATGGAAATGGCAACATCGTCAGTCGCTTCGTCTACGCCAGCCACGCGAACGCGCCTGACTACATGATCAAGGGCGGGGTTTCATATCGCATCATCACTGATCACCTGGGCAGTCCACGGCTTATCGTCAATGTCACGACAGGCGAGATTGCCCAGCGAGTGGACTATGATGAGTTCGGCAATGTTATCGAGGATACAAACCCTGGCTTTCAGCCGTTTGGGTTTGCTGGTGGGATATATGACCAGCACACAAAGCTGGTTCGCTTCGGGGTGAGAGATTACGATGCTGAGACAGGACGGTGGACAGCGAAGGACCCGGTTGGGCTTGAGGGTGAGACTACAAATCTGTATGCCTATGTCGCAAATGATCCTATGAATTGGGTAGATCCAGGTGGTATGGACCCGTGTGAAGATGTAAAAAAGATGGGCCTTGCGCGGGATTCTGCCGGCGGTGTTATTTGCAGTGGCGCAAGGAAGATCATATGTGTATGGCAGAAGTCACCCATGCCGGAGATCAATGAATGCATAATCGAGCACGAGCGTTCGCATTTAGAGGAAGTCAATTGTCCTCAGATTTGTAGTTTCCAGAATTACTTATCCCTCACGCGCCCTGCTGGCAAAGGGGACGAATGCAAAGCCTACAAGAAGCAATTGACCTGCTTGGGACGAAAGCGTTCAATTTGTCGTGAGCCGGGCCGCACAAAGATCCAGTGCGAAAGATTCTTTGACTTTGATATTGGAAACGCGAAGACTATGATGAAAGACCTTAGATGTTATAATTGATCTTGGCGATGGTATCGTCCGGAGATTTGGAAGCCGATCTGCGCGAGATCCTAGAGCGCCGCAATGCCGACAAGCGTATAGCGGCACTGGCAGCCTGGCGGTATCCTGGCACGCCCAGTGGCAATCACTCAATTTTTGGACGCTGTCGCACCACCCCCCAACTCTCAATCTCAGATCGTTGTGCCCTTCGTCGCCTGCTCAGCCAGGCGCCGCAAGTGGTGGTGGAGGTGGAAGGGATACTACCATTTCCAAGCTTGATAGAGTCGTACCCATCGGCGCGGAAAAGCACAAAGATGAAAAGACCGGGTTCTATGATGCGGTCAAACGTGAGGATGCAAGCACTATCAGCTCCGCCCCAAACGTGACAGCTTTCGCTGGATAGTGTCTACTCATCAAACATCGTGTAGAACTAGCTGTAGTTCCGAATTGCCCACAATCAGGTTAGCTCTGAAAAGGATGATGGGTTAGTGAATGGTGGTTTGTCAAGAGTGGTGCAAATTGTTAGCCTGGCATCCGCAGCTTTCTAAAGCACAGACCGCGCACAACGGCATAGAACAACAGTAAACAACTGCCCTCGTTGCGGAACGCGGCTGCCATCTTCTTACTGCGCTTCTTCACCTCCTCAAACATCCGCTCGAGAATGTTCGTCGTTCGGATGCTTTTCCAATGCAGTTCGGGAAATGCATAAAACGTCAGACAGGCTTCCCAATCGCGCTGTAAGCAACTGATCGCTGACGGATAGAGGCTCCGATACTTCTCGATGAAGCAGGCGGCTATCTGATCGGCCTGCGCGCGGCTCTTCTGGTAGAAGATCGCCCGTAGCTCCTGGCGCACTGCCTCACGCTGTTTGTCGGGCACATGGCTGAGGATGTTTTCCATCTTGTGGACCACACAGCGCTGGCGCCTGGCATTCGGGAACTTTAAGGCGATCGCGTTCAGCATTGCCTGGTGACCGTCGCTGACAAACAGGTCAATCGTCTGCACGCCGCGCGTCTTGATGTCGCAGAGCAGGTTTTCCCAGGCACCTTGGTTCTCACGTTCGCCAACCGTGAAGGCAATCACTTCGCGCTCTCCTGCCTCGGTTATGCCAATCAGCGCCAAGATCGGCATCTTCATTCCTTCGCCATCGTAAATCACGCTGAAATAGGTGCCGTCGGCAAACACGTAGAGATAGCGAGATGGCAACTCGCGCTGCTGCCAAGCCGCGAACTCGGCCTCTAAGCTATGGAAGACCCGAGAAACAGTCGATGGGCTGGGTGGTGCCGTGCCAGTCAGGTGCTCGACGGCCGTGCCCACCGCTCGCTGGCTCACTCCACCGACGAACATCTCGCGCATCAGATTGTCGACCTCACTCATTCGGCGCTGATAGCGCTCGAAGAGCTGAGTATGGAAACCAGCCCGTGTGCGTGGAATGGGCAGATCTTCGATTACACCAGCCGTGGTGCCAAGCGAGCGCGAACGGTGGCCAGCACATTGATCGCGCCGCTCGCTCGTCCGCTCATAGCGCCCTGCACCAATGAATTGGGTCACCTCCTCTTCCAAGATGTCGATAAAGGTGGTGCGAATCGCCTGTCGTATCTGCTCGTGGACAAACGCGCGAAAGGTTGCCTGCGCTGCTTGACTGTCAAGCTCAGGTTGCGTATCCTTGGTGGTGGGGGTCATGGCTATCCTCCATACTTGGGTGTGTGGTTACCTCAAGTATAGGATGCCTGGCTCCCTTTTTGCACACTTTTCAGAATACCACCTAGTGAATCGACAGAGGATCCTAATGATTATCCTGATATCCCAATCACGAAACACCCAACTCAAGTCTGACTCACATGATTTTCAGTATACGTATAATATACATACCATAGCGAAAACGCTGGTTCTTTGCCCTACTGTGTTATTGGCATAGAAGCATTTCTCATTCTCAGTGCAGAGCGACCGTATCAAATCGCTGTCATGCGTGATACCACACCAGCCCAATATACATTGTCGTGGCACAATTATTGTCAATACCGTTCTTCCGCACGTACCCGTCCTGTCACAATCTCATGGATCGTTTCGGGCCACATCGGAATCATCAGGGGTGTGCGTTCACCATCTGCCAACAGTAGCGCAGTCGAGCCGACACTCTTGACCATTCGGCAGGTCGCAAGATACGCTTCCTCTTGCTCATTTAAGCCGAGCAGGCTCGCCGCCCGAGTGATTGCACTCGAATCCTGGTTCAGACCCAGTATCAGCTTGGTCTTTGCATTCTCGAGTAGCACGCGCGTCTGCTCGCTGCCATCCAGGTCATCCAGGCTCTGCGTGATCACGGTGGCTTTGAACTGCAGCGAGCGCCCAATACGGAAGATCGCCTGCATCGTCCGAGCGCCAGCCTCGGAATGTAAGAGCGCATGCGCTTCATCAAGCACCAGATGCACGCGTCGCCCCGTCGGCCGGTTGATCGCAACGCTCACAAAGAAATCCATGACAATCACAGGGATGAGCCGCTCCAGCACCTCGTCATTCGCGCGCAGCAGCGCCGAGAGGTCGAGCGCCAACAGCGGATTATCAGTTGGGATGTTCGATGCGTGATTGAACAGATCACCTATTGTGCCGCGGGTGAACAGCGTCATCGCCCGCGCTAGCTCCGTGTCGACTGCTTCAAGCTGCGCCTGCACATCGCTGAAGGTCGGCATCTTGCCTTTGAAGGTGCGCGGATCGCTGGTAATGCCATAGGAAGCATACGCCGCGGCGATCGCCTCCTCGATCTGCGCCATCCCTACGGCATCCACGTGCGTGCCCATCTGCTTCAGTTCACGGGTTATCAGCGCCTTGACCACGCCGATCCGCTGCCCGAGCAGATCTTCCTCTAGCTCGGCGACCGCATGCGCACGCTCGGGTGAAAGTACTGGCAGCTCGAGCGGGTTGATATGGTAGCCAGCTTTAGATGAAAGTGAAATGTACGCGCCGCCGAGCGTGGTCACAAGCTGACGATACTCCTGGAACTTCGGATCGAGGATGAGGAGCGCGTCCTCACCTAACGCCAGCTCCTGCGTGAGCAGACCGCTGACTGCGTAGGTTTTGCCGCTGCCCGACTCGGCAATGACTAGCGCGTGCGGATTCGTCGCAGTCCAGCGATCCCAGAGAATGGGCGTGCCAGTACGTGGATGCTCACCCCAGACAATTGGCAGTCCACCGGGATGTCGGCGGAGACCCGGCGCGGCGGTGGGCAAGCCCATGACTACCGCCTGTCCGCTGGTATCGTGGAGCAAGCCCAACATCTCGCGGCCAAGCGGCAAGGCTTCAATGTAGCCTTCCCATTGTTGAAAGCGCGCGACCGCCAGCTGAAGACCTTGTTGCGCGGCGGCCAGCCGCACCGTGTCGACCTGTGCGGCCAATTCCTCGGGCGTCGCAGCCACGATCGTAATGGTGATGGCGTACTGATACATGCGGTCGGCCCCAGCCGCCAGGTCGCGGCGCAGCTCCGCCGCCGCGGCCATGCCCTGCTGTGCGTCAGTGTCCAGATTTGTGCCAGCCTGGATGTCACCAGCCAGCGTGCCGAGCGCGGCGTCCTCGCTGCGCGCCAGCAGGCGCCGCGCGAGCGCGTCCGGGACCGGCACGATCCGCTGGTGGACGGTGATGCCGGGCGCGTCGAGGCCCAGCGCCGGGTCGGTCAGCCAGGCCAGATCAAGCGCTGGCGGAAAGCCGCGCAGCTCCAACGTCGTGAGATAGCTGTCGCCGACTTGGACCATATGATTCCAGCGGCGGTCAACACCATCCGGGGCGAGCAGGTCAATCAAGGTCGTCGCACCAGATCGGAACGTCGTGCCGGCGGTTCTCTGGGTCCGGCGCGGCGAATGTTCGAGAATCGGCTTCTCGAGGGCTTCGCGCAAACTCAAGTCATGCTCCCTTCACAGAAAAAGCGGCAGGAAGCCGCCCCCTTTAGGGGCGCGGAGGATTGCCGCGCTGCATTCGGGTTGAATATGTCGCTCTTTTGAGCTACTATTCAACATATGAAACTGATTGCACAACTCAAGTTGCAGCCGGCGCCTGAACAGGCGGATGCACTCAAGCGCACGCTTGAGGCTGCCAATGCCGCGTGTAACTACATCAGCGATCTGGCTTGGAATACGCGCACGTTCGGCAAGTTCGCGCTTCAGACGTTGTGCTATCAAGATGTGCGTGAGACATTTGGCTTGTCGGCACAGATGGTTGTATGCGCGCTTGGCAAGGTGGGCGATGCCTACAAGCTGGATAAGCAGACCAAACGCATCTTTCGTCCGCTCGCCTCCATCGCCTATGATGACCGCATCCTCTCGTTCGCTCTGCCCGACTCGTCGATCTCGATCTGGACGCTCGACGGACGACAAGCAATCCCGTTCGTATCTGGTGAACGCCAGCGACGGATGCTTGGCACGCATCAGGGTGAAAGCGATCTGCTGTTTCATCGTGGCGAGTGGTATCTGCTGGTGACGTGTGAGGTTGAGGAACCTGATCGACAGGATGTTGATGACGTGCTTGGGATTGATCTCGGTGTGACGAACATTGCCAGCGATTCGGACGGAACAATCCACAGCAGCCGTCATGTCAACAACGTACGCTATCGGCATCGGCGGCTGCGAACCAAACTCCAAAAGCTCGGAACGAAAGCGGCGCGGCGGCGACTCTCGCAGCTTGCTGGTCAAGAGCGTCGCTTCGCAAAGGATGTGAACCACACGGTCAGTAAACGCATTGTTGAGACTGCCGAACGCACGAAGCGAGCGATTAGCCTTGAAGACCTCAAGGGCATCCGCACGCGGGTGAGGGCTAGCAGGCAGCAGCGCGCTCAACTGCATAACTGGTCGTTTCATCAACTCCGTTCCTTTATCGGCTACAAAGCACAGCGGGCGGGTATTCCCCTTGTGCTGGTCGATCCGCGCAATACCTCGCGCCGTTGTCCGGCATGTGGGCATACGGACAAGGCCAATCGCCCCAATCAAGCAACGTTCCACTGTGTGTCGTGTGGCTGCGCTGGTCATGCTGACACAATCGCTGCTGAGAACATTCGTGTTCTTGGCAGGGCTGTTGTCATGCAGCCACACGTCTCGGAGACAGCTTCGGCAGTCGCGCCAGGGACAAGCCGCCGGCTTTAGCCGCGTGGTTCATGACTCTCAGTTCCTGTTGTCACGACCCGCCGCACTCGGTCGAGGAGCATGCCGGCCAGCGGATAGCGTTGGCCGCGGACTGGATCGGAAAGGCGATAGATCAGCTGAGCAATCTCCTCGGCCTCCATCAACCGTGGCGCCGGGGCGGCGCCGAGCGGCGTGAGCGCATCGGCAAGCCGGCGCGCTTGCTCGACCGCCTGTGCCAGGGCTGAGCGACCAGCATTTGCCCGTCCTGCGCTCTTTCGGTCACTGCGCCCAATCAGTCCGGCGAGATCCAGGCCGCCCATTGCGCGCGTGCTGGCGTCTGCGTTGGATGTGACGGCCCAGATCACCTGCTTGGCACGGCTGCCGCTGTACTGGCCCAGCTCCACCAGATAGTCAGCCATCTCCGCCAACACGCTCGCGAGTAGCGGATGCTCGACGTCCTGTTGCCGAGCAAGCAGCGTCGCGACCGCACCAGCGATATCAGGCGGCTGATCGACCAGATACACATCAATCGGCGCGTCAAGCGCCAGCAGCAGCCGATGGTAGTCATCGCCTACCTGCGAGCGTGCGACCAGCGATAGCAGATCCCAGGCTGGCGCACCACCGCTGACCAGTCCGACTGCAATCCCGTCCGGCCGCAACAGCGCGCCGCGGACGATCTGGGTCGGATATACCTGGCGGATGTCATTCATCTATTTTCTCTCTGACAAGGTGACAAGATGACAAAATGACGTTTGTTCCGCAGTAACTCATCTTGTCACCCCTGCCAGCGTGGGCGGCGAGCGACGATCATCGGCTGTATCTCAGCAGGCAGCATCAGCATGATCGGTTCGAGCCGCAGCCGGCGTTGGCGCCAATAGTGCCGCACCACAATACGTCCAACCTCGCGTGTGGATCGCCCCCACCAGCGCAGTTCGAACATCACGAGGCCAATGATGATCAGCGCGCCAGTCAGCTGGATCGTCCGCATGAGTTCGGCGCCAGCAACAATCATCAGCCCACCGCAAAAGATCAGCCCGGCGACGATCAGGAACGCCCGCGCTGGGACGCGTGTGCTGGAGAGCTGAATGGAGGATCGGACCCGCAGATTGCGGGGGACATGCGCGCTCAACATCGTACTTCCTTTAGAGGGCGCTCTGCGCCCACTTCACCAGCACATCCGCTTTCGCGGCAATCGCGAGCAATACCACCAGGATGAGCGCGTCCTTGCCGGCCGCACCAAGATCGCGCGGCGACGACGCAATATGCTTGAACAGGTCGATGACGAAATACAGCATGACGACCGCCGAGAGTATCTTCACCATCCAGTTAAAGATATCCGTCAGCAAATTAGTCGGGTCCAGCTGCGGCGGTGACGCGAGCGCCGCCAGAGTCAGATCGCCCATGTGGCTGAACGCGAAATTGAAGAGTGTGAGCAACATGTCAAAACCTCCGATAATGTGATCGAAAGAAGGATGATTGGCGGCCTGAGAAGCAGTACGACGGCGCGGCCGCCACGAACGCTGTCGTCAATTGCACCATGGGAATCCACTCCAGACATTGGTACAGAACCATTGCCCAACGCCACCGCCGCCATACCTGCCACCATCGGCGTACGGAGACCAGTATTGTCCTATGGGCGTCGCGCCAGGGACCGGCGTGAACATCAGCGCGCCCGGATAATTCGGCGGCGGCAGCTGATACGGCGCCCCTTCGGGAATGATCGGCGTGGGCGTTACTGCACCAGAGAGATGTCTGTTATGAGCAAGCTGCTGCAGGGCTGGCGGTCGAGCTCCACTGGCAACAGTGTTTCCTGGCGCCTGCGGTAAAAATGCCAGTGGATCGGCCAGATCGGTGAAGCAATTCGCATCAGCAGGCGGCGTGCGACCCTGGAGCCACTCCGGCGTGCAGATGTCAATGGTGGGCCAGCTACCATCGTAGCTTTTGACCTTCAGACCCAGGTGCAGGTGCGGCCCGGTGGTCTGACCAGTCAGTCCGACGAAGCCGAGCGTCGAGTCGAGTTGGTACACCTTGTTGCCAGCCCGAATTGGTGGGCCACAGCCAGCAAACGTCTCGACCGCACTGCGATAACTTGGCGCGCCGAGCACACAAAGTTGCCAAGACTCCGACAGATTGGTCGTAGGGTCGCCGCCAGTGCTATTCGAGCCGCTTGCGCAACCGATCGTGCTCCAGGCAACCTCTGGAAAGGCCGCCTGAAGCGTCGCCAGATCCCAGACCTGGCGCATCGCGCTGGTCCAGGCGATACCGTCCGGGTGCCACTCATAGTGCCACCACTCTGCCGTGTCGCCCTGCACCGGGATGCGCTGCCAACCGTGCGACTCGAAGATTGTCGTAATGTCTACATTATTGACGTACAAACGAAAGCGGTTGCCTTCAGCCACCCGTACGAATGCTCCGTCCTGCTTGAGATCGACCGCACGGCCAGCCTTATGCCAGGATGCCTGCAAGACACCGGGCTTGCTGGTCGTGAACGACGGTTGGCGCAGCACATCGCTCAGGACGGCGAGCGCGTCAACGCCGGTTCGCTCGAGGATTTCAGCGCGCACCGCGGCAAAGCTGGCCGCTGCCGGCGCGAGCAGCTGTGGATTCGGGGCGGTCACGTTGGGCAACTGCACCAGTGCCTGGGATGCGCAGTCGGGTGTCATGCTGCCCGGGCCACTCGGCGGCATCGGTGTTGTCGACGTACTCGGTAGCGCTGGCGTTGCGGATGGTGGCACGGGCGTTGGCGTATCCTGCACGACCTGCAACTCCAGCGACTGGCGCTGCTCCGGCTCATCGTGCGTGGGCATCAGCATGACGGTCATATCGAGCGAGAGTGCGCCACGCGCGTCGCGCAGCTCCAGCGGGATACTGGTATCGCTCGGCACACGGATTGGACACGTAATCAGTATTGCTGTGCCGTAGCACTCCGGCGGAAGCGTGGGTGCCAGCCGCAGCCCACTATAGTTCGGCAGTGCAATGATCAGATACGCCGGTGTCTCCGCAGAACTACCGGTCACTGCAATGCGCAATGTCGTCGTCGCGCCGAACCTAATTGCCGGCGGGTCAAGGGTGGCTGTGAAGCTGCGCTGCGAAAGCGTTGGCGTGGGTGTAGCGTCGACCTGAAGCGCGCCCTGTCGATCAATCTCGCCGACTCCAGGTGGAGTGGTGCCGGGCATGATGCGACCAGATGCTGCGGGGGTTGGCATCGCAACCGGCGCGAGCCCTCCGCTCTCGACTGGCATGTACTGTGCGGGCGTAGTGCTCAGCGTTCGCCCATTCTCATCGTCCTGAGTGAGCGTCTGGGTACGTGTGATCGACTGGGCTGTGACGATCCACGGGTCTGGCGCGGCCTCGAAACGCTGGCGTTCGGTTGGTATATCGGCGAACGACCAGGCGCAGCGCGTCCAACCGCCCGCCAGCGGCGCGCATGAGCGTGGTTTGCCGGCCTGGGTGGGAATGGTGGCTGCGGTTGTCGTTAACGGCCCATCGGGCTGTCCGAGCATGGTCGATCCGCGACCCGGCTGACTGAGGCCACCACGCGCCGCGACGGATGATGGCGGCGGCCCACCTGGCTCTGGGGTGAGTGTGGCTGTCGCCGTGATTGGTGGCGGTGGTGGCGGCACGAGGTGCGCGCGGAAGCGCAGCGCCACGTCCTGGGCGCGCTGCCCTGGATCGATCGGCGTCTGCCAGTGCAGTTCCGCGCGCTGCCCATCACGCCCGCTCGGTTGATCCGGAATCCAGCCCTGCCACTCGCCGCCGCGCAGCCCCCAGACCACCGTCGTCGTGCAGGTCGCCGGCCGATCGTACATGAAGACGACCGTGCCACGACCGCTGCGCGCCGGTATGAAATTGGGCATGTCGTTCAAACAGGTCATCTCGATCCCGCCGTTCGATAGGTCCGGCCGCAGCGGACCCTGGCCAATCGGCTGATAGTCGCGATAGTCATCATAGCGCCCATACTCATCTTCGATCCGTCCCTGGAGCTGCACGTAGAGCCGGTACGGCTCCAAGTGCGCGTAGATTGTCTGGTGATCGTCCTGGCCATTCTGCATGATCACCATCTCGCCGCCGCCAGTCTTCGACGGGTCGCCCGCGGCGGCCACGTCCCAGCCCACATATTCGACCCGGCCATCAAACATCGCCGGCGCGCCGCAGTGGTAACCAAACGGGCATGTTCCGTTCGGGTTCGCCAGGTCAAGCCCGTCGTGAAACTCCGCACCGCCACCCTGCGGGTTATCGCGCCAGCCGAAGCGGCTGCTGATCGTCCAGCCACTTGCCGCGTAGTTGCCGGCTGTATCGGTCGTAATCGGTACTGGCCAGACCGCCGTTGAAGACTGGAACGCGGCGCCAGCGACCGAGACAATCACCACCACCAGCAGCACGACCGCCACAATGACGCCGATCACCGCGATGACGATCAGGCCGGCTTTGGCTCCGACAAGCGTGGCGAGCTTCGTCAGCGCCTGGCGGGCAAGGTGCCGCGCAGCCTGGCCGGCAGCATCGCGCGCCAGTTGCTCCACGGGTCCTGGCTGCTGTTCCGCATCCACCCTCTACTCACTCTCCTGGTCATCGCTGGGAAGCGGCAGATTGCGCGCGGCATCGATCTGCCGCTTCCTCAACCGCGCGATCGTCGAGGAGGGCGCCCGCGATCGGCGCGCCATCGGGCGATCGGCTGAATGTTCAACCTCGCCTCGCGACGCCTGATCACGCCTGGACCGATCCGCCGTGCCGCGTTTGCCTAGGCGCGCAATTGGCGGGCGCCGATCGACTGGGGTGGCCGCCATCCGCGCGCCCGTGGCACGTGCCCGCGCCAGCTCATCGCGCGCCCCCTGCGTGCCCGCCTGGGCGATGCGCCGTACCAAGGCGCTCCCTCTCGCCGCACCATGACGCATCGCGTACGGCGTGCTGCGGAGTTCCTGCGGCAGCCGCTCATTCGCCAGCGCGGTCGCCGCCTCGCGCGTCGCGCGCGGGAGCTGTTGTCCTTCAAGCGGTGTCAGTGCCGCGAGATGGGCTCTGCTTGCGGCCAGGTGCTGGGTCAGCTCAGAATGTTCTTGGTGCAGGGCAGTCGTATTACCACCCGTCGAACCAGCCATCGCCAGGTCGCGCTCGAGCGTTGGCAGGCGCTGCTCATCAGCGTCAATGCGTTGTGTCAGCGCATCGCGCTCGAGCGCGTGCATCCCGCCCACCTCGGTCAGCGCCTGCCGAAAAACCTGGCGGCGTGTGGCGCGTTGCTCGGGCGTGAAACGTGCCGGTCGCGCGACCGTGCCACCGCGCCCAAAACGATTCTGGAGCCGGGCTTTGCCCATCAGCATGTCCGCGCTGGTGGTGTCACCCTGCGCGCGCAGCTCCCCGGCGCGTTGGCGCATCAGCGTCGCACGCATGAGCGCCTGCTCGCGGCGGGCGTGCTCCGGCAGCATCCCTGCGGCGTCGCGCGGAGCCCGCACTGCCGCTTTGTAACGGCTC
>Ga0137374_10006648_pt1 | contig 13771 bp, 7 predicted proteins | sample SagtaG_20_FD_104811 | JGI IMG/M metagenome (GOLD analysis project Ga0137374, IMG submission 104811) | Vadose zone soil microbial communities from Sagehorn Ranch, Mendocino, California, USA - Sage1_R_100_16 metaG | ecosystem: Environmental > Terrestrial > Soil > Vadose zone | place: USA...
GAATCGGGGCCGTTGTAGTTGGCGGAGGGTGTATAGCTGAAGCTGCCATCACTGTTAAGGGTGAGCGAGCCGTGGCTCGGGCCGCTGACGACCGTGGCCGTAAGCGTGTCGCCGTCGAGGTCGCTGTCATTGGCCAACACGCCGGGAGCAGCGATGGTCAGTGCAATGTCTTCGTCCGTCGCGTAGGTATCGTCTGCCGAAACCGGCAGGTCGTTCACGGGCCGAACGGTGATACTGGCTGTCGCGGTGGCCGAGGCGCTGCCGTCGCTGGCGCGGTAAGTGAATGAATCGGGGCCGTTGTAGTTGGCGGAGGGTGTATAGCTGAAGCTGCCATCACTGTTAAGGGTGAGCGAGCCGTGGCTCGGGCCGCTGACGACCGTGGCCGTAAGCGCATCGCCGTCGAGGTCGCTGTCATTGGCCAGGACACCAGGGGCCGCGATGCTCAGCGCAGTATCTTCGTCGGTCGCGTAAGTGTCGTCTGCCGATACAGGCGGGTCGTTCATCGGACGCACGGTAATGCTGGTCGTCGCCGTGACCGAGGCGCTGCCGTCGCTGGCGCGGTAAGTGAACGAATCGGGCCCGTGATAGTTAGCGGCGGGGGTGTAAGTGAAGCTGCCGTCGCTGTTGAGCGTAAGCGTGCCGTGGCTTGGGCCGGTGACGATAGAGGTCGTAAGCGCATCGCCATCGATGTCGCTGTCGTTGGCCAGCAGGCCAGGGGCGGCGATACTCAGCGCGACGTCTTCGTCGGTCGCGTAAGCGTCGTCTGCCGCAACCGGCGGGTCGTTCACGGGTCGGACGGTGATGCTCACCATCGCGATAGCCGAATCATTGCCGTCGCTGGCGCGGTATGTGAATGAATCGGGGCCGTTATAGTTTTCGGCGGGAATGTAGGTAAAGCTGCCGTTGCCATTGAGAACGAGCAATCCGTGGCTGGGGCTCGCGACAACCATGGCGGTCAGCCCATCGCCGTCGAGGTCGCTGTCGTTTGCCAACACACCGGGGGCGCCGATGGTCAACGCGGCGTCTTCGTCCGTCGCGTAAGTGTCGTCTGCGGAAACCGGCGGATCGTTCACGGGGCGGACGGTAACGGAAACGGTGGCGGGAGCGGAATCGATGGCGCCGTCATTGGCTTTGTAGGTGAAGCTATCGGGACCATTGTAGTTGGCGGCGGGTGTGTAGGCGAAGCTGCCGTCGCTGTTGAGCGAGAGCGAACCGTGGGTCGGTCCGGCGATGACCGTGGTCGTTAGCGCGTCGCCGTCCGCATCGGTGTCGTTGGCCAGAACGCCAGGGGCGGCGATGCTCAGCACGGTGTCTTCGTCAGTTGTGTAAGCATCGTCCAGGGCAATGGGCGCATCACCCACCGGGCGAACTGTGATGTTGACGGTGGCCGTTGCGGAATCGTGAACGCCATTGTTGGCCTCGTAGGTGAAAGCGTCCGGGCCGTGATATTCGGGGGCCGGAGTGTAAGTGAAGCTGCCATCGGGATTGAGCGTGACGGTGCCGTGCGCCGCGCCCGTGATGAGCACCGCCGTAAGCGGATTGCCGTCGACATCGCTGTCGTTGGCCAACACGCCCGGGGCCGACACATTCAGCACGGTATCCTCGTCCGTGGAATACGCGTCGTTGACCGCCACAGGGTTATCGTCCTCAGGCCTTACCGTGATGGAGACGGTCGCCGGAGCGGAGTCGATGGTGCCGTCGTTGGCTTTATAGGTGAAGCTATCGGGGCCATTGTAGTTGGCAACAGGGGTGTAAGTGAAGCTGCCATCGCCGTTGAGCGTGAGTGAGCCGTGGTTCGGATCGGTGAGGACCACGGCCGTGAGTGTGTCACCATCGATGTCCGTGTCATTGAAAAGCACTCCCGACGCGGGGATGGTCAACGGAGTGTCTTCGTCCGCATTGAAGGCGTCGTTGTTCGCCACAGGTGGGTCGTTCACGGGGCGCACGGTGATGCTGGCCGTCGCGGTCGCGTCGGCGTTGCCGTCGCTGGCGCGGTAGGTGAACGAATCGGGGCCGTTGTAGTTGGCGGCCGGAGTGTAGGTGAAGGAACCGTCGCTATTGAGCGTGAGCGAGCCGTGGCTCGGGCCGCTGACGACCGCGGCTGTGAGCGCATCGCCGTCCAGGTCGCTGTCATTGGCCAGCACGCCGGGAGCGGCGATGGTCAGCGCGGCGTCTTCGTCCGTCGCGTAAGTGTCGTCTGCGGAAACCGGCGGATCGTTCACGGGTCGAACAGTGATGCTGGCCGTCGCGGTCGCGTCGGCGCTGCCGTCGCTGGCGCGGTAAGTGAACGAATCGGGGCCGTGGTAGTTGGCAGCCGGCGTGTAGGTGAAACTGCCGTCGCTGTTGAGCGACAGCGAGCCGTGGCTCGGGCCGCTGACGACCGCGGCTGTGAGCGCATCGCCGTCCAGGTCGCTGTCATTGGCCAACACGCCGGGAGCGGCGATGGTCAGCACGCTATCTTCGTCCGTCGCGTAAGTGTCGTCTGCGGAAACCGGCGGATCGTTCACGGGTCGAACGGTGATGCTGGCCGTCGCCGTGACCGAAGCGCTGCCGTCGCTGGCGCGGTAGGTGAACGAATCGGGACCGTGGTAGTTCTCGGCGGGAATGTAGGTGAAGCTGCCGTCGCCATTGAGAACGAGTAATCCGTGACTTGGGCCGGTGACGACTGCGGCCGTGAGCGTATCGCCGTCCAGGTCACTGTCATTGGCCAGCACGCCGGGAGCGGCAATGGTCAACGCGGCGTCTTCGTCCGTCGCGTAAGCGTCGTCTGCGGAAACCGGCGGGTCATTCACGGGGCGCACGCTGATGGTGGCCGTCGCCGTCGCGTCGGCGCTGCCGTCGCTGGCGCGGTAGGTGAACGAATCGGGACCGTGATAATTCAACGCCGGCGTGTAGGTGAAGCTGCCGTCGCTGTTGAGCGTAAGCAACCCGTGGCTCGGGCCGGTGACGACTGTGGCCGTGAGCGTGTCGCCGTCCAGGTCACTGTCATTGGCCAGCACGCCGGGAGCGGCAATGGTCAACGCGGCGTCTTCGTCCGTCGCGTAAGTGTCGTCTGCGGAAACCGGCGGATCGTTCACGGGGCGAACAGTGATGCTGGCCGCCGCGGTGGCGTCGGCGCTGCCGTCGCTGGCGCGGTAGGTGAACGAATCCGGACCGTGATAGTTCGCGGCGGGCGTGTAAGCGAAGCTGCCGTCGCCGTTGAGCGTGAGCGTGCCGTGGCTCGGGCCGGTGACGACCGCGGCCGTGAGTGTGTCGCCGTCCAGGTCACTGTCATTGGCCAGCACGCCAGGGGCGGCGATGATGAGCGCGGTGTCTTCGTCCGTTGCGTAAGCGTCGTCTGCAGAAACCGGCGGGTCATTCACGGGGCGCACGGTGATATTCGCCGTCGCCGTCGCCGAAGCGCTGCCGTCGCTGGCGCGGTAGGTGAACGAATCGGGGCCGTGATAGTTGGCGGCGGGTGTGTAGGTGAAGGAACCGTCGCTGTTGAGCGTGAGCGTGCCGTGGCTCGGGCCGGTGAGAACCGCGGCCGCTAGTGTGTCACCGTCGACATCCGTGTCATTGAAAAGCACGCCCGACGCGGGGATGGTCAGAGGCATGTCCTCGTTCGCGGTGAAGGCGTCGTCGTTCGCCACGGGCGAGTCGTTCACCGGATTGACGGTGATAGTGACTGTCGCCACTGCGGAAGTCGCTGCTCCGTCCGTGATCAAATAGGTGAAGTTGTCCAAACCGTTGTAGTTCGCCGCGGGCTGGTAGGTGAACGAGCCATCCGGATTCAAGGTGAGCGTGCCGTGGGCCGGAGCGCTGACGGGCCGTGGCGTGCCGATCAGCAAGGGATTGCCGTCCAGATCAGTGTCGTTGGCGAGCACGCCGGGCGCGGGCACCGTGAGCAGCTCATCTTCGTTCACGCTGTAGACGTCATCATTCGCGATGGGAGCGCGGTTGAAGACCACCGTTGTGGTCACTGCCGAGGCATTGTCCGCCGGGTAGGCGTCGTTCTGCGAGCAGAGGATCTGCGCATAGTTTTGAAAGGTTGTGCCATAGGTGACACCAGGCTTGACCGTGGCCTTGTAGGTCACTGAACCTTGGGCGCCAATGGCGAGGTCACCCAAATCCCAGATCAGGACGTTCCCGACCAGGACCGCGCCGCCGCTGGCGCTGTTGGTCACGTAGCTCACCTCCGGCGGAAGGATGTCGGTGATTTGCACCCCCAACGCAGCGCTGGGGGAGAACGCCTTGTTCGTCCACTGCATCGTGTAAGTGATCGTTTCGCCGGGCATGGCATTAGCCGGGCCGCGCTTAAGAATGGAGAGATCCGGAAGCCCCATTCCAGGGTCGGGCTTGTGAAACTGGAGCGTGCCCAGCGACGGTTTTCCGCTCAGAGCCAGCGAACTGCCCGTGTTCAAATGCGCGCCAGCCGAGAGCCGCGCGCGAAACTCGACCCAGCCGGGGTTCCGATCCGTGATGTTGACCGTGAAGGTGTAAGTCCAGGTTCCCGACAAGATCGGCGCGATCAGCACCGGCGGCGCTATGAAAACGACGTTCGGGGAGGTCGTCCAGCCGGTCAGATTCTCAATACCAGGGGTGGTGCCTTTGAAGTGGTTGAAGTCGACGGAGATGGTCTTGCTGTTCGCCGGACCGCCGGTGATGTAAACCCGGCATGGGATCAAATCGAGTTCTCCCCAGCCCATCAGGTTGGCGTTAATCCACGTCGTGCTGTTGCTGGATTGGCCCTGAAGCCGGGCGTCGAAGCCGGCGGCTTGAGCCTCCGGCGGCGCAAACACAGAAAGCAAACTCAGGCACCCGACGGCCGCCATCCGGAGGATGGATCGCATCACTGTAAATCTCATGAGCGAAAATCCATCTTCGCGGCCGGAAGCGAAAGAGCGAGGGGCGTGATTTACCCCTGATGAAGCGTCCCGAAAAAGTACGATCGGCCGCTCCGGCAAAATCAGGTGTTGTGAGCAGGACGTGCGAGAAAGCCAGCAAATCCAATGCTTCTGGGCCTCGCTGGGCGCGAGAAGGCGTGGTCATACAAAGGACGCGCCCTGAGCCGGATGCGGATTCACCTCCCGGCTGATTCGAGCCCTGGCGCCGAGGCGCAGGCGAAGCTCAATTCACGGCCTTTTCCAGCGCGTCGAGGACGATCGAGGGCGTTAGTAATTCCGGAAGAACGATGGGGGGCTTGGCCGCATCCTTGGGATAGACCAGCACCAGAGGCACGCCGGCGCGGTTGAAGTGCTTCAGTTCTTCCGTGATGGCAGGAGGGAAGTGCGTGTAGTCTCCAAGGAGCGCCACCGCGTTGATCTCCTTTAACTTGCTCTTCACCGAAGAGATTTCGATGCTTGTGCGTTTGTTCACGCGGCAGTTCAGACACCAAATGGCAGTAAAATCGACCAGCACCGGCCGGCCCTCGATTCGGGCCGCCTGCACGGCTTCGGGGCTCCAAGGCTGCCATTCGATACCGCCTGGCTTTCGAGCGACGGAGGTTCCGGCAACCGAAGGCTCGCGGTGCCGCCAATCCAGTTGCATTTCCAGCGCGAACAGGTAGCCGCCGACCAGAAAGACCCCCATCAGCGCAAGGGCCAAGGCCGGGCGCCGGGAGCTTCTTTGCGCGAACGTGCCCCACAACCAGGCCGCCACGGCCACGCAGACCAGGAAGATTCCGACCCACAGGACGCCTTCATCCCCGTAGTGCGCGTCGATCAGCGAAAGCAGGAATAACGCCGTGCCGAGCATCGGAAATCCCATCGCCTTTTTGAACGTCTCCATCCACGGTCCCGGTTTGGGCAGGAACCTGACCCATCCGGGCTGGAGGCTCAGCAACACATAGGGCGCTGCCAGTCCCAATGCGAGCATCACGAATACAAGCAGGATCGTCCGTGGCGGTTCAAAGTAGGCGAAACCCACGGCAGGGGCCAGAAACGGCGCGGTGCACGGCGTGGCCAGCACGGTCGTCAGCACTCCATTGAAAAACGCTCCCGCTGCGCCTTCGCGTGAAGCAAGCACCGAGGCCTTGTCCATGGCGCCGCCGCTCAGCGTCACCTCGAACACGCCGAAAAAGTTCAGCGCAACCAGCGTGACCAGCACCGTCATGCCCACGAGGAAGTAGGGGCTTCCGAACTGCATTCCCCAACTGGCCTGTCTCCCTGCGAGTTGCAGGCCGATGACGACCGCCGCCATCACGAGGAACGAGCAGAGCACGCCCAGCCCGTAGACAAGGCCGAGCTTGCGCACGTGTTCCGGCGACTCGCGGCTCTGGGCTAGAAAGCCGAAAATCTTCAGCGCAATCACCGGCAACACGCAGGGCATCAGGTTCAGGATTAGCCCACCCAAAAAGGCAATCCCGAGCCAAACAAAGATGGATTTCTTCTCTCCCACAGGCGCGCTCAGGGAATTCGCTGAGGCCGAGCCGGTGCCCGAAGCACCGAGCGACGGCTGGACCGCCACCTTCACCTCGTAGGCGCCAAGCAACTTTTTTCCATCGTCACGTTCCATCAACACACCGGCGATTTGCCCGGGCCAGGCATCGAGCTTCTCGACGGATTTGCGCAGCCGGATCTTGCCACCTGTGGATTTCAATTGCTCGGTGGCCGCCTTGACGATGAATTTCTCATCGCCGTAGGGGAAGAAGTCGGCGCTCTTCGTTTCCTTCGCCGCTGTCCACTCGATGAGCAAGGGGCGCGAATCCCCTTTGGCCGCGGCCTCCCAGCCGGTGCGCACGTCGATGCCGGGTTTGGATTGCGGGAGCCGGCTTTTCCACGTGTCGAGCAACGCAGCGTCCTTCGACAATTTGGCTTCCGGGCCGACCGTCAGTGCGCCGGACACGTTACCGATGCCCCGCACGCAAAGCTTCTCGCACTCAAGCCAGACCACCTTCGCGGCGAGGTCCAACTTCCCAGCCGGCGCGTCTTTCGCCACCGTGATCGGCACGAGCAGCACGACTTCGTCGTGGTAGACGAAGGTGTTTTCGCTTTCCATGACGTACTTTTCGGGCACGGGCCACTGAATCTCGCCGGCCGTGACGCCCTTGGGCAGCGTCCAGTCAATGGTCGTCGGGGCGCCCGAGTCGCCGCCGTTCTGCCAATAGGTGTGCCAACCCGGGGCCATCTTCAGTTGGACACCGGCCAGGATTGTTTCGCCCGGCTTGGCGGAGTCGTGGGAGAGAATCAGGCGCGCTTCGGTGTTGGCCGCGCGGGCGCAGCCGAGGGCCAAAACGATCCAGAACAAAGCCGCGATTCGTATCATCGTCTGCATGTAGCATTAGATGCTGCAAACTTACAAGGCTTTGAGAGGAAGCACGTCAGAAGTTGGTAAAGAGTTTGCCGGACGCGGCGCCCGCCTCTATAAGCCCGCCATGTCGGAACACCCCGCCACGGCCTTTCGCTGGTTGCGCTCCGGCGACGAGGCGTTTCCCGCGATGTTGCGCGCCATCGACGCGGCGGGCGAGTCGGTCCGGCTGGAGATGTACATTTTCTCCGCCAGCCCGCTGGGCGACCGGTTTCGCGACGCGCTGGTGCGCGCGGCACAGCGCGGCGCCCGCGTGCAGGTGATGCTGGATGCCTTCGGCTCGTTCCCGCTTTCTGAGAGCTACTGGGATGTGCTCACCGAGGCGGGAGGGCGATTTCGCTGGTTCAATCCGCTGGCGTTCGGCCGGATGCTCTACCGGGATCACCGCAAAATCCTCGTGTGCGACGGGCGGACGGCGTTCGTCGGCGGGCTGAACATTGCCCCGGAGTACGAGGGGGACGGCGTGGAGCGGGGCTGGCGCGATTTGGGCATCGAGATTCACGGGGCGTTGGCCAGGGAACTGGCCGAATGTTTCGACGCGTCGTTCGAACTCGCCGACGCTCCCCACAAGCCCCTCCAGCGGCTCCGCAAAGCCACGGCCCGCGCGACGACCTCCGCCGAATCGTGGCGGCTGCTCCTGAGCGGTCCCGGCCGCGGTTACAATTTCCTCAAGCGCACGCTCGCCAACGATTTGGCCAACGCCAAGGATGTGCGGATTGTCGCCGCCTACTTTCTGCCCACGTGGAAAATTCGGCGCGAGCTCGAGCGGGTGACCCGCCGCGGGGGCCGCGTGCAACTCGTGCTCGCCGGCAAATCCGACGTGCGCCTCTCCCAGCGGGCCAGCCACCGGCTCTACACGCCGTTGATGCGGCGCGGCGTGGAGATTTACGAGTATCAGCCACAGATCCTTCACGCCAAGCTGTTCCTCATCGACGAACAGGTCTATGTCGGCTCGTCGAACCTCGACGCCCGGAGCCTGAACATCAATTACGAACTGCTCGTTCGGATCACGGATCCTCCCGCCGTAACTGAAGCGCGGGCCATCTTCGCCGAAATCCTGGGCCATTGCCGGCGCATTGAACCCGCCCGCTGGCGCAAGTCGCGCTCGCTCTGGACCAAGCTGCTGGAGGACTGGGCCCACTTCTTCCTGGCCCGGGTGGATCCGTACCTGGCGCGCCGCAATCTTGGCCGATGGAAGCCCTGACCGGTAGGGACGCGCCGCGGAACGCGGTACCTGCTTAGCGGCGGGCACCCATCCCTGTATGGAGTCCCGGCTTTAGCCGGCCGTGCGACCGAACTTAAGGCGGGCAGGGCATGGGCGGGCACGCAACCTGCTAATGCCGGGACGCCATGCCTACAGCACCGTGGGCACGTTGAACACATCCGCGGCGCGTCCTGGCCGACCAGCAGGTCGGCCCTGCCGGGACGACATGCACGCCCACGACTTGCCGCCAAACACAAGTCCGCAATCCTAGCGACCCGCATTGTCGGTAAAAATCCCCCTTCCCTCCCGGCCCGGAATTGGCTAGCAACTAAGCAGATGCCGATCGAAAAAATCATCGTTCTGGAGGACGACCTTGTCGTTCGCAAGACCCTCGAGCAACAACTCCGATACCGCCGGTACGATGTCGCCAGCGCCGAGAACATCGCCGGGGCCGTCGAATTGCTCGGCAAGGACAACTTCGACCTGATGATCGTCGACGTGAAACTGCCCGACGGCGACGGCATCGAACTGCTCAAACAAATCAACTCCCGGCCCGCCCGCCCGCTGGTCGTGATGATTTCGAGCCACGGAACGGTGGACATGGCCGTCGAGTGCATGAGCAACGGGGCGTTCACGTTCCTCACCAAGCCGATTTCGGCCGAGCACCTGGCCGTCACCCTCAAAAAGGCCGAGGAACACTCGCAACTGGTAAAGGTCTCGCAGCACCTCAGCCAGGGCGACGAGGAAGAGGGCTTCGAGTTGCTGGGCCACAGCGGCTGCATGGAGCAGCTTCGCGCGCTCATCCGCAAAGTCGCCCGCACCCACGCCACCGTGCTGATCCAGGGCGAAAGCGGCACCGGCAAGGAACTGGTGGCCCGGGCGCTCTACCGCCAAAGCCCTCGCGCCGGCGCGCCCTTCATCAAGGTGAACTGCGCCGCCATCCCCGAGACCCTCATCGAGAGCGAATTCTTCGGACATGAGAAAGGCTCGTTCACCAACGCCGTCTCCAAGCGCGAAGGCCGCTTCGAACTGGCCCACACCGGGACGATCCTTCTCGACGAAATCAGCGAAATCTCCTCGACCGTCCAGGCCAAGCTTCTGCGGGTGCTCCAGGAGCGAGAGTTTGAGCGCGTGGGCGGCAACCGCACCGTCCGAGTGGATGTGCGTGTGCTGGCGACGACCAATCGCAACCTCGAGGAAAGCGTTCAGAGCAAGGTCTTCCGGCAGGACCTGTTCTTCCGGCTCAATGTCGTGCCCATTTTGCTCCAGCCCTTGCGCGACCGCCGCGAGGACATTCCGGTGCTGGCCGACACGTTCTGCAAGCGATTCGCCCGCAAGCACGGCGTCGAAATTCACGGCCTCAGTGAGGAGTGCCTCAAGGGACTGGGGAATCACTCCTGGCCAGGTAACGTGCGTGAGCTCCAGAATGTGATAGAGCGCGCGGTGATCCTCTGCAACGAGGGAGGTCTGCTCGAAACGGTCCACCTCGGCATGGGCCATCCCGTGTTGCCGGCGGCCCCATCCGCCCCGGGCGCCGGAACGCTGGCCGACAACGGACGACTGGCGACGCTGGCGGAGGTCGAGAAACGCCAGATCCTCGCTGCGATCTCGGCTTGCAAAGGCAACCGCACCCACGCCGCTCGCATGCTCGACATCAGCGTGCGCACGCTCCGCAACAAGCTTCGGGAATACAATTACGCGGACGGCGAGGATTCCGAGCCTGAACCGCAAGACGCCGTCGCCTGAGATGCGCGCCACTCCCTTTGGAGTGCGGTGGCAAGCGCAGCGCGACACCGCCTTGGCTCGTGTCGTCAAGGGTTCGCAATTGGAGTGATTGCCAGGAGTCATTTTCCGAAATGGTGGGCGGCGCCGTGCTGGGCGGTATGTAGTTAGCGTCACCGTCTGCGCGTCCCGTCTTTGTCGCAAGCTTTGTCGGCGAAAGCACGATCGACAATGTTTCCGACAAAGTTTCCGACAAAGGAACCGTCAGTGAAGGCGGCGCGGGGCACATACGCGTTCTGCCGGCCCATTCCACCGCCCCCGGGCTGTCCCGCAAACATCCGTCTGCTTGGGACGCTTGTATATTATTTGGACAGATCCCTTCGCTGCTTCAGCCCTTCCCGGTTTCCAGGTCTGGATCCGTCAAAAAACTTGATCGCGTCCTGACACCCGCTGTTCGCAATCAAGACAGCGGTTTTACGCAATAACGACAGCCCTTTCCTCAACTCTTTCCGGGCGCGCAGCCCTGATTGATCCCGACTGGCAAAGCCTCTGCTAATTGCCCTGCCACGGTCAGAAACAGGACGCGATTTTGGACATGGAACAATGGTCCAGCGGATCGGCAAATCCGTGGTTACGCTCTGGCCCCACTTTGAACATTATGGTCACGCAAACTCGAGGCTGTGTTGGCAGACCCGCGCGGGCCGCCCGTGCATCGCGCGGGCGCACGGCAAAAAACCGCGCGCCAATCCCCCTCCGGCGTCCGCGCTCCTCAAAGAACGCCTCCGCGGTTCGTCCGGTCGGCCGTCGCACCGAAAAACCCGACCGGAGCTGGCCCAGTCCGAGCCAACTCCGCCCGGGAAGCGCCACGGAAGCGCAGTTGGTTGAGCAATTCGTCCCGCTCGTCAAGAACGTCGTCGGTCGTCTGGCGATGACCCTGCCTCCTCACGTGGACGGCGAAGAGCTGTACAGCGCCGGTCTTTCCGGCCTGCTCAACGCCGTCCGAAACTACAACCCCCGCGCCGGCACCGCCTTCGAAACCTACGCCCGCCTGCGCATCCGCGGCGCCGTTCTCGACGAGTTGCGGCGGATGGACTGGGTCCCCCGATCCGTCCACTCCAAAGCCCGCAAGGTCCAGGCGGTCATGAACCAGCTCGAGCAGAAAAAGGGCCGGCCTGCAACGGAAAGCGAGATGGCCACTGCGCTCAAGCTCTCCGCCAAAGATTACCGGCAGTGGCTCGAAGAAATTCGCCCGGCCACTTTCGTGTGCCTCGACGCGGCGTTCCATAACGGAGACTTCGACGACGGAATTACGCAGTACGAAGGCCTGGCCGACCCGCGGCAGGAGAATCCCGTGGACGGCGCATTTCGCCGCGAGGTGTCGCAGTTCATCGCCGAACGCCTCAAGGCCCTGCCGGACATGCAGCGCAAAGTTCTGGCTCTTTACTACTTCGAAGACATGCGCCTGCGCGAAATCGCCGAAGCGTTCGGCCTCACCGAATCACGCATCTGCCAAATTCACGCGCAGGCGATTCTGGCCATCAAATCTCATCTTACAAAGTTTGATCCCCTCTTCGCATAATTTCGTGGCCACGGAGCTTTACCAATCAGAGACCGATGAACCGCCCTCTCCAACAGCTTATTGACGCGCTCCGGGAGGAACTCCAGCAGTGCGGTGAGATGCTCGCGCAACTCGACGAGCCAGCGCGGCTCGCGTCCGCCAACTCACCCGGCGCCGACTGGCCGGGCCAGCCGCGGGCCGACGCTCTCCTCACCGCCCGTGAAGCCCGCGAATTCTCCTGGCAACAACTGGCCTGGGCCGCCCAAAAGCCGCAGGCCGTTTCCATCGGCGAGTTGATTCCCTGCCTCCCCCGGGACCACCAGCCTTTGGTCGGCGCGCTGGTGGAGGAGAATGAATCGCTCTGGCGCCGCGTCTACCTCCGCCTCCATCAAGACTTCTGCTGGCTCGATCGCGCCCGCAGAACCAGCCGCCAGAGCCTGGACCTCATCTCCTCCCCGGATGCCGCCACCGCCGGCCTCACCCGGCCACCCCGCGTCAGCGCCGCCTAAACCGAAGAAACCCAAGCCTATGCTCATCCTCTCGCGCAAGCTCAATGAAAGCATCGTCATCGACGGACGGATCATCGTGAAAATCCTGCGCATCGATCGCGACACCGTAAAACTGGGCATCCAGGCGCCGGTGGAACTGCCTGTGCACCGGCAGGAAATCTTCGACGCCATCCAGCGCGGCAAACAGCAGTCGTCGCAAAACGTCGGCACCGAGACCGTCCCGAAGTCGCCGCGGGCGCAGGTCACTCCAATCACTCCACCGCCGCCCGGTCGCCCCAACGACCCCGGATCGTCGTAACGATTGCGTGCTGTCGCTGCCCGTCTGGCTTGAAGCCCTCTCCTTTGCATTTCGGGCCGGGGGTCCCGCCCGTGTTCGACCCGCACACCTGCCTCGAGTCGTGTCGCAACCTTTCCCGGACAGGCCATGGAGTCTTCGTCTGGCACGGGTGCCGACGCGCCGTCGCGCCGCGCCGGTCGGCTTGTTCCGGCGCGCGGACATCGTTGGCGGAACCCGGCCCGTAAGGTTCTATTCGGAAATCTCCTCCACCAGCGCCGACCCGGGCCTGGCTTTGCGGCCCGCCTTCATTTCGGGCAGCAGCAGCGCGCTGGCTGCCAGGATGAGCGCGCAACTGATGCCCGCCAGCAGCCCCAGCGGCACGCGGCTCACGCACGCAAACCCGACCGCCGGCGCCAACACTCCCCTGACCCCGGTCAAAAACGTGTGGACCGACATGTAGTCCGCCACGCGTTCCGGCGGAGCGAGCTTCGTGACCCACAAGCTCCACGCCACGTCGCCGCCGGCATTGGAAATCCCGTAGACCACAGCGCCCACGACCAGGCCCCAAAAGGAGTTGCTCGTAAAAAACGCCAGGATGCCAATCGCAAAACCGACGTTCAAGGCCGCCCGCAGGGCAAAGAAGTTGACGCGGTCGAATAAATGGCCCCACACGGGACTCAGGACGAGCCGCGCCAGGTTTGGGATCACGCCGGTCAGCAGCGCGATCATTCCGACGGACAGGATTTGGCCTGGATGGTACTTCTCGTTGGCAAGGTACTCGATGCGCAACGGGAGCATCATCAGGTTGGCAAAGCCCATGAGCATCCAGCAGATTAGCGTGTGCCGGAATACCTTGTCATCCCTCGCGAAGCGCAGGGCCCTCAGCGGATGCGCGCGCCCGTCGTGGGGAATGGGCTCGGTCGGACACCGCGCCAGGCAGAAGCCGGCGAAACCCAGCGCCCCGCCGAACACCACGAGCAGCCAGCGAAATCCCTCCAGCCTCTCGCCGCTCAGCGCGTCGCCGGCCAGCTTGCTGAACAGCGCCGCCATCGCGATGCGAATCATCACGGTCCGAGAAAAACGCCGGCCCCGTTCCTGTTCGGGATAATTATCCTGGTACATCTGGGTCAGAAGCGGAATGATCGCGGCCGACGACGCCATCCCGACCACGCTGCACGCCACAAACACCGGCAACACCGGCACTGCCGCCGCCA
>Ga0137374_10006649_pt1 | contig 13771 bp, 10 predicted proteins | sample SagtaG_20_FD_104811 | JGI IMG/M metagenome (GOLD analysis project Ga0137374, IMG submission 104811) | Vadose zone soil microbial communities from Sagehorn Ranch, Mendocino, California, USA - Sage1_R_100_16 metaG | ecosystem: Environmental > Terrestrial > Soil > Vadose zone | place: USA...
CAAGGAGCCGAAATCGGCCGAGGCGCACAGCGCGCTGGGGACCTTCTATCTCATCCGGAACGACGTCACTCAGGCTGAGCGGGAGTTCAAGACGGCGGCGGACGTCGCGCCGGCCGGATCTCCGGCGCGGGTCAAGCTGGCCGATTTCTACCTCCTGTTGCGGAAGCCGGACGAAGCCAAGCGCATCCTGAGAGAGATCACCGAGAAGTCGCCCGATCATCTCCCGGCGTGGCGCCGCCTGGCCGAGGTGGCGCTCGCGGAGGGCAACCCCGACGAGAGTCTGAAGGACCTGCAGGCGGTGCTCAAGAAGAATCCCTCGGATCTCGACGGTCTCTTCCTGCGAGGGCGGGTGCGTCTGGCCAAGCGCCAGACCACCGAGGCCATCCAGGACTTCCAGCAGGTGCTGAGGCTCGAACCGGGCCTCGGGACGGCGCGGTACCAGCTGGGGTTGGCGCAAGTCGCGGCCGGAAACGTCCAGCAGGCCAAGACGGAGCTGAAAGAGGCAACCCGGCTTGCTCCTAATCTCGTCGACGCCACGCTGCTACTCGCCCAGCTCAACATCCAGACCGGGGCACCGCAGCCCGCCATCGAAGACCTGGAGAAGCTCGTCGCGAAGCAACCGGGAGCGCTCAGGGCCCATGAGCTGCTGGGCCTCGCGTACACGGAAAAGCGGGATCCCGTCAAGGCGACTGCGGCGTACCGCAAGATCATGGAGGTGGCGCCGAAGGATCCCCGCGGCCCCTATCTGGTGGGGCTCGGTCTCCTGGCGCAAGGCAAGCGCGCCGAGGCGAAGAAGAGCTTCGAGGCCGCTCTGGTGCTGTCCCCAGCGTACGTCGAGCCCGTGACCCAGCTCGTGCGAACGGCCTTTGCCGAGGAGCACCCGGACGAGGCGCTGGCTCTGGTCAAGAGGCAGGTCGCCCTCGCGCCGAGCTCAGGGGCGCTCCAGCACCTGCTGGGAATGGTGTACTCGGCGCGAGGCGAGCGCCAGCCGGCCGAGGTCGCCTTTCTCAAGGCCATCGAGCTCGAGCCACACCTAGCCGATGCCTACGTCCGCCTCGGGGGCCTCTATCGCGATTCGAGCAAGTACGATCAGGCCCTGACAAAGCTCAACGAGGCGCTTAAGGTCAATCCGAACGACATCACCGCCCTCATGTCTCTTGGCACCATGCACCAGCAGCAGGGGAACGCCGCGAAAGCGCAGGAGGTATACGAGCGTGTCCTCGCGCTGAGTCCGCGATTCGCTCCCGCGGCGAACAACCTGGCGTGGCTCCTCTCCGAGCAGGGCGGCGACAAGGAGAAGGCTCTCCAGCTCGCCCAGAGGGCCAAGGAGGCTGCCCCCGAGGACCCGCGAATCTCGGACACGCTCGGCTGGATCCTCTACAAGCGCGGCGTCTACCAGCGGGCGGTGGCGCTGCTGAAAGAGAGCGCCGCCAGGCTCCCGGAGGACGCGAGCATTCAGTACCATCTCGGGGTAGCCGCCGAAAAGATCGGCGACAAGGAAGGGGCCAGACAGGCTCTCACCCGGGCCGTCAACTCTCCGGCAAGCTTCCCGGAGAAGGACGAGGCGAAGAAGGTCCTGGCGCGACTGAAATAGCAGCCTGCCCCGCGCTCTCCTCTATTCAGGGCCTCCACATTCGTGGGTCGAGACGGAACCTCTCCGGCTCTCCGATCGTCAGTCGCCTGAAGTCGGGGTGGAAGGGATTGAGGAGGTAGTTCAGCTCGCTTGGGATGACGGCCGAGGGCACGGCCAGCACCGCCGTTCTTCCCGAGCGTGCCCATCGTGTGCCGAGATCGGCGAGGGCTTGTGGAGCCGGGTAACGCCGCCAGTTGGCCGGAAGCTGGGGCGGGCGCACCCTGGATATGCGAACGGCTGTCGGGATCGCGGCCGGCCTTGCGACGAGGTCGGCCGGCGCCTCGGGCTCGTCCAGGTGAACGAAGAACTCCAGCGTCGCCAGAGCAAGGGTCGCGGAGGTGTAGACCACCGCCGTCCCCGGGTGGTTCCATCGGCCCCCACAGAGGCGCGCCCCCTCACCATCGAACGCGGCATGCCCCGCCTTGGAGATGCGCCAGACCCGAATCAGCTGTAGACGCCGTGGGCGATGCGGGAGATGATTTGCTCGACCTGCTCCGCGCCGATGTCCGTGTCAAGCCTGTCGAGCGGGCTCGCGCCGCCGAGCGCCCTGTTCGGTTTCCGAAGCCAGGCGACCGCCTTTTCTCGCCGCCCCAGCACGTGTTCGGCAAGACTCGCAATCCGTCCGAGTCGGAGGAGCCGATCCGACTCGTCGGCGCGCAAACGACGGTCTTGCTTTCGGCGCGCGAGCGTGCGCGGAGGCAAGCCCAGCACCTCGACGAGGCGTTCTCGCGGGATCTCGTAGCGCGTGGCGACGGCTTGCAGCGCGGCGTACGGAAGCCCCGACCGCACTCGGTCGATGAGCTTGGCGTAATTCACCGGGCGCGCTCGGATGACGCCCCGGCCACCCAGTGTTTCAACGATGCGTGCCGCAGACCGCATGACGTGCCTCCGCGCCATCTGGCACAAAGTTTAGCGCCAAACGGCAGCGGACGCAAGAGGCGCGCTCAGGGTCACGGGAAGCGAGCCGCATGCCGCGAGCATGGGCCGCCGGGCGCAGCAGGGCCGGCTTGATCGTGCTTGGCGGGTCGCGCGCGGAGGGCTAGCGGAGTGACGACTCGCGGCCGGCTGCTGGGAGCGGCCGCGCGACAGCCCGCTGTCCTGGGCTCGCCACGGCCTTCTCGAGTCGCGTGCCCTTGAAGAACGACACCCAGAAACTCTCCTCGAGGGGGGCCAGGCGTCTGGCATCGGTGAATCGCTCGGCGAGAAAGCCGGCGCGGGCCCGGCAGGCGAAGCTGTAGAAGTGAACGAGGCCACCGGGCACCAGCCTGCCGTTGAAGATGATGTCGAGCGGGAGGTGCAGGGCCGCACCGAGCACATAACCCCACAGCCAGTCGCGGTTGCTCAGCCACGCGAGCAGCACGAGGAACGCCAGGAGCTCGTACGAATGCAGCGGCAGCACGACACGCCGGCATCGTCCTTCGAGATAGTACCGAAGAAAGGCGGAGGGACGCAGGTCGCGCTGCCGCTCGAAGACCACGTAGTCGAAGATATGGTCGAGGTCGATCAGGAAACCACCCGCGGCTAGGCCGGCGGTCATGCCCAGACTCCCCGTGCCGGCATAGACTGCGGCGCAGGCGAGGGCCGTGGTGACGAGATGCCCGCCGGGGCTCATGCTCCGCTCCTCATGAAGGCTCCATTCTCCTTGTCAGAACTCTCCAAGTCGTCAGAACTCTCCGTGCAACCAGGATGCCAAGCCCTGTGCGTCGGAAGTGCCTCATTTGTCGGCCCGCCAGGAGCCCGGCTGGAATCCGGGGGCAACAAAGGGAAGCATGGGACCCCAAAATGGGGAGGGATGGTTGCCCGTCCGTTGGCCCTCGCCGAGATGTGGCGAAGACCGATGAGGGTTTCACGGGCTCGTGTCGCTAAGGCGGCCCGCACATCGGACCGATCGACGAGCAGCGAGAGCGCGTCGACGAACCCGGCAACATCATCAGGCCTCGTACCGGGTTCTCCGCGCTCTCCAGCCGTCAGAGCGCAGGGTACAGAACCACTTGCAGCACGGGGCACGTCCGGCGAGTTGGACGGTCTTGGAAAATATGACCAGTATCAGGCGTCCGGGTGTCCGGTGGCGGGTGATCGGCTCTCAGGCGGCGCGCCGCCTGGGATCAGCGGCGCCGGAACCACTTCCAGAGCTGGTCCCACCAGTGGCGAGCGCGATCGCTCACGCCGCCGTGCTCCTGGCACGGCTCGGGCTCGGTGCCGGCGAGGAAGGTCTCCGGCGCGATCAGCGGGCAGAAGGCGCCGGCCCGCTTGCCGTTGGTGACGTCGACGTCCACGGTCGCGATGCCAGGCGGCACTGCAAACGGAGCGGCGGGGTAGGCGTCGACGGCCTGCTTCATGAAGTCTGCCCAGATCGGCAAGGCGCTCTCCGCTCCGCTCAGGCCGTGGGGCCTGCCGTCATCGAATCCCACCCAGACTAGGACCAGCAGGTTCGACGAGTAGCCGACGAACCATGCGTCGCGGCCGTCGTTAGTGGTGCCGGTCTTGCCGGCGACGGCCTCCGGCACGCCCAGCAGGGACGCCCCTGCCGCCGTCCCCGTCCTCATGACCCCTTCGAGCAGTGAGGTCATCAGGTAGGCCTCCGCCGGCGACAGCACTCGTCGCGCCTCATCTCGAGTCGCGATCCGCGACTGGCCACCGCCGTCGGCGACGCTCTCGACCAGCCGGACGGAGTGCGCCAGGCCCCCGCTGGCCAGCGGCAGATAGGCCCGGGCCAGTTCGAGCGGGGTGACCTCGAACGCCCCGAGCGCCGCCGCCGGCACCGCGTCGAGATCGCTCTCGATGCCGAGCGCGCGGGCGGTTTCGACGATCGCGGGGAGCCCGACCGTCTGGGCGATCCGGACCGTCGCGGCATTGAGCGAATCCTCGAGAGCGCGGCGGACAGTCACGCGCCCCTCGTACCGGTCCCTGTAGTTGCGGGGGCTCCACGGCCGGCCGCTCACCATCACGGTGATCGGGGCATCGTCCACCAGAGAGGCGGGGGTGAATGTGGGACGCTCTCCCCGCGCCGCCAGGGCCGCGACGTAGACGAACGGCTTAAACGCGGAGCCGGGCTGGCGTCGGGCCAGGGTGGCCCGGTTGAAGGGGCTGATCCGGTAATCGCGGCCTCCGACGAGCGCGCGGATCTGTCCGGTGGCGGGGTCGAGCGCGATGAGGGCCGCCTGCAGTCGCTGGGCGGGCTCCAGGCGCCGCAGCCTGGGCAGCTGGGTCTCGAGCCTGTCCAGGCCGCGCGCTACTGCCGTCTCGGCGAAGCGCTGCAGCGGCAGGTCAAGGGTCGAGAAGACGCGCTGAGCCCCCCCCGCGTGGCTCCCCAGAGCATCGACCTCCTGGCGGATGGCGTCGGCGGCATAGGGCGCGAACGGCCCACCCGCCCGCCAATCGGGGGCGCGGACGGGCTCGCGCAGGGCCCGCCGGTACTCGGCCTGGCCGACCTTGCCGAGATCGCGCATCCGCGAGAGCACGATGGCGCGCCGGCTCCGCGCGCGCTCGGGGCTCACCGCTGGAGAGTAGTTGTTGGGGGCGCGGATCATGGCGGCGAGGAGCGCGGCCTCGCCGAGCGTCACCTCGTGGACCTCCTTCCCGAGGTACAGGCGCGACGCCGCCCCGACGCCTCGGATCGCCGCCCCCTGCCACTGGCCGAGATACACGTCGTTGAGATACGCCTCGAGGATTTGCTCCTTCGAGTAGCGCCACTCGATAGCGGTGGCGAGCCACGCCTCTTGCAGCTTGCGGAAGAGCGTCCGATCGGACCTGAGCAGTCGGTTCTTGGCCAGCTGCTGGGTGATCGTGCTCCCCCCTTCGACGACTCGCCCTGCGCGCACGTTGGCCCACAGCGCTCGCGCGAGCGCCCTCGTATCGACGCCGCCGTGCTGGAAGAACCGCTCGTCCTCAGCCGCGAGAATGGCGGCGAGGAGAACCTTGGGCACCTCCGCCAGCACGACCGGCCGGTACGCTTCGCCCGGCCCGGCGCTCGCGCTCATCAGCGCCTCCGGCTCGAGTGTCGCCCGCTCCGGGTCGGCTCCGTCCTGGCTGATGCGCGTGATCCGGTCGCCCTGGATCTCCAGCCGGATGCGCCTCGCGTCTCGTCGCTCGGGGCCGTTCACGGCATGCAGGAAGATCTCCCAGCCGTTGCCAGCACGGCGGAACTGGCCAGGCGCCGCCGGGCGGCCCTCCGTCTCGCGATAGCCCAGTCTGGCGAGAGTGCGGGCCAGGCCGACGAGCCCGACATGGACGCCCGGGCTCAGCTTTTGCGGGGCTGCGTAGACGAGCGTTGCCCGTCGCGCCTCGATCCGCTGGAAGCGGGCGAGCCCTGTGGTGGCGTAGATGCCGAGCGTGACGAGCAGGAGGCTGCCCAGGCCGGCTGCCGCGAGCGGAACGATGTAGCGCCGGCTGAGCATCGGCCTCACGCGAGTAGCCTCCCGTGCCTTCCTCTCCACCGCGTGGAGGAGAGGGTGACGTGGGCGGGTGCTAACAGGATGCTGATGGGTTGAACACCGCGAACCCGCCGAGCGCGAGGGTCGTGTCGGCGGCAGATCTAGCCGGAGCAGCCGGCCCAGAGCCCAGATCCCAAACCGCGATCGTCGCGAGCAGCGCCAGCAAGCCCTTCATCTCACTCTCCTCTGTCGATCCGGTCGCGCTCGCTCGCCGAGGCTTCCGGATGCGCTCGGCTCGGCTGCGCCTCGCCAACCTCACAGGGAAGAGGGGGCTTCGTGGGCCACCCTCTCCCCCGCGAGGAGGCACTAGCCTGCTGCGCCGCGCACCCCCCGGGGGGGAAAAACGGGGGAAGGGGGAGCAGGCCAGCCGGTGTAACCGTGAGAACGCGTGCAACCGCTGGTCGGGCAATCGTAGGCTCCGTCGCTTTAGGACGCAACCCGCGTGCCAAGGGGAGGGGAACGAGGGCAGGCCGGACACGAGCGGACCTGTGCGCGCTTTTCGGCCAGGTGCGTTCTGAAGCGGGCCCCCAGGTGCGTCCTGGAGCGGGCCCGAAGAGCAGGAAAGGCGGCAAGACTTACACGTGCGACGTGTAAGCTTTACGCCTTGAGATGGCCTGCTCACGGCTCGCTTGCTCGATCGGGATGGCGTGACCTGGACGAGCGGGTATCGCGCGTAGAGCCGCGCCCCCTGGCCCTCGTGCCGGCGGTCGCCCGGCAACGCCGATTCGTGCCCCTGGCTGGCAGCAACCCTCCTTTACACTGGAACCGCTTCGTGTACACTGGAACCGCTTCGTGCTACCGTACATTCTGTTTTCTCGACCATTTACACGGGACAGGAACCCGTCCCAATGGAGCTGTTGCTTGGCCCTGGGGGCGAGGCGATTGGGGGGGAAGCCCCCGGGAGGACGACCGTATGCGGCTGTCCGTGGAGAAGAAGAAGACCCTCATCGAGCAGTTCAAGACGCACGATGGGGACACCGGCTCGCCCGAAGTCCAGATCGCTCTGCTGTCGGAGCGGATCAACGGGCTGACCGGCCACTTCAAGACCCACCAGAAGGATCACCACTCCCGGCGCGGCCTGCTCATGCTCATCGGAAAGCGCCGCGGGCTCCTGGAATACCTGAGGAAGAAGAACCTGGAGCGCTACTGGACGCTAACCGAGAAGCTCGGGATCCGCAAGTGACGGCGGGGCCCGACAGGAACCCTCTCCACCTCGCCCGGCGTTGCCGGGCGTTTCTCTTCCCGAGAACTCACCTAGACGAACTCAACCCAGTTGGAGGAAGCTGATCGTATGCCTCACTCTGTGCAAGCCCAGATCAACAATGGATCACTCTCGATCGAGACCGGAAAAGTCGCCCGGCAGGCCGACGGGGCTGTGGTCGTGCGCTGCGGCGGCACCATGGTCCTCTCGACCGTAGTCGCCGCCAAGTCGCCGATGGAAAGCCGGGACCGGGACTTCCTGCCCCTCACCGTCGAGTACCGCGAGCGCGCCTACGCGGGCGGCCGGATCCCCGGTGGGTTCTTCAAGCGCGAGGGGCGTCCTGACGAGAAGGAGACTCTCACCTGCCGGCTCATCGACCGGCCTCTCCGCCCGCTGTTCCCCAAGGGCTTCCGTAACGAGCTCCAGATCATCAACCTGGTGATCTCCGCCGACGACGAGAATGACCCGGATGTGCTGGCCATGGTCGGCTCCTCGGTGGCGGTGGCGCTGTCGGGCATCCCGTTCTCCGGGCCCATCGGGGCCGTCCGCGTGGGACTCGTCGACGGCCGCTTCGTCGCCAACCCGACCTACAAGCAGCTCGCCGCCTCCCCCCTCGAGCTGGTCATCGCGGGCACCGAGGAGGCCATCCTGATGGTGGAATCCGGCGGGCGCGAGATCAGCGAGGAGCAGATGCTGGAGGCCCTCGCCTTCGGCCACGAGCAGTGCAGGCAACTCGCCAGAATCCAGAAGGAATTGATCGCCAAGGCAGGCGAGCCCCGCTGGCCCTTCGACGCTCAGGCGGGCGCCGATCCGGCGCTCGAGGCCCGGATCAAAGAGCTAGCCACTGCCAAGGTCGTGCAGGCGCTCTCGATCCACGAGAAACAGGCCCGCGCCCAGGCTCTGGAGGCGATCTTCGAGGAGGTCTGGGCGGCCATCGGCGGCGACGAGACCGCGACCGTCAAGGCGCGCGAGTACTTCGACAAGGTGGAGCAGGCCGAGGTACGGCGGCTCATCGTGGAGAAGGGCATCCGCGTGGACGGTCGCAGCGTGACGGAAGTTCGGCCGATCTCGTCCGAGGTCCGGTATCTGCCGCGGGCCCACGGCTCGGCGCTCTTCACCCGCGGCGAGACCCAGGCCCTGGTTTCGGCCACCCTCGGGACCAAGGACGACGAGCAAAAGATGGAGTCCTTCGAGGGGGACACCTACCGGCGCTTCATGCTGCACTACAACTTCCCGTCCTTCTCCACCGGCGAGGTGAAGCGGTTCGGGACGCCCGGCCGCCGCGAGATCGGCCACGGGGCGCTCGCCCAGCGCGCCATCGAGGGCGTGCTGCCCGCCAAGGAGACCTTCCCGTACACGATTCGCGTCGTCTCCGACATCCTCGAGTCCAACGGCTCGTCTTCCATGGCGACGGTGTGCGGCGCGTCCATGGCGCTGATGGACGCCGGGGTGCCGCTCGCGGCGCCTGTGGCGGGTATCGCCATGGGGCTGGTCAAGGAAGGCGACAAGGTCGGCATCCTCACCGACATCATGGGCACCGAGGACCACTACGGGGACATGGACTTCAAGGTGGCGGGCACCGACAAGGGCATCACCGCCCTCCAGATGGACATCAAGATCGCCGGCGTTTCCGTCGACATCATGCGCCGGGCCTTGGCCCAGGCGCGCGCCGCTCGCCTGCACGTCCTCGGGAAGATGGCGGAGACGATCAAGACGTCCCGGACGGAGATGAGCCCCTATGCCCCGCGCTTCGTTACCATCAAGATCCGGCCCGAGAAGATCCGCGAGATCATCGGGCCCGGCGGCAAGGTGATCCGCGGCATCCAGGAGAAGACCGGCGCCAAGATCGACGTGGAGGACGACGGCAAGGTCACGATCTTCTCCTCCAGCAGCGACGCGGCGCAGATGGCAGTGGACATCATCCAGGACATCTGCCGCGAGGCGGAGCTGGACCGTATCTACCTGGGCAAGGTGAAGAGCATCAAGGAGTTCGGCGCCTTCGTCGAGATCATGCCCGGCACCGAGGGGTTGCTCCACATCTCCCAGATCGCCGAGAACCGGATCCGGGCGGTGGCCGACGTCCTCTCCGAGGGCGACGCGGTGGCGGTCAAGGTCATCGAGATCGACCCCAACGGCAAGATCCGGCTCTCGCGCAAGAGCGCGCTCAGAGAGCAGCCGGCCTGGGCCGAGAGAGAGAAGCTGGCCATCGCGCCAAGCCGAGGTGGCGCCCAATGAGCGTGCCGGAGAAAAAGCTCGTCCGAGGTGTTCGACGTTCGAGCGCCGGCTTTGCCGGCGCAAGCGTTCCGGATTGCTCGCCGCGGACGGTGGGGCCCCAGCCCCGCGACGTCCTGCGGCTCGGATGTCCGGATTGCTCGCCTCGGACGGCGGGGCCCCAGCCCCGCGACGTCCTGCGGCTCGCACTGCATCCTGGGGGGAGGGTTCGGAAGGGGGGCGGAGCCCCCCTCCGAGTGTGCTAGTGGCCTGCCGGAAGGATCTGCTCCCGAACGGCATCCGCGTGGTCACCGAGGCCATACCCCACGTGCGCTCGGTCGCCGTGGGGATCTGGGTCGAGACCGGCTCCCGCGTCGAGCCGGAGAGCCGGGGTGGAATCTCCCACCTGATCGAGCACCTGGTGTTCAAGGGGACCGCCAACCGGTCCGCCGAGGAGATCGCCGGAGCCATCGACTCGGTGGGCGGGCAGATGGACGCGTTCACCGCAAAGGAGCACACCTGCTTCTACGTGAGCGTGCTCGACGAGCACCTGGCGCTCGGGGTGGACCTCTTGACCGACATCCTGATGCACCCGCTGTTCGCCGCGTCCGACATCGAGAAGGAGAAGGCCGTGGTCTTCCAGGAGATCAAGATGGTGGAGGACACGGCGGACGACCTGGTGCACGACCTCTTCGCCGAGCGCGTCTGGGCGGGGCACCCGCTGGGCCGCCCCATCCTGGGACGCTGGGACGTGGTGCGGGACCTGGGGCGCGAGGTCATCCTGAGGCACTTCGAGGAGGAGTACGCGCCGGCGCGGATCGTTGTCGCGGCGGCGGGGCATCTGGAGCACGCGCAGGTGGTGGACCTGCTCGCCTCACGCTTCAACGGCTTCCGCCGGCCGGCCGTCTCCCGTGAGACCGCGCCGCCCACGTTGCACGCCGGCGTGCACGTGGTCCACAAGGCGCTGGAGCAGGTGCACCTGGTGATGGGCTTTCCCGGCATCCCGGAGACCGCTCCGGAGCGCTACGTGCTCTACCTCCTGAACGACGTGATCGGCGGGAGCATGTCCTCCCGGCTCTTCCAGGAGGTGCGCGAGCGCCAGGCACTGGCCTACTCGGTCCACTCGGGCCTGCAATCCTACCGGGACACCGGCCTCTTCTACATCTACGCCGGCACCGACGCGGCGAACTTCGCCAAGCTGGTGAAGGCGCTGATGAAGGAGCTGCGGGCGCTCAAGAAGGACGGCGCCAGGGCCGAGGAGCTGCGGCGCGCCAAGGAGCACCTCAAGGGAAGTCTCATGCTCTCGCTGGAGTCCACCTCCTCCCGCATGAACCGCGTGGCCAGGCAGGAGCTGCGCTTCGGGTCCTTCTTCTCGCTGGACGAGATGCTGGGCGCCATCGACCGCGTACAGCCGCAGGAAGTGGAGGCGCTGATCTCTCGGGTCCTGGACGAGGAGCGGCTTTCGCTTCTGACCCTAGGCCCGATCGACCGGCGTAACCTCCCTCGGGAGCTCCTGAAAATCTAGGAACGTGTCGGAGAAAAAGCTCGTGCGAGGTGATCCAGGGTCGAGCGCCGGCTTTGCGGGCGCAACGATTCCTGGGGGGAGGCTTCGGAAGGGGAGCGAAGCCCCCCTCCGAGTTTCCTAGGAACACGTGATCGAGCGCTATAGCCGGCCGGAGATGGCCCGGATCTGGAGCCGGGAGGCCAAGTACGAGGCGTGGCTCCGGGTCGAGCTGGCGGTCTGCGAGGTCTATGGCCGGCGCGGGCTCATCCCGGCCGACGCGCTGGGCCGGATCAAGGCCCGTGCCCGCGTTTCCGCCGAGCGCATCGACGAGATCGAGAACACCACCCGCCACGACGTCATCGCGTTCTTGACCAACCTCGAAGAGTCCCTCGGGGCCGACTCGCGCCACGTCCACATCGGCATGACCTCCTCGGATGTGGTGGACACCGCGCTCGCGCTCCAGCTCCAGCAATCCGCCGAGCTGCTGCAGGCAGGGCTCGACCGCTTCCGCGGCGCCGTGAGGACCCTGGCGCTCAAGTTCAAGGACACCCTGTGCGTCGGCCGCACCCACGGGATCCACGCCGAGCCCATGACCTTCGGCCTCAAGCCCGCGCTCTGGTACACGGAGGCGGGGCGGAACCTCGAGCGGCTGAAGAGGGCGCGCGAGGTCGCGCGCGTCGGAAAGATCTCGGGCGCCGTCGGCACCTTCGCCCACATCGATCCCGACGTGGAGGAGGAAGTGTGCCGGCTCCTCGGGCTCGAGGCGGCACCGGTCTCGACCCAGATCGTGCAGCGCGACCGCCACGCCGAGTTCGTCAGCGCGCTGGCCATCGTCGCCGCCTCGCTCGAGAAGGTCGCCCTCGAGATCCGCGCGCTCCAGCGCACCGAGATCCTCGAGGCCGAGGAGCCCTTCTCGGAAGGCCAGAAGGGCTCGAGCGCCATGCCGCACAAGCGCAACCCCGTCTCCTGCGAGCAGGTCTGCGGGCTGGCGCGGCTCGTGCGGGGCAACTCGGTGGCCGCCCTCGAGAACGTAGCGCTCTGGCACGAGCGGGACATCAGCCACTCCTCCGTCGAGCGGGTGATCCTGCCGGACTCCACCCTCCTGGTGGACTACATGCTGCACCAGATGACCCGGATCATCGAGGGCCTGCAGGTGTATCCGGAGCGGATGAGAGAGAACATGGAGCGGAGCTACGGCCTCATGTTCTCCCAGCGCGTGCTCCTGAAGCTCGCCGAGAAGGGTCTGCCGCGGCAGGCGGCGTACGAGCTGGTCCAGCGGAACGCCATGCGGGCGTGGCGGGAGCGAACCGCATTTCGCGACCTGCTGGCGGCCGACTCCGACGTCATGGCGAAGCTCGCGCCGTCCGAGCTGGACGCATGCTTCGACCCGTCCTGGTACCTCAGAAACGTGGACGCCGTATTTCGCCGGGCCGGCTTATTCTAGCCGCCGTCGGGTGTGACTCAAGTGCAGAAGCGCGGGAAGATCTACGAAGGCAAGGCGAAGATCGTCTACGCTACCGACAAGCCCGGGCTCATCATCCAGTACTTCAAGGACGACGCCACTGCGTTCAACGCCCTCAAGCGCGGCACCATCGTGGGCAAGGGCGTGGTCAACAACCGGATGTCGGGCGTGCTCTTCACGCTCTTGGGGAAGAAGCGGGTGCCGACCCATTTCCTCGACACGCTCTCCGACCGGGAGATGCTGTGCCGCCGCCTCGATATCATCAAGATCGAGACCATCGCCCGCAACGTGGTGGCGGGCAGCTTGGCCAAGCGCACGGGACTCGAGGAGGGCACCCCCATCAGGGAGCCCGTGCTGGAGCTTTATTACAAGTCCGACGCGCTCGGCGACCCCATGATCAACGACGAGCACGTCCGCATGCTCAAGCTGGCGACGCCCGAGGAGCTCCGGTGGATCAGGCGGATGGCGCTCAGGATCAACGGGGTGCTGCGGCCCTATTTCCGGCGCAAGGGGCTCTTGCTGGTGGACTTCAAGCTCGAGTTTGGGCGGCACGCCGGCCGGCTCTGGCTGGGGGATGAGATCAGCCCGGACACATGTCGCCTCTGGGACGTGAAGACCGGGGAGCGGCTCGACAAGGACCGCTTCCGGCGAGACCTTGGCGGAGTCGAGGAAGCCTACCAGGAAGTATTTCGACGCGTGGTGGGGCGAGCCGCAGCCGAAGGCGAGGCGAGCGGATCCGGGAAGAAGGCGAGCGTGAGCGAGCCAGGGCGAGCCGCAGCCGAAGGCGAGGCGAGCGGATCCGGGAGTCAAGGCCTGACCCCGTGAAAGCTCGCGTGCTGATACGGCTCAAGCAAAGTATCCTCGACCCCCAGGGCACGTCGGTCAAGAGGGCACTGGACGGCCTGGGCTTCCGTGAGGTGCGCGATGTGCGGGTGGGGAAGGTGCTGGATCTGGACCTGGATGGGGAGAGCTCTGAGGAGGCTCGGCAGCGCATCGAGGAGATGTGCGCTCGGCTCCTGGTCAACCCGGTCATCGAGGACTTCACGGTCGAGGTGGCGGGATGAGGGAGATGAAGGAGACCGCCTCTTGCCAGAACCTGGCCCAAAGAGTAGATTGAAACCGTAGGCGTGAAAGGAGACACCGGCAGCCCATGAACTTCGGCGTGGTGGTGTTCCCCGGCACGTGGAGTGATTGCGACTTTCATTACGTCGTCAGTGAGGTGCTCCACCAGCCGGTGCGCTACGTCTGGCACCGGGATACGAACCTCGCCGGCTTCGACTGCCTGATCCTGCCCGGGGGCTTCTCCTACGGTGACTACCTGAGGGCC
>Ga0137374_10006650_pt1 | contig 13770 bp, 19 predicted proteins | sample SagtaG_20_FD_104811 | JGI IMG/M metagenome (GOLD analysis project Ga0137374, IMG submission 104811) | Vadose zone soil microbial communities from Sagehorn Ranch, Mendocino, California, USA - Sage1_R_100_16 metaG | ecosystem: Environmental > Terrestrial > Soil > Vadose zone | place: USA...
GCGGTACACGAGGTCCCGCTCGAGCACCCCGAACTGGCCTGGTTCGCCGACTTGGGCATGCGGTGGCACGCGGTCCCGGTCATCAGCAACAACCGGCTGGTCATCGGCGGTGTCTCCTACCCGGCTGCACCCTTCAACGGCTGGTACATGGGCACGGAGATCGGGGCCCGCAACTTCGGCGACAGCGACCGCTATGCCTTGGTCCCGGAAGTTGCGGAACGGATGGGGCTGGACACATCGGACGAGGCGACCCTGTGGCGAGACCAGGCCTTGGTCGAGATCAACCGCGCGGTACTGCACTCGTTCCGTATGAACGGCGTGACCATCACCGACCACCACACCGAGTCCCGCAGGTTCCTCATCCACCTGGAGCGGGAGGAGCGGGCAGGTCGCCGTTGCCCTGCCGACTGGAGCTGGATCGTGCCGCCGATGTCCGGCTCGCAGACCCCGGTCTTCCACCGCTACTACGACGCCGAGGACCGAGTGCCGAACTTCTTCGCCGACGACGATGCCGCACGCCGGGCGCTCCAGGGCGGTCCGCCCGCCTTCCGCTGATAAACCGAGGGGTCCAGTCATCCCAACGGGAGTCGATATGAGCGCTCCCGGCCGTACGAGATGAACCCGAGGCGCTGCAGGATCGGAGAGCTCGTGGCAACGCGGCCCTGGGTCAGCGCCATCGTGGCGCCCTGCTCGGCGGCGTACGTCATGCGAGCGGCAACCAGGGCACGGTAGACGCCGCGGCCGCGGTACGCCTCCAGCACTCCGCCGCCCCACAGCTGGGCCACGCCGTCGACGATCTCGACGCCCGCGACTGCGACCGGGGTGCCGTCGAGGTAGCCGACGACGACCCCTCCGGTCCCCGCAGCGACCGTACCGCGGTAGGCCGCCGCACGCCGGGCGAGTTCATCGTCGGAGGCCGTGCTCCCGTCGAAGACCGAGACCCCGATCGTGTTGGCGTCGCGGGCGACATCCGGCGCGGTCAGCCACCGCACCTCGAGCCCAGGAACATCGGGCGCCTTGACGTCGGCCGGCAAGGCCATGGCGAGCACGTCGCCGGTGTCGACCAGCTCGGCGCCACGCCCCAGCAGCGCCTCCTCCAAGCCAGCGGGCGCGCTGAGCCTCACATAGAAGCCGACCTCCGGCATCCCGAACTCGACGGCCCGCGCGACAACGTCCCACAATACGGTGTCGGCCGGCCGCGCAGACCGCACCCACTGCACCTGAAGCTGATCGGGAAAACGCTCCGGGAATCGCACCAGCCGATACTCCGCGGTCTCCACCACCTCCGAGCCCTCCGGCTCCAACACCCACGCGTCATTGGCCGCCGCAACCATCGCCAGATCAAGCCCACCCATGCGCCGGAGGCTACCGTCTCGTCGGCCCACGGCCACCGCACACAGGACCGCGACGGCACACCCCAACCGCAGCGCGCAACCACGGCCGCCGAGCGAAGCGAAGGCACACCCCAACCGCGGCGGGGACCACGGCCGCCGAGCGAAGCGAAGGCGCGGGGGTGCGGGTGGCGGAGCCCCCGCTCGCGGCGAGCGAAGCGAAGCCGCACAAACGACGAAGGCGAGGCGCTCCGCGCTTTCCGCGGACACACCTCGCCTCTCGCCTTCGTGGAGCTTAGGGGATTCGAACCCCTGACCTCTTCCATGCCATGGAAGCGCGCTACCAACTGCGCCAAAGCCCCGCGGTGTCTTGCGACTCCGGAAGTTTAGCGGATACCTGGCCGCTAAGAAAAATCGAGGTGTCAGCGTTGGGGGTCGTCGCTCATGACGGGTTCGGGGAGGGAACCGGCGTTCCATTCCTCGATGCGCCAGCGGTTGTGGCGGCTCGGTAGGAGGGAGACCCAGTTGCAGTTGGAGAGGCCGCCGAAGGCGGGCCACTGGGCTTGGGGGATGCCGAGGAAGAGGCAGATGCCGACGCGGGCGGCGAGGCCGTGGGTGGCGACGACGACGGTGTCTTCCGATCCACCTTCACCAGCGATGCGGTCGAGGGCGGAAGAGAAGCGGGTGGCGACCTCTTCGACGGTTTCACCGCCGGTGCCGCGGCGTTGGGGTTCGCCGGCGCGGATGCGGGCGGCGGCTTCGGGGTGGATCTCGGCCAGCTCGGACATGGTCATGCCGGCCCAGTCGTCGACGTCGATCTCGCGGAGCGCCTCGTCGTACTCGACCTTCAGACCGGTCAGCTGGGCCAACTCGCCGGCGGTGGCGGCGGCGCGTTGGAGGTCGCTGGAGAAGAGTCGCGTGGGTGCGAGTGAGGCAAGGCGTGCGGCCGATGCGCGCGCCTGCGACAGACCGACGTCGTCGAGGGGGATGTCGGCTTGGCCCTGGATCTTGTCCTGCAGGTTCCACTCGGTCCGGCCGTGGCGCCAGACGATCAGCCGTCCGGCGGTCATTCGGCGGCAGGACCGGCGGGACCGGGGACGGGCGAGGGCAGGGCGATGAGCGGGCAGTCGCGCCAGAGTCGTTCGAGGGAGTAGAAGGTGCGCTCCTCGGAGTGCTGGACGTGGATGACGATCTCGAGGTAGTCGAGCAGCACCCAGCGGCCCTCGCGCGCGCCTTCGCGGCGGACCGGCTTGGCGTCGAAGTCGACCCGGAGCTTTTCCTCGATCGCGTCGACGATGGCGCGCACCTGCCGGTCGTTGGAGGCGGAGGCGACCAGGAAGGCGTCGGTGATGGCGAGCTGCTCGGAGACGTCGAAGGCGAGGACGTTCTCGGCCTTCTTGTCGTGGGCCGCCTCGGCCGCCGCGGTCAGCAGCTCGATGGCACGTTCACTGGCAGGCATGCATTCCTTCTAACGGTTGGTGTAGAGCTCACGCTTGGCGATGTACTGGACGATGCCGTCGGGCACGAGGTACCAGATCGGGTTGCCTTTGGCGACCCGTTGCCGGCACTCGGTCGAGGAGATCGCCAGCGCCGGCACCTCGAGCAGCGTGATCCGGTCCATCGGCAACTTGTCCAACGGTAGTTCGAGACCCTCGGTCCCGGGCCGGGTACAGCCGACGAAGTGGGCCAGCTTGAACGTCTCGTCCACGTCGCGCCAGGTGAGGATCTGGGCTAGCGCGTCGGCGCCGGTGATGAAGAACAGCTCGGCGTCCGGGTACAGCTTGGACAGGTCGCGCAGTGTGTCGATCGTGTACGTCGGACCCGGCCGGTCGATGTCGACCCGGCTGACGGAGAACCTCGGGTTCGACGCGGTGGCGATCACCGTCATCAGGTACCGGTCCTCGGCCGGCGAGACGACCCGGTCGGACTTCTGCCACGGATGGCCGGTCGGGACGAAGATCACCTCGTCCAGGTCGAAGTACGACTGCACCTCGCTGGCCGCGACGAGGTGCCCGTGGTGGATCGGATCGAACGTGCCGCCCATCACGCCGAGGCGTCGTACCCGTTCCACCGAAGCCACGTCAATCAGCCGCTCAGCTGTGCGGCCGGCCCTTGCCCATGATCACGGTGATGAGGAGCAGCAGGACGAGCACGAACAGGGAGAATCCGCCGTACCACCACGGCGAGATGTGCGAGGCCTCGGTGCCGGCCTCTTCGACGACCGCCAGCAGCGGCAGGAGGTGCGTGTGCATGACGCAGAGCCTATCTCGTGGCCACCGACACAAGCGCGACCGGTGGCCTCATCCAGGCTCGCCGGTCGCGTGGAGGAGGTCAGCTGTGGCGGATGTGACGGGTCAGCAGCCGGCGCCAGACGGACGGCGTGGCGGCGGCACGCTGGTACTGCAAGGCGACACGGTGCAGTTCGTCGATATAGGCACGGGCGACTTCGGGGGTGATCATGATTCCTTCACTGAGTTGGTACGGCGGAAGCCGGGACGAGCGATCCCGACACCACACATTCTACGTCGCGCAGTACAGTCCCACAAACGAATTAAAGGCAGACAAGGTCGAATACCTATGAATCTGCGGAAAACGGGGAGGTTCACGCCGATGGATGCGATCGACCGTCAGCTGATAGAGGCACTCCGGGTGAACGGCCGGTCCAGCTGGGCCGAGCTCGGCCGCGTGGTCGGGTTGTCAGGCCCGAGCGTCCAGGAGCGGGTACGGCGGCTGGAGGAGCGCGGCGTGCTGCTCGGGTACCGGGCGGTGGTCGCGCCGGAGCATGTCGGGCTCGGCACCAGCGCGCTGATCGGGCTGTTCCAGCGCGACGACGTGGAGACCGACGACATCGTCGACCAGGTCCGCGAGATCGCCGCGGTCGAGGACTGCTGGTTCGTGGCCGGCGACCAGGAACTCGTGGTCAAGGTCCGCGTCCCCGACGTCACCCACCTCGAGGCGGTGGTCGGCTCGCTGCGCCGGGTCAACGGCGTCGTCCGCACCCGCACCACCGTCGTCCTGTCCACCCGCTGGGAGGGCCGCCCCGCGCCCCTGCCCGACTAAACCTCGGCATCCAGTCGTGGATTCTGGTCGCCGGCTCCCGCTCCTCCCGCACCGTTTTCCACGACTCGGCGAGCGGATGGTTCGCGGGCTACCGCAAGAGCGGCCGCGGCGAGGATGGCGAGGGTGGCGGCGACGGGGTAAAGAAGGTGCGGCGTGTGCTGGTAGGCAGCACCATCCAGAGCGGGCGCCAAGAACATGCCGCTGATGGACGCGGCCGCGTAAAGGCTGGAGTAGCGACCCACCATCCCATCAGGTGCAGCGTCGGCCACATGGGCCGTGGCGGTCGGCTTGTAGAGCATCTCCCCCGCAGTGATGATCGCGATGGCGACTGTCGCTCCCGCAAGCGCCGGCCAGATGCCGAGCACAGCCAACCCCGCGCCGACCAACGCGAATCCCACGGCGATCACACGCATCGCGCGATGACCTCGTAGGTGTACGGCGAGAGGCGCCTCGCAGCACACGATGACGACGGAGCTCAGCCCGATCAGTACGCCGTACGCGACCGCAGGCGAACCAGCATCCCGCAGCAGCAGCGGCATCGTGGCGAACACCTGTCGATACACGGTGTCGACGACGACGATTGTTGCCAACAGCATCAGTACCGGCTTGTCCCGCAGCACCGACCGCCACAGACCTGATTCAGCTCGTACGACGGTACGACGCGCGCCCGGCACCCACCGCCAGATGATCGCGGCGAGTACCAGACTGCTCAGGGCGTCGATGACAAACACCAACGAGAAGTCGTACGCCGCGAGCAGACCGCCGAGCGGAGGTCCGATGGTGAAGCCGGCGTTGCTCGCCGTACGGGACAACGCGATGCCTTCGCGCCGTCGCTCAGCCGGCATCGCGGTAGCGACAAGAGCGCTGAGGTTCGGCCGACTCGCTCCCCCGCAGAGCCCGGCAAGAGCGGCCAGAAAGGCAAGCCCAGGTGTGGGCACGATCGGCATCGCCAAGCAGGTGACGACCCAGGCGAGTTGGCTGACCACGGCGGCCGAACGAAGGTCGAAGCGGTCGCCGAACCAGCCGCCGCACAGGTTCCCGCCGAGCAGGCCGACCCCGTACGCCCCGGCCGCGAAGCCGGCCTGTTGCGCCGACATCCCGCGGTCCTCGACCAGGTAGAGCGTCAGGTAGATCCACGCCAGCGCACCCGCGGAGCTGACCAACTGGCCGAGCATCACCGCCTTGAGCCAGCCCGGCAGTTCGGCGATCCGGCGCCAGTACATGCCACCCCCAGCTATAGTGAGTTCCTAAGAGGAACTTAGTCTGACGGCTAGCGTGGTGGCAACCGGATTTGGGGGTCGACGTGCGGCGGAGCAGCTTCTCGCCCGAGCCGGACTGTGCGATCGCGCAGTCCCTCGGCGTCATCGGCGACGGCTGGGAACTGCTGATCGTGCGCGACCTGGCCCGCGGCCTCGACCGGTTCGACCAACTCGCCGAGTCCCTGCGCATCTCGCGGAAGGTCCTGACCGAGCGGCTCAGTGGCCTCCTCGACAGCGGCATCGTCGAGCGATCGGCGTACCAGGAACGCCCGACGCGCTACGCCTACCGCCTGACCCCGCGCGGCCGCGCGCTGCTCCCGGTGCTGGTCGCCCTGCAGGACTGGGGCGACCGCTGGCTGCTCGGCGACGGATCGCTGACCGGCACGAACGACGCCGGCGAACCGCCCGCCCACCGCCTCCATGAACTGGTCGGCAGTCGCGTGCCGGAAATCGCCTTGCCTTCCATCGCCGGTACGACGCTCGACGTGGTGGACGCGGACGCACGCGCGACCGTGCTGTTCGGGTATCCGGCGACCGGTCGGCCGACGCCGCTGCCGAACGGCTGGAGCGAGATCGCCGGTGCCAGCGGTTGCACCTTGGAGAACCGTCTCTTCGCCGCCCGGTACGACGACTTCGTTGCCCGCGGCATCGCGATCCGCGGGGTCAGCACCCAGCGGACCGACGAACAGAAGGCGTTCGCGGCATCTGAGGAGATTCCGCACCTACTGCTGTCCGACCTGGACCTGGAGTTGGCGGCCGCGCTGCGGCTGCCCACCTTCCGGGCCGGCGGTTTCGAGCGGCTGAAGCGGGTCGTCCTGGTGGTCAGCGCCGATCGCGTCGTACATGCGGTGCGGTATCCGGTGACCGATATCGCGGATGCCGTCGACTGGGCGCTCAAGACTGCTTGAAGAACGCCTTGACCTCGGCGGCGACCCGGCCGACCGCCTCGGCGCTGCCGCTCGGGTTGACGCCGCCCGGGTCGCTGGACGATCCGTGGTCGAGGCCTTCGAACTCGATCCGCCGGCACTGCGGGAGCGACTTTTCCAGAGTGTCTCGCCAGGGCTTGAGCGCGGACAGGCCCTTACTGCCGCCCATCAGCAAGACGTCCACGTCGAGGTCGCGGAAGTTGTCGAACGTGCCCGCGAGCTCGGCGATCAGCGCGCCTTCGTGGTGGATGGTCGGGGCGAGCTTCCGCATGGTGATGGCGTCGGCACCGGCCTGGCGTTCTTCCTTTGCCATCATCTTCTCGGTCATCCACGCCAGCAGCCGCCGAGGCATCACCTTCAGGAACGGCGGGGCCATCTGCAGGCCGAACATGCTCGTCACCATCGCCCCCGCAACATCGCCGCGGGCGATCTCCTGGTCGAAGCGAGCCAGCCAGATCCGGTGAACTGCGCCGTCCATGACCAACGCAGGCTCAAACACCGCCACCTTGCGCAGAGCCGGCAGCGCGCGAGCGGCCTCGAGCACAACCGCACCACCCGCGCTCACCCCAAACGCCAGCGACGCGCCGGCCTCGGTCACCACTGCCTCGAGGTCCTCCACCTCGGTGCGAACGCTGTGGTCCGTCCGATGCGGTCCAGACAGGCCGCGCCCGCGCCGGTCCGGTAGGTAGACCGTGAAGTCCCCGGCCAACGCTGAAGCGAGCAGCGTGTGGCTGCGCGCCGATTCCATGCTGCCGTGCAGGAGGACGACCGAAGGCCCCTGCCCTGTCTTCCAGTAGCCGATGGTGGTGCCGTCGCGGGACTCGACCGCGCCCGAGGTCATTTCCTTGTCTGTTCTCATCATGGATCGATAGTCACATGCGATCTAGTTGCATTGCAACTAGTTTCTCAGAACCTCTAAGCTGAGCCCGTGACCTCGACCTTCCGCCGTTCGCCGCTGGCGCTGGCGATCCTCGGCCTGCTGGAGAACGGGCCGCTGCACCCGTACGGGATCCAGCGGCTGATCAAGCAGTGGGGCAAGGACCAGGTCGTCAATGTCGGCCAGCGGACGAGCCTCTACCGGATGATCGTCCGACTGGAGGAGGCCGGGCTGATCGCGGTCGGCGCGACCGAGCGGGACGAGCGCTACCCCGAGCGGACGACGTACCACCTGACCGACGCCGGGAGCGCTGTCTGCCGGGAGTGGCTTGCGGACATCCTCACCACTCCGCGTAACGAGTTCCCCGAGTTCCCGGCGGCGCTGTCGTTCGTGATGCTGCTGACGCCGGAGACCGCGGCCGAGGTTCTCCAGGAACGGCGCGAGCGGCTGAAGCACCGGCTCAGCGACTTCGACGCCGAGTTGGCCGCGGAGAACGAGGGCGTCCAGGTCCCCCGGTGGGCGTTGCTCGAGACAGAGTACCTCAAGGCGGTCACCGAGGCCGAGGTCCAGTGGATCGAGACGATTGTCGACGAGCTGCGAAAGGGCTCGCTCACCTGGAAACCCGGACCGGCATGACCGAGGTCGAGGTGTGGTGGGGGCGGACCCGGCAGGTACGCGACGAGTTCGCCGAGGAGCTGGATCCACTCGAGCGGCAACGCCTCGAGGCTTACGTGCGCGACGAGGACAAGGCGCGGTTCCTGCTCGGGTGCACGATCGTCAGAAGGTTGCTGGCGGCACGACTGTCGTTGCCTGCAGCAAGCATCCGGCTGGACCGCACCTGCCCTGACTGCGGAAACCCGCACGGCAAGGTACGTGCGGATGGCGTCGAACTGTCGGTGACGCACTCGGGCGAACTGGTCGGCGTCGCGGTCAGCGATCGCCCAGTGGGGCTCGATGTCGAAAAGGTTGACCCAGGCATCGATGTCGCCGGCCTGGCGAAGGTGAGCCTGGCGGACCAGGAGATCCAGAGCCTTGAGCAGTACGACGACAAGGCGCGGGCGTTCACGCAGTACTGGACACGCAAAGAAGCGGTCGTGAAGGCGTCCGGGGACGGGATCAGGACCGACCTGCGCACGGTTGTCGTGAGCGCGCCGGAGTTGCTGACAGACAGGATTCAGCTGGTCGATCTGGATGTCGGCGCCGGCTATGCGGCGGCTCTGGCGGTGGTGTCCGCCGAGCCGCCCGTCGTACAGATGGAGGACGCTGCTGGGTTGCTCAGGTCCTGATCTGGCCCTCGCCGGTGACGACGTACTTGGTGGAGGTCATCTCCGGGAGGCCCATCGGGCCGCGGGCGTGGAGCTTCTGGGTGGAGATGCCGATCTCGGCGCCGAAGCCGAATTCGCCGCCGTCGGTGAAGCGGGTGCTGGCGTTGACCACGACCGCCGCCGAGTCGACCGCCTGCACGAAACGGCGGGCCGCGGACTGCGAGCGGGTGATGATCGCGTCGGTGTGCCCCGAGCTGTAGCGGCGGATGTGCTGCACCGCTGCCTCCAGTGAGTCGACCACAGCCGCGGACAGGTCGAGCGAGTTGTACTCGGCGCCGAAGTCGTCCTCGGTCGCCGCGACAACGTACTTGCCAGCGGCAACTACAGTCGGGTCGCCGTGGACCGTCACGCCCGCATCGGCCAGCGCCGGAAGCGCCTGAGCCAGGAACTCGGAGGCGACCGACGAGTGCACCAGGAGCGACTCGGCCGCGTTGCAGACGCTCGGGCGCTGGGTCTTGGCGTTGAGCAGGATCTTCAACGCCAGCTCGAGATCCGCGTCCTCGTCCACGTACACGTGGCAGTTGCCGACACCGGTCTCGATCACCGGCACCGTCGACTCACTCACGACGGTCTGGATGAGCCCGGCCCCGCCACGCGGGATGAGTACGTCGACCAACCCGCGAGCCTGCATCAACTCCTTCACCGCCGCCCGTTCGGTCGGCACCCCCTGCACCACATCGGCCGGCAAACCAGCTGACTCCGCGGCTTCCCGCAGTACGGCGATGATCGCCTCGTTGGAGGAGGCGGCCGAGGACGAACCGCGCAGCAGGACCGCGTTGCCCGACTTCAGGCAGATGCCGGCCGCGTCGGCGGTGACGTTCGGCCGGGCCTCGTAGATGATCCCGACCACGCCGAACGGCACCCGGACCTGGCGAAGCTCCAGCCCGTTCGGCAGCGTGTACCCGCGAACCACCTCGCCGACCGGGTCGGTCAGCCCGGCAAGCTGCTCGAGACCGGCCGCCATCGCGTCCACCCGGCGAGCGTCGAGCGCCAGCCGGTCCACCGTCGACTCCGGCGTACCTGCCTCGCGCGCCGACGCGACATCCTTCGCGTTCGCCGCGACGATCGCGTCGGTGTTCGCCCGCAACGCCGCCGCCATCGCGTGCAGCGCCGCGTCCTTGGTCGCCCTGGAAGCCTCCGCCAGCGCGTACGACGCTTCACGCGCCCGCCGGGCCAGCTCGATGATCTCACTCACCCCGACATCGTAGGACGCTGCCCCACCTCCATGCCCAACCGTCTCACCCTCAGCCGGCGATCCAGTAGGTGCGGGTGTTGGTGAATTCGCGGAGTCCGGCAGCGGCCAGTTCTCGACCGTAGCCGCTCCGCTTCGTGCCGCCGAAGGGCAGCCGCGGATCGGAGGCCACGACAGCGTTGATGAAGGCGGCGCCCGAGGTCACCCGACGCGCCAACTCGACGCCGCGAGCAGCATCGCCGCGATCCGGTCGTCGGCGATCAGCCGCTCGATGGTCGCCGGCACGTCCGGCTCCTCCACCACCAACGTGCGAACCACGTGCTCCGGAAACCCCGCAGCCAGGAACAGCTGCTCGATCGCCAGCGCGGACCCGGTCACGTTGGGCGAGTGCTTCAGCAGCACTCCGTTGCCAGCGGCAAGCGTCGGTACGGCGAACCGCAGTACCTGCCAGACCGGGAAGTTCCACGGCATCACCGCGAGGACCAGCCCGATCGGCTCGTACGACACCCAGGCCTTCGCGCCATCGACCGCAACCTGCTCGTCGGCGAGGATCGCCGCACCGTTCGTCGCGTAGTACTCAGCAGTGACGGCCGACTTCTCGATCTCGCCCTCGGCCTCGCGGATCGGCTTGCCCATCTCGGACGTGATCAGCGCAGCGAGCTCATCACGAGACGCTCGGAGCTGCAGAGCCAACCGAGTCAGCACCTCCAGCCGCGCACCGACCGGGACGGATCCCCACCGCGCGGCCGCCTGCGCAGCCTCGACGACGACCTGTTCGAGCTGCTCCGGCGTCATCGCGTCGTACGTCGCCAGCGTGGTTCCGTCGGCGGGATTGATCGTGGTGATCATCGCGTGCTCAGCCCGCCGCGGTCGCTCTCCGACAGATGCTCGAAGGTTTCGCCTGTCGCGGTGATCGTGCGGGTGACGTCGCGGCCGCCGTACACCCAGTAGATCCGCATCGGGGTGGTGCCGCGGTTGAGGAACCGGTGCGGGACGCCGGCCGGAACCCAGGTCGCGTCGCCCGCGACCAGGTCGAAGCGCTCGCCGTCGATCTCCGAGACCGCGCCGCCTTCGAGGATCAGGACCGACTCCTCCACGTTGTGGCTGTGCAGCGGAAGCCCGGTGCCCGGGGCGAAGACGGTCTGGCCAGTGGTGATGCGGTTGGTCTCGGAGTTCCAGCGGCCGACGTACGGCAGGGTGACGACGCCGTTGCCGCGGTCGAACGGGACGATCTCGCCGGGACGGATCAGTAGGTTCATCGGACATCCTCCGGTGAGTGGTGGAAGAGGCGGCGGGCCAGGGTGTTGACCTGGCTGCCGGGTACGACGTGCTCGGCAACGGCCTCGCGCCAGACCTTGAAGTGCGGCGCCGCCCGATGCGCTTCAACGGCGGCCTCGTCCGCGTACAGCTCGTACAGCGTGAAGTGGTGGTCGTCGGCCTTGTCCTGGCTGACGTCGAAGTACAGGCAACCCGGCTCGTCGGTGAACGACCGCTCGGCATTCGTCCGGATCGCCGCGACGAACTCGTCGAGATGTCCAGGGACCACCTGGAGGGAAACGGTGAGGCTCATCATGCGGCGCGTTCCTCCGTGGGTGGCGGGTCGACCTGGGTCTCGGCGCCGAGCCTGACCAGGCCGGCCCAGGTGGTGGCGGTCAAGCTGATGCCGGCGCGGGTGTTCTCGGCGAGGTTCTGGTCCTCTGGTTCGCCGGGGACGAGGATCCGATCAGCCCAGGCGGCGGTCTCGGCCGATCGCGTGGCCTCGACCAGGGCTTCGATGCGTTCGGCGTACGACGCCGGGTCGGCCATCGCGGCGACGTCGATGGTGAGCAGCAGATGCCCGACACCACTAACCGCGTCCGGTTGGTAGGGCCCGGCAACGTCGGCACCGAAGGCGCTGCCGGTCAACACTCCCGCGAGTACGTCGAACATGAACGAGATCACGTAGCCCTTGGGCCCGGCCATCGGCAGGATCAGGCCCTCGATCGCGCGGCGCGGGTCGGTGGTTGGATTGCCGTCGGCATCGGCGGCCCAGCCTTCGGGGATCGCGGTCCCGCGCTCAGCCGCGAGGTAAACCTTGCCGCGGGCAACGGCTGTGTTGGCCAGATCCATCACGACGGCCCCATGCCGTCCGGCCGGCGCCGCGATGGACCAGGGGTTGGTGCCGATGCTCTTGCGCCGCCCGCCCCAGGGCGCCATCGCGGGACTCGCGTTCGTGCAAAGGAGGGCGACGCAGCCTTGGTCGGCCGCCTTTCGGGTGAAGTACGCCGCGGTGCCGAAGTGACCCGAGTTGCGTACGCCGATCGCACTGACGCCGTACTCGCGAGCTCGGTCGATGCCCAACGAGACTGCGTGGTCGGTGATCACCTGGCCGATGCCGTTGCCGCCGTCGAGCACCACCAGCGCGCCGGTGTCGCGGACTGGCTCGATCCGGGTGACCCGTTCCATCGCGCCGCTGCGGAGGCGAGCGACGTACCAAGGCAGCCGAAGCATGCCGTGGGACGGATGCCCCCAGAGCTCGGCAGTGACCAAGGTGTCGGCCAGAAGGTGAGCGTCGGGCTGGGGGACGCCTTCGGCGCGAAGCACGGCCGCGGTGAACGACAGCAGCGCCTCCGGGCGGATCCTCTGAGCCGATGCCATCCGCTGCTCCGATCTGGCGGGTACGATGACTGGATCTAGGGAAAGCATACTTGTATACAAGTACGCAAAGGGAGAGACCAGATGACGGACAAACTGCGCCGCGCCTCCGGCGGCCAGGTCGTGTACGGCGAGCTGAAGCGGCGGATCCTGTCGCTTGATCTGCCACCGGGCCGGCGACTGTTCGAGCCGGAGCTCTCCCAGCAACTGCAAGTGAGCCGTACGCCGCTGCGTGAGGCCCTCCGCCTGCTCTTGGCGGAAGATCTGGTCGAACAGCTGCCGACCGGCGGGATGGTGGTGCGGTCGCTGTCGGCCGATGAGATCGACGAGCTCTACACCGTCCGGGCGGCGCTGGAAGGGCTGATTGCCGCCGAGGCGGCGAAGCGGATGACCGAGGAATCGGCGGCCGCGCTCACTGGCCTGCTGGCGCGGAACGAGCGACTGGTCGAGTTCGCGGACGATGCGATGAACGCCGGTCACGACTTCCATCTCGAGATTGCCGAGATCGCGGCGCACGGATGGGCGGCCAGGTTGCACCAACAGGTCGACGGTCAGATGGCGAGGTACCGAGCCTTCACCAATCAGACCCAGCTGCGCCGGACCGCCGCGCTGGAAGAACACCGCGGCATCCTCGACGCGTTGATCACCCGCGACGCCGCCCGGGCCCGCCAGTTGGCCGAAGCCCATGTACTGGCGGCCCGCGACACGGCCCTCGCCGCCATCGGCGAACGCCTGCCTTAGCGCTGAAGGAGTCGATACCTGCGCTCAGGCCGCCCCGCTACGCCGTACCGGGGACGCATTTCCGCTCGGCCGATGGTGACCAGGTGTTCGAGATACCGGCGGGTGCTGCTGCGGGACAAGCCGGTCACCTCCGCGCACTCGCTGGCGGACATTCCGTCCTCCGGAGCTTTCCCCAGCGCCTGTACGACGAGATCGGTCGTCTCCGGACTGATCCCCTTCGGCGGGGCGACGCTCCCCCGGCTCCGCTGCGCGCGGAACACCCGGTCGACTTCCGCCTGGTCGATGTCGGTCAGGCGGTGAAGCTCGGCCCAATGTACGGCGTACTCCTCCAGTCGGCTGCGGAGCGACTCGATCTCGAACGGCTTGACCAGATACTGGAACACGCCGCCGCGCAACGCCGTACGCAAGGTGTCGACCTCACGAGC
>Ga0137374_10006652_pt1 | contig 13767 bp, 11 predicted proteins | sample SagtaG_20_FD_104811 | JGI IMG/M metagenome (GOLD analysis project Ga0137374, IMG submission 104811) | Vadose zone soil microbial communities from Sagehorn Ranch, Mendocino, California, USA - Sage1_R_100_16 metaG | ecosystem: Environmental > Terrestrial > Soil > Vadose zone | place: USA...
AGAAATCTGTTCGACCTCCGGCGTTCGGCTGCGATTCAAAATCTCGAGGCCATTCAACGATTGCAGCGAGAGGCTGCGTAACCCATTGCAATCACGATCGTATCAACATGTTCGGTGCTCTAGGCGTTCTACGTTCGTGTGATGAGGTCGCGGATATACTGTCCGAGGTCGTTCGCGCCCTCCTCGCCGTTCGTCATCACCGCCAAGATCCACTGACCATCTTCGGACATGTTCAGCATCGAATTGATGCCGGGGGCTCCCCCGCTGTGACCGATGAAGAGCGTGCCACGCACTTTGGAGCGCCCCATACCGAAACCGTATCCCGCATTTCTTAGGGAACGGACCGCCATCGGCCCTATCGGTACGTCGATCTGTTTGCCCGACATCGTGGCGAAAGTTGCGGGGCGAAGGAGCTTACCGCCGAGGAGCGCCGCGGCAAAACGAACCAGGTCCGGGCTCGTGGAGTACCCGCCGCCGGCCGGCCCTCCTTTGGTGATAAAGAAGAGATTGTTGTGCCAGCGAGAGAAGTCGAGCTTGCCGTCGGGATCGGCGCGGGTGTAGCCGACGGCGAGGTTCGGCACATCCTCCCACGGATCGTAACAGTCGCTGTCGGTCATGCCGGCCGGCGCGTAGACGTGGCGACGCACGTAATTGAAGTAGTCCTCACCCGAAACTTTCTCGACAATGGCGCCGAGCACGATGAAGCCGGCGTTCGAATAAGAGAAGCGTGCGCCCGGTGGGAATTGTAGTGGTTGCGAAGCGAACGTGGGAAAGTAGTCGGCGACGGCGCGGATGTGAACCTTTCGCCGTTCGAACTCCTCGTTCCAATAGCTCCCGAGCCCGGAGCTGTGCGTGAGGAGCATGCGCACCGTGACCTTGTCGCGGACGTCCGCATTCGGCCAATCGGGCAGCCACTTGCCCGCCTTGTCGTCGAGCGACACTTTGTGCTGCTCCACGAGCTGCAAGATCGAGACAGCCGTGAACATCTTGTTCATCGAGCCAAGATTGAACTTGGTATCGACGCGATTCGGTACGCCGTACGCGCGGCTCGCGAGACCCCAACTGCGTGCGAGAATGGTCGCGCCGCGATGGACGACGACGATGCTGCCGGAAAACCGGTCACGCGCCATCAGCCAATCGGCAAGGGCGGCAATTTTGGCGACGCGCTCGGCGTCATTGCGGGGGACCGGTGCGTCTTCTGCTTCGGGGACGGCGGGGCTCGCCGCATTCAATGGGCTGTCGAGAACGGGACCGACGCGCACGTTCGTCCACAGTCCATCGACGCGGCGCTGCGCCATCACCGCGCACGTCGCCTCGTCGATGATGCGCCGCGGAACGAACCCGCCGCTCTGGTAGCGAAGGAGCGAGAAGTCGGCGAGCACATCGACGGCGGGGGGTACGTCCGCTCGACCGGCGTAGTATTGGGCATAGAGAGCCTTGGCGCCCGCATCGCCGTCGACGGCAGCGAGCCATGCTTGCAGCATCGCGCAGGTCGGGTGCCCATCGAGCGAGACCGGAGCACCGATGGTGATCGGCGGCGCGAGCTGCGCCTGGCTTGCGACTTGGGACGATGGCCCGCACAGCTTCGGCCCGCACGCGGAGAGGGAAGCCAAGAGGACGAGGAGCGGTAGAACCGTCAGACGCATCCACGCGCCAGCGTACCCGGGATGAGGATGGCGCCCAAGCTTACGATCGCCCGGCATTCAGCCTCGTCCCTTCCCGCAAGCCTCATGGCGATGGTGGAAACCGCCTCCCGTACCCGCCCCTCGATCACAGGTCTCGTCGGAGGCTCGTCCTGTTGCAGTTCAGAAAAAGTAGCCGAGTGCCGTGCCTAGATACGGCGTGCCCCACAGTCGTACGTAGTTCGAACCAGGCGGCAGACAGCGATCATCGTGACAGATGACATCTGGACGCGCGTTCATCAATGTCCCGAATCCCAAGTACTCGCGAAGCGAAATTCCGTTCGATCAGCGGTGTTCGAGGCCAAGATCGAGATTCGCGAAATACCCGGGGCGGAACGCGTACCTCGTGTGCTCCTCGAAATTCAAAACGTATTGATCAGAATTCCCGACAGACGCGCCGAGGCCCAGCCCAATGGCCGTCACCCGACCTCGCGACAGCAAGAAGCGCGTGCCGAGAGAGAGTTGGACGCCCTTCGCAACGCCCACGCCAGTCTCGATCACCAACCAAGGCGCAGGAACGTAGTCGAGCGCGATACCGGCATATCCAACAGGTGTGCCAATTCCAAGGTGGCCGAAAACCGCGAAGATCCGATCCGGTTCCTCTTGCGCGGGGTCGCCGTCGTTGCCGTATGGATCGCCAGAAAGGGATCGATGCGAGAGAGCTACGTCTGCGAGCGCGAGATGAGTCTGAAGGAGAAATGTCGCTAGGGCTGCGCACGCGGTGACTGGAAATCGTCCGCGCGACGCGATGATCGGCGCGGCGGTCGTGACGGGGGACTTGGCGGAGGACAACGCGTGGCGCATCGGCTTGCCCGCAAAGCAAATGCGAAGCCGGCTCTCCAGGTCGCCTGTTCGGCGTCATGTCGAATTCTCGACGTCTGCGCGGCCGTTCAAGCGACTGCAACTCATGTGCGCGAACCACATCCGTGCGCCGATGGCACGTGTATTGGCTTCTACTCGAATCCGCTGAAGACCGCCGACACGTCGTCGGTGCCCTGGCGAATCCAGGGTTCGCGTTTGGAATGATGGCTGCGGAAGACCAGCATCCAGACGGGTCATAGCGCGTGCCAACGTCGCGTATGAAGTTGATGCGCTCTCGAGCATCGCGATGAGGCGGACCGCACCTCAAGCGGATGATGAACCGTTCGACGAATGGAAGGTGCAGCCCGATCTTTGGACGGGGGTGCTTGAGCCTGATGGCCGCTCCTTCCGCAGCGCTCATGTCTCGTTGGCTATGTTCGAAGGATTCGCGGACGATCTGGTTGAGACGGGCTCCGCTCGCTGATCGGCGCGGAGGCCATCGGTGTCTGACGTCGCAGTTGCCTACGGTCCGCTCGGGTCGGGCAGCGCCTTCGGCGGCCCCGCCTCCAGTGCCTCGCTCACGTCGTCGTCGATCGCGTCGCGGATCACGCGCTCGGTGAGCTCGTCGAGGTGGGCGTGCAGCTCCTTCGAGAGCGCGAGAAACTCCGGCCACAGCGTCCGCTCTTGGAACGTCTTCGGCGCGCGGAGCTGCACCGTGCTGCGGCGCCGACCGGGCTCGCGGTACTCGGTCCCGTCCGAAAGGCTTTCTTCGCATGATTGAACAATCGTCTACGTTGGCATGCTCCGCATGGTCAGTTCATCGGTCAACGAAATGCGCGAAGCACGGGATCCATCCAGCCGACGAGGGTCGCCGCCGCGCGCGGAAACTGGAGCGCGATGACGCTGAGCGCCGGCACGATCACCAGCACGACCAACCTCGAAATGACGTCGCTCGTCAGGTTGACCTTTCCGATCGTCGTATGCGCGATCCTACTTACCACCTCGTCGCGCTCGAGGCTCACGAGCACGCTCAGATTCAACGAGACCGCAGCGAGCGTGAGCACTCCGGCGGCCGTCGCAAGCAGCCGGTGGGGATGCAAAGGATAAGTGGAGACGAGCAGCAGCAACGCGAGTCCGCCGACGGTGCCTGCGATCATGAAATAGCGGAACAAGCCCAGAACGCGACCGATCAGGATGACCACGACCGATGCCACGTATTGCTCGGCCGCGCGCTTCCAGGCGACGAGCCCCTCGATCTGTCCTTGGGTCCGCGCTTCGGGGGTGCCCGGCGACGCGCTCCACAGCGGCCAGAGCGCTTTCGAGATCGAACCCGCAGCGTGGACGAGATCCGTGAGGACGCGGCGAATGAGCTCACGCCGGCGCGACGTGTCGCGGTCGAACGATACGAACGCCTGATCCAAATTGGCCCGGATGGGCGCCGCTTCCGGCGCGATCTTGTCGGACGATGGCAGAGGACACGGCTTGAGCCCCTCGAGCAAACCAAGCGCGATCTCGAGCTCGGCCGCGTGGTCGCGGTATTCGGCGATGCGGTCTCCCGCTTTGCGTCGAAGCTGCGCGGGAACTCGTCCCAGCGCCGAGGCGATGGGATGACGAGCCACGCGCTTGAGAAGGCCGGACACGCTCATGAGCAGCAGCGTGCAGTGCGTCATGGTGCTGATCGCGAGGATCATGAGGAGGCTGACCGCGAGGACGATCGCGACGTGGGGCCAGCGCGTCTCCAGCGAAGTGGGAGGCTCCATGACCAACAGGGACAACGCAGCCACGATGGTGATGACCAACGTCAATTGGTACGTGTGCGAGTGCACCGGATCGTGAATTTCGACCAGCATTTGTGCCTCTGCGCGGGCGAGCGGCGTCGGCTCCTCGCCCCGCTTGCTGCACGCGAGCGCGACGGCGACGCGCAAACGTTCCGGACCGGTGTCGGTTTCGATGTCTCGGCACGTCGCCACCCGCCCCAGGTTGGACCGCCCCCAAGTCCAGAAGAATGCCGAAGCAAAAATGAACATCGTCATGGGAGAGAGGCCAGAGGTCACGTCGGTGAGGCGCGCCACGAAGAGCTGGTAGCTGGCGTAGGAGAGCCGCCATGCGCTGATGGCGCCAAGTCCGAGTGCGGCGATAGGATCGAACGGCAACTGGAGGAGAAGAGCCCCCAAGAAAGTGAAGATGCGAGCATGGGTCGGCACGTACCACGGAATGCCTACCGATAACCCACTTCGCCAGCCGCCTGAACGGCGGTCGTCATCACCTGCCCGTGCCGACGAGCTCCAGAACCAGGCGCGAATCGCCGAGGACAGGGCGGGCACGACCTGCGTCATGGCGGCGAGCAGAACGACGAGCTCTACCGTGAACGTTCCGATTTGCCGAGCGCCCAGCGGCCAGCAACTCGTCCAGGCCAGAACCGTGACGCAGCCGACGAGCACCAGCGCTGTGGCGGGAACCACGATGGTGACCAGCCGATAGAAGTTCGATTCGACGCCGAGTCGATCGCGCCGCCGGAAGGTGGGCGGTGCGGTCTCATCCGCTTCTGCCGTGGCGCCGTCCATCGGAGGCATCGAAATGATGGAAGCCGCCATCGGCCGTTGCAGATCTCGCCAGACGCCGCCTTCGACCGGTGGGGGCGCCAAGGCGCGGAGGTACGCGCGCGCCGCAACCCACGCCGAGACGGCAACCGCGACGACCAAGAGGGTCCACGATCTCGGCGGGTTCACGTCCCGCGGCACCTGGAACCGGGCATTCGCGAGGTGGATCTTGCCGCCGCTTGCCAGCGCGACCGGTCTGATTCCCCCCATGCCAATCGAAGCGATCCAGATCGGAGGCTTGGGCGATCCCGAAAGCGGATCGATCTGCAACCATCCAGGTTCAGGCAATTTCGATCCGGAAGACTCCAGCCATTCGACCGCATTGAAAATACCTTCGGCCGATTCGCTGGGAAACGCCCGATGCAGACGAGAATGCCCGAAGTGGCGGCGCCCGGTCAAAGGATAGGGACTCACGACGTAGCTTCCGTAGAACGCCGGGAAGAAATGAGGGTGTTCGTAGAGCGCATTCGCATTGAAGAGGAACACACGCGAGTTGGGGAGCACCTTGTGGATCTGGTCGACGAGGAACACGACGTCGGCCGCGTCGGTAGCGATCGCGCCTACGTATTGCGTGTCATGTTGCGAGAGATCGGCAAACAGGGTGGCGAGCTCGGTGTCGTGAATGACGGTCATCCGATCCGATAGCGATGGCGCGATGTCCCGTGGTGGGCTTCTCTCGGCGAGGTCGGGCCGAAGCTCCGCGTTCGGAATCCGTATTTGCCCGACCTCGACATCGTTCGGAGTTTCCGCGCTGGCATAGGCGCTCCGGACGCGTGAGATGTGCAGAGGAAAGTTGAGCACGAGCTCCGGAAAATATCCGCAGGGCGAAGGACCACTGTAACCGGGGCTGGTCAATTTCGAACTGACCCCGCCGAATGCGGTCGCCGATTCGACGAGCACCGCCGTTCCTCGGACGACGTGTCCGTTGTCCAAGGCAACGCCCTGGGCCTCGTGCAAATAGCCGTAGAAAGCACATTCGAGCTCGCGCTGGAGACTGACGGTCATGCGCATCCTGCCGGGAAGACGCGCTGCACCGCGACCGAGGACGTCCTCCTCGAGGACGTTGGTGGCACTGCCCGTCACCACGTCGAATAGGGCGGCGGCCTCGGCCGGTTTCCCGCGCGACGTCGGTGGATCGGCGCGACCTCGCCGGTGCCACCACCGGTCGAGCGTCTCGTGCAACGAGCTCGCCGAACCGGTGAACGAGGGTCCCAAGATGGGCACTTCCTTCGAGGGCTGGGGTGTTTGACGCCAAAATTCGAGCGCAAACGTCAGCGCCGGCTTGTGCACGCCCCAAGTCGGGGCTTCGCCCACGAGGAGGGTGACGATGTCACGATCTCGGTCTGGAAGCTCCCGTTTTTGCGCGTGGTGCACGACCACGCCGGGGACGCGAAATCGGCACCGCGTTTGCGCATCGGCGCCCTGTACTTCTTTCCAAGGAACCCAAAACTGGTCGTGCGTGTAGTCCAGCCGTTCGAGGCTCATATCGATCGCTTCAATGGCCCCGTCGTACAAATCGGCAAGCCCAGAGTCGATAGGGTCCGGGATGGTTGCAATCAGGACCTTGGGCGGAAAGGACGCGGTGGCCTTTTCGAACGCCGTCCGGTTCGGCGAAGTCCCCCGCGCCACCTCGTCGGGCGCGCACGACGGATGGTGACTCGGGTCTCCGAACGATCGAAGCAGCGCCTGGTAAAAGTGACATTCACACGCGGCCTGTGTTTCGGAGACGAACTTACTATCTTCGGTTTCGTCGGTGACGGTTGTCTCGGGTGGTCCAGCGTTGGTGGCAGGAGCCGTCGAGGTGGCGACCGCGGACGCCGCGGCTGTCGGGGCCCGAGCCGTTCGAGAGATTGAGGATCCCTCTTCATCCGATGGCGAAGCCGGCGATTCGGGCCGGTAGCTGGCCTTTTCAGCCGGTGCCGCGGGAACGGCGCGGAGCGTTGCCCCGATGGCTCCCATCAAGGCCAGAATGGTCACAAGCAAGGAGCCGCGTGCGTCCAGCTTCACAATCGCCCTTCCATCGTGCAGTCAATTCGGCGCAAGAGCGGCAGCATCGCGCCGACCGAAACCGAAAACAAGTGGAAAGGCGGTCCTCAAGACGGCACCAAGCGCCTTGAGAATAAGGAAGCACCCCCCGACAGCGACCTTGAATCATCGTTCCAACTGGCCGTCGCCGGGTGGGTCGCGGCACTTCGCACATCCACTTTGAGCGGGGGCCGCGAGCTTGTGATGGAGCGCCAGAGGGAGGCCCGAAGGCCGACCGACAAGCTCGTCAGCTGCAATGCCTTGGTGGGCTGCGCCGCGCTCGCGCCGCAAGAAGGCGTTTAGAGGGGGGCGAACCGTCACTGCGTGCAGCGAAAAAGCGGGGCCTCTCGGCTTGAAGCCCCGCTCGTTTTCAGTTTCGGGCGAAAAGGCCGGAGAACACACAATCGGCGTTACCGGGCGTGCACGCGCTGTTGAGCCCCAAGGTCGTCAGATGGAGCGCGCCACCGAGGGCGTTGATCGGAAGCGCGCCTGCCGACTTGTCGTTCACGAGCTCTCCCCGGCTCCAGGTCCACGAGCAAATGGGATTGCCGATCAGGCAAGTGCCGGCCAACGTCAAAGCCGCCAGATCGGGGCCGCCATTCGACGGCACGAGGGCGAGCGACGTATTGCTGTTGCTGATGAGCACTCCCCTCGTGAACGTCCAAGTGCAATCCTTGTTCTGGGCCGTGCACGCCCGATTCAAAGCGATGGGCCCGCCCTCGCGCGCGCCGTTCAAAGCGTTGACGCCTAGGCTCGAGTTGCGCGCGCTCGACAACATGACGTTCGGCATGGTCCAGGTGCAGTCCGGGTTGTCAGCCGTGCAGGCTTGGGTCAGAACGAGTTGGGTGCCGAACTGCGCGCCGCCGCCGGCATTGATGGCGAGGGCCGGATTGCGATCGCTGAGAAACTGCCCCCGTTGGTAGGTCCACGTGCAGTCGGGGTTGGCGGGCGTGCACGCTCGCGTCAACGTGAGGACCGTCCCTTCGTTCGCTCCGTTCGTTGCATTGATGGCCAGGGTGGGATCCCGGTCGCTCACGAGCATTCCATATTGATAGGTCCAGGTGCAGTCGGGATTGCCGATGGTGCACGCGTCATGGAGCGCGAGCACCCTCCCCTCGGCCGCGCCGTTGAACGCATTCACGGCGAGCCCGGAATTCCTGTCGCTCAAGATCATGAAGCCATGCGCGGAGCTCTTCCTTCCATATACTTTGCGAACGCCCTGGATGTCGCCTGCGCTGAGCGAAGTTCGAAATGGTCCGCCGACGAGAGGCTCCGTCGTGCAATAGTCCATGATCGAGGCCACATCGAAGAAGGTCGTCTCGGTCGTACCCCCGGGCAATGCTTTGATGGTCCCTTGGGTCTGGTTGCAAAAAATCGGGGTATTGGCGACCGTCCAATTGTCGGGACGCTCTTGCTCGTGGGCAAATGCGAGCGCGTGCCCGAACTCATGGATGACTTCGTAGCGAAACTGCTGTTGAAAACGGTCGGGATCGTCGGAAATCAACGTCACGTGAGTCACGCCCGGCGTGAAGCAGGTACTAACGAAGGGCCCGCACAATGCGGTTGCCACCGGTTTGGCCGCAACGCGGCCTCGAACGGAAGTCACGCCGTTGGTGCCAGCGGCGAAATGGACCGCAACGAAGCTCCTGGCGGTGGTCGTCGCCAAGTAGTTGCAACTCCCCCACCCCGTGAACGAGATGTTGGCTGCCGAGCTCCACGAATCGGCGAGAAGCTTGCGCGCCTGCGAGAGCAGCGCAGAATTGTTCCCATCTTGCGAATCGAAGCAGACGCTGACGCTACCGCCGGGCCAAGTCTTGCCGAGCAGGTAGAGCTCCTGATTGGCAGAGCCCACGGTGTCGACGGGCTGGTCGACCTGCTGGGTGCACCCGGACGCGGCGCCAATGCTGAAAAGCACCCCGCTCCCGAAGAGAATGTGTCGACCGCTCAGTCGTTGAATGCAATGGTTCCTTGGCATAGTCGTGCCTCCCGTTCGTGAACGGCTGGCCTCGGCGGCGAACCCCATCGTTCGATGCCGAGCCTCGCGTCGTTCACGTTGATGACCGACCTCGCGGGCGCTTGTCGCACCGAAAAACGGCGCGAGCCTCGAAATGAGTGGACCTTCGCCGCCCCGCGCTTCCAGACAGGCAGAGTGCGACGGGTCCGCTGCGCGCCCATCGTGGACCCAGTAGACTCGAAAGACGATCTCGCCGCGCACTCGGATGGCAGCATCCCCTCAAATACACAGGTCCTCGGGGACAGACCATTGCTCTTGGGTCCAGGTTGGATGATGGTGAGCGGACCGCAGACCACACCAAGACCTGTCTACGAGTGGCACGTCGCAATGGTTGGAGTTGCCGGCGGCCATCAGGCAAATCTATTGCCAAGAAACGAACGGATTGCGCTTTTCGAGCAGTGGATCCAGCGACAGTATTGTTGGAAGGTTCCTGCTCCCTGGCACAGGCTCATCCGCATAGCATTCACCCTCGTGAACGTTTGGAACGCTCGTCGCCGAATCGTGAGCGATGCACGCGCAGCCGTTTGCAGCTCGATCTTGAGACGTCAGAAAGCGTATCGCGAAACGAAGGCTTCGGTTCGACGTCACGGTGTCCTTGCCCACTCCCGGATCGTAGTCGGCCGAACCGCTCGCGAGACCGGCCACCGTAAAACCGGCGTTTCCTATCTTGATGGCAAGGGCCGGCGTGTCGAGCCCGCCCGCACCGACGGTCGAAGCCGACGTGCTGTCGCCATTCGGCTTCGCGATGAAGAACTTCTCCGGGACATGGGACATGTTCCAGCCGTTCCCTGCCGCCAGAACGCCGCCGTCGGCCGATGCGGTGATTGCGAAGACGGCCCACCCGTCGAATGTCTGCACCCAACCGCGCAAAGGACCTCGGAGGTAGACCGAACCGTCCTTGGCGTTGGCGATCGAATCAGAGGACGAATCGAGAAGCCAGGCGCGGGCATCACCGGCGGACGAAAAAGCAACGACGAAACCATCGTGCGCTGTCCCGTCGTTCGAGATGCACGAACCGTCGCCCACGGTCCACGCGCTGTCATCGGGCCCAACGGTGAGATGACTAACGTTTCCCCGACCGAGCGCTGAAGCAAAAGCCGAATGAGCGGACGGTCGACATCTGCAATAGGGGCTCTCACGTCGTCTTCCAGAGTGTCTCTTCTGGATCGTCAAGGCGACCTCACTCCGCAAGCGCGGCCCCATCTCTCGTGTCGAAGGAAGCTCTCGGATGGATTTTCGTCGCCGGCAAGTGGCGCCCGCTCACGAAAATGGCCGCTGGAACGTAACCATCGTTCCCACCGATGCGCCGGTGGCGCGGCGGGGCTGTTAATTGCCCGCCGTGGGACTTCACACGTCGCCATGCTAGATGTCGGGGAATCAGCTAGCCTCGTCTCCCGTCTGTTGTTCATCTGTCGAGGACCATTCGATGAAGGTTCGCCAAGTACTGGTTGCCGCGCTCTTGAGCGTCGCGTTTCCGGGCTGCGTGACGCAGGCCGCAGCCCCCGTCGTCCCACGCAACGCCGATCAAGCCGTTCGCGAGCAATCGTTCGAGCAATGGAAGTTGACCTACGAGCCGGGTTTCTTTGCACCCTCCTGGAAGCGCGCCGATGGCGAGTACCCGTGGGGCGCGCTGCAGGACGTCGCCAAGACGTATCCACAGAGCGACGAGGTTTACCAACGGGCCCAGACGCGAGCCACGGTACTCGGGACCATCGGGGGCGTGGGAGGCGGCTTGGTCGGTTTCACGCTCGGCTACAACCTCACTGCGCAAGACGATAAGAAGTTCTCGAGCGGTACGCAGGTGGCGCTGTATTCCACCGGCGGAGGACTCATCCTGCTCAGCCTCATCATCGGCGCCGTGTGGCACAACCCCGCCGCGGACTTCGCGGACGTGTACAACCAGAGCCTGAGACGGGACCTCGGCCTATCAGCAGGAACGCGCGGATCGAACGCCGGCTCCACGGGGCTGAGCGTATTGCCGCGGGTCAAGGGCGACTCGCTGGTTTGGTCGTTTTGACATTCGAGCGGCACGACAATTCGGATGTGCACACCTTCAGAGCCAGACTCACCAAGTGACGCAGGCAGTCCTGGTCTCTGAAGAGCGCGGATCCATGCAGCCAGTTTCCCCTTATCGAGCACATGACCTTCGACCTAATGGCACGCGGCGCGCCGCCAATCGGCTGAGAAAGATCGGCGCCCTCGTGATCCGCGATCTGTTAAACGAAGGGACTAGGCAGCGGATCTGCGGTCGATTAAGGTCACGATCGAACGCAATCCATTCTTTTTTGATCGCCTGCGCAGGCGTCGCCCGCACGGGACAAGGTACCCCATGAACAAGTTCGCTCTCCTTGGCCTTTTCGCTCTCACGCTCACTGCCTGCGCCGCGTCGGATGAGCAGCTCCGGGCACGCGCAGCATTCGACCTTCAGTGTAAGCAAGGTGCGATCCGGATCGTCGAGATCGACGACCGCACCCGCGGAGTCACCGGTTGCGGGCAGCGGGCCACCTACGTCGAATCGTGCAACGGATCCGTCGGATCGCTCGCGGGCGACTGCACGTGGGTCCTGAATGCCGACGCGCGCAAGACCGAATAGCCACGTGGTTTCGTTAGCTCGACCGGCGGCCCCCGGCTCGGGGAGCCAGATCGAGGTTCACCGTGCGATACCCATCCAACACTATGACGCGCTTGGAAGGACCTTCACTGGTCGCAATCACACCAAAGCAAACTTGACGGCCGAATTGACCGCCGTCTTGATCACCTCGAGGGCAGCGTTGATCGCCTCCTCCACGATGAGGAGCGACAGCCCGGCCGCGGTGAGGAGCACCGCGCGCGACGCACCCTTCTGCATTTCGAAGAGGATCGCAGCCTCCTCGGGCGTGATCCGCCCCTGCACGCTCTCGCCCTCTATCGTCAGGATCGTCTGAGCAATCTTCTTGAACTCGCCTTCGGCGTAGGCCCTGATCTCGGGGGCCCTGTTTTTGATGATGGGGAACGCTGCCCCGAACATCTGCTTCGCCAGCTCTTCCAAATCGAGCGCCATGCTACTCACCCTCCGGTTTCTGAATCAATCACTTGTCTTCGCCGCGCCTCTTGGCGATTTCCAACCTCAGGATTGCGCTGCAATTGACCTCGATCGCGCTGAGCGCCGGGTCCGACACGGCGCGCGTCAGTCCGCGTTCTTTGCCGATTTCGTGGAGCTTCTGCAATAGGCCGATGTTCTTCTGAAGCTCTCCGAAGAGCTTGGCGGTCACCTCGTTTTTTGGGTCGGCCTTGGCCCTGAGGATCAGCGAAGAGATTTGGCCGCTCACTTCCGGATAAAATTGCTGGTTTGCCTCGTAGGTGCCCTCCGGCTTGCCGGCGACCGCGGCCATTTTGCCCACGAAGCTCGCGACTCTCGCGTGAACGTCGCTGGTGCCGTGGTCCAAGACCTCGTCGTAAGGGCTAACCAATCGCACCGGACCGCACGCGAGCTGGAGGAGCATGACCACGCAGATCGCGAAGGTCCGATCGCGCAACCTCCACAGCTTGGGGACTGCATTCCTCATGAAGCTACCCTTCCCTCCCCTCAGCGGTTCGAGGCACACGGCCGCAGGTCACAGTTAATGCTTCTCGCCATCTCAGGTCAACTCGTAAGTCATGGAGGTGCCCGAGGTGGTTGCCGCCCTGATCGTCGATTTCGGGGCGACGCGAGCTCGTCGACATGCGTCACCGACGTAACGTAGACAGTCGAAGCGATGTTTCGTCAACTGCAACTCCGCACTCCTCACTGAACAGTCCACTGAGACTACTACTTCAAGGCCACCGATACCGAGTTCGACCCCTTCTGATTGACGTCACCGTACTCGACCTCTCGTCGAGTTTTCCTGGCGCCAAGACTCGTCGCCCGGCTGGTACTCGCCGATCGGCATTCGCCCTGAGCCTCAAAGGGGCCCGTCACCGCGCACGGGAAACACGATGTTTTCCTGTTCGGACTGAAAGTACGGCAACCACTTGCCTGTACCCGCTGTCATGCGACGGTATGTTACTCATCGGTTTGCGGGCCACCCTGGGTTCGGCGGCAGACAAGAGACGAAGCGGGTCGTCGAAAGCTTGCAGCTCCCGAGCATCGCCTCGGAGCCACAAATGTGGAGGAATGTGTCGTCGTCGAGATCGAAGTGCGGATGGTTGTTCGCTGCACACCAATCACAGGTACTCGGAACTCCCCCACACGTACGCCCGCAGCAGTTCGTGTAGAGCCCGGGATCCGTTCCTACGCACGGGCATTTCGGGTGCATGTCGCTCGCATTCACGCACGCGCCGCACTCGACAAAGCCGGAGTCGGCACACTGACAGTAGCCGGCACACCGGTCCGTGATCGCAACAACCGCCGTTCCACCGGGCCCAGTGATCTCGTAGCAGAGCCCCGATGCTTCGGTCATCCCGAGGCCCCAGAGGTAAGCGGGTTTGGAAGTAGCGGGATCGATCGCCGTCTCACTGTTCCCGACGACCATCGGCGACGAGGCGACGATACCGACGCACGTGCCGACCGAAGACTGCGCGCAGAGCTGGCGCCCCGACATCTGCGCGACCTTCTGCGCGGTAACCTCGGCGGGCTCGAGCTGCGAGACTCCGTGACACGAGGTGGCCGCGGCGCCGAGCAGCGAGC
>Ga0137374_10006654_pt1 | contig 13765 bp, 12 predicted proteins | sample SagtaG_20_FD_104811 | JGI IMG/M metagenome (GOLD analysis project Ga0137374, IMG submission 104811) | Vadose zone soil microbial communities from Sagehorn Ranch, Mendocino, California, USA - Sage1_R_100_16 metaG | ecosystem: Environmental > Terrestrial > Soil > Vadose zone | place: USA...
GATGCGCATCGGCCGCTTGTACCCGTCCTCGTCGGTGATCCGCTCGTACATCTCGAACAGGTTGCCGTACCGCTCGCGGATCACGTTCTCGCCGAGCCGCTTGATGGAGTCCTTGAAGTCCAGGTAGACGCCGCGGCCGCCGGGGCCCACGCCGCGGGCGTCGTCGCACGCCTCCTTGGCGGCGCGGGACGAGATGTCGCGAGGGGCGAGGTTGCCGAACGTCGGGTACTTCCGCTCGAGGTAGTAGTCGCGGTTCTCCTCGGGGATCTCGCTCGGCAGCTTGTTGCAGTCTTCCTTCTTCTTCGGGACCCACACGCGGCCGTCGTTGCGGAGCGACTCGGACATGAGCGTCAGCTTCGACTGGTAGTCACCCGCCTGCGGGATGCACGTCGGGTGGATCTGCGTGAAGCAGGGGTTCGCGAAGAAGGCGCCCTTCTTGTGCGCCTTCCAGTTGGCCGTGACGCTGCACCCCTTCGCGTTCGTCGAGAGGTAGAACACGTTCACGTAGCCGCCGGTGCAGAGCACCACGGCGTCGCCGACGTGCGTGCGGATCTCGCCGGTCTTGAGGTCGCGGATCGTGATGCCCTTCGCCTCGCCGTCGACGACGACGAGGTCGAGCATCTCCGTGCGCGCGAACAGCTTCACCGACCCGGCCTTGATCTGCCGCGAGAGCGCCGAGTACGCGCCGAGCAGGAGCTGCTGACCCGTCTGGCCGCGCGCGTAGAACGTGCGGGAGACCTGGGCGCCGCCGAAGGAGCGGGTATCGAGGTAGCCGGCGTAGTCGCGCGCGAACGGGACGCCCTGCGCGACGCACTGGTCGATGATGTTGTTCGAGACCTGCGCGAGCCGCCAGACGTCCGCCTCGCGGGCGCGGAAGTCACCGCCCTTGATGGTGTCGTAGAACAGGCGGTAGATGCTGTCGCCGTCGTTCGGGTAGTTCTTCGCGGCGTTGATGCCGCCCTGCGCGGCGATCGAGTGCGCGCGGCGGGGGCTGTCCTGGTAGCAGAACGCCTCCACGGCGTAGCCGAGCTCGCCGAGCGACGCCGCGGCCGAGGCGCCGGCGAGGCCGGTGCCGACCACGAGGACCTTGTACTTCCGCTTGTTCGCGGGATTGACGAGCTTCAGGTCGAAGCGCGCCTTGTCCCAGGACTCCTGGATCTTTCCGGTAGGTGCCTTGCCGTCGAGGATCACGATGCCCCCCTTACTGGGTGAGGATGCCGAAGAGAATGACGACGGGGATCGCCCCGAAGCCGACGAGGAAGACGCCCGCGGCGAGCTTGCCCGCGACGCTCCAGCGAGGCAGCCACACGCCGTTGCTGATGCCGAGCGTCTGGAATGCGCTCTGGATCCCGTGCGACAGGTGGAGGAAGAGCGACACCATCGCGACGACGTAGATGAGGGCGGTCAGCGTCTGGGTGAGCGCGGTGACGACCATCGTGTAGACGTCGAACCGGTTCAGGGAGTCCGTGCCGAGGACGAGGTTCGGGGTGACGCGGATGGTGAACTGGAGCAGGTGGTAGCCGATGAAGGCGGCCATGAGGACGCCCGTCCAGATCATCGTCTGGCTCGAGAAGGTCGCGCGGAGCATGTTCCGCTTCGCGTACTTGTCCGGCTTCGCGGCCGAGTTCTCCATCGTGATCAGGATCGAGAGGACGAGGTGGAGCAGGACCGCCACTCCCATCACGATCCGGGTGCCCCACACGAGGGGCGCGAGCTCGTGCAGGTGCTGCGCGTAGCCGTTGAGCCAGTCCGGACCCCCGAAGATCGTGAGGTTTCCGAGCAGGTGACCGACGACGAAGAGGACCATGAGCAGGCCCGTCACCGCCATCACGGCCTTTCTTCCGATCGAGTCAGAGAACAGTCGCATTGAGCCTTTCCCTTCTCCGTGGATGAGCAGGCGCCCCGAACGCTTGCGGCGCGACGCGCGACCGATTGCGCGGACCCGCACCATGCTGCGACCGCTCGGGGTGTGTCAAGATGGTTAGCCGCGAAATGACAGGGATTTCGACGACCGGATCGGTCTACGATTCCGCGGCGCCGGGCCGCGCCGGGCGGCCGCTCGGCGTGAGGTGCCGCCGGACCTCGGCATAGCTGCAGAGCCGGATCCCCTCGCGCGCGAGGAGGACCCTCGCGGCCGGGTCACGCAGCGCCCTCAGCTCCTCCTCCCGCTCGACGCCGAAGCTCGTCCGCGCGTGGGACGGCGCGTGCCCCGGGTGGGCCATGAGCTCGGTCACGCCCTCCCCTACCCCGGCGAGCGCGGCGAGGAGCGCCTCGGCCGTCCACGCCGGCCGCCGCGCCGCGTCGCCGAGGAAGACGTCGGCGGTTGCGGCGCCCTGCGCCCGGAGCGCCGCGCGCATCGCGGCGTCGATCGCCCGGACCGGCAGGCCTCGCTCCGAGGCGATCGCCGCGAACGCCGCGAGGACCTCGGGGGCCGCGTGTGCGTGCTTGTGGCTGTCGAGGTGGGTCGGGGGGGCGCCGCGGAGGGTCTCGAACGCCGCGAGCTGCCGGAGCAGCACCGCCTCCGCGTCGGCCCTCCCGAGCGCGGGGTCGAGTACCGCGTGGAGCCCGATGCCGAGGGAGGTCGGCGCCGCGCGGAGCGCCGCGGCCGCGAACGGCGTCTCGACCATGGCGGTCGCGGACGACACGATCCCGAGGGCGTGCGCCTCGAGGATGCCCCGGTCGATCTCCGGGTCGTACCCGAGGTCGTCCGCGTTGACGACGAGGAGCTTCACGGAATGCAGCGTCGCGCCCGCGCGGCGCGCCGGTCAAGCCCCGCGCCGGAGCGGCTCGGGGGGTCGCACCCCCTCGGACGGCGGCGCGCGGGGGACGAGGACCGTGAACGTCGTCCCCGCCGAAGGCGCGCTCTCGACGCGGATCTCGCCGCCGTGCGCCTCGACGATCTGGCGCGCGATGTACAGGCCGAGCCCGAGCCCGCCGAAGTGCTGCGAGGGAACCGCCCGCTCGAAGCGGTCGAAGACTCGCGCCTGATCCTCGGGCGGGATCCCGATGCCGCGGTCCACGACGCGCAGCCGGGCGCGCCCTTCGTCGGGCGCGACGTGCAGGGTGACCGGCTTCCCCTGCCCGAACTTCGCCGCGTTCGCGAGCAGGTTCGTGATCACCTGCTCCATCCGCGAGCGGTCGAACTCGCCGGGCGTCGGCGCGAGGTCGAGCACGATGCGCGAGCCCGAGCGCTCGACCTCGTCGCGGACGTGGGCGACCGTGTCGCGGGCGATCTCGGAGAGGTCGACGGGCTCGCGCGCGAGCTCGAGCCGCCCGAGCCGCATGCGCGAGACGTCGAGCAGCTCGCCCACGAGGACGCCGATGCGGCGCGTCTGCCGCTCGATCGCCTCGAGCTTCGTGTCGAGCGCCCGCGGGAGGTGCTCGAGCGAGCGGTGCGAGGCCCGCTGCAGGATCTGGAGCTGCAGCTGGAGCGCCGCGACCGGCGTCCGCAGCTCGTGCGAGGCGATCGACAGGAACTCGTCCCGCTCGCGCACCTCGTCCTTCGCCTTGCGCCAGAGCCGCGCGCGCTCCTCGATCCGCTTGCGCTCGGTGACGTCGCGCACCGCCGCCATGACGCAGGGCTGGCCGTCGACGACGAGCGGGGCGAGGCTGATCTCCGCCGCGAACTCGCCGCCGTCCCGGCGGAGCCCCGAGAGATCGAGGCCGAGCCCCATGGGACGGGTACGCGGCGCTGCGTGATATCCGGAGCGATGCACCTGGTGCATCGTGCGGAACCGGCCGGGCAGCAGCACCTCGACCGGCTGGCCGACGAGCTCGCCGCGCGGCCAGCCGAACAGCCGCTCGGCCCCCGCGTTGACGTGCACGACGAGGCCGCTCTCGTCCGCGACCACCATGGCGTCGGGGACCGACTCGAGCAGCGAGAAGTCCACGCTCGAGGATGGCGCCGGACGACCCCTGCGAGAAGCCCCCTGCCGCGCCGGGCCGTGCGGCCGCCGCCCCTGCGGGCACGTCATCCGCGGCCGCCCCAGATTGAGTCCATGGCGCACGCCGGCCTCCTCGCGCTCCCCGCTGCCGCGATGGCCGGGATCGTCGCCCTCGCCACGGTGCCCGCCGCGGCGCCCGGGGAGGCAGGTGTCGGCGGCGCGGGGCGGGTCGAGCTCGAGGTCGCGGGGATCCTGCCGATGCCCGAGGGATCCTCCGCGATCGTCGTGCTACGCGAGAAGGGGGCGCGCACGCTCCTGCCGCTCATCGTCCCACGAGGGATGGCGGATGCGCGGCCGGAGGCGCGCGGCAGCCTGCTCGGTCAGGCGATCGAGGCGCTCGGCGGTCGGGTCGCGGAGGTCGAGATCGACCGGGCGGAGGAGACGCGCGCCGGCGCCCGCGTCCGCCTCGCGCAGGGCGCGAAGCGGGTCGAGCTCCGGGCGCGCCCGTCGGAGTCGGTCGCGCTCGCGATGGCCGCGAAGGTGCCGATCGTCACGACGCGCCGCGTGCTCGAGCAGGCCGGGCTCTCGCCCGAGGACCTCGCGCGCGCACACGCGAAGGTGAAGGCCGGCGAGAGCAAGCTGTAGCTCGGTCACCCGCCCTTCGCGGCCGGCGGCCGCGGAGTCCAGGTGCGCGCCTCCGGCGAGAAGTCGTAGATCGACTCGAGCCGGACGTTGCGGTAGCGCTCCATCTTGAGCGCCATCCGAGACAGCCGCGCGAGGAACGGCTTCACATCGACCGCGGTCCCCTTCGGTGTCGCCTTCTTCAGGCGCTTCACCTCGGAGAGGACCATCTTGCGCGCCTCGCGCGGGTGATAGAGGAAGGCGCCCGAGAAGAGGAGCGCCCCCTCGAAGGGGAGGAGCCGCGCCTCGAGGAGGTCGTCCTTCTCGAGCCCGGCGACCTGCCGCCGCTCGGTGACGTCGTGGTCGCGGCCGTTGAACACGTCCCGCAGCCGGAGCTGTCCTTCCTTGATCTTGCGGACCTCGAAGAGCCCGTGGACGTTCTCCGCGAGGCCGCGGTACGCGGCGATCTCCTCGGGCGTGAGCGAGGGCGCCTCCGCGTCGATGAACCGCTCGAGGGTGGTGCCGACGCCGCCCGTCGGCCGGAAGTCGTACAGGTAGGCGTCGAGCATCCCGTTCAGGCGGACCTCGTACGAGCGGTCCTCCTCGTGCGGCTCGCCGTGGCGCTCGAAGTGCTCCCGCTTCGCGCGCAGGAGGTCCTGGTCGCGCGGGGCGGCGGTCGCCCACGAGAGCAACCTCTCGTGGAGCTGCTGCAGCGTCATCGCTGCCGCTCCATCATCGAGACGAAGCGTCCGAAGAGGTGGCGGGCGTCATGCGGCCCGGGCGACGACTCCGGGTGGTACTGGACGCTGAACGCCGGGATGTCGAGGACCTCGATCCCCTCCACCGTGCCGTCGTTCAGGTTCACGTGGGTCACGCGCGCCCGCTTGCCGAGGCTCTCGTCGTCCACCGCGAACCCGTGGTTCTGCACGGTGATGTCGACCTTGCCGGTCGCGAGCTCCTTCACGGGCTGGTTCGCGCCGCGGTGCCCGAACTTGAGCTTGTAGGTGCGCGCGCCGATGGCGAGCGCGAGGATCTGGTGGCCGAGGCAGATGCCGAACACGGGCACCTTGCCGAGGAGCGCGGCGACCGTCTCCCTCGCGCCGACGACCGCGGCGGGGTCGCCCGGGCCGTTCGTGAGGAAGACGCCGTCGGGCTTCAGCGCGAGGGTCTCGGCGGCCGTGGTCTGCGACGGGACGACCGTGACCTGGCAGCCCGCCTCCGCGAGGAGCCGGAGCATCGCCCGCTTCAGCCCCCAGTCGTACGCGACGACGTGGAAGCGCGGGGCCTTCTCCTCGCTCCGCTCCGCGTCGGTCCACAGGTCGGCGCCCTTCTCGCGCCACTCGTAGCGGGTCTTCGTCGAGATCCGCGTCGCGAGGTCCTGTCCTTCCATCCCAGGAAGTGCCTTCGCCCGGGCGACCAGTGCCGCGGCGCTGCCCTCGGTCGAGATGACGCCCATCTGCGCGCCGGCGGTCCGGATGTGCTTCGTGAGCCGGCGCGTGTCGATGCCCCAGATGCCGACGATGCCGTGCTCCTTCAGGTAGGCGTCGAGGCTCCGCTCCGCGCGGAAGTTCGATGGCTCCTCGGTGTGGTGGCGCACGATGAACCCGGTCGCGTGCGGACGCGCCGACTCCTCGTCGGCCCGCATGATTCCGTAGTTCCCCTGCTCCGGGTAGGTCATGCAGACCATCTGGTCGACGTACGAGGGATCCGTGAGGATCTCCTGGTATCCGGTCATCGACGTGTTGAACACCACCTCGCCGCTCGACTCGCCGGCCGCGCCGAACGAGTCGCCCTCGAACGTGGTGCCGTCCGCCAGTGCCAGGATCGCCCGCTTCGTCATCGCTCTGCCCTGACCTCCTCGTGGACGATCCGGCCGCCCACGATGGTGTACATGCAACGTCCGACGAGCCGCTTCCCCTTCCACGGGGTGTTGCGGCCCTTCGACCGGAGCCGCGCCGGGTCCACGACCCACTCCGCCGCGGGATCGAGCACCGCGAGGTCCGCGAGGGCGCCGCGCGCGAGCGTCCCCGCCGCGAGCCGGAACGCGCCCGCCGGGCCGGCCGTCAGCACCTCGACGAGGCGGCGCTCCGGGAGCGCGCCGCGCCGGACGAGGTCCATGCAGACGCCGAACGCGGTCTCGAGGCCGACGATTCCATTCATCGCGGCGTCAAACTCGAGGTCCTTCTCGACGAGCGAGTGCGGCGCGTGATCCGTCGCGATCGCGTCGATCGTACCGTCGGCGAGCCCCTCGCGCACGGCGGCGACGTCGTCGGCCGAGCGGAGCGGCGGGTTCATCTTGAGGTCCGTCGAGTAGCCGGAGACCGCGACGTCCTCGTCCGTGAGGGCGAGGTGGTGCGGCGTGACCTCCGCCGTGACCGCGAGGCCACGCTTCTTCGCCTCGCGCAGGGCGCGCACCGCGCCGCGGGTCGAGACGTGCTGGACGTGCAGGCGCCCGCCCGTGAGCTCGAGGAGCGCGAGGTCGCGGAGGACCATCACGTCCTCGGCGGCGGCCGGGATGCCCTTGAGGCCGAGGCGGGTCGCCGCGGGCCCCTCGTGCATGACGCCCTTGCCGGCGAGGAGCGGGTCCTCCTCGTGGACCGCGACCGGCAACCCGAACGCCTTCGCGTACTCGAGCGCGCGCCGCATCAGCGAGGACGACACGACCGGCCTTCCGTCGTCCGTGACCGCGACGCACCCCGCCGCCTTGAGCTCGCCGTACTCGGCGAGCTCCTCGCCCGCCTGGTTCCGCGAGATACAGCCGAGCGGGAGGACGCGCGCGAGCCCCGCCGCGGCCGCCCGCGCGAGGACGAGCTCGGTGACCGACGCGTTGTCGTTCACCGGCTTCGTGTTGGGCATCGCGCAGATGGTGGTGAAGCCACCCGCCACCGCGGCGCGCGCGCCGGTCTCGACGGTCTCCTTGTACTCCTGGCCGGGCTCGCGCAGGTGGACGTGCAGGTCGACGAAGCCTGGCGTCACCCACTTGCCGCGCGCGTCGATCGCCCGCGCGTCGCGGGGCCGCTCGAGGCGCTCGGCGATCTCCGCCACCTTGCCGTCGCGGACGACGACCGTGCGGACGCCGTCCACGCCGTTCGCCGGGTCGATGACCCGGCCGCCCTCGATGAAGATCGTGTCACTCATGTCCGACCACCCTGAGCCCTTCGGCTTCGCGGCCTACGGCCGCTCCGCTCAGGGCAGGCTGCGGGCCCGCGAAGCGGAGGTCCGTTGAACGGGTCAAGCCTTCCCCTCGACGCCCTCGGCGTGCTTGCCGCCGGCGAGCAGGTACAGCACCGCCATCCGGACCGCGACCCCGTTCTGCACCTGGTCGAGGATCACGCTGCGCGGCCCGTCCGCCACCTCGGGCGCGAGCTCGACGCCGCGGTTGATCGGGCCGGGGTGCAGGATGACGCACGACGGCTTCAGCCACTCCTCCGCCTTCTTCACGCCGAGGCCCCAGTACTTCGAGTACTCGCGCGTGTTGGGGATGAGCGGATCTCCGATGCGCTCGTGCTGGATGCGGAGCATCACGACCGCGTCCGCGCCTTCCACCGCCTCGCGCAGATCGTAGTGCACGGTGGCGCCGAGCTTCTCTACGCCGGCCGGGATCATCGTCGGCGGACCGCAGAGCCGCACCTTCGCGCCGAGCTTCGGCATCGCGTGCAGGTCGGAGCGCGCGACGCGCGAGTGGCTGATGTCGCCGACGATGGCGACGGTCTTGCCCTCGAGCGTGCCGAGCTTCTCCCGCAGCGTGAAGCAGTCGAGGAGCCCCTGCGTCGGATGCTCGTGGGCGCCGTCGCCCGCGGACACGACCGAGCAGCCGACGTGCTCCGCGACGAGGCGCGGCGCGCCGCCGGAGGCGTGCCGGATGACGAGCACGTCCGGCTTCATCGCCTCGAGGTTCCGGGCGGTGTCGACGAGCGTCTCGCCCTTCGTCACCGACGAGGCGGCGGAGGTCCAGTTGAGCGCGTCCGCCGAGAGGATCTTCGCGGCGATCTCGAAGGAGCTGCGCGTCCGCGTCGAGGCCTCGAAGAAGAGGTTCACGATGCTCTTCCCGCGGAGCGACGGCACCTTCTTGATGGGCCGCTGCATGACCTCCTTCATCGAGACCGCGAGGTCGAGCACCTCGAGGATGTCCTCGCGCGAGTACTCCTCCAGCGCGATGCAGTGCTTGTGTCGGCCGATCACGTCCCCCTCCTCGGCTTGACCACGACCGCGTCCTCCGCTGCACCCGCTTCGCGCAGCCGGACCTGCACGTCCTGCTCCTGCGGAACGTCGATGCGCGCGCCGGCGAAGTCGGCCGCGATCGGCAGCTCGCGGCCACCGCGGTCCACGAGCACGGCGAGCCACACCCGGCGCGGCCGGCCGAAGTCGACGAGCTCGTCGAGCGCCGCGCGCACGGTCCGGCCGGTGTAGAGCACGTCATCGACGAGCACGATCGTCTTCCCCTCGACCGGGAAGGCGACATCCGTCGGGCCGATCACCGGCGCGACCCCCTGCTCGGCGAGGTCGTCGCGGTACAGCGCGATGTCGAGCGTCCCGAACGGCGGCTCTGCGCCGAGCGCGGCCGCGAGCTCCTTGCGCAGCCGCTGGCCGAGGTGGACGCCTCCCCGGCGGATCCCGACGATGGCGAGGTCGCGGTCCGAGCCGCTCGCCTTGGCGTGCTCCGCGATGTCGCGGCCCAGGCGACGTACCGCCCGGTCGATGTCCTCCGCGTTCATGCGCTCTCCCTTCGGCTCAGCGAGCCGGTCCCCAGTCCGCACGCGTCAGATCTTGCTTGAGGTCGACCTCGAACACCTTGACGTCGCTCCGATCGATGAGCGGGTAGACGACCTGCCGCTCGTACTCGAACGCGATCCGCAGGGTCGTCGGCTGCGCCGACGCGTCCCGCTCCCACACGACCTGCCGCTCGTCGAGGGAGATCGCGGGGACGCGCAACGGCCGGCCGGCGTGGTCGACGCCGTCGATCTGCGCGAGCGAGCGGATCTTCTCGACCATGCTCCGCCGGAGCCCCTCGTCATCCGCGTTCTTGATCGCCTGGTTCATGTAGTCCCTGACGACCTGCTTCACCGCGTAGTCGTCGAACTGGAGCGGCAACCAGACCCAGGCGAGATAGCCGCCGCCGAACAGGATCGCGAACAGGAGGAGAGTGACCCAGGAGATCCCGCCGCGTTCGACGCGCCGCGGCCATCGGGAGGACGCTCGACCGCTCATTCAGGGGGGAGGTTTTAGCGCTACTCGACCGGTTTGAAAAGCCGTTCGAACCGTGGACCGCGTCCGGCGCGCGCGAACGTGCCCCCGGAACCCCAGCTGAAGAATACCAGGAAGACGCGCCCTTTCACCCGCTCGAGCGGGACCTGCCAGCCGCCGGCGGAGCGGCTGTCGGCGGACCGGTCGCGGTTGTCGCCGAGCACGAAGACGTGGCCGGGTGCGACCACATGGAAAGGCCCCTCGCGCGACGCGAGCCGGGCGCGGCGGCACTGGATGACGTCGTAGGTCGCCACGCCGTCGGCAGCGGCCGCCTGCCAGCTCGCCTCGAGCGCGCCGGCCTCGCCGTCGCCCGTCGACCCGAGCGCGCCTCTCGCGAGCGCCTCGCGGTAGCGGCGGCAGGTGTCGACGAACGGCGCTCCCGTTTCCTCGCTCCGCTCCTCGTAGGCGACCTCGCCCGCCGAGGTGCGGGGCTGCGGGATGCCGTTCACGTAAAGGATCTGCTCGCGCAGCTCGACGACGTCGCCCGCGACGCCCACCACGCGCTTCACGACGTCCACCCCCGGGGTGCGCGGCCCCTCGAAGACGATCACCTCCCCGCGGCGCGGCGCGGTGCCGCCTACGCGGACCCGCGTGAACGGGATGCGCACGCCATAGGGGAGCTTCGACACGAGGACGTGGTCCCCTGCGAGGAGCGTCGGCGCCATCGATCCGGACGGGATGCGGAATCCCTCGACGAGGAACGCGCGGACGAGGAGCGCGAGGACGACGGCGGCGAGCACCGCCTCGCCGTATTCGCGCCAGGGCGACTTCCCGAGCTTCGCGAGGCGCTCGTCCCACACCGCGTCGAGCGCCCGGAGCGAGACGGAGAGCCGCTCGGGGTCGCCTGCCGCCGCCGCGGCCTCGACCTCGTCGCAGGCCGCCGCGATCTCCTCGCGCGCCTTCTTCGGGAGCTGCTTCCTGTGACGGCCGGTGAGCCGGCGCGCGTCCGCCGCGAACCGGCGGGCGGCCCGGCGGGCCCGCTCGAGCTTGCGGACCGGATCCGCCACGCCGGCCGCTACTCCTCGACCTTCAGGACGGCGAGGAAGGCCTCCTGCGGGATCTCGACGGACCCGACCTGCTTCATGCGCTTCTTCCCCTCCTTCTGCTTCTCGAGGAGCTTGCGCTTGCGCGAGATGTCGCCGCCGTAGCACTTCGCGAGGACGTTCTTGCGGAACGCCTTCACGGTCTCGCGGGAGATGATCTTCGCGCCGATCGCCGCCTGGATCGCGACCTCGTACATCTGCTTCGGGATGACCGCCTTGAGCCGTGCGCACAGCTCGCGGCCGCGCTGGTAGGCGTGTTCGCGGTGCACGATGACGCTGAGCGCGTCGACGGGCTCGCCGTTCAGGAGGAAGTCGAGCTTCACGAGGTCGGCCTCCTCGTAGCCCTTGAGCTCGTAGTCGAGGCTGGCATAGCCGCGCGACACGCTCTTCAGCTTGTCGAAGAAGTCGAACACGACCTCGGCGAGCGGAATGTCGTAGGTGATCTGCACCCGCTTCGTCCCGATGTACTTCATGTCGCGCTGGACGCCCCGGCGGTCCTGGCAGAGCTTCAGGATCGCGCCCACGTCGTCGGTGCGCCCGTGGATGTGGCACATGAGGATCGGCTCCTCGAGCTTCGCGATCTTCTGGATCGGCGGCAGCTTGGCCGGGCTGTCGATCTCCACGACCGTCCCCTGCGTGTCGGTGATCCGGTATACGACGGAGGGCGCGGTGGTGATGAGGGCGAGCGCGTACTCGCGCTCGAGCCGCTCCTGCACGATCTCCATGTGCAGCAGGCCGAGGTAGCCGCAGCGAAACCCGAAGCCGAGCGCCTGCGAGGTCTCCGGCTCGAAGGTGAACGCGGAGTCGTTGAGGCGGAGCTTCGTGAGCGCGTCGCGCAGGTTGTCGTAGTCGGCGGCGTCGATGGGGAAGACGCCCGAGAAGACCATCGGCTTCATGACCTTGAAGTCGGGAAACGGCTCGGCGGTGGGCTTGCCCAGCTCGGTGATCGTGTCGCCGACCTTCGCGTCGTGGACGTCCTTCACGTTCGCGACGACGACGCCGACCTCGCCCGCGATGAGCTTGGCCACCGGCCGCGAGAACGGGGCGAAGACGCCCAGCTCCTGCACCTCGAAGTCGCGCTTGTTCGACCAGAGCTGGATCTTCTGGTTCGTCGCGAGGGTGCCCTCGAACACGCGCACCAGCATGACGACCCCGCGGTAGGTGTCATACCACGAGTCGAAGATGATGGCCTTGAGGGGCGCCCCGGGATCTCCTTGTGGCGGCGGCACCTTCTGGACGATCTGCTCCAGGATCTCCGCGATCCCGATGCCCTCCTTGGCGGAGGTCGGCACCGCGTCCTTCGCGTCGAGCCCGATGACCTCCTCGATCTCGCGCCGCACCCCCTCCACGTCGGCCGAGGGCAGGTCGATCTTGTTGATGACCGGGATGATCTCGAGGTCGTGATCGAGCGCCTGATAGACGTTCGCGAGCGTCTGCGCCTCGACGCCCTGGCTCGCATCCACGACGAGGACCGCCCCCTCGCACGCGGCGAGCGACCGCGAGACCTCGTACGCGAAGTCCACGTGCCCCGGCGTGTCGATGAGGTTCAGGACGTAGTCCTGCCCGTCGCGCGCCCGGTAGCTCATCCGCACGGTCTGGGCTTTGATGGTGATCCCGCGCTCGCGCTCGAGCTCCATGTTGTCGAGGAACTGCGCCTGCGCGTCGCGCTTCGTCACGGTGCCGGTCTTCTCGAGGAGCCGGTCCGCGAGAGTCGACTTCCCGTGATCGATGTGTGCGATGATCGAGAAGTTGCGGATGTGCGCGTTCGATTCGGCCATGGGGCGGACGGCTTTTAACACGCGCTGTACCCAAGGGCTACGCTCGCGCCCGCGCGCTGCGCCACCCGTCTCTCTCACGAGCGGTGAGAACTCCTGCGCCCCGACGGGCACTCGACCGGATGTCAGACCGGCCGATATCTTCGCGTCCTGTCGCCGAGCTGTCACCGAAGGGCTGGTCGCGCTAAAAACCCTCCAGGTTGTGGGCGAGTACACGTAGTGCACTATATGTTGTGGTAATGCGATTGACAGGTAAGTCTCGGCTGCTAGAGTGCCTTCCGGCGCTCTGCCGAGTGCGGGCGGAGCAGGAGGACGGGCGGCGTCGGGCGGGTAAGTCGGGGGAACAGCACGCCAAAGACATCGCGAAAGCCCTTGGTTCACTGATCGCGGGCCGGCCAGGGGCAGTGACGGCGGAGATGCGAATGCATCCCGCCGATGGGGCAGGTGTTTGCCCGAGGGCCCACGAGGCGCCCTCGGGCGGAGGGACGTCAGGATGATGGAGCGCGAAGTCTCAGGCCAGAAGGCGAAGGGTTCGAAGGTCCAGAAGAAGGCGCCGCGGCGCGGGCTCGCGATCGAGCGCTTCTTCACGACGACGGGGGTCGATCCGTCGGAGGAGGTCGCCTGGGAGGGCCGCACCGCCCAGATCACCGGCGAGGGCGGCGTTCTCATCTTCGAGCAGAAGGAGGTCGAGGTCCCGAAGACCTGGTCCCTTCTCGCGACGAACGTCGTCGCGTCGAAGTACTTCCGGGGCCCCCTCGGCGCGCCCACGCGCGAGCGGTCCGTGAAGCAGCTCGTGTCGCGGGTCGTCACCACGATCGGCGCCTGGGGGCGCAAGGACGGCTACTTCGCGTCGGAGGAGGACGCGGCCACCTTCGAGGCGGAGCTCTCGCACCTCATCTACCGGCAGAAGATGAGCTTCAACTCGCCGGTCTGGTTCAACGTCGGCGTCGAGGAGCACCCGCAGTGCTCCGCGTGCTTCATCAACTCCGTTGGCGACTCGATGGACTCGATCCTGAAGCTCGCCCACACGGAGGGCATGCTGTTCAAGTACGGGTCCGGCGCCGGCTCGAACCTCTCGAAGATCCGCTCCTCGAAGGAGCTGCTCTCCGGCGGCGGCGAGGCGTCCGGGCCGGTGTCGTTCATGCGCGGCTTCGACGCCTTCGCGGGCGTGATCAAGTCGGGGGGCAAGACCCGGCGC
>Ga0137374_10006659_pt1 | contig 13763 bp, 10 predicted proteins | sample SagtaG_20_FD_104811 | JGI IMG/M metagenome (GOLD analysis project Ga0137374, IMG submission 104811) | Vadose zone soil microbial communities from Sagehorn Ranch, Mendocino, California, USA - Sage1_R_100_16 metaG | ecosystem: Environmental > Terrestrial > Soil > Vadose zone | place: USA...
AGCCGATCCTCGGGAAGCAATCCTGTCTTTAGCCCCACCGAGGCTCGCGCGGACCTTCTCATCCTGTCCAGTTGGGAGAGGAACATCCCACCTCCCCACTTGGGAGGGACCGAGGGAAAGGGTTTGTCGTCGCGCGTCCAGGGCCTCCCTCCCTTCCTCTCCCAACGGGAGAGGCAGACAAGGAGAATCATCCATCGCTCTCGCAGGGGTTAGAATCTTTAACTGTGAAAAAGGAAAGACATTATCGGGGCGGTTATCAATTTGCGGGTTTGGCAAACGTCGCGCGCGATCTGAGAACGAAACAAACTGACGCTGAAACACTGTTGTGGAAGCTTCTTCGCAACAGACAATTACTGGGCTTCAAATTCAGGCGACAACATCAGTTTGGAGATTACATCGCGGATTTTTATTGTCACGAAGCTTGTCTTGTAATTGAGTGTGATGGAGCAGTTCATGATGGAAATGAGCAGTGGCATCACGATCAAAAGCGTGACGCGTACATGATCGCAAACGGTTTGCGGGTATTGCGATTTACGAACGAACAGATTCTTGATAACCCTGAGAGCCTCCTACAAGAGATTTCAAAATATCTGCCCGATTAAATAAGACACCTCTCAAAGAGGGCAAGGGTTTGTAAGATCATCCCCTCCCCGTTGGGGAGGGGAAAGAGGGGAAGGGTTTGGTCAGCGTCCGTCCAGGCCCTCTCCCCCTTCCCTCTCCCAACGGGAGAGGGAGATATTCGAGGTCCAGCCTTATTAAAACAGACGAACCAATCGTTAAGATTTCTGCTGATTCAAGCCGAAAGCCTGTCGAGCTATTGTCGACTCGCCGACTGCTCGTTTTGCTCTTCATGGCATTGATCTTTATTCTTGCAGCCCAACCTATCACCGATCCGGATTTCTGGTGGCATCTCAAAACCGGCCAATACATTTTCGAGACCAGGAGTATTCCACACACAGACATCTTCTCCAGTTTACGATTCGGAAGCGAATGGATCACCCACGAGTGGCTATCCGAAGTTTTCATGTATTCAGTTTTTCGTAAGGCGGGCTATGGCGGATTAATTGTAGTCTTCTCACTTGTGATTACCGCGGCGTTCTGGATCGCGTATCAACGCTGCCGTCACCTCGCCGGGCATCCTTATGTCGCGGGATTAGCACTGCTGCTTGGAGCTGCCGCTACGCTTCCCGTTTGGGGTGTGCGACCGCAAATGTTTTCCCTCCTTTTTGCAAGCATCTTTATCAGCTTTTTGGATCGGTATTTACGTCGCGAAGAAATGCCTTCGATCTGGTGGCTGGTACCCTTAATGATTCTCTGGGTCAACATGCACGCCGGATTTGCCTTGGGCCTGGTCTTAATCGCTCTCGCAATTGTGGGGCTTTTGCTCGATTGGTTCTTGCTACGGGACGATTCATTCACCGAGGCCTGGCGGCGCACACGCCGATTGTTCGGGTTGTTGATCATCTGTGTGGCAGCGGTCTGTCTGAATCCAAATGGGGCGCGCTTGTTTTCCTATCCCCTTGAAACTCTCTTCTCGCGCTCAATGATGCGATACATAGAAGAATGGAAGTCGCCGGATTTTCACGAAGCATCATTCCAGGCACTGGCTTTGCTAATCCTGGCGACCTTTTCAGCGCTGGCCTTATCGAATCGACGGCCCCGTCCGGCCCAGCTACTAGTGCTGGCAGCAACGGCCTGGGCGGCCCTGAGGTCTGGGCGAAATGTGGCTTTCTTTGCGCTGGTGGCGATGCCGCTACTTGCCGAGAATTCGTGGAATTGGCTCACCAGTCAGAGCTGGGGCCGTTGGCTCGCTACGCCCGAGAAGTCTGGGCCTGACAATGCATCCACACTGAAACTTGCACTAAATGTTTTATTAGTCGGAATCGTGCTGGCTGCTTCTGCCCTTGCCGTCGTGAACGCCGTGGCTAAGCAACCCGCGACTGAACTGCAAGAGTTTCCCGCCGCTGCGGTTGACTTCATTCTTGCTGAGCGACCACCGCAACCGATCTTCAACGAGTATGTGTGGGGCGGCTATTTGATCTGGAGACTTTATCCTGATTACCGCATCTACATTGACGGGCGCGCCGATGTGTATGGCGACAAGCTGGTGGAAGAGTTTTTGGAGGTCCGCGACGGCAAACCGAATTGGCGCGGACCGTTGGAGAATCATGGAATCCGCACAGTCCTAATTAAACCTGATGCCGCGCTTGCCAGCCTGCTTCGCGAGGACAGCCGTTGGCGAAAGGTTTTTGAGGATAAGCAGTCAGTTGTTTTCGTGAGACAGTGACGATTAGGGCTTTGCACAAAAAGTGGTTCTGTCAGTCCGCATTAGCGGACGAATGATAGTAGCCCAGCAGTTCACTGCTGCGGTGTGGAGCGGAAGGATCCTAGTCCGTGAAGCGGACGGCTGGAATGGTAGCCGCCAGATCGATGCTCTTTTCAGTCGTCCGTTTCACGGACTTCAACTCGCATCCCGGCGATCCCAGCGATAAATTGCTGGGCTATTTTCACTCGTCCGCTAAGCGCGGACTGGCCTGAATACTTTTTTGTGCAAAGCTCTCTCAAACTATGACACCACGAAGGTGAGAGCCCGGTCGGGAGTCAATCAGTGAACTTCTCTCTAGCAACCTATGAACCGCAGTTTCGAAGATCCCTATTTCTGATCATTTTATATTCCATTCCAGCCTGGCTAACGTTCAGGTCGACTGGCGTGGTTGATGCCGATGTCTGGTGGCACCTTCGCACTGGCCAGTGGATCGTACAGCACCACTGGGTACCATATAACGACTGGTTCTCGAACTTTGGTATGGGGAAACCATGGGCCGCTTACAGCTGGCTTTTCGAGGTCCTGATCTACGGCTTGTTTACTCGGCTGGGATTGATCGGATTGCTTGTTTACGTTTACGCGTTGATGCTGGCAATAACTACCGCTTTGCATTCGCTTGTGCGTAAGTTCGATCCGCACCTCCCTTACTCAGTCGCGTTGACGGGTCTTGCGTTATTGGCGTTGGCTCCTTTTTACACGCCGCGGCCATGGCTCTTCACAATCCTTTTTTTCATTCTTGAACTTAACTTGTTAGTTAGCGTGCGACGCTCTCGCAACTATCGATTTCTGCTCCTTCTGGCGCCGCTGTTCGCATTATGGGCCAACGTTCACATTCAATTTGTGTATGGATTTTTTGTGTTAGGCATTGCTGCCCTGGAAGATCCCATAAATCGGCTACTACGTCATCGAACTGACGCCCGCGAGGAACAGGAAAAACCCCTTCCATTCCGTAAGATGGTGCTTATAGCGGCAGTGTGTCTGATCGCTATCCTGATGAATCCCTATCACTTCAGGCTTTACGTAATAGTTTGGGATACGATCAAGCTGGCAGGTCTTAACGATCTGATTAGTGAACTTCAAGCACTGCAGTTCCGGAGCATTTCGGATTGGCTTGTTCTGTTACTTACATTGGCCGCGGCTTTCGCGTTGGGACGACGTCGTTCCATTAATCCATTTTGGGGCCTGCTCCTTTTGTCTGGCGCTTTTCTTTCCTTTCGTTCGGGGCGCGACTCATGGTTCGTGGTCATCGTTGCAGTGGTCATTATTCCCAGCGCGTACTCGGCCTCTCGAATTGCCAACCGGCATAAGCTGGCAATAGCGGAGATGCTTATAGTTGTTGCAGCGGTAGGTGTTCTTTTGATGACCGCCGCCCGAACTTCGCACCTGTCGGAAACGAACTTACAAAGTACCGTTGCTCGGACCTACCCGGCGGCTGCAGCTCAAATCGTTGAGCAGCGGGGCTATCGAGGACCGCTCTACAATCATTTTGATTGGGGTGGATACCTTATTTGGCGTTTGCCGGGATTGCCTGTGTCTATCGATGGCCGCGGAAACGTACATAACGCGGCACGAATTAGGCACTCATCGGAGGTCTGGAGCGGTGAGTATCATTGGACCGCAGATCCTGAGCTTGCAGCTGCACAAATCGTGATTGCGCAAAAGAACTTTCCCTTGACTCAACTGCTTCGATTGGATTCACGTTTTGAGATGGTTTATGAGGACGATGTTGCCCTCGTTTTTGTCGCGAAGACGCGATCAGAAGGGCAATGACTACATTGGTATGTCAAGCTTCGCGACAAAGTGAAGTGATCGTCCAAATACCAAATCTGCCCAACGAGGATAGAGTCTCAAATCACTCTTCCACGAACTAATAGCCAAACCGAGATTGTCAAAAGCCTTGAGCCACTTTTGTTTTGGCCAATAGTTAAATGGGAGCGCAACACCATGTCGCGCATTGCCAACATGATCCATGAAGCGCAATGTGGTGTCGGCAAAAAGCCCATCACAGGTGTGATCTTTAAGTACAATGGATCTGCGGGCTACTCTCCCGGCTTCGCGAAGAAGGACCAAAGGATCAGTAGTATGGTGAAGCACATCGCTAAACATCACTATATCGAAGCTCGCGTCTGGATAGGGAATGCGTTGCCCATCAAATCGCGCAACCGGAATCTGAGTCTGGTTACGTACGAGAATATCGACACCCTTGATATCGATCCCAGGTTCCTTCTGCATAATCAAGCCCGCAAGCTCACCATCACCGCAGCCCACGTCAAGAACATTGGCTTTCGAAGGGAGAATTTCCAGGAAATGATCACAGAGAATGTTAACTCGGCGGCGGTAAGTATATTGGCCATGAATACGCTCAACAACACTCATTCTCGCCTCTGTCCTCACTCTCTGAACCCAATCGACAGCGCGATTATACCCCCGAGCGTCATTACTGTTGCCGCGGCCTGCAGATAAGGATGAATTGATAACCAAAGAGCGTTTTCCTGAGTTTAGTAAGGCCCCAATTCAGTGCGTGGAGAAAACTAAGAGATTTTCCTTTGCGAGTGGCAGGTAGAAGCACAGGCAGGGGGATGGGTGTGGCATTCACTCCGATAATGTCCAGGCCCGAATCAGCGGCCAATTGCTTGCTGGTCTGTAGGGTGAACCGCAAACGTGATTCATCGAGTATGCCCACCCGGCCATAACTGAATCGTCCCAGCAACGAATTAAGTCTTATCCAAATATTCGCGGTATTGGGAAGGGACAGCAAGACTTTGCCGTCAGGTTTGAGTAATCCGCTCACCTTTTGTAGAACGTCGCTGGGATCGCGAACACGCTCAAGGACGTCTCCCAGAATCACCGCGTCGTAACGGCCTATATCTTCGATATCCAATGTTTCGATATCGCCTACCAGCATCTTATGACAATACTCACGAGCGATATCGGCCATTTCAGAGTCCTGCTCGACCCCCGTTACTCTACAGCCAACCTTCTTCATGTCAGCCGTTAAGTAGCCTGTGGCCGTACCGACCTCCAGGACATCTTCGGGTCGTTCATGTTCGATCCATCTGATGATTTGCGCGTGACTGCTGTATGGATCGGCTTTCTTATAAATGTGGTAGTCCGTCTTTACATCGAATTTCGGTTCGTACAGCAGGCTGGCTTTGTGTAACCTGTACCTTAACGCAGATCTGACGCAATTAAGGGCGTAAGCTATGCCGTTAACGTAGCAAATCTCGTCGCCATAGTATGTAGGGATGGGACGTTCCACGATGCGCAGTCCGGCCTCATGAAACTGCATCAGTATCTCGGTATCGAAATGCCATTCGCCAGAGTTCAGCATGAAGGGGACTTTCTTTAGCGCTTCACAACTGAAAACCCTGTATCCGGAATGGAATTCTGACAGTTTCATTCCGGTAAGGCCGTTCTCCAGGCAGGTGAGAATCTTGTTGCCTATAAACTTGTAGAAGGGCATACCACCTGCCAGCGGCGCACCACCGGCCGCCATGCGCGATCCGAAAACCATGTCAGCCTCGTCGTTCTCAAACGGCTCGAGGAGTTTTGGCAGTGCTTCCGGAGCATACTGCCCATCGGCGTGAAGCATGACAACTACATCAAACCCTCGGGCAATAGCGTATTGATAGCCGGCCTTCTGATTACCCCCATACCTGAGGTTGCGGGCATTGCGGTGAATGGTGAGTTTCTCTATTCCCTTTACGTGCTTGTAACCAATTGCGGCATAATAAGTGTTATCAGTCGAGCAATCATCAAACAGAAATACCTCGTCCACCTTCTGCCATACTTCTTCCGGAACGCGATCGAGCGTCCAGTCAAGTTTGTTTACTGCGTTGTAGGCAATAACAAATATTCCGATTTTTTTCTTTTTGGCAGACGTCATTTCGAAGAGAACTAGCGTCGCTTCAATCCCAGCACACTCAGGAAAAAGCTCGAAAGCACAATCTCACTACCGAGAATCATTGCCGTTACTGCCGGAATAACCAGTCGCAATACTTTGGTCGGATCGAGCGAGCCAAACGAGTGAGCGCCCCAATCGCCCAGCGCGTAAATTGACAACAATAAGCCCGAAAGAAAAAGCGTGATGCCGATAATCAACCCTGACTCCAACGTTACACACTTGAATGCCTTCTCGAGTTTCGGGTCTGGGGGAAGCAGACCTTCGGTTACGCCAAAGATTTTTGTGAACACGGCGAAGTTGACTGCCTGAAAACCAGTGACAATAGCCGCCGCTGAATAGAGCAGCGTGTGAATATCGAAAGTGACATGACCTACACTTTGGGGACCCGGCAAAAGCCACCCGCCTGTTGCGAGGCCGGCCAGCATAAGCAACGCGCCCGGATACAAGAAAAGCCAGCGCGGACTGTAGAGGAGTAGAAACCGTAAATGACGCCAGCCATCGCTCCAACTGCGCAGATGTGGCTCGCGACTGCGACCATCCGGCGACAGGGTGGTGGGCACCTCGATGATCCGTAATTTGTTAAGGGTGGATTTCACTACCATCTCGCTCGCGAATTCCATACCCGAGGTGCGGAGGTCCAATTTCATTACGGCGGCCCTCGAGAAACCTCGAAGGCCGCAATGGAAATCGCCGCAAGGACTGCGAAAGAACAAACGGCCAATACCAGTTAACACAGGATTGCCCAGATACTTATGAAGCAGCGGCATCGCTCCAGGCTTGATGCCACCCGCAAAGCGATTGCCCATCACCAGGTCATATCCTGCGCGTAGCTTTTCGAGAAAAGGACTGAGGTTCGAGAAATTATAGCTGTCATCGGCGTCGGCCATGATGACGTATTTTCCACGGGCCGCGATAATGCCGCCTCTCAAGGCATTGCCGTAGCCTTTCTCCGCAACGTGAACAACGCGGGCGCCCATCACTGTCGCGACAGTCTGAGAACCATCGGAGCTGCCGTTGTCGGCAATAATAATTTCCCCCGAAACGTGGTTCCGGCTTAGCCAGCGTTGCGCCTTCTTAATGCAGGATGCCAGGGTTTCCGCCTCGTTCAGGCAAGGCATCACAATAGTCAATTCCAGTGAGCTCTCTTCTGACACCGGCATGAGCCGCGTAACCTCCTCAGGTTCACGATCAGCTTTTTGAGCTAGGGGTAAGACAGTCATTTTAGCTAAGGTTCACACGCGATCACGTTTTGCTTCGACGCAAAAATCGTGAGTTAGCCCTCTAGAATAGGGATTCAGGCAGACGTATAAGCAATTTCCCAGCAGCAACGGTTGTGCCGCCTTTCCGTCATACGGGCTTGGGCGTGCCGAGGCATAGCCTTGCTAAGCTAAGAACGGAAAAGACTAGAGTTGTGGTCTCTGATAAGGAAGTACAACAATGTCAGTTACCCAGTGGTGGTTCTTTGCGAGGAATCGTCATTGCTCGCTGGCGAGCAGTTGTGACAAAACGCGCTATCATCATCCGGTTCCGCTATCGCCCCTGCCGCGCAACAATGCACTGCCTGACCGGCGGCAACTTAGAGACACTCCGGTAGCGTATTCCGGAATTAATAGCAACGGAAAGAACGAGAAAAAGATGATTAGGAGGCCGCGCTCCCTCGGGTTTGCCATTATGCCGAGACTCGGCATAATGCAGAACATTTTTAGCCCGGTGGCGCGGCAGCAGTTGCCGAGATGACCGGGTGTTTGGGACTGCCGCGTCGGGAGGCTAAAAATGGATTGGACTAAACCAAGGTGCTATGGGGATTGAAAGGTCATAAGTGCTGGCGGGAAAGCTAGGCACATCCTAAGTTGGAACACGCCTTGCGGAGTAGCGGCACATGCTCACCTCGCTGTTGACGGCCGAAAGAGTAAAAAACTACTGCCTGTTGCTGATCTGTGTTAACTCTCTACTGATCGGTTTCAGCTTCACACGAAGGTTGACGCTTTCCGGTGCCCCATTCGGCGGCGATTTCGTTGAGTTCTATACCGCTGGAAAGATACTCAACGAGTACGGATCGCATCGCCTCTATGATTTCCAACTTCAAGATGATCTAACCCGTGAATTTCTACCGCCGGGTTTAACTATTCCGTTTGTGACCCCTCCCTACGTAGCGATCCTGTTTTCTCCGCTGGCCCGTCTCCCGCTGTGGCTTGCGTACTTGACCTGGATACTGATTTCTATTGCTCTTTATATAGGGGCAATTACGTTGGCATTGCGGCTTGAGCTTTTGCCCCGTGGAATTACTTTCTTAGTTTGCCTGGGCTTTCCCCCCTTCTTTATGCTCGTGATCGCTGGGGGGCAAATATCGGCAATTGGCTGTTTCATCTTCGCGTTATGGCTTTACTTGATGAGGAGACAGCGAAAGCTTAGTGCGGGTGCTGTCTTGGGGCTGTTACTTTATAAACCAACACTCCTTGTTTTCCTTCTTCCAGCGCTCCTGTTCGGTCGGCAGTTCCGAACGCTGATCGGCTTTACTGCTGTCTCAGGCTTATTGATAATGCTATCAATCTGGATGATTGGACCAGCGGGATTGATTCGCTACGTTGCCATCTTGCGCGAGTTCAGTTCGTTGGTTGGTTTCGGTTACACGCGCCCCGCGATGCACGCTGATCTGGCTGCGTTGGTTCGACAATTGTTCAGTGTCGATATCAAGTACCTCAGTATGGCGTTGGCTCTTCCGCTAACATATCTAACAAGACACAATCCTGAACGAGCAATGGTCCCGACGATGGTTCTTAGCTCTTACGCCCCAGTCTACGATCTAATTCTTCTTGTCCCACTAATGATCGTCGACTACCAATTCGTTGACCCTAAGTTATTAGCTGTCCTTTTTGTTATTTCATTCTTTACGGTTCCCGTTTGCCAGCTGACGGGAATTCAGATTATTACTCCATTTCTGTTGGTGCTTTCCTATGTTTTCTGTGTCAAACTCAGACCTTTGGGTGTGGTACGTTATGAAACAAACTGATCGCCATCTCGTTATTGGCTTACTCTTCCTTGCTCTACTCGCTGGATTCGGCGTTGGTTTGTGGCCGTGACAACTGTCACATCCAAGTGGCCGCCGTGTTTGTCATTCGCGAATGCCGCCGCGTCTTCGGCGTAGCCACAACATATGCGCCCTTCGCCCTCTTACGTAGTCAGGTTTAAGTGGTGTGCCCTCGCAGCGGCGGCGATTACCGTCCTGGCACTCATGCCGCAGATTCATTTTTGGTTTGTGCGCGGATCGAAGTGGCACGGTTCGTACACGATACTGCAGCCTGATGAGCTTCTTTATTCAGCTTATGTCAACGCGCTGATTGACGGACGGCCACGTCGCAATGATCCTGCAACGGGCCAAGATGATCATCCCCAAACGCCGCTGCCAGAATCGCTTTTTTCCATTCAATTTATTCCCGCTTATGCCGTTGCCTTCCTGGCTCGCGCGTTTGGCGCCTCCGCATCCACCGCCTTTATCGGACTCACTGCCGCGGGAGGACTGCTCGCCAGCTTGTCTGTTTTCTGGCTCCTGGCTACAGTGATGGGCGACAGCAGATTTGCAGCGATTGGAGTGCTCATCGTGCTGTGCTTCGGTGCACTCGCCAGCGGGCAGGGATTGATACTTCTTGGGCTGCCGTTCCTGAGGCGCTATGAACCCTCCGCTCCTTTTCCTTTATTCTTCGTGTTCTGCACGCTGACCTGGCAAGCACTCACGACTGCGTTTAGACGAACCGGGGCAGTCAAGGCATTACTGGCGGGCGCGGCGCTTGGCCTTCTCATCTTCTCTTATTTCTATCTTTGGACAGCTGCCGCCGCATGGTTTGTTTGCGTTGGTTGCCTTTGGTCAGTTATGCGCCCTGTCGATAGGCGAAAGTCGATTAGCCTGATTCTACTCGTAAGTGTGCCGTTCCTTCTGGCAATGGGCTTTTACCTTTATTTGCTCTCACATCTTCGCTCCGCAGTCGATAATGCACGGCTTGTGGTTCTGACGTTCACGCATCGTCCCGATCTGTTGCGCGTCCCGGAAATAATCGGGGCATTCATTCTCGTGGCGCTCATTGTGGGCATGAGGCGAAAGAAAGTTTCGCGCAAGGAACCGCAAGTGATCTTCGCCGCGTCCTTCGCCTTGCTGCCATTTTTGGTTTTCAATCAACAGGTTATTACCGGGGTTTCAATCCAGCCGTACCACTATGAGATTCTTATTGCGAATTATGTGGTTCTACTCGGTCTGGTAATCACCGGGAGGCTTTTGCAGCCGGCGATTCCTCGCCACACCGCGTTGTTAATAACGTCCGCTTGCCTTTTGTGGGCGAGCATAGAAGTTAACTTGGGTCTCCGTTTACGTTATAGCGGGAACGTAAGGAATGACGAAATGGTCCCGGTGCTGCTGCGTTTGAAGGAACAAGCAACCCATGACGGCATCTGGGAGGGTTTGCGTGATCATGGCAAAGCTCCGGCTTTGGTCTTTTCCCCCCAGTTTGGAATATCGACAATTCTGCCGACGTGGGCGCCACAAGGATCATTATTGGCTCCGGCAAGTGTTGCTTTCCAGAATCTATCTGAGGCCGAGCGAAAGGAGCGGCTTTACCAACATTTCTATTATTGTGGAAGGAACATGCAGTATCTGCGCGAACTCTTAAACGATCGAACTGACGATACCTTTCTGACCCATTTCGTCAAAGGCACGATATTCGGCCCTGAGAGAGATGTGCCGGTTCTTAGCCAGGACTTCCAACCTATTCGGCAGGATGAGATCGAGAGGGAAGTCAACGGCTACGAAGAGTTCGCTGGATCCTTTTCACGCGATCACGCCTTAAAGTTTCCGCTCGGTTACGCCGTGATACCGTCTGATCGCGAGTTTGACTTTTCTCATATTGATCGATGGTACGAACGTGACTCGGGCGAACGTTTTGGAGCTTACACGCTGTATCTTTTGAAACTGCGCGGATAGAAAACGCGGTAATGTCCTAATCTGTAGGGGCGTCCCTCCGTGGCCGCTCGTATTCGGCGGAAAAAGAGGCGCCTACAGTTTCGTCAAGTCCTCCAGGAACAGGCTATTGCGTGGCAACCTCAAATTGGTAGTGATGACCGCAGTTGGGGTCGTGCTCTTATCCCTCCTGCCTCAAATTCATTTTTGGCTTGTGCGTGGCGGGAATTGGAATGGAGCGTATGCGACTATTCAGGGAGATGAGTTTCTCTATTCAGCCTACATCAACGCGTTGATAGACGGGCGGCCGCGCCGCAACGATCCCTTCGCAGGCCGTGACAGCACTCCGGCTTCGCCACTTCCGGAATCAACCTTTTCAATTCAATTCATACCGTCGTTCGCGATCGCCTGGTTGGCCAGGGCCCTTCATTTTTCAGCCTCAAGTGCTTTCATCGCGTTACTTGCTGTTGCCGGATTGCTCGCAAGCTTGTCTATCTTTTGGTTGCTTGCTTCCATCATTGGCGATGGGAAGGTAGCTGCGGTGGGTGTAATGTTCGTTGTTTGTCTTGGTGCGCTCGCCGGCGGACAGGGGATTCTCGGATTAGTGCTAAAGCCGGGTGTGGTATTTCTTGGGCTGCCATTTCTCAGGCGGTTTCAACCCGCCGCAGTCCTTCCGTTATTCTTTGTGTTTTGCGCTTTGGTTTGGCAGGCCCTTGATGCTGAAAACAAACGACGTGCCTGGCTTTACGCCGCCGTTGCCGGACTCACTTTAGCCATACTAATCTTCTCGTATCTTTATCTATGGACTGCTGCGGCCGCGTGGCTTGCGTGCCTCGGTTTGCTCTGGCTTTATCTGCGACCGAAAGGAGAGCGACGTCGCGCCTTAGCGTTGTTTATCATCACTGCCGCCATAGCGAGTGTTGCTCTCATGCCATACGCCTATCTTGTTTCGCATCGCGCTGCAAATTTAGATGAGGCGCAGACCATGGTCTTGACGCATCGACCTGATCTCTTTCGTGCCCCTGAAATAATTGGATTCGTTCTTCTTGTTTTGCTCGTTATGGCGGTGCGACGTGGTAAGGCCAAAGGCAGCGACGCGCGCGTTGTCTTCGCGGCATCTTTCGCGTTACTTCCGCTGATCCTCTTTAATCAACAGATAGTGACCGGAAGATCGATGCAACCGTATCACTTCGAGAGTTTCGTAATGAATTATGCCGTGCTCATTGGCCTGGTGATTGCGACAACGCTCTTCTACCGGACAATCAAGCGCCGCTGGTTATTGTGGATTGCGGTGCTGTGTTTCTTGTGGGGAGCATTTGAAGTGACTATGCCGGTGCTGGCCAACTACAGTTCCAACGTTGCTGCTGATCAGATGGTTCCCGTGCTGCTGCGTTTGCAGGAATTAGCAAAGGAAGACGGCACGCTTTCAGGACTGCGCCAACAGGGAAGAGCGAATCTGGTGTTTTCCCCGGAGCGTGATGTGATGGGACTATTGCCGACCTGGGCGCCGCAAGGCACATTGCTTGGGATGGGAGCGCTTGATTTCGGCAGTTCAACCCAACAAGAGAGGAAGGAATTGCTTTACCTGTATCTCTACTATTCCGCCGCAGATGCTGGTCGCTTACGCAAACTCCTGGATGAGTCAAGCGGCGATACGTTTATGAATCATTATGCTCGCATTGCCATATTCGGCCACGAGCGAGTGGTACAGATGTTGAGCTTCCATTTTGAACCTATCCGGCCCGAAGAGATTGAAGAAGAGGTGAGAACCTACCAGGCTTACGTGGATTCCTTTACGCGCGAGAGAGTTTTGCTACACCCGCTTACTTACGCGATTACCAAAGGCGAATCGGATTTGTCGCATGTTGATCTCTGGTACGAGCGTGATGCCGGCGAGAGGTTCGGAGATTACCGGCTGTATCGCGTGAAGCTTCGCGAATAGAGCGACATCGTGGGACGACGAATACGGAACCGGGAGCGATAGCGACCGGCTGCCAACCTGCGATACACAAACCATTCAATGCGTGCGCTGCCCCCGCGAGCAAAGAGATCGGCATCGTGGGTCGACGAATACGGAACCGGGAGCGATAGCGACCGGCCGCAAGTCTCGCTTAACTCAACAGCCTATGTACCAGGCAACTTGTGCCACTCACACGAATCGCCCCTATCCAAAAGCAGAAACTTTTTGACCGTCACGAATTGATTGTCTTCAAACTTGAGGCCGGTCGCTACGGCTCCCGGTTCTGTATTTATTAACTCACGACGCCGGACTCTTTGCCTAGGCGCTTTCAGCCCTCACGTTGAACCCGGAGCGGATAGCGACCGGCTGCCAACCTGCGATACACAATCCGTTTCAATGTGCTCGTGTGCGCAAGCAATCTTAGCGTGGGACGACGAATACGGAACCGGGAGCCGTAGCGACCGGCTCCAACCTTCGATACACAACTTGAATGCCCAACGCACAGTGAATTATCACAGCGGTTCGCCTTGATCATATTCAACGTATACAACGGCATTAATCACGTCACTCTCAGTCCATAAATATCGCTTGCTCCCGCGCTCGACCCAGGGGGTTTTACTTGAACGCC
>Ga0137374_10006684_pt1 | contig 13739 bp, 16 predicted proteins | sample SagtaG_20_FD_104811 | JGI IMG/M metagenome (GOLD analysis project Ga0137374, IMG submission 104811) | Vadose zone soil microbial communities from Sagehorn Ranch, Mendocino, California, USA - Sage1_R_100_16 metaG | ecosystem: Environmental > Terrestrial > Soil > Vadose zone | place: USA...
CCTGGGCCATTTTTGACGTCGGAAAATTTTGACAGTGGCTGTGACGGGTTTTTGACACTCATACGATATGACGCTTGCCCTGCACATACTGGATGCGCTTCTGCCCTTCTTGCTCCGCACCATATGCCTGGGTGCCAATATGCCTCCCTTTACCCTCCTAGGCTCCTGCTGCTTGCCTATGCAGCACAAAGCCTGTGCTCCTCTCAGGATGCGTGCCTCACTGGTGTGCCGTAGTGCGGCTAGAGCGTTTGCAGCGCATGCTGTTAGCCAGCTTCATCATATCTGGGGCTGACTGCTTTCCTTGCGCCAAGGCCTTTTCTCCTCACGCTATGGCTGCTGCTCCGAGGGAGCCATTTACTGCAAAAAAGGTATCTTTTTTCGCTGCATACCCTCTCTCCATAGGGCTCACACCTCAATTCGGCACAAGGTTTGCAATATGCTCTGCCTGGGCAGGGACTTCACGCGTTGGTCAAGTCGCTGCTGAAGCTTAGAAGCATCGGTTACGTGACCTATATGCCTATCGCCGCTGAGGTGGAGCGTTTTATGGTGTTGAGTGCTCGCGACGTGGTTTTCGTTGGGCAGTATAGCGGTCAAAGCATTCTACATGTATGCGTCCGGGCACCGCATGTCATGGTGGTGCTGGCGGGGCTCGATTATGCCTGGCAGCATTGGCAGTTCGAGAAGAACATACGCATGAGCAAACCAACAAGCAAGGGACAGACCAAATCGCAGGAAAGTGACACGCAGCTGAAGGTCCGTATCCACGGCATTATGCGGCAGACGGCACGTAAGCCGTACACAGCTTAGGCCATGTAAGGAGACAAGCAGCCATGAGTACTCTGACCAGTCCCAACCCTTACGCGAAGGCAACACAGATCAAACCCTATGACAGAGACCGTCTCATTCTCGAATATGCCCCTACAATCAAGTATATCGCCCAGCGGATTGCCGCCCGTTTGCCGCCTCACATCAGCCTGGACGACCTTATAAACGCTGGTGTGATCGGGCTCATCGACGCCATCGAGAAGTACGATCCAAGCCGTGATAACACGTTCAAGACGTATGCCGAATTTCGCATTCGGGGCACCATGCTCGACGAATTGCGTAATCTGGATTGGGTGCCGCGCTCTGTCCGTCAGAAAGAGGGTGCTCTCGAGCGCGCCTACGGGGAACTTGAGCGCACCCTGGGGCGCTCGGCTCATGACGAGGAGGTTGCAGCACTCCTGGGCATCGGCATCGAGGAATTCTACGTGTGGTGCAACCAAGTCAAGGGCGTGTCGTTGTTGAGCCTCGAAGCCCCAGGGTTGCGCTCAACGGATGGCGAGACACTCAACCTGATGGATTTGGTGTCCACCGATACCGCCAAGAGCCCCGCACAGCTCGTGCAAGCGCATCGTCTCAAAGCCCTCGTTGCCGAGGTGATCGACGACCTGCCATATCAGGAAAAAGTGGTGATTTCCTTGTACTACTACGAGGAACTCACCATGAAGGAGATCGGCAAGGTATTGGACATCACAGAATCGCGCGTGTCGCAGATTCACACCAAGTCCATCTTGCGTCTCCGGAGTATGCTCAAACTGCTCCTCCAGGATGACCTCATAGAGGGTCACTGAGCATGATACCACCGGGAAGGAGGACACACGATGACGGACCAAAACATCACAATTCTCGCCGTCGACGACTTTTCCACGATGCGCCGCATCATCAGGAATATGCTGAAGCAGTTGGGGTACAACAACATCCTTGAGGCTGAGGACGGAGCTGTAGCGTTGCGTCTGCTGCAGGGGGGAAAGGTCGATTTTGTCATATCTGACTGGAATATGCCAAACATGAACGGGTTGGAACTCTTGAAAGCGATCCGTGCAGACCAGAATCTCAAATCCATTCCTGTCCTCTTGGTCACCGCTGAAGCGCTGAAAGAAAATGTCGTGGAAGCCGTCAAGGCCGGCGTCAACAATTATGTTGTCAAGCCATTCACTGCCGAGACGCTGAAAGAGAAGATCGACGCGATTTTCAGTGCGTGAGCCACCGCCTCCGCAGCCAGCACGCGCCGGCAATCATCACTGTCTTTTGACCAGCAGGAGTGCTGTATGAACGTTGCATTCATCAATCCCTTTCTGGAAGCCGCCGTCAAGGTATTACAGACCATGGCCTTCACAGAGCCGCAAGTCGGTAAGCCTTTCCTCAAGGGCAAGACTCCGGTGTCGCAGGGCGACATCACGGGCATCGTGGGCCTGACGGGGGACATGAATGGCTCGCTGGCCGTGAGTTTTTCCGAAGCCGCCATTTTGCAAGTCGTGTCGAACATGTTCGGCGAGGCATTCAAGGAAATCAATGACGAGGTCAGCGACGCAGTTGGTGAGATCACCAACATGATCTGCGGTGATGCTCGGCGTATTCTAGCAGAGAAGGGATATCAATTTCAGGGTGCTATTCCTACGGTTATCGACGGCAAAAACCATAAGATTTGCCATGTCTTTCGCGGCCCTGTCCTGGTGATTCCCTTTACCATTGGCGAGGCAGGTAGGTTCTTTGTGGAAGTCTGTTTCGAGGCGAACCGCTCTTAAGATACCAGAGCAAGGAGTAACGCTTATGTACACGGGTCTCTATGCCGCGGTGTCAGGCAGTCTGGCGCATGAGAAGCGACTGGCCGTCCTCACCAACAATCTCGCTAACGCCAATACTACGGGGTTCAAAGGAGATAGGCCAGTGTTTCAGGTCAATCCGCTGCCTGTCGTGGTTGGACCGCTGCCAGCATCAGACGGGTCTGGGATGGTAATGACCTCACTCGACCGGTTGCAGGGACGCGATAGCCCGCAGACGCAGCTCAGTGCCGTGCACACCGATTATACCCAGGGCGATCTGCGGACTACGGGGAACCCGCTTGATGTGGCGTTGGCAGGGCGGGGCTTTTTTACCGTCCAGACCGCGGATGGCGTCGCGTATACGCGGCAAGGCACCTTCTCCCTCAACGCGGATGGCGTCGTCGTCACCACCAAAGGGCTCCCTGTTCTGGGTGACAAGGGCCCTCTGCGTTTGCCCCAAGGGAAGATTGAGATTGACACCACCGGTCGGGTGCTGGTGGATGGTACCTTCGTCGATCGCCTCAAGGTGGTCGATTTTCCACCACCCTATGCCCTCGAGAAGCAAGGGGATACGCTCTTTCGTGCCATTATCCCCAACCCTCCTGCCACAGCGACCAGCGCCGTGGTGCGGCAGGGAGCGCTAGAGACGGCGAATGTCGAGCCGGTCCGTCTCCTGATCTCCGTTATGGAGACCTCGCGCGCGTACGAAGCCTATCAAAAAGTCATCCAGGCGTTCAATGACACCGCCGGACGGGCGGTCAACGACATTGCTGGACGAGCCTCATAAGGAGAGAAGCATGCTGCGATCCCTGTTTACTGCAGCCACCGGCATGACAGCACAACAACAAAATATCGATGTCATCGCCAACAACCTGGCGAACGTGAACACCACAGGTTTCAAGCGCGCCCGGGCTGATTTCCAGGATCTGCTCTATCAAACCTTGCGCGAACCTGGGGCTGCCTCCTCGAACCAGACCGAAATCCCCACGGGTATTCAGCTGGGCCTTGGTGTGCGCGCCGCGGCCGTACAGCGCCTGTTCCTGGAAGGCGACTTCCAGCAGACGCAGAACCAGCTCGATATCGCCATCGATGGTGCCGGGTTTTATCAAATTAAGCAGCCAGATGGGGAGACGGCCTATAGCCGCGCTGGCTCCTTCAAGCTCGATAGCCAGGGACGCGTGGTGAATTCCGACGGGTTCCCCTTGGAGCCGGAGATTACGGTCCCCAACGATGCCGTCAGTATCAGCATTGGCAAAGATGGTACGGTGTCTGTGTTGCAGGCAGGGAATACGGCGTCGCAACAGCTCGGTCAGATCCAGCTGGCCAATTTTCCCAATCCTGCTGGCTTAAGTGGGCGGGGGGGCAATCTCTTCCAGCGTACTACGGCCTCAGGGGACCCCATTACCGGTGCCCCTGGCCAGGGTGGTCTTGGCGGGCTGTCACAGGGTGTCCTCGAAGTCTCCAATGTCAGTGTGGTGGAGGAAATGGTCAATCTCATCTCTGGGCAGCGCGCCTATGAAATTAACTCCAAGGCCATCCAGGCGTCTGACGAGATGCTGCAGACCGCCGCAAATCTGCGGCGTTAGGAGTGTGCCACATGGCTGATCGTCGCTGGCTGATACTCTCCCTCAGCATCGTTGCTCTCCTCTGTGTGCCACTGGGGGTTTGGGGCGCTCCTATCGTGATCACCGTAGCCTCAGAAGCACAGGTACAAGGACCACAGATTACGCTTGGGGAAGTCGCCGAACTGCAGGGTGAGCCTGCTGACACGGTCGCTCGTATACGGCAAGTGATACTTGGACAGGCGCCAGCGGCCGGCGTGGAGCGGCAGCTCTCGCAGAGTTCTATCGTCACCCAGCTCAAACATCATGGTTTTGCTATACAGTCGGTGCAACTCCAGGGGGCACCCCAGGTACGCGTGCTGCGTGCTGCCCAGCGTCTCGATCCACCATCCATGGAGGCGGTCGTCCGGCAGGCTCTCAGCCGGCGCCTCCCACAAACGCCGCCGCGGACCAGCATTGGCGACATTCGTGGGCTGAGCACCGTCTTCGTGCCACCAGGGCCAGTACAGTATGATGTCACGGTGCCGAGGCGCAACGCTTTGCTCGGCCCGACGCCCTTTACGCTGGCCATTCAGGTTGCTGGTAAGATAGAAAAACAGCTCCACGGCACGGCCTACATCGCCATGGCACAGGAGGTGGTGAGCCTGGTCCGTCCTGTCGCGCAGGACGAAATCATTACCGCTGACGCGGTCACCCATACCCAAGTCCAGGTGACGCGCCCCATGCGTCAGGCAGTGACCCAACCGGCGGATGTCATTGGCAAACGTGCCCGGCGTCCATTAGCTGGTAACGCCCCGCTCTCCACGCAGGATGTCGCAGCCTCACCAGTGGTGCATAAAGGTGATCTTGTCCGTATCGTCCTTGAATCATCCTCGATCAAAGTGAGTACCGCCGGAGAAGTATTGGAGGCGGGCAAAGTCGGAGACACTATTCGTGTCAAGAATACGTCGTCAAACCGGGAAGTCCGGGCCCAGGTGATTGACAAGCAAACTGTGAGGATCCCGCTGTGAAGCATACCATCTACTCATACATCCACGCCGGGCTGTTCACGCTCGCCTGCAGCATGCTAGGGTTCGCCGTTGGCTGTGCCGTCATCGACCCACAGGTTACGCCTGTCAACCGCGATGTCTACCGTACGCTCCCGCCTCCACCGCAGGAGATGCCGCCACGCTACGAAGGCTCGCTGTTTTCAGGTGAAAACGGACGTAACATGTTCTTCGTAGACCGCAAGGCGCGCGGCATGAACGACGTGGTGACAGTGCGTATCGCCGACGTCACCAAAGCCACAGGGCAGGCAGATACCAATACGAGCCGGACCTCTTCAGTCGCAGGCAGCCTGGACGGCCTCCTCGGTTTCGAACGCACCCTGAAGAATAACGGGATTGCGCCCGGCTCTGCTCTGGCGGCACAACTCAAAGCCGGCTTTGACGGTAAAGGGACGACAACACGCAACAATTCTCTGAGTGCGACCGTCACAGCAGTGGTCCGGGAGGTGTTTCCCAATGGCAACCTCTTTGTTGAGGGCAGTAAAGAAGTCATCATCAACAATGAACGCCAGTACATCACCGTGACCGGGGTAGTTCGCCCTGAAGATATTGCTCCAGATAACAGCATTTCGTCTGATCTGCTCGCGGATGCACGTCTGGTGTATTCTGGTCGCGGCGTTCTGTCGGACAAACAGCGCCCTGGCTTGATTGGTCGCGTGGTTGACTTCGTCTGGCCTTTCTAACAGGAGCAGTCATGGTTCAGTCTCTACATCGCTCTATCGCTTTGTCGCTCTGTCTCGCCGTTTGCCTGTCTCTGTATGGGTTTATGGAGAGGACGGCAGATGCCGCGCGGCTCAAAGACCTCACCAGCATCGCGGGGGTGCGTGATAACCAGCTCATTGGTTACGGTCTGGTCGTTGGGTTAAATGGCTCGGGGGACGGCAACAATACTGGCTTTAGCAGCCAGACGCTCAGTACGATGCTGCGGAGTATGGGCTTGACCATCGATGCGGCCAAAATCCGGGCGCGCAACGCAGCAGTCGTCATGGTCACGGCCACCCTGCCACCGTTTGCCCGGGCTGGCGGCCAGGTCGATGTCGTGGTCTCGTCCATGGGCGATGCGAAGAGTCTGCAGGGGGGCACGCTACTCCTCACCCCCCTCCGTGCTCCCAATGGCCAGATCTATGCCGTGGCGCAGGGGCCAGTGTCCATAGGAGGCTTTGCCGCTGGCGGCAAGTCCGGCAGTCGGGTCCAGCAAAATCATCCTACGGTGGGCCACATTGCCAATGGCGGCCTCATTGAGGGAGAGGTAGGGGTACAGTTCAATGGTCGAGAGCATCTTCGCATGATCCTGAACAATCCCGATTTCACCACCAGTATCCGACTGGTTGATACCATCAACGCCCAGCTAGGCTCGGACGTGGCCCGCGCCATCGACAGCGGGACGGTTGAGGTGCGTGTGCCCGAGGCCTATCGCGCCAATGTCGCGACCTTTGTGGCGTCCCTCGAAAATATCGAGGTGACGCCGGATAATGTCGCCAAAGTCGTGCTGGACGAGCGGACTGGCACGGTGGTGATCGGTGAAAATGTCCGCATCTCAACCGTCGCGATTGCGCATGGCAATCTCAGCATCGAGATCAAAGAAGAACCGCAGGTGTCCCAACCAGCACCCCTGTCACAGGGCAAGACCACCGTGACGCCCAAAAGCGACGTGAAGGTGAAGGAGGAGGGCAAGCAGCTCATTTTGCTCTCGCAGGCGGTGACCATTCGTGACCTGGTCCGGGCCCTGAACAGCATTGGGGTGACACCACGTGATCTGGTAATAATCTTTCAGGCGATCAAGGCTGCTGGTGCTCTACAGGCCAAGTTAGAGATTATGTAGGAACTGAGGACTGACTATGCTGTCGCTTCCCTCAGCGCTGCCACAGCCAGCGCTGCAACCTGACGAAAGTGCTCGCGCCCAGCGTCTACAAGCCCAACTGACTTCTGGTGGGCATCCCCCGCATGGCAAACCCCAGGACGTCAAGAGCGCGGCGGCGGAGCTGTCCTCTCTCTTCGTCTCTCAGATGCTTGCCGTTATGCGCCGCACGGTGCCAAAGTCGGGCTTGCTCAACAAGGGGTTTGCGCATGACACGTACGTCTCGATGTTCGATCAGGAGATCGCGCGTACTATTGCCCGACGGGAAGATTTTGGGTTAACGGCCATGCTACAGCGGCAGCTGAAGGACCCTGGTGCCGACCGCCAGGTCCCCGGCCGGCCATTGGCGGCGCTGCCCCGACCGCCAGTAGTTAGCCATCAGCAGCCTCCCGTCAGCAGTGCAGCGCAGCAAGAGACGGCCATCGACGCGTATCGTCAGCAAGCTACACTAACGGACAGCAGGTTTATCATGCCTGTCGAAGGGCGGCATACCTCGGACTTTGGCATACGAGTGCATCCCATCGAACACGAAGAGCGGCTGCATGGCGGTATGGATATTGCGGCACCAGCCGGCACACCAATACGGGCCGCGGCTGCCGGGCAGGTGGTCTTTAGTGGCGCTCAGTCAGGGTACGGGAATGTCATTGTCGTCCAACACGCGGAGGGCTACTCCACCCTCTATGCCCATAATACGGAAAACCTCGTGCCCGTTGGCACTCCTGTCAGCCAGGGACAACCGATCGCCACGGTGGGGGACACTGGGCGAGCGACTGGACCTCATCTGCATTTCGAGATACGCAAAGATGGCAAGCGGCTCGACCCGGTAACCTTCCTGGCCGACGGGAACGCGCAAAAACTCGCGCCGTTGCTTGTAGCTGAACGCTCTTAAAAAATTAGCCCTCAAGTTTCTCATAGCCCCTACCGATACAAAAGCATACAATGAGGCCGAGCAGTGCATATGCCTTGGGAGGCCATATGGGAGGCCATGAAGGAATGGGATACGCCATGAGAATTACCGGTGAAGAGATTGCCAATGATGTACGACGGCCCGAGCATGTGGGACGCAATACGGAAGCGTCCCAGAGCCAGTCTTCTGAAAGTGTAGACAATAGTAGTGAGGTTGGGCCATCAGACAGAGTGGAGCTGTCTTCTCAAGCCCGCGATATCCAGCGCGCCCGGGAAGTGGCGCAGGGTGCGCCAGAGATTCGGGCGGATAAGATCGAGGCAGCACAACACGCCCTGCAGAGTGGCAGTCTCAACCTGAACGGTCAGGATCTCGCAGACAAACTCCTCCAGGATGTCTTCCCAGGCTGAGAGCAGTAGTGCCTGAGTGTGGTGGCGCTGTGGGACGAGCACGGTCGAACAGGGCAGGGGAGATGGTTGGGTTGTGGCCCCTAACGTATGCAGGAAGAGAACATGAGCACATTAGCGTCGTTGCTTGCCGAGTTCGATCAGCTCCTGCAGCAGGAGGTGGAGGCATATGAGCATCTGTTGGCACTACACCAGGAAGCTCAGCACTGCCTGGCAGCACCAGCACTCGACCCACTGTTGGCGAATCTCCAGGCCAGAGAGCATCTGGCACGTCACATCCTCCAGGTGGAACACCAACGCGCTGCAGTGGCGACCCAACTGGCACCGTTGCTCCAGCTTCCAGCCACCGATGTGACCCTACACCATGTCAGCACGCGGGTCGATGAACCCTATGCCAGCCGCTTTCGACAGTATCGTGCACAACTCCGGACACTGGTCGGCGACTTACAGCAACTCAATGGCATACAGGCACAACTGTTACGTGAGGTACGGGGGTTTGTGGAAGCGGCGCTGGCCTTTTTTACGCGCCTGCTCCCGGCACCGCCGACCTATCGCCAGTCGGGGAAACTGACCGCGTCCAGACAAGGACGCCTGCTCTCTGGGAGGGTCTGAGCGTATGGGCACACTCGGAGCTATTCTCTCGACAGGTAAACAGGCCTTGTTGGCCCAACAAACGGCCCTGCAGGTCACCGGGCAGAATATTGCAAACGTCAATACTCCTGGCTATTCTCGTGAACACCCGGAGTTCGTCTCGACTCCAACCTCGATCACCACTGCCTTGCGCTCTGGGGTGACCGTTGATGAGGTCGCGCGTGCCTACGATCGCTTTGTCACGACGCAAATCAACGTGGCCAGTAGCAACTTACAGAGCACTCAGACACAAGCTGACCTGCTTGGGCAGGTTGAGTCTCTCTTCAACGATCTGAGCACGCCTGAGGCAGGTATCTCAGGGGCACTGCATACGCTCTTCAATGACTTCCACAATCTGGCGCAGAATCCGCAGGGGCTGGCAGAGCGGAATATCCTCGTGCAGCAGGGCAAGACCGTGGCTGCTGCCTTCCAGCAGCTGACCAATGGCCTCCAGGCGGTGCGTCAGCAGAGCAATGAGGCACTTGGCGACGCAGTGTCTAGTGTCAACAGTTTGACCAAGCAAATAGCGGCTCTCAATGGGCAGATCCAGCAGCGGGAAGTGGATCCTAAGAACCCGGCCAACACCCTGCGTGATCAGCAGGACGTGCTCCTGAAGCAACTCTCGGAGAAAGTCAATATTACTTCTTTCACCACGAATTCCGGCCAGTTGACCGTCCTCCTGGGCGGTGGTCGGCCATTGCTTGAAGGCACACAGTCGTCCACCCTGACGACGACAGTCGACCCGGATGATCCCCAGCGCTTGCTCGTCGGCCTTCAGGATCCACAGGGTAACAGCACGGACGTCACCGCGAGTATCCAGAGCGGCAACATACATGGTTTGCTCGAGGCGCGCGACACCATTCTGCCACGCCTCAGTACCAGTCTGGATCGCCTGGCCGCACAACTGACTACTATCAATCAGACCCATAGCGCCGGGTATGGCCTGGATGGCACGACCGGGAAAGATTTTTTTGTGCCGCGGCAAGTCACAGGGCAGGCCTTGGCTGCCAATACAGGCGGTGGCACGCTGCAGAGCGCCAGTGTCTCCGACCCCACTCAGCTTACCCTCGACGATTACCGCCTCACGTTTGCTAATAGTGGTCCACCACCGACTTTTGACATCGTCAATGCTACGACCGGTGCCACAGTGGCCGCTGGCCAAAATTATACTGCCGGCGCAACGGTCCACTTCGCTGGGCTAGCGATTACACTCGCTGATAATGGCACGCCACCGCAGCCTGGTGATACGTTTCTCCTCAGCACGACACGTGATGCTGCGAAGAACCTTGCCGTTGATCCCGCGTTGCTGACGGATCCACGCCAGATTGCTGCAGCACAAACGCCGCCCCCCGGCGATAACGTGAATGCGCTTGCTCTGGCCCAGTTGCAAGATGCACAGGTCATAGACGGCAGCACATTTGCAGCGTCGTACCAGACCTTAGTGGTGAGTGTTGGAGCGGAAAGCCAGCAGGCGTCCCAGCTGGCGGATCAACAACACACGGCTCTTACCGGCCTGGAAAATCGTCGTGAGTCATTGTCCGGTGTATCGCTGGACGAAGAACAGGTCAATCTCATTCGTTTTCAGCAGGCATATAACGCGGCGGCGCAGTTCATCCATATTGCGGACCAACTGGGCCAGACCGTGCTGGATCTGATCCGGTAGGAGTAACATAAGTGCCGGTAAGTAGCTGGCAGCTATCGACTAGAGGCGACGCCTATGCGCATCACTACTAACTTGCTGTTCAATACGACCCTGGCACATATCCAGCAGCAAAATGCTCGTCTCCTCCAGACGTCTGAAGAGGCCTCATCGGGTTTGCGCCTGCAGCGTCCATCAGACGACCCTGCCGGTACACGGCGGGTGCTCGATCTACGCAATACTCTGTCATCACTCGATCAGTTCAAAAGCCAACATGTCGTAGTCAACAGCCTGTTGGATGGTACCGATACCGCCTTGCAAGACACCGAAACGCTCTTGCTTTCAGCCAAAGGGCTGGCCCTGCGTGCTGCGAGTGACACAGTCGGTCCGGAGCAGAGGAGCGAGATCGCACATGAGGTGGGGGGCCTGTTTGCGCAGGCTATCTCCCTCGGCAATAGTGCCGTGAATGGTCGCTACCTGTTTGCCGGGCAAGCCAATGCTCAACCGCCTTTCTCGACATATGCCACACTGGACAGCACGGTGCGCCGTGTGACACCGTCGGGCACGTTGACACCGCTGGGTGCTGACGACCTGACCATCAACGGCCTGAGCCTCCGTGCTACCCAGGCCGCGGATGATCCGCTCTCCACCGTCGATGCCGCGGCCAGTGCGCGGGCTGTCGCTGCGGCCATTAATGCTGCCACCTCCAGCACGGGAGTGCAGGCTACGGCGGCAAATACCACGCGCGCCTTGACGGTGCTGAACTTTGGCGATCTCGCCGGCAATGCGCTCACGGTGAACGGCGTCCCGGTTACCGGGACGATCACTGATGCGGCCTCTCTCGTAGCGGCAGTCAACGCGGCACAGATTCCCGGGGTTTTTGCCTCATCAACCGCCACGAACAATCTCACACTGACTGCCCCTGATGGGCGTAACATTGCCCTCGCCACCGATGGCAGCGCAGCGAGCGGCCTGAACTTTCTGGATTTTAACCCGAGTGGCGGGGTCGCCGTGAGTGGAACGACTACCGGAGTCGTCACTCTCTCCTCCAACACCACCTTCACCCTGGGTGGCCTCCAGCCTGGCAACGCCGGATTCAGTGCCGGCCCGGTCAATCTGACGGCGCGTTTTCGCGGAGACAATCACGACGTCACGCAGGCGATTGGGGTAGGGCAAACGCTGCCAGTCAACGTGCAGGCAGCACAGTTCCTGGTTGCCGATCTCCAACCAGCGATTGATCGCTCCACCCCGCTCGCCAGTTTGCGGCAGGGACAGGGGATACCGCCAGGGAGCATCGCCATTACAGACCGCGCCGGCAATACGGCCACCGTCGATCTGTCACAAGCCGTGACGGTTGGGGATGTGATCGATGCGATTGCGACGGCGCCGGGCATCCAGGTCACGGCGACTTTGAATGACGCGCATAGCGGCCTCAGCCTCGTTGACAACAATGCTGTTCCAGTGCGGAATTTGACGCTAACAGATGTCAACGGTGGGACCACCGCGCGGGATCTGGGCATTGCTGCTAACCGTCCTGGTCCGGTCGCTGGCACGCCACTCACCCCACAGTTGACGTCCGCTACCCCCTTAAACCTGCTCTATGAGGGACGCGGGGTCACGCTGGGGACCATGCACATTACCAATGGGGCACAAGAAGCGGACGTTGACCTTGCCGCAGCGCAGACTATTGGTGATGTCCTGGGAGCTATCAATAGCTCAACAGCCGGGGTACAGGCCACGTTCATTATGAACGGCACAGCGTTGGCAGTGCGCTCGACGGATCCCGCCACCGTGGCGGTGGTCACCGAGATCGGGAGCGGTCAGAGCGCCGCGGCCTTAGGTCTGGGCGGACGCCATACGTTAACAACATTGAACTTGTTACAAGAGGCGCTGCAGAAAAACGATACCTCTGCCTTGCGGGCCCTGGAGACCTCGCTCGACGAGGGGACGCGCCATGTCACGGCGTTGCGTGCAGACGTTGGGGTGCGCACGAACACAGTGATGGCTACTGAGGAGACACAGGCTGACTTTGCTCTCAATGCCACCTCACTGCTATCTGCGACGGAGGACAGTGATATAGCCGAGGTGTTCACGCGTTTATCTCAACTCAATGTCGGTTTACAAGCGGCTTTAGCGACGTCTGCACGTATCCTGCAATCGACCCTGCTCGACTTTTTGCGCTAACGGCTGCCCGAACACCATACCGCATACTCGCCATGGAGGGTGCTATGCTGGTCCTAACACGGAAATTGGGTGAAAGCATTACGATTGATGATCGCATCACCATTACGGTCATCGTCCTGAAAGGTAATCAGGTGAAGCTGGGGATTGACGCACCAGCAGAGACCAAGATCTATCGCCAGGAAATCTACGCCAGGATTATGGAAGCCAATAAACAAGCGGCAACGTCGCGTCAGCAGAACCTCTCTGCCATGCGTACCTTGTGGCCGCACACGCCCCATACGGGGACAGAGAGAGCATAACGCTTATGGACTTGAGTCGTTTCGGTGCTGTGGCGCATGATTGGGACATGCAGCTGCACATGCCTGCCGGCCTGCTCGGCTTTCCCGAAATCACAGAATACCTCATTGTTGATCCTGACCCGGAACTGCCTGTAAAATGGTTACAGGCCCAAGACGAGGCGCGCCTGGCCTTTGTCATCACCGATCCGTTTCTCTTTCTGCCTGACTATCAGGTAGAGCTGACCCCTCTGGATCTCACGGACGTAGGCGCTCACGCCAGCACGGATCTTTTTCTCGTCGTCATTGTCACGCTGCCACGTAAGACCGTGCTCTATCCCACAGTGAATTTACAAGGCCCGGTGCTCATCAATCGGACGAATGGCTGGGCTAAACAGTTGGTGTTGGTCCAGGGTCCCTATCACACTCATCATCCGCTCACATGACCGTCCCCGCGCTAGGGGGTTTGATGCTGGAAAACCTATCTCCTAGCCCAAGCTGTTGCCTGATGTAAGCCACAATCGTGGCAGGGGGATGCCCAGCCTCTACGGTAATCCCTCTGTCTGGCTCTTCCAGGGTTGCCAACTGGCTAGCCAACAACTCTTGGGGCATAAAGTGGCCTTGACGCTGTGCCAACCGCTCGTGAATC
>Ga0137374_10006686_pt1 | contig 13736 bp, 9 predicted proteins | sample SagtaG_20_FD_104811 | JGI IMG/M metagenome (GOLD analysis project Ga0137374, IMG submission 104811) | Vadose zone soil microbial communities from Sagehorn Ranch, Mendocino, California, USA - Sage1_R_100_16 metaG | ecosystem: Environmental > Terrestrial > Soil > Vadose zone | place: USA...
CTGTCGGCAATGTCGAACTTGCCGGTGCGCAGGAGCAGCCTTCCCCCGAAGTCACGCAGTTCGAGACTGCCGGTCGATAACGTGTCATTGGTGATGCGCTGCATGGCGGTCCGGGCCTGCTCCCGGCTGGTGCGCCCGCCGGAGCGCAGGAATGCCACGATGGCGGGATCCTTGGCCAGTCCCGTGATGCGGGCGCGCTGTTGCGAGATCTGAAACAAATCTGCCAGCACCTTCGTGGCCAGCGGCAAGCGTTTGTCGGCGAGGGCGCGGGACGCCATTCGCACCTTCTCGTATCCGATGGTCAACTGCGCGACCGTTACCGCGAGCAGCAGGCCGGTGACGAAGAAGGGCAGCTTGCGCTGGATCGACGACTTCATGGCGCCTCCAGGACCTCGCGGACCTTGCGGGTGATCGCGTCGGTGGTGAAGGGTTTGGCGAGATAGGCCACGCCTGACTCCAGCATCCCTTGACTGGCGATCGCGCCATCGGGATACCCGGACATGTACAGCACGCGCAGCCCCGGGCGCGCGGCGCGCAGCGTGTCCGCGAGCTGGCGGCCGTTGGTGTCGGGCATGACGATGTCGGTCAACAACAAGTCGATCGTTCCCTGGTGACGGCGCGCGATATCCAATGCGGCGCGCCCGCGGTCGGCTTCCAGCACGGTGTATCCGTGCGCCGCCAGTGCGCGATGCGTCAGACGGCGAAGCTGTTCGTCATCCTCGACCACCAGCACCGTGCCGCCGCCGTGACGGCCGGCTTCGGCCGGTGCGGCCTTGTCGATGTCCGCAGGCAGCGCCTCGACGGTTGGCAGGTAGACCTTGAACGTCGTCCCTTTGCCCGGCTCGCTGTACAGCCAGATGTTGCCGCCGCTCTGCTTCACGATGCCGTACACCGTCGACAGGCCCAGTCCGGTTCCGCGGCCGGGCGGTTTGGTCGTGAAGAACGGCTCAAAAATGCGCGCCTTGGTTTCCTCGCTCATCCCGGAACCGGTATCGGTGACCGCCAGCATCACGTAGGAGCCCGGGACCACCGCGACGTGCTGCGCCGCATAGTTCTCGTCCAGCCTCGCGTTGCCGGTCTCGATCGTCAGCGTCCCTCCCTCCGGCATGGCATCCCGCGCATTGATGGCGAGGTTCATGATCACCTGCTCGAGCTGATTCGGGTCGGCGCGCGCCGCGCCGAGATCAGGTGCGAGGGCGGTCTTGAGCGCGATGTTCGCGGAGATCAGTGATCGCAGCATCTTCTCGAGGTTCATGACCACGCTGTTGAGGTCAATGATGCGTGGCTCGAGCACCTGCTTGCGGGAGAAGGCGAGCAGCTGCCTGGTCAGCGCCGCGGCGCGGCGCGCCGCCTTGCGGATCTCCTCGAGATCCTCGAGCTGGCGCGAGTTGGCGCCGCATTCGACCGCCAACAGGTCCGTGTAGCCGACGATCGCCGTGAGGATGTTGTTGAAGTCGTGCGCCACGCCGCCGGCCAGCTGCCCCACCGCCTCCATTTTTTGCGACTGCAGCAGCTGCTCTTCCAGACGCTTGCGCTCGGTGATCTCGGTGGCCACGCCGAGCATCGTGGACTTTTCCTGCTCCGGGAGGCGCAACGGCACTTTGATCGTTTGGAACCAGCGGGTCTGCTTGGTAACGGGATTGGTGACCTGCTCTTCGGAGACGAGCTTGGGCCGGCCGGAGGATATCACCTCTCGATCGTCGCGCAAAAAGTGCGCGACCTCCTCCGCGTGGGGATTGAAATCGGCATCGGTCTTCCCGACGAGTGAATCGACGGTCGTCCCGTAGATCTCCGCCGTGGCCTGGTTGACGAGCACGAACCGGCCATCCCAATCCTTCACGAAGATGAGGCTGGGATTCGCGTCGATGATCTGGCGCAGCAGGCGCTCGTGCCGGCGCAGCGCGTCCCGCTGCTGCGCGCGCTCGAGTGCTTCCAGCAACGCCGGTCCGAGGCGGACCACTCGGTCCTTGAGGATGTAATCGGCTGCACCGCCCTTGAGGTATGCGACGGCGGTTTCTTCATCGAGCGATCCGGTAACGAGAATGAAGGGGACATCGGGCAGCGCTGCGCGCGCCAATTCCAGCGCGCGCCACCCGCTGAAGCCCGGAATGTTGTGATCGCAGAGTATCGCGTGCGGTGCCACCCCCTGCAGCGCCGCGACGAACGCCAGTTCGGTTCTGACGTGCTGAACTTCGGGCCGTGGATTCAGCCGATCGAGCTCGCGCCGGACCAGCACCGCGTCGTTCTCGTCGTCCTCGACCATCAGCACTCGAACCTGTTCCATGCAACAGTTTTGGCGCCGCCTTGGATTTGTGTCTGTCGGCGGGCGGGAACTCCGTGAGTAGGGATTTACCTACGAAGGGATTGACGACGTCGCGCGCAGGGCGGCGGGACTGATCAGTCCATGCTGCGTCGCGTAAAACGTGAGCGCCGCGTTGGAGCGCATGCGCAGCTTATGCAGCAACCGCGCGCGATATGTCGTGACGGTCTTGGGCGAGAGTCCCAGTTGCCGGCTGATCGCCGTGATCGGCCGGCCGGCGGCCAGCAGCCGGAGGACTTCCAACTCCCGGTCGGACAGCTGCTCGTGCGGTGGCGGGGGCGGTCCGCCCAGGCCGTCGGCGACGGCCTGCGCCATCGCCGGGCTGAGATACTTGTGTCCTGCCATGACGCGCTCCAGCGCGCGCAGCAGCTCTTCGGGTGCCGATTCCTTCGTGAGATACCCGGCGGCCCCGATCTCGAGCACGCGCAACGCGAGCTGATCCTCGGGAAACATCGTGAGGATGAGCACCGGCAGTTGCGGCCGTGACGCATGCAGCTCCCGCAGGACGTCGAGGCCGTGACGGTCGGGAAGGCCGAGGTCGAGCAGCACGACGTCCCACCGGTCGCCGTACGCGAGGGTGAGCGCCTCCGCTGCCGTGCCCGCTTCTCCGAATTGAACTCCGTCCGGGAGTCCCTGCATGAGCTGGATCAGTCCGCGGCGTACCAGCGCGTGATCGTCTACGACGAGAATGCGAATCATCGCGCGGGCCGTTCGCGACCGGCGATCGCTGCGGGCGGGAACCACGCGGCGACGCGGGTCCCTCCTCCCGCCCGCGGCGTCACCTCGAGGACGCCGCCGACCGCGGAAGCCCGCTCCCGCATGCCGAGAATGCCGAGCGAGCCGGGGCCAATCGTATCGGCCTCCGTGATGCCGCTCCCGTCATCGTTGATCTCCAAAGCCACGCAGCCACTCTTCATGGCGAGCTCGATGTTCACGCGTGTCGCGCCGGCATGGCGCAGGACATTGGTCAGCGCTTCCTGCACGATGCGGAATAATGCGGTCGCGAGCTCGTCGACGATGGCGTCGTCGGTCGGCAGGACGGTCGCTTCGCACCGGATGCCTGTCCGGTGTGAGAAATCCTGGGCCAGCCACTCGACCGCGGCGGGCAAGCCCAGCTGATCGAGAATCGGTGGTCGCAGATCGGTGGCGATGCGGCGGACGCTTTTCACCAGATCGTCCACCATCAACGCCGTCTCATGCAGACGTGCCTCCAACGCCGGGGCTTCCTTGTGTGCCGCATCCTGTGCCGCGGCGAGCTGGAGCTTGAACGCGGTCAGGGCCTGCCCCAGGCTGTCGTGAATCTCGCGTGCGATCCGCGTGCGTTCGCTTTCGCGAATGTCCTGTTCCCGGGTTGCGAGGTTGCGCAGCGCCGCGCGTGAGGCGCGCATCTGTTCCTCCGCGCGCTTCGCTTCGGTGACATCGCGATACGTGCCGAGCGTACACTGCTGGCCGCCCAGCTCCATGCGGACCAGCGAGAGCACGCCCGTACGCGGCGGACTGCCGCGGGGCCGGAGCTCGATCTCGATATCGGTGACGACGCCGGTCTTGGCGAGCATCTCGATGATCGCGGCCCGCCGGCCGGCGTCGATGACGCCGAGGGCGACGGTCGTCTGGCCGATGATCTCGTCGCGCGGGCGGTTCACCAACGCGGTGAACGCCTGGTTCGCGTCCAGGACCATACCATCGTCGAGTCGCGTGATCAGCAGCGGCAGGGCGTTCGCGTAGAACGCCTTGCAGAACCGTTCCTCCGATTCGACCAGTGCCAGCTCCGCAATCTTGCGGCGCGAGACGTCGCGCGAGATGCCCAGTGCCGCCCGAATCGCGCCCGACGCGTCCCGGAGCGGCACGGCGTGGGTCTCCATCCAGCTGCGTTTCCCCTTGAGGCCGATGATCTCGAACTCGAGCGTCCCGGACTCGCCCGCGAACACCCGGCGATGCAGCTCGGTAAATGCCGCACGATGCTCCGGCACCACGACCTCGACGATTTGCCGGCCGCGCACGACGTCGAGCGAATCAGCCTCGACCATGGCCAGGCCAGCGGGATTCATGTCCAGTAAGCGTCCCTGCTCATCGAGGAGCTTGACGCACTCGGGCTCGGACTCGATAATCGTGCGCAGCCGAGTTTCGCTTTCCTGTAGCGCGACCTCGGCTCGGCGCCTTTCCGTAATGTCGAAACAGATCCCAGCCACACCGCAGATGCGACCCTCCGGCTTGTAGAGCGGCTCGACCCGGCAAGTGAACGTCCGTCCTCGGAACGACACCTCGTACGTCGTCGCCTCGCCACGGAGCGCAGCCTGATGGGCGTTGACCGCACGTACCGCCTCACTCGGACTTTCCACTTCGCCCACCCGGAGTCCCTCACCGGGCCCCGGCACGGGTCCCACGAGCGCGAGACCGCCGCCGTATCTCGAGGTGAGGCGCAGCTTTTCATCGGTCGACCAGACTAGCACCGGCAGCTGGTCCACCAAACGGCCCAACTGCTGCGGATCCAGCCCTCCCGGACGGCTGATGGTGGAGCTCGCTACGTCGGTCATAGTGCTAGGGTAGCGAGTTCATGGACGGGCGTCCAGCAGGTCGCGCACTTTGCGCGCGAGGCCATCGGGCGAAAACGGCTTCTGCAGGAAGGCGCTGCCGGAGGGGAGGGTCCCGTGCTGCACCACCGCATCGCCGGGGTATCCGGACATATACAGCACGCGGATTCCCGGGCGCTGTCCCGCCAGTTGGTCGGCCAGCTCGCGACCCGACAATCCCGGCATCACGACGTCGGTGAGCAGCAGGTGGATCATGCCGCCGTGCCGTTCGACGACGCGCAGCGCGGACGCGGCATCGGAGGCCGCCAGCACGACGTAGCCCTGGGCCTCGAGGGCGCGGCGGCTGAGCGAAAGCACGGCCGGCTCGTCCTCGACCACGAGAACCGTCTCCGTGCCGCGCGCCGGACCGCCCTTCTGGGGACCGGCCGCCGCGCGGGCAGGGGTCGCGATCCGCGGCAGATAAATCTTGAAGCTCGAGCCGTGGCCCGGCTCCGAGTACACCGAGATGTATCCATCGCTCTGCTTCACGATGCCGTAGACCGTGGCGAGGCCGAGCCCGGTCCCCTTGCCGACTTCCTTGGTCGTGAAAAAGGGCTCGAACAGGTGCGCGCGGACGGTGGCGTCCATGCCGAAGCCCGTATCGGTCACGGCGAGCATCGCGTACGCACCGGGGACCGAGCCGAGGTGCGCCTGGGCGAATGTCTCGTCGAGGTCCACGTTGGCCGTTTCGATGGTGAGCTTGCCGCCTTCCGGCATCGCATCGCGCGCGTTCACGGCCAGGTTCACGATCACCTGCTCGAGCTGGTTGGGATCCGCCTTCACGCGCCCCAGACCCGGCGCCAGCACCGTCACCAGCGCGATGTGCTCGCCGATCAGCCGGCGCAACAGCTTGTCCATCTCGGCGACGACGACGTTGAGGTCCAGCACCACGGGCTGGAGCATTTGCCGGCGGCTGTAGGCCAGCAGCTGGCGCGTCAGCGAGGCGGCCCGCTCCGACGCCTTGCGGATTTCCTCCACGTCGCCGCGCTTGCTGTCCCCCGGAGGCAGCTCGCGGAGGAGCAGCTGCGTATTGCCCAGAATCGCCGTCAGCAGATTGTTGAAGTCGTGCGCGATGCCCCCCGCGAGCTGTCCCACGGCCTCCATCTTTTGGGACTGGCGGAACTGCTCTTCGAGGTGCCGCTGATCGGTGACGTCCCGTTGCGTGCCCCACACCCGCACCAGGTGCCCGTCCTCGACGAAGCCGACGACGTTATTGAGGAATACGCGGGGCCGGCCGTCGCGGTCGTGCTCCCGTGTTTCCGAGTCGGAGACGCGGTACCCGGCGCGGATGAAGCTGCGGATCTGTTCGCGGTTGGTGGGGTCGTTCACGTTGTGCAGCTCGGCCAGCCGCGTGCCCACGAGGTCCCGGGCTTCCTTGAACCCGTACATGCGCGCCATCGCGTCGTTGCACTCCGCGATGCGCGCGCCGGCGTATACACGATCGACCTGTTCTTCTTCCGGCAGCTTCAGCGGCACCGGTGGATCGACCTCCAGCCGTGAGACGCCCTCCGAGCTCTGCGCGATGAACGAGCGATAGCGCTCTTCGGCGCGCCGCCGCTCCGACACGTCCATCCCGATCGCGAGCCAGCCGCCACCGGTAAGCGGCGCGTTTGCCCAGATCGTATCGAGCACCGTGCCGTGCCGGGTGCGGGTCCGGAAGTCGGTCCACTGGCCCACGGGTGCGCCGATGGAATCGCGCAGGCGGCGCTGTTCCCCCGGGTCGGGATACAACTCCGCGAAGAGGTCGCGCTCGCGCGCTTCCGCGATGTCGTATCCCAGCGTGCGTGTCCACTCCCGATTGCCCCACTGGATGCGTCCCTGCTCGTCCAGGAACGCCAGCATCACGGGAATGTTGTCCACGATCCGCTGCAACAACTCACTCTGCTCGCGCCACGCGTCTTCGACGCGCTTGCGCTCGATGGCCATCGCCATCTGCGCGGAGACGAACGTGAGGATGTCGCGCTCGCTTTCGCCGTAGCGCACGCCCGGCGAATAGGTCTGCGTCACGACGACGCCGATGGTGCGGTCCCTCACCTTGAGCGGGACGCCGAGCCAGTCGATGGAGGGCGTGCCGATCAGCTCCGCCTCGCCCGCCGCGACGAGGTTCTCGTAGACCTCGGGCGTCGCGAGCAGCGGCTGGCCGGTGCGCAGCACGTACTCCGTCAGTCCCTTGCGCAGCTTGCGCGGCGGGATGTCGCGGGCGGTGTCGTACTCGTCGACGAAGTAGGGAAACTCCAGCCGGTCGTGTTCCGCATCGTAGAGCGAGACGTAGAAATTCTTCGCCGGCATCAGCTCGCCCACGATTTCGTGGATGGCGCCCAGCAGTTCCTGCAGGTTGTCGACCATGTGTGCCGTGTGGGAGATGCGGTACACCGCTTCCTGCACGCACTCCGCGCGGCGCCGCGCCGTGACATCGCGGAAGCTCCACACCCGGCCCACGACATGGCCGTCCATCCGCAAGGGGAGGGAATAGCGCTCCAGGATCCGGCCGTCCTTGAAGCTGAGGATGTCGAAACTGTCCGATTCCGGGTCGGCGTAGCGCTGTCGGACGCCCGCTGCGAATGCGTCCGGATCGACGAGCTGGTCCTGGACGTGCGCGATGAGGGCCGGGGAATCGTTGGCGGCGATCTGCTGGGCGGAGAGCCGCCACATTTCCTCGAAGCGGCGATTATGCGAAACGATCCTGCCCTCGTCGTCGACGACCAGGATCCCGTCCGCCGTCGATTCGAGCGTCGATTGCAGCACGGACACGGTGAGGGAATCGGAGACCCTACGGGGTTTCTTCGCCCTCGGCTTCGGCTTGGAACGGCGTGCGGGCATGGCCCGAATCTACGGGTGCCGGCTCCGGTGACCAGCCTCACGGGACCGAGGGCGAATCGCACCTAGCTTTCGTTCCCTCTCGGGACGGAGCGGCTGGGTTGCGACCGAAACGGTTTCGGTGGCCGGGCGTCGAGGAATCGAGCCGCGCCGAGCAGCAGTTGCGCGCGGCGGCCCGCCAGCAGGAAGCGGTCGCCCATCTCGGCCAGCAGGCGCTGGCCGGCGTGGCGCGCGCCGATCTCTTCAACACCGCCGCCACGCTCGTCGCCCGCGGCCTCGACGTCCAGTTCAGTGACATCCTCGAGCTGAAGCCGGAGCATCGCAACCTGCTGCTGCGCGCAGGCGAAGGATGGCGGGACGGATGTGTCGGCAGGACGCTCGTCGCCGCGGACAGCGGCGCGCTCGGCGGGTACGCCCTGAGCGCCGCCGGTCCCCTCGTCGTTGAAGATCTGGCCGCCGAAACCCGATTCACCGCGCCGCCCCACCTCGAAGCGCATGGCATCGTCAGCGGTCTCTGCATCGTCGTGCAAGGCCGCGAGCGGCCGTGGGGTGTGCTGGGCGGCTACAGCGCCCAGCCGCGCGAGTTCAGCGGTCCGGACATCCTGTTCGTCCAGGCGCTGGCTCACGTGCTTGCGACCGCACTCGAACGGGCGCGCGTGGAAGACGCGCTCCGCAAGAGCGAAGAGCACTTCCGCTCCCTGACCGAAAATGCATCCGACATCGTCACCATCCTTGGCGACGATGGCATCCTGCGCTACGTCAGCCCCTCGGTCGAGCGCCTGCTCGGGTACGGCGCCAGCGAGCTGCTGGGACGCAACGCGTTCGAGTTCATGCATCCCGACGATCTCACGCCCGTGATGGAAACCCTGGCGGATGCGATCCAGCGTCCAGGCACCCCGCATACGGCGACGTTCCGGTTCAAGCATGCGGACGGCACCTGGCGCATGCTGGAGTCGATCGGACAGGCAAGACTCGATCAGCCCAACGCCTATAGCGTGATCGTCAACTCCCGTGACGTCACGGAGCGCGTCCGGCAGGACGAAATCCTGCACACCAGCAAGCAGCGCCTGCGTACGGTCGTGGCCGGCTCGCCGGTCATTCTTTTCTCGCTCGATCCCCGGGGCGTCTTCACCCTCGCCGAAGGAAAGGGACTCCATTCACTCGGTGTCCGGCCGGGGATGCTGCTCGGCAAGTCGTTCTTCGAGCTGCTGGGCGACGTGCCGCAGGCGGTGGCCGACGTGCGCCGGGCCCTCGCGGGAGAATCCGTCACGGCGCGCGTCGAGCTGTTCGGCTTCGAGTTCGAGGCGCAGTACTCACCGCTTCGAGAGCGGGACGGCAGCATCGCCGGTGTCGTGGGGGTGGCGACCGACATCACCGAGCGGCGCCGCGCCGAAGAAGCGCTGCGGCGCGCCGACGCCGCCAGCCGGACGTTGGTGCAGCAGGCGCCGTTTGGAATCTTCCGGGCCACGCCCGATGGCACCTTGCTGTCCGTGAATCCCGCCCTCGTCGAGATGCTGGCCTGCGAGACCGAGGCGGAGCTGCTGAGCCGGCATCTCGATCGTGACGTGTTCAAGGACCCCGGGGCCCGCGCGCGTTATCTCGCGCAGATGAATGACGCGACCGGCGCCGTGGAGACGCAGGCGCACTGGCGACGCAACGATGGTGAGACCATTACGGTGCGGTTGTACGGCCGTTCGGTGCGGCATGAAGACGGCCGCGTGGAGTGTCACGAAGTCTTCGCCGAAGATGTGAGCGAGCGGCAGGGCCTCGAAGAGCAGCTGCGGCAGGCCCAGAAGATGGAAGCGATCGGCCAGCTCACCGGCGGCATCGCGCACGACTTCAACAACCTGCTGACGATCATCCTGGCGAACGCCGAGCTGCTGGCGCGCGGGCCGGACGAGGCCAGCCTGCGCGACATCCAATCAGCGGCGGTGAGCGGCCGGTTGATGGTCAACAAGCTGCTTGGCTTCGCCCGGCGCTCCAGCCTGACGCTCGAATCGCTGCATCTGGGGCATTTGCTGAACGACCTCTCGGCGGTGCTGCGCCGCGTCCTGCCCGCCGACATCGAGCTGCTCGTGTTCGCCGATGAGGACCTGCCGGAAGTCTCCGCGGACGGGCATGCGATCGAGCAGATTCTGCTGAATCTCGTGAACAACGCCCGCGACGCGATGCCCGACGGCGGCGTGCTGCGGCTGGAGACGAGCTGCAGCTGGATCAGCGATGCGCAGCGCGACGTGCTCGGCCCGGGATCGGCGTCGGAGTTCGTGTGTCTCGCCGTGGACGACACCGGGGAAGGAATGGACGAAGCGACGCGGCAACGGGCCTTCGAACCGTTCTTCACCACGAAGCCGGTGGGGAAGGGGACGGGGCTGGGTCTGGCGACGGTGTACGGTCTCGTGAAGCAGCATGGCGGGTTCGTGCAGATCGACAGCGCACCCGGCGCGGGCACGCGGCTGCGCATCTACTTCCCCGTGGTCGATGAAACGTCCCGTCGCCGCGCGTCGGGCTCGCACGCGCAAATGCCGCTGGCGACCGAGGGCGGGCAGGAAACGATTCTCGTAGTGGAGGATCAGGCCCAACTCCGCCGTGCGACGGTCTACACGCTCGAGCACGCCGGCTACACCGTGTTGACAGCGGCCGACGGGATTGAAGCCCTCGACCTCTTGCGCCAGCACCCGTCTCCGATCCATCTCGTCTTCACCGACCTCGTCATGGGCCGGTTGGGTGGGCGCGGCCTGTATCAAATCGACCGCCGGGAAGGGCGTCACGCGCCTTTCCTCTTTACGAGCGGCTACGCCGGCGCGGGGCGCGGAGAAGACCCGCTCGATCCGACGTTGCCGTTCCTGCCAAAGCCATGGACCAGCGCCGACTTGTTGGCGCGCGTGCGTCAGGTACTGGACGAGACGCCGCGCCCCTGATTTGTCGGTATCGCGAGACAGTGTAGGGGCTTGCTGACTACCTGCAACATCGTGCGCGAAAGAAGTTGAGCCATGGCACGCATACTCGTGATCGACGATCAGGAGCCGATTCGGCGCATCGTGCGAAGGGCATTGGAGCAAGCAGGACATGACGTCCTGGATGCGAGTGACGGGGAAATGGGGATGGAAATACTCGCGCGGCACTCGGCCGACGTGGTCATCACCGACATCTTCATGCCCGGCCAGGACGGTATCGTCACCCTACGCGAAATCCGCAAACGCTTCCCGACGGTCAAGGTCATCGTGATGTCGGGCGGCGATTCGACGGGGACGCTGGATCTGCGTCAGGACGCCGAGTTTCTCGGCGCAGTGAAGAGCCTACGGAAGCCCTTCACGACGCGCGAGATTGTGGAGTCGGTGCAAGCCGTCCTCGGGACCTAGTGGGGGGAAAAGCTCCCGAGGCAGGACTCGAACCTGCGACCCGTAGCCTGAGCGAGCCGGGCGCGCCTACCTCAGACAGTGCAACTGAGGCTAAAACAGGAGCGGAGTCTCCGCCAGTGGAGCGGCCGAGAGGCGAAAAGTCGGTCCCGAAACCGTCACCGAAACCGTCACCGCGCAAGCAGCGCTCGTGAGCTGTGGCGTCGGCGATCGGTCCGCGCCGCGGAGTGTAGACCAGCGGTGTCCAAAGACGGCGGGTCCATGCGGGCCCGCTGTTTTTGTGCTCGGGCCGCGCCCTCCAGGACCCCCAAATCCCCCCACGTCCGTCTGGGACCGGCAAACACGACGGCAAACAACTCAGCTACAGCGGATGGGGTTCAGGGTGTCGCGGGTTCAAATCCCGCCGTCCCGACTGAGTGAAGATCAGGCTCTGCAGCGGCTTTCGCTGTGGGGTTTCGGAAAAGACGGCGACCCCCTGAACTCTGCTCAGGGGGTCGCGCGTTGTGAGTCTTGTTGTGATTCTGCTACGATTCTCGGTCGGTCCTCAGGGCGATTCATGTTCGCTAGGGTCGTCCCTGACGTTGCCGCTCGCGTTGCTCGTCCCCGTGCTGCCGTGGCGTGGCCGTGCGCCCTTCACCTGGTAGTGCCACCACGCTGTGACGATCCCGCAATCCAGCGCCGGATGAGGTGGAGTGATGAAACAGTCCGCCGTAGCGACGTGTGTTAGCAGGCCTTCCATAGTGTGTACTCCGTCAGCACGTAGCCTCTCCGGGCGAGAAGGAGGGCGAAATACCCTCCACCCTCCTCCTCCGAACAGATCCGGTCAGGCGTTCAACGCCTTCTGCGGCGTAAGTTCCACCGCCTTCTGCTGCGTGACTTCCACCTCGATCAAATGCGGCTTGGCCGTCTCCGCCTTCGGCAGCGTGATCGTCAGCACACCGAGGTCGTAGGTCGCCTTGATCTTTTTGGGATCGATCGAGGCCGACAGCCTGAACGTCCGCTCGAAGGCGCCATAGGTCCGCTCATAGCGATGGACCTTCTCGGCCTTCTCCTCCGCCACCTGCGCCTTCGTGCCCGTGATCGTCAGCAGGTTGCCCTCGACCGAGATCTTCACGTCCTCGGGCCTCACTCCGGGTACCTCCGCGACCAAGCGGATGACATCGGGCTCCTCGAAGATGTCCACCAGCGGCAGCCAGGCGGTCGTCGCGGCCTCGGGTACAGACCACTCGGACGCGCGTAACGGCTCGCCGTTGAAAGTCCGGCCCATGCGGTGTTCCAGCTGATGCAGCAGATCCAGCATCGGGTCCCTCGTCATAATACCGACCATATGGTCCTCTTTTGCTCTTGTGAGTCGATTGCAACGAACTATCGTGCGTTCTAACCACTGCAAGATACGCTAGTTGTACTAAGGTTGTCAAGTGAATAGTAAGAATTATGGTGCACTTCACAAATATAGTTAAGCACAACGTAGCGCTTTACCTACCCCGTAGGTACAGGACCATCGAGAGGTCCTGCGGCGGCCTGGACGCGGCCCTCGCCCTGGCCTTACGCTCGACCACGTCCGAGATGACCCGACGCACGCAGAAGCGACCTACGTACTCCCAGGCGTTCGTATCTGCCTTCACGAAGCACGGTATGAACTCACGCTGCGTCGCGAAGACTCGCGCCCAGCGCTCGATCTCAGGACCGCGGCCGGACAGGATGACATCGGGGGCGTCGGGGTTGAGGTCGGGCCTGAAGCAGCCGCATACGACGCGCCCGTCCCGGTGCGGCAGGGAGCTCGAGAGGTCGCCGCCGAGCGCCTGACGGATCTCCCCCCGAGTGTAGGTCTGCCCGAAGGCAAAGTCCCTCACGGCTGCCTTCCTTGCGGCCTATGGGGTGCGAAAATGGAGCGGGTCTCTGAAGTTCTGTAACTCCCGGTAGTAATAGAGGGGTGTCGGTCGCTTGTACTTGAACGTCAGCCCCTTGAGAAACTCAACTTCCTCCGCGGTTGCGGTGCCGCTGAGAGAAGGATCCTGAAGGAATTCCTGGAGCCCCGGTTCCTCGCTGACGGGCGGTTTGGTTTCCCGCTCGACAAACTCGAATCGCTTCGCCTGCCCTGGGACGACCCGGTGGTTCAAGACAATCTCCAGACCGAACGTCGCGAGATCGATATCCCAGGATTCAATCAGCGGATCCAAGAACCCGACGCAGTTCTCAGCGGACACGTGGAAGATGTCCGTATCGAGGAACTCGAGCACGACGACCCGCATCTCCTCATAGCTGCGGCCACTGAGTTGGGCCACCATGCGGAGCCAGTAGTCATTCTCGAGTTCGTCTTTCGCCACGCGCTTGACCACATCCAGCAGCGTCTGGGTAACCAGGCGTTCGAGCTCGCCGAAGGGCTGCTTTTCAAAGATCGCGCGGACGTGTTCTCGCCTCTCGGGATTACACTTGCGCAGGATCAGCTCGCGGACTTCGTGAAACAAGGGCGCGAGCGCGTCCCCCAATTCCCGCTTCAATTCTTCCTTGCGCTGCAGGTCCGCCAGCTTCGCCAGCTCCCCGCTCGGGAGCTTCAAGAACTTGTCGATCCGGGCATAGATGTCGGTGCGGTTCGGCGCGGGGGGCGCCTTCTTCCGAGTCAGTAATTGCGATATGTAGGAGTCGGTCACGCGGGCGGCGCGGGCGAGATCC
>Ga0137374_10006714_pt1 | contig 13712 bp, 12 predicted proteins | sample SagtaG_20_FD_104811 | JGI IMG/M metagenome (GOLD analysis project Ga0137374, IMG submission 104811) | Vadose zone soil microbial communities from Sagehorn Ranch, Mendocino, California, USA - Sage1_R_100_16 metaG | ecosystem: Environmental > Terrestrial > Soil > Vadose zone | place: USA...
AGACGGGTGAACTCATGGATCACGCGACGGGTTACCGTGGGCGAGAGAAGTGCCTCGCCGGCTGCGATGGTCTGGACGGCGGCGATCAGCTGCTCGGGCGGATCGTCCTTAAGGACGAAACCACTCGCGCCGGCGCGCAACGCCTCGTAGACGTACTCGTCGAGGTCGAATGTCGTGAGGACAAGCACGCGCACGGAGTCGTCGGCCGCCAGGATCCGCCGGGTGGCCTCGAGCCCGTCGATCACCGGCATCCGGATGTCCATCAGCACGATGTCCGGGTGGAAGCGCGCTGCCTGAGCGATCGCCTCACGTCCGTTGCCTGCCTCCGCGACGACCTCGATGTCCGCTTCGCCCGCGAGCAGCATGCGCAGGCCCGCCCGAACCATCGACTGGTCGTCCACCACGAGCACCCGGATGGTCATGAGCCGGCTCCGTCCAACGGAAGTCGAGCACGGAGCACGAAGCCGCCGGAGGGGGAGACGCCCGCCGACATGTCCCCGCCGTAGATCTTGACACGCTCGCCGATGCCCACCAGGCCATGGCCGAGGCCGTCACCGGTCGACGTACCACGACCGTCGTCACGCACCTCGACCCGGAGGTCACGAGGACCGTACTGCACCTCGACCTCGGCCTGGCGCGCGTGGGCGTGCTTCAGGGTGTTGGTGAGGCCTTCCTGCACGATGCGGTACGCCGAAAGGTCCAGACCGGGTGGCAGCTCGACCGGCTCGCCGTGGATCTGCAGTCGGACGGCCAACCCGGCCGCCCGTACGTCATCCAGGAGGCCTTCGAGATCCGCCAAACCCGGGTGCGGCACAAGCTCGGGCTGCTCGTCGTCGCGCCGCATCGCACCGAGCAGGCGACGCATCTCCGCGAGTGCCGTCCGGCCCGCCTGCTCGACGTTCGTCAGGGCCGCCCGGTCCTCCGCATCGGAATCCGGCATCCGATGACGGACGGCCCCGACCTGCAGGACCATCACGCTGACCGCATGCGCCACCACGTCATGGAGCTCACGCGCAATCCGTCCTCGTTCCTCGGCCACGGCGACGCGGGCCGCTGCCTCTCGGTCGCGCTCGGCCCTGGTCGCGCGGTCCTCCGCGGCCTCCATGTGCGCGGTGCGCTCACGCAGCGCGTAGCCGACGAGCCAGCCCATCGCGAACAGCACGGGGACGAAGACGAGGCTGTCGGCCGACTGAGTGGGGTCGTTGTGCACGAGGATCGCCGAGCCGCCGACCACGATAGCCAGGCCGAGCCGCGCCTGTACGACGTTGCGCAGGTTGCCGAGCAGCAGGGCAGCCCCCATTCCGGCCAGGAAGACCCCGGGTTGACCGGTGACCAGGCGGCCGTCCAGGAAGGAGAGCGCCGCACCGATCAGCCACAGGGCTGCGGGGGCAGCGAAGGGGAAGCGCCGGCGTAGCAGCAAGCTGAGGACGACCGCGGCGATCGCCACGACCTCGAACCACGACACCATGCCGGTCTGCAGGTACGGATCCTCCCGGAGAGCCGTGCCCGCCGCACCCCAGGCCGCCGCCACGACGATCAGGGCGTCGAGACCATACGTCGAGAGGAACAGCCGGAGCCGGCTCACGTGGTCAACGTACTTCAGCCTTCTCGGTGCCTGCGTCATACCAAGGTCGGACCGCGTCGGGACAGTCAAAGCGGTTCCCACCGCAGTAGGCGACCGTCGTGGCCCCTTGGCTCATGGCTCACGGCTCATGCTGTTGCCGGCAGGCGGATGCCGCTACCGGTCAGTTGCTGGAGGGACTGCTTCAGCGTGGTGCGGTTCGGGTAGCCGTACTGGGTGCCAACTGCGTATGCGTAGTGCCGGTCGCTCTTCGTCACCGCGGCGACGTACCAGACTGGGCGGCCCTCGGCCAGCATCGCCACGATCGTTCGGTGCTCCGGTGTGGTGAACATGCTGACCCCTTCTCCCTCAGCTCGCTCGATGTCTCCTTGTAGTTCCGCGTCCGCGGTGCCTGCACGGCCCTGCCGACGACTGACTACGTATCCGACGCTATGAGCCCGGTGACTACCGGCGCATCGTCGGAACGACCGAACTTTGCCTCCTCCGAACGAATGAGCGTTGCGCCTTGGGTCTCGTCCGTCGGTAGGGGACGCGCCGACCAGCCGGTGACCCGCCCAACTCGTCGGTGACGACCTTCCGTCCCGTCGAGCACCGTCATCTCGCACCATGACCCGCACCATGAGACAAGCCGAAATCCACGACTCGGCGGGTTGTTCGGGTGTGCGGGTGGAGCGCTGGGGGCCGGAGCGGGCTTCCGGCTCCGCACCGACCCCCAGCGGTCTGGGGTGTTCCCGGACTAGGCCAGGCTGGCGACGCCCTTGGGGAGGAAGCGGGTGCCGTTGACCTTCTCGGCGATGCCGGAGCGGTCGAGGTACGGGGTGATGCCGCCGAGGTGGAACGGCCAGCCGGCGCCGAGGATCATGCACAGGTCGATGTCGTGCGCCTCGGCGACGACACCGTCGTCGAGCATCAGCTTGATCTCCTCGGCGAGGGCCGACAGCACCCGGGTGCGCAGCTCGTCCGCGGTGATCGGCTTGTCGCCCACCTCGAGCAGCGCCGCGACCTCGGGATCGACCGACGGCTTGCCGTCCGCACCCCAGGTGTAGAACGAGCTCTTGCCCGCGGCAACGACCTTCGCCAGGTTCGACGACACGCCGAACCGGTCCGGGTAGGCGGCGTGCATGGTCTCCGCGACGTGCAGCGCGACGGCCGGGCCGACCAGCTGCAGCAGCACGAACGGCGGCATCGGCAGGCCGAGCGAGACCAGCGCCGCGTCCGCGTCGGTGATCGGCGTGCCCTCGTCGACCGCGGCGCTCACCTCGCCGAGGAACCGGGTCAGCAGCCGGTTCACCACGAACGCGGGCGCGTCCTTGACCAGCACGCAGGACTTCTTCAGGCCCTTGCCGACCGCGAACGCGGTCGCCAGCGACGCGTCGTCGGTCTGGCCGGCGCGGACGATCTCGAGCAGCGGCAGCACTGCCACCGGGTTGAAGAAGTGGAACCCGACGACCCGCTCCGGGTGCGCCAGGTCGGCCGCCATCTCGGTCACCGACAGGGAGGACGTGTTGGTGGCCAGGATGGTGTCGTCGCGGACGATCTTCTCCAGGTCGGCGAAGATCGTCTTCTTCAGCTCGAGCTCCTCGAACACAGCCTCGATGACGAAGTCGGCGTCGGCGAAGGACTCCTGCTTGTCGACCGACCCGCTGACCAGCGCCTTCAGCTGCGACGCCTTGTCGGAGGAGATCCGGCCCTTGCCGAGCAGCTTGTCGACCTCGGCGTGCACGTAACCCACGCCCTTGTCGACCCGCGCCTGGTCCAGGTCGGTCATCACCACGGGCACCTCGAGCCGGCGCGCGAACAGCAGCGCAAGCTGGCTGGCCATCAGGCCCGCGCCGACGATGCCGACCTTGGTCACCGGCCGCGCCAGGGACTTGTCCGGCGCGCCCGCGGGACGCTTGGCGCGCTTGTTGACCAGGTCGAACGCGTACAGCCCGGAGCGCAGCTCCTCGCTCATGATCAGGTCCGCGAGCGCTTCGTCCTCGTCGGCGAATCCGCGGTCCCGGTCGTTGTCCTTGGCCTTGGTGATGAGCTCCAGAGCCTTGTACGGCGCCGGCGCGGCGCCGCTGACCTTGGCATCGGCGAAAGCCTTGCCGCGCGCGACGGCGGCGTCCCAGGCCTCGCCGCGGTCGATCTCGCGGCGCTCGACGGTGATCTCACCGGTCAGCACCTTGCTTGCCCACAGCAACGACTGCTCGAGGAAGTCGGCCGGCTCAAGCAGCACGTCGCCGATGCCGAGCTCGACGGCCTGCGGGCCGGAGAGCATCTTGTTCTGGTTCAGGGCGTTCTCGACGACGACCTTGACCGCGGCGTCCGGGCCGATCAGGTTCGGCAGCAGGAAGTTCCCGCCCCAGCCCGGCAGCAGGCCGAGGAAGACCTCCGGCGTCGACAGCATCCCGGCCGCGGCCGAGATCGTCCGGTACGTCGCGTGCAGCGCGACCTCGAGGCCGCCACCCAGCGCGACGCCGTTGACCAACGCGAACGACGGCTTCCCGCCGTCGACCAGCTTGCGCATCACGCCGTGGCCGATCCGGCCCAGGTTCACCGCCTGCTCGCGGTCGGTCAGCTTCGGCACACCGGTGAGGTCCGCGCCGGCGGTGAGGATGAACGGCTTGCCGGTGATGCCGATCGCGACCACGTCCTCGCGGGCGAGGGCGGCGTCGATCGCGGCGTTCAGGTTCGCCAGACCCTTCGGGCCGAAGGTGTTCGGCTTGGTGTGGTCGTGGCCGTTGTCGAGCGTGATCAGGGCGAGGATGCCCGCCTTGCCGGGCAGTACGACGTCCCGCGACGGCGCGAGGGTGACGACCTCGTCGGTCTCGATCGCGACCGCGTCAGCCAATAGTTGACGCAGTAGCTGGTCCAGGGTCGAGGTCACTTGTCGCCTCCATCGCTGAGTGATTTGTCGCCTCCGGCGAAGTGCGGGTTCTCCCAGATGACGGTGCCGCCCATGCCGAGGCCGACGCACATCGTGGTGAGGCCGTAGCGGACCTCGGGGCGCTGCTCGAACTGCAGCGCGAGCTGGTTCATCAGGCGTACGCCGGACGAGGCCAGCGGGTGGCCGAACGCGATCGCGCCGCCGTACGGGTTGACCCGCGGGTCGTCGTCGGCGATGCCGTAGTGCTCCAGGAACGCCAGCACCTGGACCGCGAACGCCTCGTTCACCTCGAACGCGTCGATGTCGTCGATGGTCAGGCCGGCGAGCTTGAGCGCCTTCTCGGTGGCGGGCACCGGGCCGACACCCATCACCTCGGGCTCGACGCCGGCGAAGGCGTACGAGACCAGCTTCATCTTGACGGGCAGGCCGAGCTGCTCTGCGGCCCCGGCGGAGGCGAGCACGCAGGCGGTGGCGCCGTCGTTGATACCCGCGGCGTTGCCCGGGGTGACCCGGCCGTGCGGGCGGAACGGCGTCTTCAGGCCCGCCAGGTCGTCCATCGTCGTACCGGGCCGCATCGGCTCGTCGGCGACTGCGAGGCCCCAGCCCTGCTCGGCCGAGCGGGTCGCGATCGGCACCAGGTCCGGCTGGATCAGGTCGTTCGCGTACGCCTTGGCGGCCTTCTCCTGGGAGGCGACCGCGAACTGGTCGGCGCGCTCCTTGGTGATCGACGGGAACCGGTCGTGCAGGTTCTCGGCGGTGGAGCCCATCACCAGCGCGGAGGTGTCGACCAGCTTCTCGGCGATGATCCGCGGGTGCGGGTCCACGCCCTCGCCCATGGGGTGCCTGCCCATGTGCTCGACACCGCCCGCCACGACCACGTCGTACGCGCCGAAGGCGATGCCCGCGGCGGTGGTGGTGACGGCGGTCATGGCGCCGGCGCACATCCGGTCGATGGCATAGCCGGGGGTGGTGTTCGGCAGGCCCGCCAGCAGCGCCGCGGTCCGGCCGATCGTCAGGCCCTGGTCGCCGATCTGGGTGGTGGCCGCGATCGCCACCTCGTCGACCTTCTCGGGCGGCAGCGACGGGTTGCGCCGCAGCAGCTCACGGATGCACTTGATCACCAGGTCGTCGGCGCGCGTCTCGGCGTACTGGCCCTTGGCCTTGCCGAACGGGGTGCGCACGCCGTCGACGAACACGACATCGCGAATCTCACGGGGCACGGAGGCCCTCCTCAATCACCGGGAGCAGTGGCACCGGCAATGCTACTCACTAGTAACCCGCTGGCCCAGACGGCGCGGCTGTGCGCCTCCTCACAGCCACGCAGCGACATCGCGCCAACGTTCTGGTGGGGCTGACGCTGTTACCCGTGGCGGATCGCGCGGTCGGAGGCGCAGACTGAGTCCGTGTGATGGGAGCGGCTCATGGAACAAATCGCCACTGATGTACCGGTGCTGTCCCGCGGCAAGCACCGCAACCCCCGCAAGGGTGCGTGCTTCATGGAGTACGCGTCCTTCCTGGCCGGTGAGCCCTGGTCGGACCACCCTGCCTGTACGCATCCGCTGCTGGCGGCGATCGCCCGGCACGTGAACGACTGCACCAGCGACGCCGGCCGGGCTCGGCTGGCGCCGCTGATCCCGTCGGTGATCGGCCTCACGCCGGACGACCCGCGGATGGCCGCGCGGCTGACCCTCGGCTGTGTGCGGACGGCACTGCCGGTGGTCTCCGACGAGCGGCAGCACGTCCTGGCGGTGGCGCTGCTCACCGCCGAGCGGGTGCTGGCCGAGCGGGAGGGCCGCCCGCCGGGCGACCTGCAGGAGGAGAGCCGGCGGGCGCTCGAGTCGGTGCCGCACGCGGCGCGCTGGGCCCGGCGGTTCTCGGCCGGCCGGAGCCGGGTGCCGCGCGACTTCGGCCACCGGGTCGCGCCACGGGTGGTCGGCTGCGCGATCGAAGGCGTCGCGCTGGCGTGCATCCCGAACCCGGACGACGTGCTGCACACGATCCTGGTCGACGCGATCAGCACGTGCGCGGCCGGCGTGCCCAAGCGGCTGCCGGACGAGCAGCCGGTGCGGATGGAGTCAGGCGTCCGGAGCTGACTCCGCCGCCGTCACCGCGCCGTCGCTGCTGAGCGCGTCGGCGAGCGCGACCGCGGTCAGGCCGACCTGCCACTCGCGCGCGCCGTGCTCGCGCAGCACCGTCGCGACCACGTCCGCGTCGATCTCGGCCGGCGGGCTCCAGGCCAGCCTGCGCACGGTGTCGGGGGCGAGCAGGTTCTCGGTCGGCAGCCGGTGCTGCTCGGCGATCTCGCCGACAGCGGCGCGGGTCGCGGACAGCCGCGCCGCCGCGTCCGGATCACGCTCCGCCCAGGCGCGCGCCGGAGGCGGGCCGTCGTACCGCGCTCCCTGCCGGGGCAGTTGCGTGTCGGGAAGCCTGCGGGCGTGCTCGATCGCCTCCCACCAGGTCCGCTGGTGGCGTTGCGCGCCGCGGCTCTTGAACGCGGGCAGCTTGCCGAGCGCGTCCCGGTCGGCCGGCATCGCCGACGCCGCCTCGATGATCGCGGCGTCGCCGAGGATCCGGCCGGGCGAGATGTCCGCCTCCGCGGCCAGCTGGTCGCGGGCCTGCCACAACGCCCGTACGACGCTCAGCCCGCGACGGCTGCGCACCCGGTGCATACCGGAGGTACGACGCCACGGGTCCGGGCGCGGCTCACGCGGCGGCGCCGCGAGCACCGCGGCGAACTCCTGCTGGGCCCACTCCCACTTGCCGTCGCGGCGCAGCTCGGCCTCGATCGCGTCGCGCAGCTCGATCAGCATCTCCACGTCGAGCGCGGCGTACACGAGCCACGGCGACGGCAGCGGCCGGGTGGACCAGTCGGCCGCTGAGTGCTCCTTGCGCATCCGGTACCCGAGCACGTCGCCGACCAGCGAGGCCAGTCCCACCTTCGGGTAGCCGAGCAGCCGGCCGGCGAGCTCGGTGTCGAAGATCCGCGACGGCACCATGCCGACCTCGGTGAGGCAGGCGAGGTCCTGGTTCGCGGCGTGGATGATCCACTCCGCGTCCGCGATCACCGCGCCGAGCGCGGCCAGGTCCGCGAACGGGATCGGGTCCACCAGCGCGGTGGCCGATCCCTCGCGGCGCAGCTGAACCAGGTAGGCGCGGTGTGAGTAGCGGTAGCCCGAGGCACGTTCGGCGTCGACCGCGACCGGGCCGGTGCCGGCGCGGAACTGCTCGACGACATCGCTGAGCGCGTCGGGGGTGTCGATCACGTCCGGCAGGCCGTCGCGCAGCCCCAGCAGCGGTAGTTCCGCTGTCGCCTCGGGGTCGGTGGTGGGTTGCTCCGAGATCGTCATCGCCCTCGCTGGCCACGTCGCGTCGGCATCGCGACCACACCCGGCGGAACCGGTGGCAGGCCGGCCGCCGTACACAGCACATCGCCCCAGGCCTCGGCGTGCGGCGCGATGTCGACCGCGCCGGTCAGGTCCTCGGCCGGGCTCCAGGACGCGCGGATCTCGATCTCCGCGGTGGCCTCGTCGTCGGCCATCCCGCCGAAGCTCTCCGAGACCACCCGGGTGACGGTGCCGCTCGGCGCGAGGTACGCCGCACCGTGGTCGACGAGCGCCTCCATCAGCCAGGTCCAGCCGACGCCGCCGAGCAGCGCGTCGGTGACCATCTCCGGCTCCACCGCGGCCCGCACGTAGGCCACGCAGCGGAAGGTGGACTGCCAGGCGTCGTTGCCGGCCGGGTCGTACAGCACCACCAGCCGGCCGGTCGCGACGTCGTCGCCGTCGACCGTGACGTCAGCGCTGACCGCCGCCGCGTGCGGCGCGATCCGCTGCGGAGCCGGCATCTCCTCGACGAACACCTCGGGGCGGAACCTGGCTCCGCGCAGCTGGGTCAGCGCCTCGGCGAATGCCGCCGGCGGCGCCTCTACCTGCTTGCGAGCACCCATGCCTCGAAGCCTAAGGCCGACCATGTCGGAGTGGGGCGGACGACGCGCCGGACTTCGGACGCGTGGGATCATCGTCGCGTGCCTCCCGCTTCCGTTACCGCCCGGTCCGCTTTCCTGCTCGCGGCGCGCGGCGCCGAGGTGCCGCACACGCCGGTGTGGTTCATGCGGCAGGCCGGCCGGTCGCTGCCCGAGTACCGCGCGCTGCGCGAAGGCACAGCGATGCTCGAGTCCTGCATGCGGCCCGACCTGGTGGTGGAGATCACCCTGCAGCCGGTCCGGCGGTACGGCGTGGACGCGGCGATCTTCTTCTCCGACATCGTGCTGCCGCTGAAGGCGGTCGGGGTGGACCTGGAGATCCAGCCGGGCGTCGGACCCGTGGTCGCGTCGCCGGTGCGGTCCGCCGCGGACCTGGCTCCGGTACGGCCGGTGACCAGCGGTGACGTCGGCTACGTCACGGAGTCGGTGAAACAGCTGGTCTCGGAGCTGGGGGAGACGCCGCTGATCGGGTTCGCGGGCGCGCCGTTCACGGTCGCGTCGTATCTGGTCGAGGGCGGGCCGAGCAAGGACCACGCGCGCACGAAGGCGCTGATGCACGCCGATCCCGCGTTGTGGCACGCGCTGGCGGACCGGCTCGCGGACGTCGCGATCGCGTTCCTGTCGGTGCAGATCGAGGCGGGCGCTTCGGCGGTCCAGCTGTTCGACTCGTGGGCGGGATCGCTGTCGCCGCGGGACTATGCCGAGTTCGTGCTGCCGCACTCGGCGAAGGTGTTCGCCGCGCTGGAGTCGTACGGGGTGCCGCGGCTGCACTTCGGTGTGAACACCGGCGAGCTGCTCGCCCAGATGAGCACCGCCGGGGCGGACGTGATCGGCGTCGACTGGCGCGTCCCCCTGGACGAGGCGGTACGACGGATCGCCACGGCAGGCCCGGCCAAACCCGTCCAGGGCAACCTGGACCCGGCTCTGCTCTCGGCCGGCTGGCCCGTCCTGGAAGCCCAGATCGACCGGATCCTCGCCGAGGGCCGCGCCGCCCCCGGCCACATCTTCAACCTCGGCCACGGCGTACCCCCGTCCGCCGACCCCGACGTCCTCAAACAGATCGTCGACACCGTCCACACCAAGTCCACCCGCCCCCTCCATCCCTGACCGGTCAGCCGTCCCTTCCCGTCCACCCCCTTCCGTTCATTCGTCGCATCTCGTGGTCGCTGTGGAAAACCCGCGGTGAGATCGCGGATGTCCACGCGCGGGGCTCGACGGCCACGGGCGGCGGCCTTGAACAGGATCCGGGGGCGGCACACGACCTTCTGGAGCCTTGCACCTGGTATTTCGTGTTCAACCGCCCGCGGGGCTGTTCCGGCCATCAGCCTGGAGCGGTTCACTCGCCGAACCACCCGTCGTCCAGCTTCAGTTCGCCGGCCGGCGCGGATCGTTGTCCGTGCCTGGCGCGCTTCTGGCGGCGGCTGGACAGCAGCCATGGGGTACGGCGGTCCGGCAGGCGGGTTGTGTGACCGCGCGGGGGTTCCGGGGCCTCCCCGCGGGTTGCAACGTCAGGTGCGCACGGCAAGGTGGTAGGCGAGCCAGAACCTGCGGGCGGGCTGTCCGCAGGAACCACGAGATGCGACGAATGAACGGTATGGGTGACGAGCGGGATGGGTGAGCGGGAGGCGGCGCACGTCGTCGTGGTCGGGGGCGGGGTCAGCGGATTGGCCGCGGCGTACGCGTTGCTGACGAGCGAACGCGCCAGCCGAGGTGGCGCTCGATCGTACGGCGGAGGGGGCGCTGGGCCGGACGGCCGGGGTGATGGGTTCGACGGCCGGGGTGGCGATGGGTCGGACGGTCGAGGTGGCGCTGGGTTCGACGTCCGGGGTGGCGCTGGGTCCGCCGGCCGAACGGAGGTTGGGCAGGGTCGCCGCGGTGGTGGTGTGCGGGTGACGGTGCTGGAGGGGTCGCCTCGGGTTGGGGGGAAGCTGGCAGGTGGGGAGGTCGGTGGGGTTCGGGTCGATCTGGGGGCTGAGTCGGTACTGGCTCGGCGGCCGGAGGCGGTGAAGCTGATCCGCGCGGTGGGGCTGGCCGATGAGCTGACGCATCCGGTGACGACGTCGGCCGGGTTGTGGATCGGGGATCGGATCCGTGCCTTGCCGCCGACGGTGATGGGGGTGCCGGTGGATGTCGCCGCCGCCTCCGACGTACTCGGGCCGGCCGGGGCGGCGCGGGCGCTCGAGGACGCTCGCCAGGCGCCGCCGGCGCTCGACGGCGATGTGTCGATCGGGCGGTTCGTCGCGGAGCGCATGGGGCGGGCGGTGACGGACCGGCTGGTGGATCCGCTGCTCGGCGGGGTGTACGCGGGGCGGGCCGACGACATCTCGCTGGCCGCGACGGTGCCGGAGCTGTTCGCGCGGCTGCACACCGCGCCGTCGCTGCTCGCCGCCGCCGAGGAGATGCGCGCGGCAGGCCAGATGGCCGCCGACCAGCGCACCGCAGCCGGCAGCGAGGCCAGTGCGGGTCAGGCGCGCCCGGGCCAGGTGCAGGCCAGTGGTGGGCAGGTCGTGGCGCCGGTGTTCGCCGGGGTGCGGGGTGGGGTGCACCGGCTGGCTGAGGCGTTGCGGGATGAGATCGTGCGGCTCGGGGGTGAGGTGCGGACCGGGTGCACGGTGCGGCGGGTGAGCCGGGAGGGTGACGGGTTCGCCGTCGAGGCCGGGCCCGTGCCGGCGCCGGTGCACCTCGCGGCGGACGCGGTCGTGGTGGCGACCCAGGCGCGGCCGGCGTCGCGGATGCTGGCGGAGCTGGTCCCGGCGGCGGCCACCGAGCTCGGCAGGATCGAGTACGCCAGCCTGGCGATCGTCACCCTCGCGGTGTGCAAGCGGGACTGGCCGGAGGGCACCAGCGGATCCGGGTTCCTGGTGCCGTCGGTAGAGGGGCGCACGATCAAGGCCTCGACGTACTCGCACGCCAAGTGGGACTGGACCGCGGAGGCCGGGGGAGACCTGGCGCTGTTCCGCTGCTCGGTCGGGCGGCTGGGTGAGGAGGCGGTGCTCCAGCGCGACGACGCCGACCTGGTCACCGCCTCGGCGGACGACCTGCGCGAGGCGATCGGGCTGCGGGCGGAGATCGTCGACAGCACCGTGACGCGCTGGGGCGGGGCACTCCCGCAGTACGCCGTCGGCCACCTGGACCGCGTCGACCGGATCGCGCGCGCCACGGCCCCCGTACCAGGGCTGGAGGTGTGCGGCGCGGCGTACCGCGGGGTGGGGATCGCGGCCTGTGTCGCGTCCGGGACCGAAGCGGCGACCCGGGTGCGCGGGCACCTGGACCGGTTGGCAAGAATGGCGCCGTGAGCGAGACACCGACCGAGCGCCCGAAGGCCCGCGACCTCAACAACGTCATCCGGTACACGATGTGGTCCGTGTTCAAGGTGCACGTGCCGATCGGCGAGGTGGACCGCGGGGTGCTGGCCAGCGGTGTGCGCAAGGTGGTCGACGCCGCCGCGGCGGACGACGTGGTGGTGCGCGGCTGGTACGACGTGGCCGGGTTCCGCGCCGACGCGGACCTGATGGTGTGGTGGCACGCGCCGACGTCGGAGGCGCTGCAGGCGGTGTACCACAAGGTGCGCCGCAGCGCGCTCGGCCGGCACCTGCAGCCGGTCTGGTCGCAGGTCGCGCTGCACCGGCCGGCCGAGTTCAACAAGAGCCACATCCCGGCCTTCCTCGCGGAGGAGGAGCCGCGGCAGCACCTGTGCGTGTACCCGTTCGTGCGGTCGATCGACTGGTACCTGCTGCCGGACGGTGAGCGCCGGCAGCTGCTGGCCGAGCACGGCAAGATGGCGCGCGACTACCCCGACGTCCGGGCGAACACGGTGGCGTCGTTCGCGCTCGGCGACTACGAGTGGATGCTGGCGTTCGAGGCGGACGAGCTGCACCGGATCGTCGACCTGATGCGGCACCTGCGCGGGTCCGAGGCGCGGCGGCACATGCGCGAGGAGCTGCCGTTCTACACCGGCCGCCGCACCGACCTCACCGAGCTGGTGGCGAACCTTCCCTAGTAGGCGACGCCCACGACCTGCTTGATCGTGCCGGGCTGCTCCAGCGCGCCCAGCATGTAGTGCGCGACGTCCGCGCGGGAGATCCTGAGCCCGCGCCGCAGGTTCTGCCCGTACGCCGTGCGGTAGACACCCGTCTGCGGCTTGTCCGTCAGCCCCGGCGGCCGCACGATCGTCCAGTCCAGCCCGCTGTCGCGCAGCACGTCCTCCATTCGCGCCAGGTCGGCGTAGTGGTCACGCAGCACCCTGCTGACCATCGGGTTCAGCGCGTACCGCATCACGACGCCGTCGCCGGGGTCGTGTTTGGGCGGCTTGGGCCGGGCCGGTGACGGCACCGTGCCGATCGGGGCCGCGCTGACCACGACGACGCGCCGGACCTCGGTGGCCTGCATCGCGCGCACGATCGAGTCGGTGCCGCGCCACGCGACGCCCGCCTCCGCCTTCGTGCGTGCGCCGAGCCCGGACAGCACCGCGTCGGCGCCGTCGACCGCCGATTCGAGCACGACGGGATCTGCCTGAGCGAGGTCGGCGGTCACCACCCGCACGCGCGGATCGTCGTACGACGGATTCCGCACGACGGCGGTGACCTCGTGGGCCGCGGACAGTGCTTGCTCGACGAGTTGGCGGCCGATACCGCCGGTCGCCGCGAAGATGCTGAGTTTCATGACCGCCTCCGTATACGCTAAGAGTGAGTTACATACGATATGGAGATCATATTACATGTCTTCCAAATCATCTGAGGACGTGCGGGCCCGGCGACGGTTGACGACGGCGGTGAAGGAGTCGCTGCGGGAGCTGAGCAACCAGCTGTCGCTGCTGAACCACAACGTCAGCGGCCAGGTCGAGATCCGGGGCATCGACCTGGACTGCCTGGACATCATCAGCAGGCACGGCCCGCTGAGCCCGACGGCACTCGCCCGTCGCGCGGGTCTGCACCCGGCGACTGTGACGGGAATCCTCGACCGCCTCCAGCGCGGCGGCTGGGTGGTCCGCGAACGCGACCCGCACGCCTCCGACCGCCGCGCGGTCGCCGTACGCGCGCTACCCGACCGTGCCGGCGAGCTGTATTCCCTGTACAGCGGCATGAACAGCCGCCTCGACGAGATCTGCGCCGACTACACCGACGCCGAGCTGGAGCTGATCGCCGGCTTCGTCCGCCGTACGACGGAAGCCGGCAACCACGCCGTCGAGGAGCTCAACCCCTGATCGCCGAGTCGTGGATTCCGGCGCCGGGACAACGCTTTCCCAGCGCCGGAATCCACGACTCGGCGCCCCACAA
>Ga0137374_10006727_pt1 | contig 13699 bp, 8 predicted proteins | sample SagtaG_20_FD_104811 | JGI IMG/M metagenome (GOLD analysis project Ga0137374, IMG submission 104811) | Vadose zone soil microbial communities from Sagehorn Ranch, Mendocino, California, USA - Sage1_R_100_16 metaG | ecosystem: Environmental > Terrestrial > Soil > Vadose zone | place: USA...
GCCGATTGCAGCGTCAAAAAATTCGTCTAACCGCGGCTCCCTGGGGGCGGTAAGATGGATTTGACGGCTGAAGTCACCCTCCCTCCTTTCTGAAGGTCCTCTGCCCCCCGGTGGAGGGCCTTCGCCTTGTCCTCTACATTCTTCCAGTGAGCCGGTTTGCCGTCGACGTGACCGCGTGCTGGCGCCCGCAGCGCGTCGGCATGCTGACCGTCGCGGTCGAGCTTTCCCGGGCGTTGATCGCCGGGCGGGGCGGGGATGAGATCGTCCTCCTGTGCAGCCGGGAGCGACCGCCATCGCTCGCCGGGCTGGACTGTGAGGCCGTCCTCGCGCCATACCGTCACGAGCTGGTCTTGAAAGCGCGCTGGCTTCCCGCGATCGAGCCTGAGCTCGAGGCCGACGCCATCCTCTATCCCTACTGGCCGAGCCCGCCCTTCCGGCGGGCAGGTGCCCCCCCGGCGGCGATCTTCGTCCATGACCTCGCGTTTCGGATCCGGCCCGCCGAGGTCCCCTGGCAGCAGCGCCTGTACCTCGGGGCGGTCCTGCCGAGGGCGCTGCGCGGCGCGGCCGCCGTTATCGTCCCTTCCGAGGCCACCCGGCGCGACCTGCTGCGGTTCTATCCGATCGAACGTCTGGACGAGAGGCTCCACGTGATCCCCGAAGGCCTGACGCCGGCTCCCCCGCCGGGACCTCTTCCCGCGGGCGTCGAACCGGGATTCTTGCTGGCGGTCGGCACCGTCGAGCCGCGCAAGAACTACCCACGCCTGCTGGCCGCGTACCGGCAGCTGCGCGGGCGGGGTTCGCTGCCCATCATCATCAACGGCCGGCCCGGGGTGCCCCAGCTCGTCATCGCCGGACGCGCGGGTTGGGCCTTTGGCGACACGCTGCGGCGGATCGCCGCCGAGCCCGGCGTGCGCTACGTCGGCCACGTCGATGAACCGACCCTGGAGGCGCTGTACCGATCGGCCTCGGTGCTCGCGTTCCCGAGCCTGTACGAGGGATTCGGGCTGCCGCTGCTGGAGGCGATGGCGCACGGGCTGCCGGCGGTGGTTGGCGCCACGGGCGCGCTGCCCGAGCTGGCGCTCGGAGCCGCGCTCTCCGTCGACGGCCAGGACGTGAGCGGGATCGCGGCCGGGTTGGAGCGGCTCCTGGCGGACGAGGGCCTGCGCCACAAGCTGGGCGAGGAGGGCCGACGGCGCGCTCGCGACTACACCTGGGCGACCGCCGCCGGCCTGGCGCTGGATGTGCTGCGCCGGATCTCCGAACGCTCGCGGCAGAAGGTGGCCTAGCCATCGGCGCCGGCCGGCAGGTGGGGTGGGGCGTTCTCGGCGCGGCGCAGATCGCCCGCCGGGCCTGGCTCGAGGCGATCGCCGCATCGCACAACAGCCGCCTCGTCGGCATGGCGAGCCGCGACCCGGAGCGCGCGCGCGAGCTGCTGACCCCCTACCCCGAGGCTCGCGTTTTCGCCTCGTACGAATCCATGCTCGCCGACCCCGGCGTCGAGGCCGTCTACAACCCGCTTCCCAACGGCCTCCATCGTGAGTGGACGATCCGCGCCCTGGAGGCCGGCAAGCACGTGCTGTGCGAGAAGCCGCTCGCCGTCAACGCTCGCGAGGCAGAGGAGATGGCCGCCGCCGCCGGTGCGGCGGGCAGGCATCTGATGGAGGCGTTCATGTACCGCTTTCATCCGGCGATGCGCGAGCTGGTTGCCACAGCGAGGGAGCCGATGCATGTGCAGGCCAGCTTCGGCTTTCGGGTCCGCAGCGAAGGGGACATCCGCGTCCAGGCGGCGCTCGGCGGCGGCGCGCTGCTCGATGTCGGCTGCTACACGGTGAGCGTGGCGCGATGGATCCTGGGCGAGCCGGACGCGATATTCGCTCGCTCCACGTTTCGCAACGGGATCGACCTGACCACCAGCGCACTGCTGCTCTTCCCCGGCGGGACCACGGCCGCCGCCTGGTGCAGCGTGGAATCACCCGAGATCCAGGAGCTCACCGTGATCACGGGCGACGGCGTGCTCCGCCGCCCGCGTGCGTTCAACTCGAGGCACGACCCCGACGATCCCTACCAGCTCATGGTCGAGTCGTTCGCCGACAGCGTGATCCACGACCGGCCGGTCGCGATCCCGCTTTCGGAATCGATCGCCAACATGCGGGTGCTCGACCGGATCAGGGCGGCGGCTACCTCGTCAGCAGCTCCTGAAACCGCGGATCCTCCTTAAGAGTTGCGAGGTCCGGGTCCGCGCCGGCAGAGGCCTTGAGGTCTGGCCGCATCGGGAGGGCCTCGCGCAGCAGCTCGATCGCCTCGTCTACGTGGGACGCGCGGGCGCCCGCGAGGTTGTAGAGGACCGCTCCCAGGACCAGCGGCGGCGCATTCGCCGCCCTCATGTCGGTCACCGCGTCTTCAAACAGCCGGATCGCCCGATCGGTGTCGCCGTTTTCGCGGTAGTACTCGAAAAGGTGGGTGCGGGGGTGCGTGTAGCTGTTGCGAAGCACGGCCTCGGTGACGTTTCTCGAGACGCTCCACTCGAAGGACCGCTCGCCCAGCTTCTCGGCCAGCTCGATGATCTCGCCGAGCAGGTGGTCCGCTCGCGACGCGGCATCGGCGAGCGGGATCCCGATCCCGTGCGCGAGCTCGGCATCGTTGAACTCATCCGTGTTGGCCGGCGGCCTCTGGTAGTCCCTGCCCTCGCTGACATCAGTCAGCGCGTTGCGCAGTCGCTCTCGCCACATCCCGATGTGGAACATGCACAGCGCGGCCGGCCAGCCTGCGGGTGCGGTCTCGGAACGGCGCGCCTCGTCGACGAACTCCTGCTCGACCCTCCGCTCCGCCTCCAGCGCCTCGGTCAATGTCACGTCGGTGCCAGCTCAGGACCCCGCCGTGGTCTTCGCAGCCTCCGCTGCCGCGCTCTCATGTGTGACCGTTTGCGGGGTGGTCGCCGCCGCCGGCACGATCTGGCGGAAGCGCCGCAGCGTGACCCCCCAGTCCGCCAGCATCTGGGCCGCCAGGGTGCTCCCGGTCCGCCGGTGGTGCTCCTCGACCAACGCCTTCAGCTCGTCGGCATCCTCCGACGGCACCTCGCGCGCGATCACGCTGTCGGGGTTGAGCTGCCCCCACTCCACGGCGTAGGCGACACCGCCGGTCATCCCGGCGCCGGCGTTCCAGCCGACCGGCCCCAGCGCCACCGCGACGCCGCCGGTCATGTACTCGCAGAAGTGATCGCCGGCGCCCTCGACCACGGCCACCGCGCCCGAGTTGCGCACGCAGAAACGCTCGCCGGCGCGGCCCGCGATGAACAGCCGGCCCCCGGTTGCGCCATAGGCGATCGTGTTGCCGGCCAGCACGGGCTCGGCCGCCGCGTCACGGGCGAAGGGCTTGATCGCGATCACGCCGCCACCCATGCCTTTGGCCACGTAATCCTGGGCCTGTCCCTCGAGGACCAGCTCGACGCCCTCGTCGAGGAAAGCGCCGAAGCTCTGGCCGGCGCTGCCGCGGAACTCACGGCGCTCGCCTGGTGCCAGAGCCGCACCGACCGTGCGCCGCGAGTTGTCGATGACGCCACTGGGCGGCGCTGCCGAAGGCGCGTCGCCGTTGCGCGCCCATTGGCGCCGGCGAGGCAGCGAGCGGTCGGTCGTGGTCAAGACGAAGCTGAGGTCAAGGGTCGTGGCGGCGACCGGCTCCAGGAGCTCGACGTGCCCCACGATCTCGTCCAGGCGGTTCGCTCCCAGCCGAGCCAGGTGCTCGCGCACCTCTTCGGCGATCAGGAACAGGTAGTTGACCACGTGCTCGGGACGGCCCTCGAACTTTGCGCGAAGGTCCTCGCGCTGCGTGGCGATGCCGGTGGGGCAGGTGTTGAGATGGCACTGGCGCGCCATATCGCAGCCCAGCGCGACCAGCACTCCGGTGCCGAAGCCGAACTCCTCGGCTCCGAGCAGCGCGGCGACCACGATGTCGCGCCCATTGCGCAAGCCACCGTCGGTGCGCAGCGTGACGCGCTCGCGAAGGCGGTTCGCGACCAGCACCTGCTGCGTCTCCGCCAGGCCGAGCTCCCACGGAGAACCGGCGTTCTTGATCGAGGAGAGGGGCGACGCGCCGGTGCCGCCGTCGTGTCCCGAGATGAGGATGTAGTCGGCGTGCGCCTTGGCGACGCCGGCGGCGATCGTGCCCACGCCGGCCTCCGACACCAGCTTCACGCCGACGCGGGCGTGCGGGTTGACCGTCTTCAGGTCGTGGATCAGCTGGGCCAGGTCTTCGATCGAGTAGATGTCATGGTGTGGAGGAGGTGAGATGAGCTGCATCCCCGGCTGGGCGTGGCGCAGCCGCGCGATCAGGCTCGTGACCTTGAGACCGGGAAGCTGCCCGCCCTCGCCTGGCTTGGAGCCCTGGGCGATCTTGATCTCCAGCTCGTCGGCGCGCTTGAGGTAGCGCGGCGTGACCCCGAAGCGCGCAGAGGCGACCTGCTTGACCCGGTTGTCGCGTCGTGTGCCACCGCCCGGGTCGTCGTACGTATCGGGATCCTCGCCACCCTCCCCGGAGTTGGAGCGCGCTCCCACCTGGTTCATCGCGATGGCCAGGGCTTGGTGCGCCTCCGGTGACAGCGCGCCCAGCGACATCGCGGTGCTGACGAACCTCCTGACGATATCGGCCGCCGGTTCCACCTCGTCGAGGGGAACCGGCTCGGGACATTCCTTGAGCTGCAGCAGCTCGCGCAGCGACTGCGGGTGGCTCGAGCCGAGGCTCGACAGCCGCCGCCACTCGCGATAGGCCTCCGCGTCTCCCGTCTGTGCCGCCTTCTGCGCGGCGCGCACGGCGAGCGGGTTGTAGGCGTGGTGCTCGCCTGCCTTGCGAAAGCGCACACGGCCGTGATCGGCGATCGCCGGCGGGTGGACACGAGTCACTCGCTCGATGTCGTCGAGGTTCACCCCGCCCACCTTCGACGGGACGGCGGGAAAGCACAGCTGCATGACCTCCGCGCCAAGGCCGAGTGCCTCGAGCACCTCGGCGCCCCGGTAGCTGGTGGCGCAGGAGATGCCCATCTTGGCCATGACCTTGAGCAGGCCGGCCTCGATCGCCTTGCGATACCGCGGCGCGGCTTCGTCACCGGCGGTGGCAAAGGCCAGGTATGGGTGCACGGCCGTGGCGCCGATGGTGACCAGGCACGCGACGTCGTGCACGTCCACCACGTCGCCTGCGATGGCGACGATGTCGGTCGACATGCGCCGGCCGGTCGCGAGCAGGTGCGAATGCACCGCACCCACCGCGAGCGCCATCGGCACGGGCAGCCGATGCAGCGCGGAGCGCCGGTCGCTCAGGGCGATGACGCCCTCCACCTCGGTGGCTTCATGGCAGAGGCGAAGCAACGCGTCGCGCAGCGTCTCGTCCGTCGCGAACGTCGCGTCGAGAACGGTTGCCTCTTCGAGCACGCGCGCGAGCTCTGCCGCGCCAAGCACGGGCGACTCCAGCTCCAGCAACTTGCCTTCGGTCGGGACGGCCGGGTGATGCAGGCGCAGGAGCTCGCGGTCGGCGCCGCCCTCCGGCTCGAGCGTGCCGTGGCGCGAACCCAGCAGGACGCGCAGCGACATCACCGCCTTCTCGCGCAGCGGGTCGATGGCGGGGTTCGTCACCTGCGCGAAACGCTGGCGCAGGTAGCCGTAGACCCGCCGCGGGGTGCGGCCGAGCGGCGCGATCGGGATGTCGTCGCCCATGGAGTAGACGGGTTCGGCGCCGGTCTCGGCCATGACGTCGACGACGAACTTCACATCCTCGAAGCCCCAGCCGTGGAGGGCGTGTTGAGCGGCGACGTCCTCGAGTGGCTCGAGGTCGATGTGGTGCCTTTCGACCGGGATGAGGATGCGGTCGGCGAGCATGCCGTAGTCGTGTCGCGCCGCCGCTCGCCGCTTGGCGTCCTCATCGCGCAGCAGAGTGCCGTCTCGAGTGTCGACCAGCAGCATCTGGCCGGGGCCGAGCCTTCCGCGTTCGACGACGTCTTCGGGCGCCATCTCGACGACGCCGGCCTCCGACGCGGCGGCGACGACGCCCTGTCGCGTGCGCTGCCAGCGCAGCGGGCGAAGGCCGTTGCGGTCGAGCGCGGCGCCGACGACGAGTCCGTCGCTGAAGGCGAGCGCCGCGGGACCGTCCCACGGTTCGAACCGGATGGACTGGTAGCGGTAGAAATCGCGCACCCCGGCCGCCATGTCACCACGACCCTCCCATGCGTCGGGGACCAGGCTCATCAGCGCCTCGCTGACCTCCCATCCCCGCCGCACGAGGAGCTCCAGCGCGTTGTCCAGCGATGCCGAGTCCGAGCCTTCCGGCCAGATCGCGCCGCGAAGGTCTACATCGAGCTCGGTCTCGCGTGCGCGCATCCAGGCGCGGTTGCCGGTGATGGTGTTGATCTCGCCGTTGTGGGCCAGCATCCGAAAGGGCTGGGCCAGGCGCCAGTCGGGCATGGTGTTCGTCGAGTAACGCTGGTGGAACACTGCCAGGCTGCTCTCGCAGCGCTCGTCGCGAAGGTCCAGGTAGAAGTCGGCGAGCCGCGTGCCCGCCATGAGGCCCTTGTAGACGACCGTGCGGCTCGAGCACGACGCGACGTACATGCGGACCTGCTCCCCATCGGCGCGCATCTCCGCGCGGCGCCGCGCCAGGTAGAGACGCTGCTCCCATTCGTCAGCGTCGAGGTCGGGATTCTCGATCAGGCCGTGCCAGATCGCCGGCATCGTCTCCCGGGCGCGCTCGCCGAGACTCTCGGCGTCGACCGGCACGCGGCGCCACCCTGCGACCTGCATGCCGCCCTCGGCGATCGACTGCTCGATGAAAGAGCGACCGCGCGCATCCCACTCGAACACGACGGCCACCGCGTAGCGGCCTCCGAGGAGCCGGTCGGGAACCTGGATCAGCAGCCCGGCGCCGTCGCCGCTCTTGCCGTCGGCGTCGAGCCCGCCGCGGTGGGCGAGGCGCGCCAGGGCGCGCACGCCGAGGGCGACGGCGTCATGCCCCAGATGCGGCGTGGCGACAAATCCCATGCCGCAGGCAGCGCGGTCCGCCGGGAGATCCCCCGGCCACGCAAGGCGCGTCGGATTCAGCGCTGGGGGCACTGGCGCCAAGGCTACCCGCCGTTGCCGCGGCGGTCTAGTTGCCGGCTACCAAAAGAATGACGGTTTGATTGGCTAGACGCTACATGCCGAGAAGGGCCTGGACGCGAAGGGCGACCGCGAGGTTGAGGCGGGTTTCCGGATCCTCGAGGTCCAGGCCGGTGATCTCGCGAATGCGCTCGAGCCGGTACCGCAGGGTGTTCGGATGCACCCGCAACCTGTGCGCCGCCTGCTGCTGCTCCCCCGTCTCCAGGTAGGCGCGCAGCGTCGCGACCAGCGCTCCCTTGCGCGCGCTGTCGTGCTCGATGAGAGGTCCGAGGTGGCGCCGGCTGTAGTCGACCAGCCGCTCGTCGCTGACCGCGGCGAGCAGCCCGGTCAGGCCGAGCTCGGGGACGGCGATGACCTGCGCCCAGCGCTTGAAGCGCGCCAGCGACTCCATGACCGAGGTCACCTCGCGCAGCGCCCCTTCGACGCCGGCCGGCGCCTCGACCGGGGCGCTGAAACCGACCGACACCGTGAAGCCGGGCTTCCACTCGGTGATCGCGTGCTGCACCTGCAGCCCCAGCGCGTGGCTGCGCGCCTGGTGGTCGCCAGCCTCGGTGCCCAGGGGCAGCAGAGCCACGACCTGGTCGGATCGCCCCTGGACGAGGGCGCGCTGGTAGCTCGCCCGGACCACGGCCGTGACCCGGCGCAGGAACTCGCGCTTGACGGCCTGGATGGCGTCCTCGGAGATCTGGCGGGCGCGGTTGAAGCCACGGAAATCGTCGATGTCGACCAGCACGATGACGTGCGAACCGTGCATCGGATACCCCACGTGGCGTGCCCGGCGCTGGGCCGCCGCCTCGTCGCCGTACGTCCCGTGCAGCAGGTCCTCGAGGAACTCGCCGCGGACTCGGCCCTCGACCTCGGACAGCTCGCGCTCCTTGGTGATCGAGAACGCGAGCACCAGGGCCGCCTGCTCGATGGCCATGAAGGCCAATTCCTCGTTGTGGGGCGGATGGTCCAGGATCGAGATGTAGCCGAGGACCTGGTTGGCGGCGAAGATCGGCGCGATCAGGCGCTCGCGCGACATGCCGAGGTGCGGAAACGCCGGCACCTTGACCGGGCCGCGCCTGGCCTCGACGTCGCGCAGCACGCGCTGGATCTGGGGGTCGAACAGGACGCGGTGCGGGGTGCCCTGGCGAAGGATGGTCTCCTTGCGGTGCGCGTCCGCGCTGCCGCCGGCGTGGGCGAGCAGGTGGAAGCTCGCGTCCTCGACGACCACGGCGCTCTCGAGCAGGTCGGCCAGGGTGCGGCAGATCTCGTTCACGCCCTTGCCGTCGAGCACCAGTTCGGTGAAGCGACGGTGGATGTCCATCGACCGCTTGAGGCGCCAGTGCTCGGCGTTGATGATCCGCTCGAGCAGCGGCGACATCAGGTCGACGAACTGGACGTCGGACGGGATCGTGAACAGCGGGACCTTGAGGCGGTCGGCCTCCGAGAGCATCTCGGGCGGGATCTTGCGGAGGTAGGGCAGGGGCCGCACCACCAGTCCTGCGCCTCCTTTGTCGGCGATCCTGCCGACCAGTCGGATCTGGGCGTCGACGTCGTCTTTGATGGGAAAGCCGCTGGTGAACATGAGGTCGCCGGCACGCGGCTGGATCTCGGGAGTCTCCATCAGGCGCACCCATTCCACCTGCCGGTCGAGGCCTTCCGCACCGGCCACGAGCTTGGCCGGGGCGAGCACTGTGCGCATGACTTCGCGCACCGTGGGGCGGGGCTCGCCGGGCTCCGTTTCGACTCTCCTGGAAGCCATGATGGGCAAGCTTAGGATGTGCGCGAGGGACAAGCAATGTCCGTTCCGGCTTGTCGGGCGGCCACTAGGCGGGCCTCGACGCAGCGCGTTAACGTCGCGCCATGACCTACGAAGAGGCCCCGCTCTGCGAACGGCACGACGCCGGCGTGCCCATGCAGCTGCGCACCATGCACTCCGACTCTGCACGGCCTGATGAGGTGGTTGGGTTGTTCGAGTGTCCGGAGTGCGGCCACGAGCGCCGGACCCCGATCCGCACTGGCGATACCGCGGAGACCGCGGCCTAGCTGCGACTACCCGCGACTGCCGGCGCTCGCGCGTTTCGAGGCAGCCTGGAGCCCGCGACTGCCGGCGCTCGCGGGTTTAGGTCCGGGCGATCAGCTGACGCAGCACCAGCGGAAGAATGCCGCCGTGGTGCAGGTACTCGATCTCGGTCTCGTTGTCGACCCTCGCCCGGCTCGTGAAATCCGTGATCTTGCCGTCGTCGCTGATGGCCTTAACCGCCACCTCCTGACCCGGCTTGATGTCGTCGAGGCCGGTGATCGTGAACCTCTCCTCGCCCGTCAGCCCCAGCCCCTGCGCGCTCTCGCCAGGCGCGTACTGCAGCGGGAGGATGCCCATGCCGACCAGGTTCGAGCGGTGGATCCGCTCGTAGCTTTCCGCGATCACCGCTCGCACGCCGAGCAAAAGCGGCCCCTTGGCGGCCCAGTCGCGCGAGGAACCTGTTCCGTATTCCTTGCCGGCGAGGACGATCAGCGGCGCACCCTCCTGCGCATACGCCTGGGCGGCATCGAAGATCGTCATCTCCTTCCTGTCAGGAAGGTGACGCGTCCAGTAGCCCTCGCGCGACGCGAGGGCGTTGCGCAGCCGGATGTTTCCGAACGTGCCGCGCATCATCACCTCGTGGTTGCCCCGCCGCGCGCCGAAGCTGTTGAAGTCGAATCGGTCCACGCCCGTCTCGATCAGATATCGGCCGGCCGGGCTGTCGACCGGGATCGAGCCCGCGGGTGAGATGTGGTCGGTCGTCACGGAATCGCCCAGCACCGCGAGCGCCCTCGCGCCCTCGACGTCGGTGAGGGCCTTCGGCTCGGGCCCGAAACCTTCGAAGTACGGCGGCTCCTTGATGTAGGTCGACGCCGGGTCCCAGGCGAAGATCGGCCCGGTCGGCGCGGCCATCGACTTCCAGTGCTCGTCGCCTTCGAAGATGCGTGCGTACTCCCGCTTGAACATCTCCTGCTGCACGCACCGCTGGACGACGGCGTTGACTTCGTCCTGCGACGGCCAGAGCTCCGAAAGCATCACCGGCTTCCCATCGGGTGTTTCAGCAACCGGTTCGGTGGCCAGGTTCTTGTGCACCGTGCCGGCCAGCGCGAAGGCGACGACCAGCGGAGGCGACGCGAGGTAGCTGGCCTTGACCAGCGGGTGGATGCGCGCCTCGAAGTTGCGGTTGCCGGAGAGCACCGCGACCACGCTCAGGTCGTCTTTGGTCACGGCGGCCTCGATCTCGGGGCTTGCGAGCGGGCCCGAGTTGCCGATGCACGTCGTGCAGCCGTAGCCGACCAGGAAGAAGCCGAGCTTTTCCAGCGGCTCGAGGAGCTCGGCGGTCTTGAGGTAATCCGTGACCACGCGGGATCCAGGCGCGAGGCTCGTCTTCACGTAGGGGTTGACGGTGAGCCCGAGCTCAACCGCCTTCCTGGCCAGCAGGCCCGCGGCGACCATCACCGACGGGTTCGACGTATTCGTGCAGCTGGTGATCGCGGCGATCACGACGCAGCCGTCCTCGAGCTTTGCCTCATGCCTGGCGTGCACCGCCACAGTGGCGCGGCCGTTGACCGGGCCGCCTTCCTCGGTCAGCCGCGAGATCGCGTCGGGCTCGGGCTTCGGTCCCGCCGTGAAAACAGTCGAGAAGCTCTTCCACACGTCCGGCAGCGGCACGCGGTCCTGGGGACGCTTGGGGCCCGCGACACTCGACTCGACCTTGCTGAGGTCGAGCTCGAGGAGCTCGCTGAACTTCGGCGTCGGGGCGCCGTCGACGCGGAACAGCCGTTGCTCCTTGGTGTAGCGCTCGACGAGCTCGATCTGCTCGCGGTCGCGCCCTGTCACCTCCAGGTAGCGCAGGGTCTGGTGGTCGACGGGGAACAGAGCCGATGTGGCCCCGTACTCGGGACACATGTTGCTGAGCGTTGCGCGATCGGGCACCGAAAGGCTGGAGAGTCCATCGCCGCAGAACTCGACGAACTTGTTGACGACTCCGTGCTTGCGGAGCATCTCGGTCAGCGTCAGCACGAGGTCGGTGGCCGTCGAGCCCGCGGGCAGCGCGCCCGTGAAGCGCACCCCGACGACGATCGGCGGCGGCAGATACGCCGGCTGACCGAGGATCGCGGCCTCGGCCTCGATCCCCCCGGTGCCCCATCCCAACACCCCCAGCCCGTTGACCATCGTGGTGTGCGAGTCGGTGCCCATCAGCGTGTCGGGGATCGCGATCTTGCGGCCGTCGACATCGTCGCGAACCTGGACGACCTTGGCGAGGTGCTCGAGGTTGACCTGGTGGCAGATGCCCATGCCCGGCGGGACGAGCGAGAAGTTGTGGAAGGCCTGCTGCGCCCAGCGCAGGAGCGCATACCGTTCGCGGTTGCGCTCGATCTCCTTCTCGATGTTGCGGGTGTAGGAGTCGCGGAAGCCGAAGGAGTCGACCTGCACGGAGTGGTCGATGACCAGGTCGACCGGGACGAGGGGGTCGACCCGCCCCGCGTCCTTGCCCGCGCGCTGCATCGCCGAGCGCATCGCGGCCAGGTCGACGACCGCGGGCACGCCGGTGAAGTCCTGCATGAGGACCCGGGCGGGCAGGAACGGAAGCTCCGAGCCGGGTGGCGGCGCGGCCGGCCAGCGCGCCAGGCTCGCGACGTTCGACTCCTCGGTGACGCCGCGGTCCACGAGCCGCAGCAATCCTTCGAGGAGGACCTTGACGGTCATCGGAAGCGCCGTCGGGTCTTCGACCCCCGAGCTCGCCAGCTCCCGCAGCGGGTAGAAGTCGAAGTCGGTCCCGCCCAGCTTCGACCTCCCGATCATGTCGAAATCCTACGACCCGGCCAATGTGGGCCGAGCGGGCGCCCAACCCGCTTCCGCCGTTCTGTCAAAAAACACGCCATAATCGCGGCGCATCAGGCCAGGTGGTACCAGGAAGGACAGGAGAACGAATGATATTGAAAGCACCCATGGGAAGGCTCCTTGCGCTCGGAGTCTTCGCCCTAGCGCTCGTGGCGTCGGCGTGCGGAGGCACGACCTCAGGCGGCGGCGGCGAGCCCAAAGCCGACATCCAGATCTACAGCCAGAAGGACCCTGGCCTCGAGGACCTGCTGAAGCAGCAGATCACCGAGTTCCAGGGGCTCCACAAGACGATCACGGTGAAAATCGTCCACTACGAGACCGAGCAACTGCGGACGAACTTCCAGACGGCCGCCATCGCTCATGCCGGTCCTGAGCTGGTCTACGGGCCGAACGACAACATCGGGCCGTGGGTCACCCTGAAGATCCTGCAGCCGATCGACACCGTGATGGGCCAGGACTTCGTCAAGCAGTTCTCGGACAACGCCGTCGGCGCGGTCAGCTTCAAGGGCCACGTCTACGCGGCGCCGGACATCAACGGCAACCACCTGATGCTCCTCTACAACAAGAAGCTGGTCACCGGCACCCCGCCCGCGAACACCGACGACCTGATCAGCATGGCGAAGAGCCTCACCGACAAGTCCAAGAACAAGTACGGGCTCGTTTTCAACGAGAACGAGGCGTTCTGGCTGATGCCCTGGATCGGCGGGTTTGGCGGAGCCGTGTTCGACTCCAACACCAAACCGACCCTCAACACCCAGGCCATGATCGATGCGCTGACATTCGAGCGGGGGCTCAAGACCGACGGCGTCATCCCGGCCACGGCCGACTACGCCAAGGCGGACAGCATGTTCAAAGCCGGCCAGGCCGCGTTCCTGATCAACGGCGACTGGTCACTGGCCGGGTACAAGACGCAGTTTGGCGCAGACTTCGGGATCGCTCCGCTGCCGATCGTCAGCAAGACCGGCAAGTACGCGGCGCCTTACACGGCCTCGCGCGGCTACTCGATCAACGCGGCGGCAAGCGGTGACAAGCTGAAGGCCGCCAAGCTGTTCCTCGAGTTCATCTCCCAGGCGGCCCAGAACGTCAAGGTGGCCAAGCTCGGCAACATCCCCGCCAACGCGACGGCCGCCAACGACCCCACCGTCAAGAGTGACCCGATTCTGAGTGCGTCAGCCGCCGCCCTTGTGCACGGCGTGCCGCAGCCGATCGTCCCCGAGATGCGCGCCGTCTACGACGCCATCAAGACCCCACTGGCCGACGTCATGAACGGCAAGCAGGACCCAACCGCCGCCGCGGCGGCGATCCAGAAAGATGCGGAGACCCGCATCGCGCAGCTTCAGCAGTAACCCAGGCTGATTGACAGGGGTGGGCCGCGGCCCACCCCTCACACCTACGTGGAGAAGACCGAGTGGCAGATGCGCTGAGCGCCTCCGCTTTCGAGATCGGCGTCCTGATCCTGATCCTGACCGCGGCCGTGACGGCGGTCGAGTTCGTCGCCTACCTGGTCCTCGTCAGGCTTCTTCATAGCCGGCACACGATGGCCTTTCTGCTGCTCATGCCCGGCATCCTCGCGGTGACGTTTTTCGTCGTGTTCCCGATCGGCTGGGACGTGGTCATCAGCTTCACGAACATGAACCTCTACCACAGCACCGACTACTGGTTCATCGGCTTCCGCAACTACGCCAACGTCTTCCAGGGCGCGATTCTCCAC
>Ga0137374_10006741_pt1 | contig 13689 bp, 12 predicted proteins | sample SagtaG_20_FD_104811 | JGI IMG/M metagenome (GOLD analysis project Ga0137374, IMG submission 104811) | Vadose zone soil microbial communities from Sagehorn Ranch, Mendocino, California, USA - Sage1_R_100_16 metaG | ecosystem: Environmental > Terrestrial > Soil > Vadose zone | place: USA...
AATATGGCTCTATAGGCTGGGAGAATTTAATTAGACGCTCTGAGCCTTCAAGAATTTCAATAATTTCCGCTCGGAGTCCAAAGTCTCCTGACTCTGCATTTCGACAACTAGAGTCGTCGGATTCCACAACAAGCCTTTTGCCTACGCGCAGCCCTTTTCCACCGACAAGAGCCTCCCAGGTCAATTCATCGCGGCGACGGAGGAGCAGTAACTCTACACGCCCACCAGTTTTTTTATGGGCAAAAATGCGTGCGGGGATTACTCGGGTTTGATTGAGTACAAGTAAATCGCCTGAGTTCAGATAGGCCCCTATTTCGCGGAAAATACGATGTTCAATCTTCCCTGTCTCGCGATGCAACACAAGCAAGCGCGATGAATCGCGTGGTTCTATAGGCTGTTGTGCAATGAAAGATTCAGGGAGGTCGTAGTCGAAGTCGGAGGTTTGCATGAATACGCAGAGGCAGATTGGTTTGGACTTTGCAAAAAAGCATCTTCAAGATTAATACAAAAACGGGATCAATCTCCACGTATGCGTGCGATATTCGGCGTAACTAGCATTCGTAGTCAAAAGCATTTTCTCTTCATTCTGGATCCGATAATGATAGGCCGAGAAGATCAAGGCCAGAATGAGCAATACAATAATCCAATTAGCAGTCGAGGCTGCTATACCCGCCCACATCAGGATCATGCCAAAATAGCCAGGATGCCGAATTAAACGATATGGCCCTTGCTGTACGATGATTTGATTTTCCACCACCTTCAACGTCCGAGTGTAGAATGCACCCAGCACGCGATTCGCCCACCAGCGCATCAACAAACCGAACAAAGCCACCAGAATTCCCAACCACCCCACCCAACTTGACAGCGTTCCAATTTTGAAATAATTCAACAGCCAAGAGGCTAACAAAACCAGCATCGAAATAAAATAAGCCAACCCAAGAATCCGAGTAGTTTGCTGATCGAACCGGCCTGTTTCAAAGCTTTTAGCTTCCTGTTCACTGCGCAAACGACCTTCCATGAATAAGAAACCAGCCAGGACAAGATAACCAAGAAGTGTTGTAATTTTCATATCAGACTATTTACGAAAAAGCCGAACGATAATGTTCAAAATCAAAGTCAAGATAAGTGACAATACGATGGAGGTCACAATAGGAAAGTAAAATGAGCCATTCTTCCCTTCGATGCGAATATCTCCCGGCAGACGACCAAGCGGCAGACCGATTTTCCCACCTAGCCAGAATAAGCCTCCAAGCACAATTAAGATGACACCACCAATCACCAGATAGCGACTAATGCTTACCATTACTATCTCCTGCTAACAGCCTGCATTTCACTAAGTACCACGGGTGTCTCCACACGCATGGTATTCTGGATTTCTGCTACGGTATCTGTGAGTTTCATCAAATCGCGTATATCTTCCTCACTGGCTTGTGCGATAACCTTAACACGATAAGTTACGTTCGTCGCAGGTGCGCCGGCGGCTTCGAAATCACCATCTACTTCAACTTCAACACTCTCGACTTGATACCACGCGTCTCAGCCTCACGATAGATGTCATTGCAATAACAGGTTGCCAGCGCAAGGAAGAGCAATTCACCACCGCTTGCGCTTGAACCAAATCCATTAGGGCGCGGCGCAATTTCGATGGATTGTTGATTATCTCCGCGACTTATGAAAACTTCGTGCTTCCCCTCACTGTTCTGGACATGTGCACTGAATTTCATAACTACCTCTAAAGTAATCTCGGTTGTCCTTCTTCCTTGTAATCCATTCCTAGATGTTCATACGCAGATTTCGTTGCAATACGTCCTTGGGGCGTGCGATCCAAGAAGCCTAGTTGCAAGAGATACGGTTCAACTACATCCATAATGGTATCCTGCTCTTCACTAATGGATGCGGCAATCGTGTTTAAACCAACAGGCCCGCCATTGTATTTCTCGATGATGGTCTTCAAAACGCGACGATCGACATCATCCAAACCGAGCGGGTCAACCTGTAACAAATCGAGGGCTTCTTTCGCGACTTTCTGATTAACCGTCCCATCCGCGCGGACCTGTGCATAATCGCGAACTCTTCGTAACAAACGCAATGCAACGCGTGGAGTCCCGCGGGCGCGGTGCGCGATCTCCTCCACTCCCCCAAGATCAGCAGGGACCTTCAACATGTCCGCCGCACGCGTGACGATGGCCTGCATCGCCTTTAGATCATAGTAATCCAGCCGATACACTGCGCCGAAACGGGCACGTAAAGGAGCTGTGACCAGAGCCAATCTGGTCGTCGCGCCCACCACTGTAAAGCGTGGCAGTTTTAACCGAATTGATCGCGCCGATGGGCCTTTGCCGATCACGATATCAAGCGCGAAATCTTCCATGGCAGGGTAAAGTACTTCTTCAACCGCGCGTCCCAGACGATGGATTTCGTCTAGAAAGAGAACATCGCCTGCGCGCAAGTTCGTAAGAATGGCGGCCAGGTCACCGGCGCGCTCGATGGCAGGACCAGAGGTCACTTTGATGTTGACGCCCATTTCATTAGCCAAGACGTGGGCAAAAGTCGTTTTACCGAGGCCAGGAGGGCCATAAAAAAGGACATGGTCCAGTGCTTCTGAACGTTTACGCGCTGCAGCAATAAGAATGCTAAGATTTTCTTTTACTTGATCCTGCCCGATGATGTCGCCCAGTCGTTGTGGGCGCAAGGCATTATCTACACGATCATCGGGCTTGGCTTCGGGGTCGAGGGGTCTTTGACGAGAGTCAGTCATAGCGTGATTATAACCTGACAAAACGATGACCAGCTTGAAGCGTCGCGATAGGCGTGTTTTTCGCGCTGAGCGGACACTGAGCGTAAGTCGAAGTGGAAGTCGAAGCGTCCTTCGGCTTCGGGCTACGCCCTCCGCTCAGGAGAAGGCAATCACATTACTTCCACGTCATGTGGCTTGGACTCTGTAAGCCCAACTTCCGTCATGCGGACGAAGACGGCCTTTTCATAAAGTTCATCCACGGTGTGCGCGTTGGTGTAACTCATGCCTGATTGCAGCCCACCGATGAGTTGCGCCAGCATCTCGCGCACCGAGCCGCGATACGGGACCGCAGCTTCCACACCTTCGGAAACATAATCTTCGATTTCCTCCTGAGTGATGTCGCCTTCCCCCTCGCGGACCTTGCGCGCCACGCTCGCTTGCAGAGATGCCATTCCACGCGAAACTTTATAGCGATGGCCTTTGCGAGTCATCAGCAGGCCGGGGCTTTCATCCGTACCTGCAAGCAGGCTACCGATCATTACTGTAGATGCACCTGCCGCCAAAGCCTTGACGATATCTCCCGACGTGCGAATGCCACCATCTGCAATGATGGGAATATTCTGCGGGCGTGCAACCGCTACACAATCGATGACTGCTGTAAGTTGTGGCACGCCTGCACCAGCAACAATACGCGTAATACAAATGGATCCAGGCCCAACACCCACTTTCACCGCATCTACGCCGGCGTCAATGAGACGTTGTGTCCCTTCGGCAGTGGCAACGTTACCACCTATAATCTGAGTACTACTAAAATTCTTACGAATAGTTTGGATGATTTCTACTTCAAGTTTCGAGTCGCCATGTGCAATATCAACGACGATGCAATCTGCACCTGCTTCGAGTAACCGTTCCACTCGCTTTAGCTCGCTCGATTTCACGCCTACAGCCGCCCCCACTGCAAGGCGACCACGTGAATCCTTAGTCGCTTGCGGAAATTCAGCAATTTTCATAATATCCTTCATAGTGATCAGACCAGCTAGTTTGCCATCTGAATCCACCAGAGGTAATTTTTCTACGCGATGCTTGTGCAAGATCTTTTCGGCTTCTTCAAGTGAAGTCTCTCGCGGCGCAGTCACAACATCGCGAGTCATAATCTCTGAAACAGGTTTTCTCTTGTCTTCCTCAAACAACAAATCACGCGTTGTCACGATCCCGACTACTTTTTCTTCCTCATCGAGGATCAAAATGCCGCCAGTGTATGTCTCTTCGACAATCCGTTTCATATCGCCAACGGTATTTGAAACCTTTAACGTGATCGGGTTGGTCACTACGAATGATTCAGCCTTTTTAACACGCGCAATCTGTTTCACCTGATCGTCAATAGACATAAATCGGTGGATGATCCCAATCCCGCCTTCACGGGCCATAGCAATTGCCATCTCTTTCTCGGTCACCGTGTCCATGTTCGCCGATACGATCGGAGCCTGGAGAGTTAATTTCGCAGTGAGCTTGGTCTGCGTGGACAGTTTCCGCCGTGAGGGAACATCGGAATATTGCGGTATGAGTAAGACATCGTCATATGTGAGGGCAAGGTCAGGTAATATTTTCATGTGATCCTCTTTCTTTGTATTAAGCCGCGCAGATTATATCCTTATTCAGGCAATGCTATAATCAAAAACACATCAAAATACTTTTCGCGTTGAGTTTCTAGCCCAGCAAAGGGTCTGTTTTGCCTGCATCGTGAACGCTTCGGTAAACTCAGCCCTCCGGTCACCTGTGGGGCAGGCAGCGCGAATAACATGGAGAAATTATGTCTGTCACAATCATCCTCGGTACCCAATGGGGGGATGAAGGCAAAGGCAAGGCCATTGACACCTTCGCAGGTGATTTCGATTACATCGCTCGATTTAACGGTGGAAATAACGCCGGGCACACAATTGTCAACCAGTACGGTACGTTCAGGATTCATCTGGTACCATCGGGAGTTTTTTATCCACGTGCAAAATGTCTGATTGGTGGTGGGGTAGTCATGGATCCCGCTGTATTGATTGAAGAGATGAATTCGCTTATCAAAGCGGGCATTAAACTTGACAAACGCTTATTCATCTCGCCGCGCGCACATGTCATCATGCCCTATCATAAAATCCTGGATGGACTTTACGAAGAAGCGAAAGGTGCGGGCGCGACAGGCACCACCCGCCGTGGAATCGGGCCGACATTTGCAGACAAGATCAGTTACAACGGCATTCGCTGGAGCGACTTTTCAGATGCGGAACTCTTTGCCCAAAAATTGCGTACGCAAGTAGAAATCAAAAATAAAATCATCACTGCACTTGGCGGAACATCACTGGATTTTCAAAAAGTCCACGATGAATACCGCGGCTATTATACAAAAATTAAACCGTTTATCACCGAGCTGTTCGCAATTGTTCAAAATGGATTGAAAATAGGTAAGAAATTTTTATTGGAACAGGCAATGGGGACTTGTCTCGACCCGGATTGGGGTACATATCCTTTCGTGACAGGATCAACCACGCTTGCCTCCGCCGCGACGAGTGGTCTGGGCATCCCACCGAGGAGCATTTCGCGGATAATTGGGGTAACTAAAGCCTACACCACTCGCGTTGGTGCGGGACCAATGCCAACTGAGGTTAAAGATGATTTATATGCAGAAAATGTTTTGCGGGAAGTAGCGGCAACGACGGGTCGCACCCGTCGCGGCGGCTGGTTCGATGCAGAGCTAACACGTTTTGCTATTCAGGTCAGCGGAATCGACCGGCTGTTCCTTACAAAACTTGATATCCTAAGTGATTTCGATGAGATCAAGATTTGTACAGGTTACAAATTCAATGGAAAGAGCGTGCATTATTTCGATCTAGATTCATATCAACTGGGCCAGGTTCAGCCCGTTTACAAAACATTACGCGGCTGGGAAGAAGACATTCGCGGGATACGCAAGTATAAAGACTTGCCCGCGCGGGCAAGGGCCTACGTTGAAACAATAGAAAAGTTGGTGGGAATAAAAATCGGCTGGGTTGCAAATGGACCGGAACGTGAGGCCGTGATTAGGAAATAATAAGGAGTCCAACGTCTCCCTTGGACTGTCCGTCTAACCTGTCTTGCCTGTCGTGGCCGCCAGGCCGCGGGGCAACAGTCCAAGGGACAGGCTGACGTTGGGGGCAAACATGGCCCCACAGGGGTGCTTCGCGAAGAATTTGCACTCGGCTATCTGTCCCGCGTGAAGCAAAATGGCAAATTAACTGAACAGGGATGACATCACTGTCATCCCTGTTACATGCTCTTTGGCAGTCTGGCGATCGTAGTCAAATTTTTTATTGACCTTAGACCCATGACTTTGTGTCACCAAGTTTCCCTGGTTTTACCTTTCGGTTGGCCGGTCTACCATTATCGATCTTCTGATTTTAGGCACCTAGCTTTGCGTCACCACCTTTCGATGGTTTTGCTATTTTCGACAGTCTGGCAATCCTAATCACATAGTGACTTTAGATCCAAGACTTTGCGTCGCCGGGTTTTCCCGGTTTTGCTCTTTGTCAGAGATATCTATTCTCGCGCAAAATTTTTTCAAATTCAATCGAACAAATATTCTCTTATGATTTTCTAATCCCAGGTTTAATTTTCTACTGATTCGAATGTTGCTTCGACCGTCATACCCCAGCGAATACGCGGGTCAACCTGATCCACTTTAATGCGAACAGTATATTGAACATCACCACCCTGCAAAACATAGGCTTGGCTGATTTCGCTAACCGTGCCGGTGAGGGTAAGATCGGGCAAGGCATCGGGAACGATGCTGACATGTTGGCCTTCGGCAATTTTCACTACTTCGAGTTCAGTGATATCAGTGGTTTCGACAATCCAACTGCTCGGGTCAATGACACTGACCACACGAGACTCGGGCCCAATCTGTTCACCCACTTTGGCGCTGATGTCGGCAACTATGCCATTAAAAGGCACAATGATGACATATGCATCGAGATTATCCTTCGCGGCATCGAGTTGGGCTTTAGCAAGCGCTAGTTGATCAGCATTTGGACCATCAAGTGTGATTTCGTATTGATGCTTTGCTTCAGCCTCAGCCGCCAGGGCAGCACCCAAATTGGAGCGCGGCACGTCGCGCTCACGCATCGTGGATTCCAGTTTCTCAACCGCCTCGTCGTATTCGCTCTGAGCATCATCAAGTTTGTCCTCGGCTTCCCTATATTTTGAATCCTCCTTACTCATACCTTTGTACTCGTCAAATTCCGCTTGAGCCTGATCCAGATCTATCTTTTGATCCTGAACTTCCTCCTGGCGATCCTCAATGCGGTTCTCAATATCGTTTAGATTGATATCGTTCCATTTTTTCTGCGCAGCTTCACGAACTTTCTGTGCATCCATATAAGCCTGCCACAGTTTGGCACGCTCACTATCTGCATTGCGAAGCAAGGTGTCATAGGCTTGCTGCGCCTCAACGACTTGTGCTTCGACTATATCTGCGTTGGTGAGTCTCATAAGCTCATCACCAGCAGTGACTTTATCGCCCATCTTCACGTTGATTTGCTGCACCACGCCCTTGGCTAAAAACGAAAGATTTGTCGCGTGGATCGGCTCAATCCGTCCCTCCGCAATCACCGCTGAAGAGGCGATAGGAGTCTCTTGCGCAGCGGGAGTAGCAGTCTGGTTTCCGCACGCTGAAAGCGCAATGGCAAGGATTATTGCAAAAAAAATTTTAATATAGAATGCTTTTTTCATTATTATCTCTTCATCCTTCTGTACCCGCTGGTCGAGTATGGCTGCATGCTCTTATCAGCCCGTATCGAGACCAATGGTTCCATACAAACAAACGAAAAATTGCTTGAAATGTGGTGTAATTGAAACGCCATCGCTGTGTACTTTACTCATACGCTAGTACTTCCCGTATCGTCAGCCGTGCCGCATTACGCGCAGGCAAAATGGATGCCACGGCTGAAAGCGCCAACACAAGCGCAAGCCAGATCGCATAACCTGAATAAGTAAACACAACATCAATCGGCGTTTCAAACACAGCAATACTGACAATCGTTGACAATAAATACGTGAACGGGATGGAGAGAATCACCGCCAGCCCAAATGAGATCATGCCAATCACCAAGCCCTCGGCAATGACGGTCTGCATCACGGCGCGGTCATCTGCACCGATGGCGCGCGTGATACCTATTTCGCGCGTGCGCTCAAGCACATTCATGCCCATCGTACCCGCGAGTCCCATTGAACCGACAATCGCGGTTAGGATGGCCATGATAAGCAGAAAGACCACAAGAGTATCCAGGCTCTCTACCGCCGTATCCAGCGAAGCGCTTCCCGCTTCAGATCGTCGAACTTTAAAATCTTCTGCACGGAGAATAGCATCCAACTCTTCGGCTTTTGTGTCCTGATAGGAGCGGTCGTGCTGATCGGTCACGAGTTTGAACATATAAGCCTGATTGGCCAGGTGATTCATCTTTGAGATATATTCATACGGCGCGTACGCCAGCACACCTTCGCGGTCGACGAATTTGAAAATGCCCACCACTTGCCAAGATGCTTTTTTGCCGTCCACTTTGATCTGCAAATAATCGCCTGGTTTTAGATCTGGGAAGTAACCTAGAGCGGCTTCACTCACCACGAACTTGCGTTCATCATCAGGTCGAACCCAACGACCCGCGACTATGATCGGTTGCACCAATCTACTTTCGGCGGGCGGCCCGAAGATATTCAAGTTTTCAAGCACGGTCCCATTTTCATCAAGCAACTCACCGCTCACAAACTGCCAACCCTCAACCCGCTCGACGCCATCCACCTGTAAGACTTTTTGCTCGATTTCTCTTAGGCGATATGGACTGTCAAAGTCAATTGAAACATCCGCTACAAAATATTTTCCGATCTGACCAATGTAATCATGCAGAGTTGTTCGCACGTTGAACACCGCGATAAAAATCGCACCACCCATAGTCAGCGTGAACAACGTCAATGCAAGGCGGCCTTTTCTACGAAATGTATTTCGCAGTGAAATGACAAACGGACGCGGGATATGGATTCCCCGTTTCGCAAGCATTCGCGCAAACTTTAGTTGCATCCAATCTAACCAGTGGATTCTGATCCCAGGCTCCGCTTCATGCCCCGCTGACGCCTGGTTCTCGTCCCGAGCAAGATCGCCACTGAGAGCGCGCAAAACCGTGATGCGTGAACCGTTGATCACAGGAACTAGTCCCGCCACTAACGGAACCAATAAACCAACTGCGATTTGAATTGCTAATGCCAGTGGCACAATACGATAACCAAGCAAGTTGAAATTTAAATCTCCCGATATAAACAAAGCTAGGCCATACGCGCCTTGTCCACCCAAGGGAACAGCAAGGAATAATGCCAACACACCAAAGGACAAAATGAGCACCAGATACATCAAAAAGACTTGCCGCCTCTGCCCACCAACCAGTTTAATTACACCAATGTGACGCAAATGCTGGTTAAGCAGAGCATTGAGCGTGTTCGCGATCAACGAGCTCGAAAGGAAAACAATCAAAATACCCAGTGCCATTAAAATTCCAAGAATCGCGTTAACTGTATCCGCCAGAGGATGTTCGTGTGTCAATGAGAAGCGTGTGCGGACGACGACGGTGCCGTTCTTTTCCAACTTATCTTTCAAGTCCGCACCCACTTCACGGACGTGGAAAATATCATCACTATTCGCGGCCACTGTTGCATAGATTCGATTGAAATCGTCGGGCTGTCCCAAGTATTGCAACGTGCTCTTTGTGATATAGGCGTATGGTGCGGCAAGGAAATCCCCCGCACCAGTTGCCGTATCCTGTACGATGCCAACGACAGGCATGGTCTTGACCGAACCATCTGGTAATTGAAACTCAAGCGGCTGGCCTACTTGAACATCTTTAATGTGATTTAGTGCATCGTGCTCCAACACAACTTGACGCTTCTGCGGAAGACCCTGTCCATCCACAGGGATAAGGTAATTAACCGTATTCGCTTCAAAATCATCGAACGCGACCATATCCAGGGTTGTCCATGTTTGTGTGCCTGGAACACGCACGCGAATGTTGAACACACGGCGTGCTTCAGCCTCTTTCACCGTCTGTTCATTGCGAATGGATGTGAGCACGTCAGCGCCAAAATTTGCCATGCGAAGTTCGATATTTGCCGGATTGTTGGCCGCATATGAGACACTCATATCATTTGAAAGGATTACATACGCCCCCGCAATGACTCCAATCGAAAACACGCCCACCGCGATGGATAAGACCACCAACAGTGTGCGAGCTGCGTTATCTATCAAATCGTGAAATACTTTACGCCAACGAGGTTTCATAGTTCTCTGCTTACGGTGGTCTCGATACGCCCTTCGAAGAGCACTCAGGGCTACTCGACCAGCGGACTGCAGTTTACGAATTGCGCATTACTTTCTTGCGCTCTTCCAACCGACTCTGCACCATCTTGCCTAACGCCTCCGCCGTAATTGGAGACTCTTCCAGAATTCTCAAAAACTCTGTACGCGGGTAAGCTAATACCTCTACAGGGTTTTCGCCCGCCCGCACACATGCAATGGATTTACCGTCACGTATCAGCTCGATTTCACCGAATAGATCATTTGCTTCCAGGCGAGCGAGAGGTTCGTTATGTGAGCCATTGCCTGTCATTATGTCAACAGATCCACTCACAATCATATATAAATTTTCAACGGGTTGCTCAGATTCCAAGATTACATCGTGCGGCTGATACGTCTCGCGCTTCGCGTTTTTTGTAATCTCAAGCATATGCCGATGTCGCAACATCGGCAGAGCACGCGAAATCGTTTCATCAATCAACTCACCATCGGAAATAATAATCTTGCGTTTTGTGCGTGAGGTCAACGATGGGTCGTGTGTCACCATGACAATTGTTTTGCCACGACGGGATAATTCTTCAAATAGGTCAATGATTACGTTCGCTGATTTCGAATCCAGGTTACCAGTTGGTTCATCTGCTACGAGTAAAGGCGGTTCGCAGGCCAGGGCACGCGCGATTGCCGCGAGTTGCTGTTGTCCCGTCGAAACCAATACAGGCAGTTTATTCGCGAACTTCTCCAAACCGACCAACTTGAGCATTTCCATGGCGCGTTCAGGACGTTCATCGAAATCGTACAATTCGGCATAGTCCATGGGAAGCATCACGTTTTCAAGCAAGGTCAACATTGGCAGTAACTGAAAGAACTGAAAGACAATTCCCAAATTCCGTCCGCGCCACCTCGAACGTTGGCTTTCAGTGACACCTGTGTAAATATCCGTGCCGCCAATCACTACTTTGCCAGAAGTTGGGTGATCAATACCTGTAATCATGTTCAACAGCGTAGACTTACCGCTTCCCGATTTGCCCACAATTGATACAAATTCACCGCGCTTGATGTTCAAGTCAATACCTTTGAGCGCGGTGAACTCGCCGGCCGCATTCTTGAACGTCTTGACGATGCCGCTCATTTCGATCATTGCTTCCGACTCCCCTCTCCTTTCAGGAGAGGGGCTGGGGGTGAGGTCCGGGCGTAACAATGCTTGTTTAACGGAATCAACTTTCCGTCGGGTGCGAGGCGTTCTCATTTCGTCGGCCTCTCACTAATTCCTTCGAATGCGTTGTGTTCAGATCGAAGAGACTCCTCAACGATCTCCCCATCCGCGATCGTCAGATGACGCGTAAAGCGCGGGATAAGCGTGCCGTCATGCGTTACCATGATAATAGTCTTGCCCTGATCAGTAACGAGATGTTCGAAGACTTCGAAGATATGATCGGCTGTGACCGAGTCGAGACTGCCTGTAGGTTCATCTGCGACTAGGATGGGCGGGTCATTGGCAAGCGCACGCGCGATCGCCACGCGCTGTTGCTGCCCACCAGAAATATAGGCCGGAAGTTTGTTCGCGTGCTCTTCGAGTTCAACCAGATGCAGCAAATCCATTGCGCGCTCGCGGGATTCACGGGGCCTGAACAGTCCGCACAAATCCATCGGAAGCGTGATGTTCTCAATAAGTGTCAGCATTGGTAAGAGTTGAAAGGACTGATACACAATCCCAAGATTTTTCCCACGCCAGAGGGCAATTTTATCTTCGTTGAGATCGTGGATTGAAACTTTGCTACCATTTGAGTACGCAATCACTTCACCGGATGTAATCTTATCCACACCGGAAATCATATTGAGCAGAGTAGACTTCCCTGCGCCAGACTTGCCAACGATACCAACAAATTCGTGTGTGCCCACCCGTAAATTAATTCGGCGCAGCGCGCTGAACTCACCCGCCGCAGTGGAATAAACTTTTACCACGTCACGTAGTTCGAGAAGGGGTTGTGATGATTGGGAGAACATAATTTCTTACGTATCACTCTGAGGGTATTCTTCCCGAGGAGTCTAAGAAATTTTGATTACTCCTGGGTAATTGAGATTCCTCGCTCAGAGTGACAAATTTGCAACAGGCGTATAAAAACGGTCGCCGAGGCAACCGTTGCATGGACGTGCCAAACAATATCGATTTTACCCGAATATGATAGTTAGTGCAAATTTTCTCAATTTATTATCTAAATCTCGATAAAAATATCATTTTGATGTTTGCACAATAAACTGTTGCAACTGCTGACGGTATTGCTCAAATGCTCGCCGGCCGCTGGTTGTCAATTTACAGATCGTCAGAGGCAGCTTGCCTTTGTAAGTCTTTTCAATCTTGATATAACCAGCATCTTCTAATTTACTGAGATGAGCCGAAAGATTCCCCTTTGTCAGACCAGCCTCGCGTTGCAAAAAAAGAAAGTCTGCGCTTTCCACCATGGAGAGAATGGTAATGATTAACAGACGCGCAGGCTCATGGATCATCCGATCCAAATCTGTGAGACTGCGCAAGTTTTCACTCATTGTTGGTCTCCGCTGGCACGGGATTTTCGCTCAAATATCGCCTCAAGATGATTCCGCCTGATACCACAAAAGTGATACCCATCAATCCATAGAACAAGCCCAGGTTATATCCAGGGGCTAAGCCACTGACAGATAAGACGCTGCCAAGTACCAGCGACAATGCGCTAAAGAAGTAAAAACGTCCTACACCGACAGACCATCCCTGTTTCACGAGCAGGATGACGGCCACCAACGCCCCCGTAATGGCAACCATGGAATCAATGAAATCTATCCTGCGTACAATGATAACGGAGGCCATTGCGACCCCCATCGCTACAAGAACAGAAAGTACTCGCCCCCATACGATATTTCTGCCATTCTGGCGATATTCAACATATCCCGTGCGAGGATAAGTGACGCGCGTTTTCAAAAAGTTAATCAGTTTACGCATAAGAAAGATCGAGCCGATCAGGACAACCACGAAAGTCACCTGCAACAAGTTACCTATAAGTGACTGATCACCAAAATACTGTTGTGCCGAAAAATACAACGCCAGCACTAGAAATGCTGCCCCGCCCAGCAATTCACCAATTCCGTCAGAGTACCAGTAGCGCTTCACACGCTTTTCAATTTGTATGGTTTCTTCTTTCATGTTATTATCCTTCCCGCAATTTAGTTTGCAATACAGACTAGTTTGCATGATAACCAACTAGCTGTAGATTGTCAAGAGGTAAATTAATAATGATGTTTGATGCTATAGAATATTCTTGAAACATGCCTGCATCAAAGAAGCTTGCGAGAATTTTTCGTAATACGGTTTATCAGAATCAAAAAACACGAATGTGCTTTGCATCCGTGTTTTTGAAAAACCATCTTTCAGATTCTATAATTTATTTCTGCAGACAGGCCAACAAATCTCTCTCAACTCCTTTGGGCGCGGTTTTTAAAATTGCCAGCACAGGCACAGTGCCCGCATTGAAGACAACACGCGAATCGCCGGCCTTCCAATGCTTTGAAAGGATTCCAACCGCGTCCTTCTCTGCGCTTAATAAGTCGGACATTTGTTGAGGGC
>Ga0137374_10006742_pt1 | contig 13686 bp, 13 predicted proteins | sample SagtaG_20_FD_104811 | JGI IMG/M metagenome (GOLD analysis project Ga0137374, IMG submission 104811) | Vadose zone soil microbial communities from Sagehorn Ranch, Mendocino, California, USA - Sage1_R_100_16 metaG | ecosystem: Environmental > Terrestrial > Soil > Vadose zone | place: USA...
ACCTACTCCTGCCATGCCTGCTTTCTTCAATGCTTCTCTTAATAAGGCATAAGGTTTAGTTCCTGTTTTATCTGGTTCAAGGTAATAGGGCTTTTCAAAATAAATACTATCTATTTCTTCAACCTTTACAAACTGGAAAATATCAATGTACTTGGATTTTTCGGGACTGGCACTTTCAAAATCTTTGTCAGTAAGTACTATGTATTTCCCCTCATAATCGTAGGCCTTCACAATATTTTCCCACTCCACTTCTTTGCCTGTGTTTTCATTTACACGTTTGAAGCGAATATGTGACTGATCTTTTTTATCAAGCATATCAAGGTTCAATGAACTTTCCTGTGCGGCGCTATATAATTTTACCGGAATGGTTACCAGTCCAAAACCAATTGCGCCTGTCCATATAGATCGCATAATAAATAGTTTTCAAAGAAAATTTTGTATAGCCCTTTCTTCACGGGAATGGCGGACGAAAAAAGTGGCTTGTGCCACTTTTAAAATCTTCCCCCCAGATATCCTGACGTAAATTAGCAATTATTCATTACTTATCAATTTAAAGAAGCGACTTTCTTTACCATCGCTTGTTTTATCCTGGTAAAGAAATGCAAGATCTCTGCTTTTAAATATTTTATACCATTCATCCCATGAAACTTCTTCAAACGTATCTTCACCCCTGAAGCCTGGGAAATCAATTCTAAGAACGCCTCCATCATTTTGTCCTCTTTCCGTTCCTTTTACTATAACAGGTTTACCCTGTCTTGCTTCAGCCCACTTTTTTATTTCTTCAATATCTGTCGTTGTTTTCGATTCATATTTGGTTTGATGTTTAGTTTGCGCTTCGTGTTTCATAAAATATGTATTTCAATGGTTATAAATAATTTTTACAAAAAAACAATGCCAAAAAAATGATTTAGCAGTTTATAATTAATTCGTATGAAGTATTAAAAATAAGATTGATAGCAGGTCTTAACCTATATCTGAAAAATTAATTGTTCATCCCGATCTTTAACCGGAATCTGCCGAATGAAATTATCATATCCCTGTTCATCTTCATGGCTGCTATACATTCCGTATGAATCAATACTATATCCGATAAGACCATCATCAGCTTCTATGAGGTACAATATTTCCATATCGGAAGGATCTGATTCTCCTTCAAATCTGAAAGTTTTAATTATCGTTAATTGATCCGGAGTATACACTTTTCCTTTGCCCGCTGTAAATCCCTCAGGTGTCCATCGAAATTCGTTATCAATTTTTTTTACCCTGAGTCTTTCCAAAACATCAGAGAGTGTATTCATTTGAATTTTTTGATCCTGCATATTGGCGCCGCGTTCCTCCATGTTTGCATCAGGATTTAGATTGGTAGGACTTTCATCTTTCATTTTTGCAGGACTTTTATCTGATATCTTATCTGTATTTTGATTTGTCTTTGTATCGTGAGGTTTCGTATTCATATTCAAAATTTTAGAAGTAAAAATTATATCATAAAGTGAGGACAAAAAACCATGCCACTGCACGTTATGTCAACGTTATGTTTAGTAGTGAATGCGGTGAATGGTAAAGAGTGAACGGTGAAGAGTATTTGCTACCTATTTTCTGTTGCCCATCCCCTTAAAGAAGTGTGTAAAAAATTCCTCAATTCAATTAGCCACTATATTATTTATACTTGTTTGCTTCGGTATAAATGTTGTGTTCAAGTTTTGAACTATCTGTTAAAATGCGGAATTCTATATTGCAGTGAAAAAAGCCAGGTAATTTTCTTATCTGGCTTTTTGTCCCATTTCACATCAATCAATGAATACCTCTGTTTATTTATATTTTTATCATTAACGAATACTGCTGTCCTTTCTCATTGTGTCGTTCCTTGAAGTATCATTATTCATATTGCTCGTGCTTGTATCCTTACCGTAGTTACTTGTTGTATCTGAATTGGCAGGTGAATTAGTATTCGGTGATCGACTTTGATTTCCGCAACTTGCAATAGTCAATCCAACAGCTAGTGATGCAACCATAAGAATCCTCTTCATAAACTACTATTTTTAAAATGAATAAATAAGATTAAACGGCACAATTATCCTGCCATTAGAATCAATTATTTTTATAAAATAAATTATTGTGTCATTTAATCATCACCTCTGAGTATTCTTATTATAAACAAAATAATGCCGCCGGCTAATATTACATACAGCCATAATGTACCGAATCTTTCTGTTACAAATAACGCACTAAGAAAAGGAACAGCCATGCAAAGAATGATCAATATGTAAAGTATATTGCTTCTGCTCATTTTTTTAAAAAATTCAATTTCAAATCAAATGCCATCTGCCTCATAAGGGACAAAATATTGTTCAATTTTTCGTGAGATACCACAAATGCCGGCAGGCGCTGAAAAGTGAAACGTGAGGTTTTATCATTTGTCGTCTCAGTGGGCAAACAGGTTTTGCGATTTTTTTATTCCATCATTGCCATAAGTGTTTTTGCATTGTCAAGTGCATAAGCATGAACATCATTATTGAAAAACACCCATACATAATGTCCCTCTTTAATCCAGGCTTTAAATTTTTTTGCAAAATCTTTCAACATTTCATCGGTATAAGAAGATGCATATAATTCTTTCGGTCCATGAAAGCGGATATAAATATTTTTTGATGTCACTGTTTCTGCATAAGGAAATTTTACTCCTGATTGTGAAATAACAAAAGCAATATCATATTTGGCCATAAGGGTTAAGCTATCCTCTGTCATCCACGTTTCATGACGCACTTCCAATGAAAAATCATACTCCTTATAATTCTTTTTTAAAACAGAAAAAAAATATTCTGCTCTTTCATAATCGAATTTTAAAGAGGGAGGTAATTGTATCAACAGAGGGCCCATTTTGTCTTTCATGTGTTTGAATACTTCAAAGAAACGCTCCAATGCTTCTTCAGGTTCCAACAATCTTTTTACATGCGTTATAAAACGACTCATCTTAACACAAAACCTGAATTGCTTCGGCACTTTTTCTGTCCATTGTATTACTGTTGATTCTCTTGGCAAACGATAAAAGCTGGTGTTGATCTCAGTTGCTTTATATTGTTTTGCATAAAAGGATAAATAATCTGTTGGTTTCATGCCTTCGGGATAGAATACATTTTTCCAGTGCTTATAACTCCATCCTGACGTGCCTATATTGATCTTTTTGTTGCGCATATTTTTGTGATACTATTTTCTTGCCAACAGTTATCATTGATTAATTGATTATTGATTATTTTGGGAAGCAAAATGATTAACAGCAGAAATGTTAGCACAGACGCCTGAAATAATTTGTTTGAAAGACGTGTCGCTCCTACGGAGCTCTTTGAATGTATTTTATTCTTTGTGTTTATTCTACTAACATACCGCTCCTACGGAGCTCTTTGAATTTTGTCTTTGATGTTGGCTAACACGTATCAGTCCTACGAAGCTGTTTAAGCTGAATAAAATTCCGAACGTAAAAGTGAATGACACAAAAGGTGATGCCAATAGTTATATAGCTTGTCTCAAAAAAATAAATCTAAAATTTGAAACTCGACACAACAACATTGAAACGATAAACAGTTAACCAAAAAAATGATAAGGAGAATTAAATTACTTCCACCAACTTTTGAAGTGCATAAAAAACTTATTACCTTAATAACCCAAAGTTGCCAAAGCAAGAATATCTTATTACCTTATAATGCGAGGGGAATTGAACACCATAGTCTTTATACATTGAAATGAGATATAAGGTAATAAGGTTAAATTTTTTTTCTACCAATTATTCTATTAAGGTAATAAGGTGATGTTTTCAGAAAAATCTGAAATCCGAAATCTGGAATTCAAAATCTTTACTGGCATAGTTTTTTGAATAACAAAAACAACAAGTTGACATAATGGGCTTGTCTCAATATAAAAAGAAGCGGTCGTTTAATAAAACACCGGAACCTACAGGCGGTAAACCGGGTGGTAAGGAGTTGAAATTCGTTGTGCAAAAACATGATGCTTCACATTTGCATTATGACTTTCGGCTGGAAATGGAAGGCGTTTTAAAAAGCTGGGCAATACCCAAAGGCCCTTCAATGGATCCAGAAGTGAAAAGACTCGCAATGATGGTAGAGGATCATCCTTATGACTACCGAACCTTTGAGGGCATTATACCTGAAGGCAATTACGGTGCGGGAACAGTGATAGTTTGGGATGAAGGAACCTATGAACCAATAGAAGCTGCTGCTAATAAAAAAGACGAGGAAAAAAAATTATTACAGCAGTTGCATGAAGGAAGACTCAAAATTGTTTTGCATGGAAAAAAGTTGAAAGGAGAATTTGCTTTGGTAAAAACAAGTACCCGTGGAGAGAATAGCTGGCTATTAATTAAGCACAATGACAAATACGCCACAACTGAGGACATCACTAAAAAAGATAAATCAGTTGTATCAAAGAAGACACTTGAACAGGTAGAAAAAACAAGCAGTAATTTTTGGGGAAGCAACAGAAAAGCAGCTACTAAAATAAGATCGGCAAAAAACCTGTCTGCCGACAGGCAGGCAAAAACTGCTAAAAAACCAAGGAAACCACGTCCTGAAGAAAACATAGAAGAGGATACAAAAGAGTCTGACACTGATATTTCTTCCTTGCTTGAAAAAGGAAAGAAAGCTTCTTTCCCGCATGATATAAAACCAATGCTTGCTACAGTTGTAGACAAACCTTTTGATGACGAAAATTGGATCTATGAAATTAAGTGGGACGGATACAGGGCTTTGGCCTATTTGAAAAATGGCAGAGTTGATCTGCGTTCACGTACCAATCTTTCTTACAATAAAAAATTTGAGGAGATTGTGGAGGCTTTGGAAGGCTGGAAAATAAATGCATTGATTGATGGTGAAATAATTGCTGTAAATGAAAAAGGCCAGCCCGATTTTCAAACTTTACAAAACTTTGCAAAAGACGGTAAAAAAGCAAATCTTCAATATTATGTTTTTGATGTTTTATGGTATGATGGTAAAGACTATACCCAATTGCCTTTGATCGAAAGAAAAACTATTTTGCAAAGCATCATGCCTGAAGATCAAACAATCATTAAATACAGTGACCACATAACAGGAGAGGGAAAAGCATTCTTTGAAGCAGCGATAAACAAAGGTCTTGAAGGAGTAATGGCTAAAAAAGCAAGTAGTGTTTACGCAATTGATTACAGAACAAAAAGCTGGTTAAAGATCAAGAACAATCAGCAAACTGAAGCGATCATTTGTGGATTTACAAAGCCTAGACAGAGTCGCAAATTTTTTGGTGCGCTGGTGCTGGGAAAATACAAGGGTGATAAATTGGTTTATATCGGACACACAGGTTCGGGTTTCACCGAAAAAACTTTGAAAGAGACCTATCATAAAATTGAACCATTGATCACAGATGTTTGTCCCTTTGAAACAAAGCCAAAAACCAATATGCCTGTGACTTGGGTAAAACCTCAGTTTGTGTGTGAAGTAAAATTTGCAGAGTGGACATCAGAGGGAATCTTACGCATTCCTATTTTTCTTGGTTTACGGGAAGACAAAACTGCTGTCAATGAAAAAAATGAAAAAATTGTTTCTCCTCCTGAAACAAAAAAGAAACACATATCAAAACAAAATATGGCAAAAGCAAAAGAATTGGTGCGCGAAAATTTTGCTGCACCAGCAAAAAAGAAAGCTGCAACAAAAAATAAAAAAACAGATCGCAAAATTTTATTAGAAGAGGATGAAAAAGAAAAAATTGTTACGATAAATAAACATGAATTAAAGTTTACAAATCTTAATAAAATATATTGGCCTGATGAAAAGATTACCAAACGTGATATGCTGAATTATTATTACGAGGTAATGCCTTACCTGCTTCCTTATATGAAGAACAGGCCTCAGTCTCTCAACCGTCACCCTGATGGCATCAACAAACCAATTTTTTTCAAAAAAATGTACAAGGTAAAGTGGCAGACTGGATTACAACCTATCCATACACGAGTGAATCGGATGGTGGCACCAAACAATTTTTAGTATGTACTGATGAGGCACATCTTATGTACATCGCATCATTGGGTTGTATTGAAATGAATCCCTGGCATAGCCGCATTCAATCACCTGAAAACCCCGACTGGTGTGTGGTTGATCTTGATCCGGATGACAATCCATTTGATCAGGTTATCGAAACTGCGCAGGTTGTAAAGCAGATCCTGGATTCAATAGATGTGCCTGCTTATTGCAAAACTTCGGGTGCGACAGGCATGCATATTTATATTCCCTTTGGTGCAAAATATACTTACGAACAATCAAAAATACTTGCGCAATTAATTGTGCAGATGGTACACCATGAAATTCCATCATTTACAAGTGTTGAAAGAAATCCTGCCAAAAGAAAAAAGAAAATTTATCTTGATTTTTTGCAGAACAGAAGTATACAAACCATTGCAGCGCCTTATTCATTACGGCCAAAGCCCGGCGCCACTGTTTCCACGCCTCTGCATTGGGAAGAATTAAAGAAAGGTTTATCGCCCAAGGATTTTACGATGTTTAATATTCTTGACCGGATAAAAAATGAAGGCGATCTCTTCAAGGCGGTTTTGGGTAAGGGAATTGATCTTGAAAAAACACTCAAAAAATTAAGCACTCTTTTTGAAATAGAGAAAGCATAAAAAGTTCTCAGTTTTATGTTTTTAAATTTCTCATTCGAATTTGATGATTTTAATTGTGCTTGTAGTTATTTCAATTATCCTTTTTACTTCTTATTCATCGGTATACATTAATGCCCTTTTTTCATTTAATACCCCGTTCAGTCTGTTTCTTTTTTGTTCAACGTTGGCCGAGCAGCCAACATTTTTATTGTTCACGCTATGAAAATTTTGAGGGTTGCAAAATCAGCTCGCTAAGGATTTCTTCATTTCATTCTAATACCCACAACTAAAAACAAAGCAGAAATAATAAACAGAATGAGCATTAAAGGATATATAAAACGCAACCATGCTTTATAGCTAACATTCACAAGCGCTAAAGATGGCAGTATTAATCCCGTTGGCGTGATGAAGGTCATAATGCCCATACCATATAAATAAGCGTTTACAATTTCCCTGCCCGGAACGCCTGCTATTATTGCAAGCGAACCTATGATTGGCATGGTTACAACTGCCATGCCTGATGAAGAAGAAATGAACAATGTAAAAATATTATACAACAGAAGCAGGATAATAATAAATAAAGTGGCAGGCATATGACTGATGAACTGCGCAGAATAATAAAGAATGGTATCACTTATATACCCTTCGTTAAGAATAACGGTAACACCACGTGCAACACCAACAATAAATGCCACTGACAATAAACCTTCTGCGCCTTTAATAAATTTTTCGATGAAGACTTTTTCTTTCATTCGAATGAGCACTGCAATTAGTATACTTGAAAAAAGAAAAAGCGCCGACATTTCCGTCAGCCACCAGTCAAAGAATACAACACCTGTTATCATGCTGAGAAAAGTGAAAAGAAAAAGCAAGAGCAATAAACGTGCTTTTCTGTCGAGTATTATATGTGTTTCTTCATTTGCAGAAAATACAGGATAAGGACTTTTTATATCGCCGTCAGTTTTGTACACAAAAGATGCTTTGGGATCTTTTTTTATTTTTCTGCCATAACGTTCTATATAAAGAATAGTAACGGCAGTTGATGCAACAAACATGAGTATTCTTTCATAAAGGCCATCCGTCCATTTAACACCTGCCGCATTTGATGCGATAATCGTTGAAAAAGGATTTGTAAAAGAAGAAAGAAATCCCAATGCATTACCACCAAAAAGAACAGCAACAGGAACTATCAGGTCATAACCTGCAGCAAGAAATAATGGAACTATTACCGGGTAAAATACCAATGCCTCTTCAGCCATTCCATACGAAGAGCCAGCAAATGAAAATAAAAAAGTAAGAATGATGATAAGCCATTTTTCTTTTCCTTTCATTTTATAGGAGAGATAAATAATCCCTTTTTCCATTGTACCGGTTTGATAAAAAATACCCATAAAACCGCCAATCATTAGTATGAACAATATAATATCAATGGTATCATATATTCCCTTTATAGGAGCTTCTATTACGCCAATAATTCCCTGTCCGTGATATGCAAGATGATGATAGGTACCGGGAACAGAAACCGGTTTTCTTATATCGCCATTTTTAAATTTATCTGGAGTAATAAGAATGTGAAGACTATCTAATGTTCTTTGCGTGAAAGGAAGTACTACTGATGAATCGGAAGTTTGCACAACAAACGAATCATTCTCGTAAGATAAAGTATTGTATTTACCGGCAGGCAACAACCATGTGGCAACAGCCGCAACTATTGTTACAATCATTAAGACTGTTATAGGTGTTGGAACTTTTCTTTTAAACATATTATTTGTAAACAATTACAAGATATGTTTTTTATAAAAGAAAAAATTATGACAAGCTTTTGCAAATAAAGAATGACTTTTTAAGATTGAGCATAATAGAATTGCGGATGTACTTATTTGCTCTTGAATCATTTTGGTCAGCAAACAAATATGCTGCTTGAACAAACAAATTATCAAACACAAATACTATAGAAAAAAAAGGCTTGACTTTTCAGGGAACAGCATTGTATTAGAATGGGTCGTCATCATTCTAATATTTGTAGAATTGATCAACTTACTTTTTGAAAAATTATTTCCATAGTGTATAAAATTCGAATTCTGTACATATCTTGCCCGATATTGATGAATTAATTCAGTCAGCAAATATTAAAATCAAATTAAAAAGCCAATTTTATTCCTGTCGTTTTTCTGAAAAATTTACTTTCGCGCTTAAAGCAAACCCTTAAAATAACTTAGTCCGTTACCTATAAACCCTTTCCTTTTTTAGAACTAAAAAATGCCTTCATGAAAACAATAGAAGTTAAATTCTTGTATGATGGGATTATATTTTCTTCCCAGGTATTAATTTCCGAAGTCTCAAATTCATTAAACAAATTTGAATTTTTCGTAAGCTTTTTTAACAGGTACCTGATTTCAAATTTTTCAGACAACTATATATTTGTTCTGGAAGATAATAAATTTAAACCTGTGCATACAAAGGATGAAAAAGAAGTAGAGCTAATTAGAACGATACAGGATGCTATCATTGAAATTTCTCATGTGATTAAGCAAAAATTACTGCCCTCCTGATTTAAACCCATTCGATTTTTTTTTCTTTACAATTGTAATTGGTTCAATACTGCTTATTGAACAAGATGGCGCTTTTGCTTTTTTAATACTATACAGGATACAAAAAAGAGGCATTTAACCTCTGTGTTTTTTAGTGATCCGTAGCGGCAATTATTTTTTCTGAATACTTCGGAGTTTGTTTTTCTTTTTGAAAGACTTCTATTCTAAAAACGATAATCATAACGGAAGCTTACTACTTTTATATGCTGAACTTTAGGGTGAACTGTAATATTCTTCCTTTATTAAAGTTACCCCAGATTAAAAATAAAATGGTTAATGAAAAAAAAGATTGCTGCATCACGCTGGTATCGCCTCATACCGGTGGTCTTTATTACCTATAGTCTTGCATATCTTGACCGTGCAAATTTTGGATTTGGTGCGGCAGGTGGAATGGCTAAGGATTTGCATATCACACCAGCCATGTCATCATTATTGGCATCGCTGTTCTTTCTTGGTTATTTTTTCTTCCAGATTCCGGGTGTTTATTATGCTGCCAATAAAAGCACAAAAAAATTAATTTTTTGGTCATTAATTTTGTGGGGCCTGTTTGCGACAGCAACAGGTTTGATAAAAGATGTAAAGATTTTGATCGTTATCCGGTTCATGCTTGGTGTAGTGGAAAGTGCAATATTTCCTTCTATGCTGATTTTATTAAGCCGGTGGTTTACGAGGACTGAACGTTCAAGGGCAAATACTTATTTAATTTTTGGTAACCCGGTTACAGTTCTTTGGATGTCTGTTGTATCCGGCTATTTAATAAATGCCCTGGGCTGGCGATGGATGTTTATTTTGGAAGGAGCACCTGCAATAGTGTGGGCATTCTTCTGGTGGAGGCTGGTAGATGATAAACCTGCAGATGCTAAATGGCTGACATCAGACGAAAAACAATTATTGCAGGATGCGTTACAAAAAGAACAACAAGGAATCAAGCCGGTTAGAAATTACATAATGGCATTCAAATCAAAGGTTGTTGTATTATTAAGCATCCAATATGCATTATGGAGCCTCGGTGTATATGGATTTGTTATCTGGCTTCCTTCTATTATTAAAGCGGCGCCCGACATGAGTATTGTAAAAACGGGATGGCTCTCTGCCGTTCCATATTTAATGGCTATCATTGCCATGATAAGTACATCTTATTTTTCTGATAAAACATTAAAAAGAAAAGTATTCGTATGGACATCACTTTTAATTGGCGCGATTGCATTCTATTGCTCTTATTTAACTGGTACAGGTAATTTCTGGCTATCATTTGCACTGCTTGGCATTGCAGGCATTTCTATGTATATACCTTATGGTCCTTTCTTTGCACTTATAACGGAAATTTTACCTGCAAATGTTGCTGGTGTATCCATTGCACTCATCAATAGTTTTGGTGCTTTAGGATCATTCGCTGGTTCTTATTTTGTTGGTTACTTAAACGGAACCACGGGAGGGTTTGGTGCATCTTATATTTTTATGGCCGGCTCACTATTTCTTTCCGCTGTGTTAACTATCATTGCTGTGAAAGATCCTGTCAAATCAGATAAGCAGTATGTTGATGAGAAATTAACAGAGCAAATGAAATAATGAATTTTTCTGTTCAATAATAATAATTGCGTTTATATGTTGCGCAGCAATGCGCTGTTCTGTTCACTATTCAGCAATTGAAATTATGAATGGTCAATCGTGAATCAATATAAAAATCAAAATTCAACAAGAGAAACATTTCCCGAAACAACCTTTTAAACAAACATTGGAACATTTGAACAATCAAACATTCAAACGTTAACCCATCTTTTTTGATATAACAAATCTTCATGTTACAATTATTATAAATAGTTGTACGTTTAATTTCAAATTTCCCGCATGAAGAAAACGATTTGCACGCTTATATTTTTTATATGCTCTGTTTTAATTTTTGCGCAACGTGAACCCGATAAAACTTATATGCCCAATATAAAAGGGATTAAATTGTTTCAGCATGGTAACCAGATAAGTTATCCTATTATTGATATTGGCACGACAAATTCGCTTGAACTGCATTTTGACGATCTTGATGGTTTTGTAAAAAATTACAGTTATGCATACCAGCTTTGCAATGCAAACTGGAAACCGGTTGATTTAAATGTGCTGGATTATATAAACGGATTTACGGAAACAAGGCTTAATCAATACCGTGTATCTTCCATTGCCAAAGTGAAGTACGTGCATTACCAGGCTTTGCTGCCTGATAAAAGTTGCATGCCTTCAAAAGCAGGAAATTATTTGCTGAAAGTTTTTTTGAATGGAGATACCAGCAAACTTGCTTTTACAAAAAGAATTTTAGTGTTAAACAATATTGTGCCCGTTGGTGTGAAAATATTGCAACCTTACAATTCTCAATTGATGCGAACACATCATAAGGTGCAGTTTAGCATTGATAAAACAAAGCTCAATATTTTTAATCCGAAGCAGCAGTTAAAGGTAGTTGTGTTGCAAAATTATCGCTGGGATAATGCGGTGACGGGCATTCAGCCATTGTTTATGCGTGGTAATGTATACGAATATAATGGTGAGCAGGATTGTTTGTTTCCCGCAGGAAAAGAATTTCGCTGGGCTGATTTAAGAAGCTTTCGTTTTCAAAGTGAAAGAATCAACAACATTAATAATAACGTGATTCCTGCTGATGTATATTTAAGACCAGATCCGGAGAGAACAAATGAACGTTTTTTAATGCTGCAGGATGTAGATGGTTTTTTTGACATTGATTGCACCGATGCAAACAATCCCTGGTGGCAGGGTGATTATGGAAATGTTCACTTTGCTTTTTTGCCTAATGGACATCAGCCTTATCCCGACAAAGATGTGTATATAATTGGCGAGATGACAAATTATGCATTTAATGATTCTACTAAATTGCAATACAACGCCGAAAAAGGTGTGTATGAAAAAACACTGTTGCTAAAGCAGGGATACTATTCTTACACTTATGTAACAAAAGATATTAAAGCAAAGAATGAAAAAGCAATAACCGCACAAACGGATGGAGACTACTGGGAAACCGAAAATACTTACACAGTGCTTGTATATTACCAATCCTTAGGTGGAAGGCACGATGAATTGGTAGGCGCTATTTCAATTAATTCGCGAAATGGCCAACATGGATTTTAGCGAAAACTAATTAAATAGATTTTCATGCAAATATTATCTTTGCGTCGGCAGGTCTTACACGACCAGCTCCCACGGAACCTCCCAGGGCAGGAATGCAGCAAGAGTAAGCGGTTGAGCGGTGCGATGTAATTAGCCTGCCATTTTTATTTGCCCCCTAACCCCCTGAAGGGGGGATATAAAATCATCAGGGTTTATTAATCTTAAAATTCCCCTTTAGGGGCAGGGCATGAAATTTTTTATTGATACAGCCAATCTTGCTCAAATAAAAGAGGCCCATGATTTGGGCATTCTCGACGGAGTAACTACCAATCCATCTTTAATGGCAAAGGAAGGAATAAGGGGAGAAGAAGAGATAGTGAATCATTATAAAACGATTTGTGAAATAGTAGAAGACGGTGATGTTAGTGCCGAAGTAATTTCTGTGGATTTTAATGAAATTATTGAAGAGGGAAAAAAGCTTGCAGCAATTCATTCAAATATTGTTGTAAAAGTGCCGATGATAAAAGATGGCGTGAAAGCTATCAAATGGTTAAAGGATAATGGTATCAGAACAAATTGTACGCTTGTATTTTCAGCAGGCCAGGCAATCCTCGCTGCAAAAGCAGGCGCCGCTTATGTTTCCCCATTTATTGGACGCATAGATGATAGCGGATGGGAGGGTACTGAATTAATCGCACAGATTGCACACATCTATTCAATGCAAGGTTTTGAAACACAGATTCTCGCCGCATCTATTCGCAATCCAAATCATATTGTTAAGTGTGCTGAATTAGGTGCAGATGTTTGTACCTGTCCTTTAGAATCAATTCTTGGTTTATTGAAACATCCATTAACAGATATTGGATTGAAAAAGTTTTTGGATGATGCGAACAAATTATAATGATTGCTGATAAGACAAGAATTAATTTAGCAAAACTATCATTGCATAATGAGATACCTCCGGCATTTTAAATATTATATATGCAGGTTATTGGCTAAATTAAATTTACTTCAACACTTCTCCTTTCATCTTACACAAAAATATAGTGGACATAAATTTCGTATACCTGTAATTAATGATATAGGTTATTATAATCTTTTTCCAATTCGTGAAGAATGGATTGATACTATTATCAAAAACTATACAAAGAAAGAAACGGCTATATAATTGATGTAGGTGTAAATCTTGGACAAACGTTATTAAAGATTGCTTCTTTAAACACAATACTCCGTTAAAAATTTAAGCAGCCAAAGTTCCTATATATAAGCATTGGTTATATAGGCGTTTTATTTTTCTACAACTCGGGTCAATATCTAAGTTTGAAAAAATTGTATCGGCAATTA
>Ga0137374_10006743_pt1 | contig 13684 bp, 11 predicted proteins | sample SagtaG_20_FD_104811 | JGI IMG/M metagenome (GOLD analysis project Ga0137374, IMG submission 104811) | Vadose zone soil microbial communities from Sagehorn Ranch, Mendocino, California, USA - Sage1_R_100_16 metaG | ecosystem: Environmental > Terrestrial > Soil > Vadose zone | place: USA...
CAACCGTTAAAGTGGAAGCGTCAGATCGCCAGCAGATCGAGTCCATATTCGAGATATTCGAGGCAAATAGGGCTGCCTCCGAGATTCCCCTACCTGCTCGGCCAGCGTCTCTCTCGCCGACTCGGACAGCCCGTCGTCGCTGACCACGACGTCCGCTTCGTCGAGCCCCGCGATGGTGGAGATCCCGACCGTGCCCCACTTGGTGTGGTCGGCCAGCACGACGAGCTTGCGCCCGGCCTCGACCAGCGCGCGGTTGGTCTCGCTCTCGGTGAGGTTCGGCGTGGTGAAACCGGGGCCGTCGGCCATCCCGTGCACGCCGAGGAACACGACGTCCAGGTGCAGCGAGCGCAGGCTCTGCACGGCGACCGGCCCGACGAGGGCGTCAGACGGCGTGCGGACGCCGCCGGTGAGCACAACGGTGCGCTCCGGCTGGCTCGAGCCGCGCAGCACGTCGGCGACCTGGATCGAGTTCGTCACGATGGTGAGGCCGGGGATCGCGTCGAGCGCCCTGGCCAGCGTCCACGTCGTGGTGCCGGCGGAGATGCCGATCGCGGTGCCGGGGCGGACCAGCGTCGCGGCGAGCGCGGCGATGGCGTCCTTCTGCGCGCGCTGGCGGACGGACTTCGCCTCGAACCCCGGCTCGTCGGTGCTCTTGCCGACCACCGAGGTGGCGCCGCCGTAGACCTTCTCGACCAGGCCGCGCCCGGCCAGCACGTCCAGATCACGGCGTACCGTCATGTCGGACACGCCCAGCCTGGTCACGAGGTCACTGACCCGGACCGCACCAGTCCGGCGCGCCTCTTCGAGGATCACCGCCTGCCGTTGCCGCGCGAGCACCGCCACTCCGTCCGCTCGTCCACCCAACTACACAAAATCCTACACGATTCAACAAGGAAAGACTCAGCCAGGCGCTCCCGGCAGCCGGATCGTCATCAGCGCGCCACCCTCCGGCGCCTGCGACGCATACACGGCGCCGCCGTGCCGTTCGGCTGCGTGCTTGACGATCGCGAGGCCGAGCCCGGAACCGGGCAGCGTCCGCGCCTCCGACGAGCGGTAGAACCGGTCGAACACCTTCGGCAGGTCCTCCTCGGCGATCCCCGGCCCGGCATCCGCGATCTCGACCACCGCGGTGCCGTCGCCGAGCGGGTAGAGCCGCACCCAGACCGTCGACGCGGGCGGCGAGAACTTGACCGCGTTGTCCAGCAGGTTCAGCACCGCGCGTTCGAGCGAGCTGTTGTCTCCGGTGAGCACCCACGGCTGCAGCGAGACGTCGAAGTCGATCTCCCCGGCACGACGCCGCGCCCGGTCCAGCGCGCGCTCGACGACGTCCGCCAGGTCGACGCGCTCGAAGCGCTCGCGCGGCTCGTCCTGCCTTGCCAGCTCGACCAGGTCGCCGATCAGCTGGGTGAGCTCGTCGAGCTGCCCGCTGATGTCCGCGACGATGTCCACGCGGTCCTCGACGCGCAGCGGCGGCGCGCCCGGCTTGCTCGCCGCGAGCAGCAGCTCGAGGTTGGTGCGCAGCGACGTCAGCGGCGTCCGCAGCTCGTGCCCGGCGTCGGCGACCAGCTGACGCTGGCGCTCCTGGGAATCCGCGACCGTGCCGAGCATGGTGTTGAAGGTCTGCGTGAGCCGCGCGAGCTCGTCGTCGCCGCTGACCGGGATCGGCCGCAGGTCGCCGGTCTTGGCGACGCGCTCGGCGGCCGAGGTCAGCCTGTCGACCGGACGCAGGCCCGCCCGCGCCACCGCGGTCCCGGCGCCGGCGGCGACCAGGATGCCCGCACCGCCGATCAGGAACAGCACCAGCGCGAGCTCGTTCAGCGTGCGCTTGGTCGGCTTCATCGACTGGGCCAGCACGATGGCCTCACCGTGCTGTGTCGACAAAGCGATAACCCGGCTGTCGGTGGCGAAGTCGGTGCGCAGCGACTGGTCCGCTTCGCCGTTGGCGACCGCCAGCTCCTGGGCGCCGAACGGCGGCGGCGAGCCCGAGCCGGGATAGGTCATGATCGCGTCGCCGACGCTGGGCGCGGCGTTGAGCTGGCCGATCTGCAGGTCCGCGCTGGCCAGGAAGGCGCCGGGGACCTGCCGGAGTTGCGTCTGCACCAGTGGCGAGGCCACCGCGGCCTGCGCGCGGGCGAGAAGACCCGCGTCCAGCTGGCTGTAGAGGTTGCTCGAGACGACCATGTACGCGCCCAGCGAGACCAGCGCGACGGCGCCGGCCACACAGGCCGCGGCCAGCAGCGTCACCCGGCCACGCAGCGAGAACCGGCGCGTGCTCCACCGCGTTCCCCGCGGGTCCTCCTCGAGGACCGGTTCGGTCACGGAGGCGTTTCCCTCAGGACGTAGCCCACTCCCCGAACGGTGTGGATCAGCCTCGGCTCCCCCTCCGCTTCGGTCTTTCGGCGCAAGTAGCCGACGTAGACCTCCAGCGCGTTGCCCGACGTCGGGAAGTCGTATCCCCATACTTCCTCCAGGATCCGGCCCCGCGTGAGGACGTGCTTCGGATAGGAAAGGAACAGTTCCAGCAGCGCGAACTCGGTCCGGGTCAGGCTGATCTCGCGACCGCCGCGCCGGACCTCGCGGGTACCGGGGTCGAGCGTCAGGTCCGCGAAGGACAGCTCCTCCGACGCCTGGCCGTTCTGCGTGTCCGGGACGGCGCGGCGCAGCAGCGCGCGGAGCCGGGCGAGCAGCTCCTCCAGCGCGAACGGCTTCGGCAGGTAGTCGTCGGCGCCGGCGTCCAATCCGGACACCCGGTCGGACACCGTGTCCCGCGCGGTGAGCACGAGGATCGGCAGGTCGTCGCCGGTGCTGCGCAGACGGCGTGCCACCTCGAGCCCGCCACCCGGCAGCTCCATCGCGACCAGCGCGAGGTCCACCGGGCCCGCCAGCGCCGACTCGACGGCGTCCTCGGCGGCGCTCGCCTCCGCGGCGACCTGGAAGCCGGCGGCGGACAGGGCGAGGCGGAGTCCCGCGCGCGTCGGTGCGCTGAGACTGGGCGGCTTGCTGCACGACGTCGGCAAGCTCGTGGTTGCCGAGCAGGTACTCCGCAAGGCCGGACCGCTCAAGCCGATCGAGTTCGACACGATTCGCCGCCATCCGGTCGCGGGGGCGCAGCTGCTGCAGGCGATACCCGCTGCGCGACCGGGCCTGGCGTGTGTGCTCTTCCATCACGAACGCTGGGACGGCGCCGGCTATCCGACCGGGCGCGCGGGCAAGGACATCCCAATCGACGCACGCGTGCTCGCGGTCGCCGACGCGTTCGACGCGATGACGACTCCGCGCCCGTACCGTCGCGCACTGAGCGTCTCCGACGCGCTGACGGAGATCATCCGCTGCGCCGGCACGCAGTTCGATCCCGAGCTCGCACTCAACTTCGTGCAGATGTGGGAGCAAGCCGCCGCGTCCGCCAGAGCGGCTTCCTGACCGCGACGCGCCGCGGCGCTACAAGGTCGACCAAACCTCGAGCTTCGCCCGCGTCCGCGAGATCACCTCGTCGGTGAACTCGGAGGTGGAGGCATGTCCACCGAGATCCGCGGTGCGAATTCTCGACGCTACCGCCTCGAGGCAGGCCTCGCGGATCGCGCGCGCCGCCTGTTGCGCCTGTTCGTCGTCCGCATGTCCGAGCAGCGCGGCGCCCGCGAGGATCATCGCCATCGGGTTCGCGATGTTCTTGCCCTGGAGCGCCGGCGCCGTTCCGTGCGCCGCTTCGGCCATCAGCGCGTCGGGCTCGAAGTCGGCGTCGAACGCCACCAGCAGAGACTCCGATCCGGCGATCGAGCCGAACAGGGGCAGCACCAGATCGCTGAGGATGTCGCCGTCGCGGTTCAGCGCCGGGATCACCATCGGGTCGCCGGTGGACGCGATCAGGAGCGCGAAGGTCGCGTCGATCAACTGCGGCTCGTACGGAACCTCGGGGTGGCGCTCGGCGGCGGCGTCCATCTCCTCCTTCAGCATCCCCTCGTACGTCGGCGACACCGTGTACTTCGGGCCGCCGAAGACCTTCGCGCCGGTGCGCTCCGCCTGACGGAATCCGAACTCGGCGACGGCGTGGCAGATCCGGCGCTCGATCCGTTCGGTCCGGAACGCGACCTCGTCGTCGCCGTCGCCTTCGCGCCACTCCTTTGCGCCGTAGGCGTCGCCGACGGCCATGCGCACGATCGAGATCGGCGCGTGGACGCCGCCGAACGGCACGACGCCGGGGATGCGCCGACCCGTGCGGACGATCACCTTGCCCCCGATCTCCTCGCGAAGGATCCGGTTCGGCGAGCCGACGTCATCGCGTCCCTCGGGCGTAATCGTCGCACCCTTCAGCCCCAGGCCGTGCTCGCGAATCGCCGCGGCCGCCTCGTAGACGACCGCGTTGTTCGTCGCCCGCCGGTTCTCGAGCGAGAGATCGAAGCGCGGGAACTCGAGCTCCAGCTCGATCACGTCCGGAGCGAGCACGCGCAGCGCTTCCTCGAGCAGCTCCTGGCCGGTCTGGTCTCCTTCCAGCACGACGATCGTCTTCGCGTCCACGGCGGGGCGATTATGCCCGGGGCGCATGTGGCAGAAGCGCGCCTATGCCCCGTAGAGGTTGGAGGCGCGAAGGCGCTCGACGACCGTTTCGGTATCTCGATGCGAGCGGCGAGCGCATCCGGGACGCCGAGACGGTCGAGCGCCTCGACCGGCTCGCGATCCCGCCGGCCTGGCGGGACGTCTGGATCTCTCCGAATCCCGGGGCGAAGCTCCAGGCGACCGGCATCGACGCCGCCGGCCGCAAGCAGTACCTCTACCACTCGGACTTTCGCGCACGGCAGGAAGCGGCGAAGTTCGAGAAGCTGGTCCGCTTCGCCGAGAGGCTGCCCGACATCCGGATGGCGATGGGTGAGCACATCACGCTCGAGCCGTTCGACCCGCTCAGGGTCTGCGCGATCGCCGTTCGCCTGATCAATCTCGCCTGGTTCCGCGTCGGCGGCGACCGATATGCGAAGTCGTCACGCACCTACGGCGTCACGACGCTGACGAAGGACCACGTGGAGGTCCGCGGCAAACGCGTCACCTTTCGCTTCCAGGCCAAGCACGGACTGCAAGTGCGGACGGCGCTCGTGGACACAGAGCTCGCCGACGCGATCGCCGAGTTGCAAGGAGCACCGGGTAGACGGCTGTTTCGGTTCGGGGCCGACGGCGAGCTTTGCAACCTCACCGACCGGCGCCTGAACGAGTACATCAAGGAGTTCATGGGCGCGGAGTTTTCCGGGAAGGATTTCCGCACGTGGGGCGGGACGCTGCTCGCCGCGATCGCGTTCGCCGAGCGCGGTCCGGTCGAAGGGAAAGGCGAGCAGAAAGGTGCCGTCGCCGCGGTGATGCGTCAGGTGGCACAGAAGCTGGGGAACACGCCGGCCGTTACCCGTTCGTCGTACGTCTCTCCGGCCGTCGTCGAGCAGTATCTCGACGGGCGAACGATCGAAGATTTTCGGCCTCGCCATTTGCGGATCGTCACTGCCAGGCATATTGGGCTCGACCTGGAGGAACAGGCGACGCTCTCGCTGCTGCGTTCGTACCGAATGCGCCAGGCCCGACAAGCCGCGTAGTATTCGGTCCGAATTCCTGTAGCGAAGGAGAGACTGAATGGCCAGAAGGACCGTGCTCGTTTGCGACAACTGCAGCAAGGAAGTCGAGGAAAGCCGCGGCGCCGTGATGCGGATCACCTACTCCGACGCCCGTCGGGGCGCGAAGCAGGCCGATCTCTGCGACGACTGCGCCGGGAACATGCCCGGCGTGGCTGCCGCCCGCCGCGGTCGGCGCCCGAAGTCCGCCGCAGCAGCCTGATCGGAGACGGCTGCAAGGCCGCCTCGGGTCTTTTCCCGCAACGAGCGTAAGGCGCGACAGGGGTCGTCAGGACCCCGGTCTAGGATGGATCGCTTGGGTCTTTCTCTGCTCGTCGGACCTGCGAACGCCGGCAAGGTCGCCCTCCTCTTGGAGCGCTACCTGGCCGCCCTCGACTCCGAGCCCGTCCTCATCGTGCCGAACCGGCCGGACGTCGACCGGGTCGAGCGCGATCTCCTGAGACGTACCGGCGCTCTCTTCGGAGGTTCGATCGGCACATTCGACGACCTCTTCGAGCGAATCGCGGGTGCCCGCCGATCGCTCTCCGACGAGCAGCGGGCGCTGCTGATCAGGCGCGTCATCGGCGACTCCTCGCTCAACGGGCTCGGCCGCTCTGCCCGCTTCGCGGGTTTCGCCGACGAGCTGGGACGGCAGATCGCCGAGCTGGAAAGCGGACTCGTCGACCCCGATCGAGTCGAGGGGGACCTGGGCCGGCTCTACGCCGCCTATCGCGCCGAGCTCGACTCGCGCGGTCTCTCCGACCGCGAGACGATCCGGCGTCGCGCCGTCGAGCGACTGCTTTCCGAGTTCCAGGCCTGGGGCAACGCGCCGGTGTTCGCCTACGGCTTCGAGGACCTGACAGGGGCGGAGTGGGAGCTTCTGCGGGCACTCGCCGGCCGCACCGAGGTCACCGTCTCGATCCCCTACGAACCCGGCCGCACGGTGTTCGAGTCCTTGCGCGCGACAGTCGACGACCTGGCCGCGCTCGCCGACGGCCGCGTCGAGCAGCTCCAGCCGCGCTCCGACGAGCACGGAGCCCCGGCGCTCGCGCACCTCGAACGGACGCTCTTCGACGATGACGTTGCCGCTGCACCGCCGCTCGAGGGTGCGGTGCGCTTCTTCGAGGGCGCCGGTACCCGCGCGACGCTCGAGCTGGTTGCGGAGGAGATCCTGGACCTCGTTCGCGGCGGCACGGATCCGGAGGCGATCGGGATCGTCGTCCCGGCAGTCGAGCGCTGGCGCGCGCCGCTCGAAACGGCGTTCACGGGCCTCGGCGTCCCGTTCGCGATCGAGGGCACCGTGCGGCTCGCGCAGAGCTCGTTCGGCCGCGCGCTGCTCGGTCTGACGCGCTTCGCTTGGCTCGGGGGCGGCCGCCGTGACCTCTACGGATTCCTCCGGTCACCGTACTCGGGCGTTCCGCGTGGGAAGGTCGACTTTCTCGAAGGGCGGATGCGCGGCCGCGCGATCAACGCGCACGATCGCGTCGAAGCGGAAACGCTCGCGCTGCACGGGCATCCGTTCCCGATCGTCCGCGACCTTCGTGGATCGGACACGCCGCTGGCCGGGTTGCGCGCCGCAGCCGCCGCCATGCTGCGCAATGCGCACGGCCTCCACCGGCCGCCGGCGAGCGAGGACGCGCGGGGCGACCTTCGCGCATACGAAGCAGCCGTCCAGCTGGCGGCAAAGCTCGAGGACTGGGACGTGACGCCGCAACAGGTCGTGGACGCGCTCGAGCGCTCAACCGTGCGCGGGCCGGGCGCCTTCGAGCCCGGACGAGTCGCCGTGCTCGACCTGCTCCGCGCCCGCACACGGAGCTTCGAGGTCGTGTTCGTGCTCGGACTGGAGGAGGGAAGCCTGCCTCGTCGCAGCCCGGCCGCGCCGTTTCTCGACGACGACGCTCGCCGCGAGCTCGGCGCGCGCCTCGTCAAGCCGGACCCCGTCGCGCGCGACCGGTATCTCTTCTACACCGCCTGCACGCGCGCCGCCCGGCGGCTGTATCTCGTCCGTGAGGCGGCGACCGACGACGGCGGCCCGCGCGGAACGAGCCCGTTCTGGGACGAGGTCGTTCGCGTCTTCGCGAGCGAGGATGTCGAGCGGGCGACGACCCGGCGTCCGCTCTCGGAGCTGACGTGGCCGCTGCTGGACGCGCCGACCGAACGCGAGCGGCTGCGCGCGCTCGCACGGACGGCAGCCGACGACCGCCTCCAGGCCGAGGCGCTCGCACAGGCGAACGGCTGGCGGCGGCGCCTCGACCGCGCGCTCGCGGCTTTCGAGCGGCCGACGCAGCTCCGTCACCCGCTGGTGCTCGAGCAGCTGGCTGCCCGCGCGACGTTCAATGTCACCGAGCTCGAGCGGATGTCCGATTGCTCGTCGGCATGGTTCGTCGAGCGACTTCTCGATCCGCGGACGATCGACGCCGAGGTCGACCCGAAGCTGCGCGGATCGGTCGCGCATACGACGCTGCACCGGTTCTACGCGGGCCTGCCGAAGGAGGTCGGCGTGGACAAGCTCGATTCCGAGCACCTCGACGCCGCAAAAACGTTCCTGCGCGCCTGCCTGAACCAGGCTGTCGAGGGCGTGCGAATGGAGCTCACCGAGATTCAGCGGCAGGAGCTCGACCAGGGGCTCTGGCGGGATCTGTCCGCGTTCGTCGAGGCGGAGGCGCAGTCCGAGCTGCCGCTCGTCCCGCGCGAGCTCGAGCTCCAGTTCGGCTACGAGCGCTCGAAGTATCCCGGCCTGCCCCTCGGCGACGACCTCTTCCTCAGCGGCAAGGTCGACCGGGTCGACGTCGAGGTGTTCGGCGCGCGGGGGATCGTCCAGGACTACAAGTCCGGCAAGTCGGCCCACTCCGCGCAGGCGATCGAGCAGGAGCAACGGCTCCAGATCCCCCTCTACATGCTCGTGCTGCGCGACCTCGTCGGCGTCGAGCCGCTCGGCGGCCTCTACCGGCCACTCGCCGGCGAGCGGAGGCCGCGCGGGCTGCTTCGCGCTGAGGCGAAGGAGGAGCTGCCGGGCTTCACGCGCACGGACTACGTCGACGACGACGAGTTCTGGCGCCGCCTCGAAGCGGCGCGCGACGGCGCGCGGGGCCTCGCTCAGCGCATCCGCGAAGGAGACGTGCGGCACGATCCCCGCGGCGGAACGTGTCCGTCGTGGTGCGCTCTCTGGCCGATGTGCCGGGTGAAACGGGCATGAACGAGCAGCAGGTCGCCACGATCGAGGCAACCGGCGAGGTCTTCGTCTCCGCTGGCGCCGGAACCGGCAAGACGAGCGTGCTCGTCGAGCGCTTCGTGCGCGCGGTGTGCGAAGAGGGCGTCGACGTCGACTCGATCCTCGTCATCACGTACACGAAGCGGGCCGCGGGGGAGCTGCGCACGCGCATCCGCGGCCGCCTGCACGAGCTCGGCCGCCACGACCTCGCGCGGCGGCTCGACGGCGCGTGGATCTCGACCATCCACGGCTTTTGCAACCGTCTGCTGAAGACCTATCCGCTCGTTGCCGGGCTCGATCCGCGCTTTCGCGAGCTCGACGAGGCGCAGGGTGCGGTGCTGCGCAGCGAAGCCTTCGAGGCAGCGCTCTCGGAGTTCTGCGCGGAGAGAGACGCCGACCGGCTGCGCCTACTCGCCACCTACGGCGCCACCGGCCTGCGCCGCATGCTCACCGGCGTCTACGAGACGCTCCGCTCGGCGGGACGCGAGCTCGTGCTCGAGGTCGACAACCGCGTCTCAGTCCTCCCGGAGCGGGTCGCCGAATGGATGGAGGCGGCGCGCGGTCTGGCCGACGATGTGGCGGCGACGGACGTTCCGCGGGCCGCGGCCGCCCGCGCGCTCGAGCTTGCGCATTCCGAGCCCGAGCGGCTGCTCGACCTCTCTCCCGTCAAGGCGAGGGGCGAGCGCGCCGCGTCCTACGAGGAGGCGCGGCTGCGCGTCGAGCAGGCGGCGCTCGACGTCGTCGCAGCTCGTGACCGCGACCTGCTGCAGAGCCTGCTCGACGCCTTCGGGAGGCATTACCAGGCGGCCAAGGACCGCGAGTCGGTCCTCGACTTCGAGGATCTCCAGCTGCGCGCGCGCGACCTCCTGCGTACGAACGAGTCCGTCCGGACCCGCGAACAGCTTCGCTTCCGTCAGATCTGCGTCGACGAGTTCCAGGACACCAACCGCCTCCAGTCCGACCTGATCGACGAGCTCGCCGCTCACGCGGAATCCGTCTTCTTCGTCGGCGACGAGTTCCAGTCGATCTACGGGTTCCGCCACGCCGACGTCCAGGTCTTCCGCGAGCGGCGCGCACGCGCCCAACGCTGCCTGCCGCTCACCCTCAACTACCGGTCGCGGCCCGAGGTGCTGGCCGTCGTGAACGAGCTGTTCGGCGGCGAGTTCGGCGACGAGTACCAGCCGCTGCACGCCTCCGGCGAGTTTCCAGACCCCGTCTTCGGTCATCCCGTCGAGCTCCTCGTCACGGACAAGTCGTCGTATTCGGGTACCGACGTGCACTGGCGCCGCGCCGAGGCGCAGCACATCGCGCGGCGCGTGCGCGAGCTCGTGGAGAGCGGTGACGCCCGGCCGGGCGAGATCGTCCTGCTCTTCGCGGCCGGCACGGACGCCGAGTGGTACGAGGAGGAGCTAAGGCGCGAGGGCCTCGCCACCTATCGCGCGACCGGACGCGGGTACTTCGGCCAGCAGCAGGTCGTCGATCTGCTCGCGTACCTCCGGTTGCTGCACAACCGCTACGACGACGAGGCGCTCCTGACCGTGCTCGCGTCGCCCTTCGTCGGCGTCTCGAACGACGCCCTGGTGCTGATCAGGCGCGCGGCGTCGAAGCGGCCGCTCTTCTGCGGAATCGAGAAGGACCTGCCGCCGCAGCTCGCTGCAGAGGACGAGCGGCTGCTGTCCGCGTTCCTCCAGCGCTTCAAGCGGCTGACCTCGACACGCAGCTCGCTCGAGCGGCTGTGCGAGGAGATCGTCGCCGCGCACGACTACGACCTCGCGGTGCTCGCGCGGTGGGACGGCCGCCGGCGCTACGCGAACCTGCGCAAGCTGGCACGGCTTGCGCGCTCGTACGAGGAGCTGCGGGGCGCCGACATCGAAGGCTTCGTTCGCTTCGTCACCGAGCAGGAGGCGGTGGGCGCCAAAGAGCTCGAGGCCGTCGCGGAGGAGGAGGGAGGCGACGCGGTTCGCCTGCTCACGATCCACGCCGCGAAAGGGCTCGAGTTCAAGATCGTCGTCGTCGCCGACGCGGGGCGCGACAAGCAGCCGCCCGCTCCGGACGAGATTCTCGCGCTCTCGGATGGGCGCTTCGGGTTCAAGGTCGCGCACCCGTCGACCGGCAAGCGGCTCGATGCCTCGGGCTACGAGGGCGTGCGCGCCGCGCAGAAGGCCGAGGAAGATGCCGAGCGGCTGCGTCTGTACTACGTCGCGATGACGCGCGCCGTCGATCGACTGATCGTCTCCGGTGCGATCGATCCCGAGCGCCAGTCCGAGCGGGCGACGCCGATCGGCTGGGTGCTCGACCGCCTCGACGCGCGTCGGGAGCTCGAGCGCGCGGGGCGCGAGCCGATCGAACTCGAGCGGGGTGGGGCCCGTGTGCTGGTGCGCATCGACCGCTACGCGCCCGAACCGGAGCCGGCTCCGGCTCCGGCTGTAATGACAGAGGACGGCCAGCTCGAGCTGTTTGCCGACGACGCCGCCTTCGCGCCCCTACCCTCGGCGCCCGTGCTCCAGCCGCTCGCGCCGATCGCCATGCCGCCGCTTCACCGCGTGCGCCGCCTCTCGTACACGGCCCTGGCGCTGTTCGATCGCTGCTCCTACCGCTTCTACGCCGAGCGCGTCGCCAACATGCGGGAGCGCGCCGTTCGCGGCGAAGTCGCGGCGGAGACGACAGGCCTTGCGGGAACGGAGATCGGCGACGCCGTGCACAGGCTGCTCGAGCTCGTCGACCTCACGGCTCCGAGCATTCCGCCGGAGACGGACGACCTCGTACGTGCGTGGTATCCCGCTGTCTCCAGCGAGGAGCTGGCCCGCGTGCGCGCGCTGGCCGGCGCGTACTGCGACTCCGACCTCGCGCGTCGCGTCGCCGGCCTGCCCAATCCCCAGAAGGAGCGTCATTTCAGCTTCGAGCACGAAGGTGTCCTGCTGCAGGGCTTCCTCGATGTGTTGTCGCTCGACGGCGAGCGGGCGATCGTCGTGGACTACAAGACGAACATCCTCGAGGAGGCGGCGCCGGAGGAGATCGTCGAGAGCGACTACCACCTGCAGCGCCTCGTCTATGCCCTCGCCTGCATGCGCGCCGGCGCGCGCGAGGTGGAGGTCGCGTACGCATTTCTCGAGCGGCCGGACGCGATCGTTTCGACCACGTTCTCGGCCGCAGATGCGCCGGACCTCGAAGCAACGCTGGCGGCGGCGATCGCGCGGATCCAGGCGGGCGAGTTCTTCCCGACACCGAGCGAGTTCGCCTGTGCGGGGTGCCCTGCGCTCGACCTTGTCTGCGCAGGGCCGCGGCTGCGCAGCGCCGCGTCGCCGCTGGCCGCGGCGCCTGCTTGACATGTGACCGGCGCGCCGAAGACGGCGGAGGCCGTCGCCGGGCCGGGCTGGATGACGGTGCTGAGCGGTCTGAAGACGCTGCTCGAGACGGGCGAACCGCTCGCGTAGACAGGTGGGAACCGCGGGGACGCACGCTAGCGTCCCCGCAGTGCCCAGGAGCTACGTCCACGAAGCGCGCAAGCGCGTCCCGCCGGCGAAGAAGCGGATCCGCGAGATCATCGACCGCCTCGCATCCGAGCACGCGGACGCCAAGATCGCGCTTCGGTTCCGGAACGAGCTCGAGCTGCTCGTCTCGGTGATGCTCTCCGCGCAGACGACGGACGTGAACGTCAACCGCGTCACCGAGAAGCTGTTCGAGAAGTACACGCGACCGGAGGACTACCTCGCCGTCCCCCTCGAGGAGCTCGAGCGCGAAATCTACGCGACGGGCTTCTTCCGCCAGAAGGCGAAGGCGATCCGCGGCACGATGCAGAAGCTGCTCGAGGAGTTCGACGGCGTCGTTCCCGGCACCGTCGACGAGCTCGTCCGCCTGCCGGGTGTGGCGCGGAAGACGGCGAACGTCGTCGCGGCCGAGCTGGGCAACCCGCAAGGGATCGTGGTCGACACACATGTGCGTCGCCTCTCGCAGCGGCTCGGCCTGACGAAGGAAGACGATCCGGTCAAGATCGAGCGCGACCTGATGAAGCTCGTCCCGCGCGAGGACTGGGGACGCTTCCCGCACCTGCTGATCTGGCACGGTCGGCGAGTCTGTCTGGCACGGCGACCGCTCTGCGAGCGATGCGTGGTCAACGACCTGTGCCCGTCGAGGCGGGTCTAACGAGGGGCGAGTGCGACCAGGAGCCCGCCGTCCGAGTCGTATGCCGGGAAGTAGTCCGCCTGGATCGGTTTGTCCGTGCCGGCGCGCGTCCGGAGCGTGGCCGGCTGCCCGAGCTTGCGTACGCCCCACTCGAGCGCGACCTGGGCGGGGTCGAGGTCGCCGTTCGCCGAGACGATCTCTGCGAGCCGGCGCCCGATGAGGTCCTGCTCCCGGTATCCGGTCAGCTCGAAGACGCCTTCGCCGGTCGCGAGCACCCGCCCATCCTGATCGCAGACGACGAAGCCGGTGTTCGGGCCCGGGTAGTAGTCGTCCATCAGCTCGAACAGGAACCCGAACCCACAATGACGGCAGGCGGGCGCCTGCTCCGAGAATCCTTCACGCGCATCGGTGTCGACCGAGCGCTGCTTGCAGCGCGGGCAGATGAAGTACGGCACGCCGCCGATCGTAGCCACGGGCGTAGGCGCAGGCGCGGCGTTCTGGGGGACTCGCCGCGGCGCGCCGTCGAAGCCAACGGCGACATCGAGGTCTCGCACACATCGACGACTAGCGCCCTAACGGGCGCCGGCTAAAACCATTTCCTCCAGCGGAAGAAGATCAGCTGGGCGATCGTGGTCCCGACGATCAACGCCCACGACCACAAGTACCCGTACTGCCAATGGATCTCCGGGAAGTGGTGTTGGAAGTTCTGGCCGTAGAGCCCGACAATGAAGGTGGGGACGAGCAGTAGCGACGCGATCATCGTCAGCCG
>Ga0137374_10006746_pt1 | contig 13682 bp, 14 predicted proteins | sample SagtaG_20_FD_104811 | JGI IMG/M metagenome (GOLD analysis project Ga0137374, IMG submission 104811) | Vadose zone soil microbial communities from Sagehorn Ranch, Mendocino, California, USA - Sage1_R_100_16 metaG | ecosystem: Environmental > Terrestrial > Soil > Vadose zone | place: USA...
CCGAATCGGGTGTGGTAGAGCAGGATCCAGGTGACCGCGAACGCCGCCGCCGTTGCCCAGATCGGAACCGGGATCGCCAGGAAGACACCATCGTTGAACCAGCGGTAATAATCCGGCAGCCTGACGACCGAATCGCCGCGGGTGAGCACGGTCGCTATGCTTTGCGCGATTCCGAACGTGCCAAGCGTCACGATGAAGGGCGGCATCCCGGCGACGGCGATCAGCGAGCCGTTGAGCATGCCCATCGCTATGCCGATCCCGATTGCCACTGCAACCGCCGAGATCAGCGGGTATCCGGCGACGACCATCAGGCTCGCTGCGACACCGCATAGTCCGAGCACCGGACCGAGGCTGAGGTCAATTCCCTCGGTCAGGATGACGAGCGTCATGCCGAGCGCGACGATGATCAGCACCGCGACCTGCAGCGCGACGTTGGTCAGGTTCGCCGCGGTAAAGAAGCCGGGCGTCCCGATCGTGAGCACGGCGCCCATCAACGCGAGCAGATAGAACGCACCTGGCGCTCTCTTGACGAGATCGAGCGTCGCGGAACGCGGGGTCAGTTGTGGATGAAGTGTGGTCTCAATCATGGAACCCGACGCGGAACCTGTGACGGGAATCCTTTCGCGGGCCGATACGCAGCGATGTCATCGTACTGCAGAAGCTCGATGAAATTGCCTTCCGGATCGGCAACCAGCAGCAATCGCAGGCCCGCACGCAGTTCCACGATTCCCTTGCTGCGGATGTTCGCGCCCGCTTGCCGAAGCCTCGCGTGGAGTGCGGCAAGATCATCGACGATGAATGTGACGTAGGATGCGCCGACGCGTTGCATGGCGTAATCGGTCGCAGCGGCCGCGACGCCGCCGCCTGCAGGCCGCGCAAGCTTCAGCCGATCACCGGAACTGCTCTCCAGGCGGACCACGCGATAGCCGTCCGGCGCGAGGCCGGAGGCGCGGCTTCGCTCTGCCGGCATCTCGATGTCGCCGATCACGTCGAGGCCGAGCACGTCCCGGTAGAACGGGAGAAGCCGGTCGATATCGGCGACGACGAGACCGACTTCGAACGGCGCTACGGTCTTCACTATGACGCCTTGCCCCATCCCATCGCCAGCAGCTTCGCGGCACTGTCCGCGATGTCGCGGTCCGCGTTCGGCGAGATGATTTCGAAAATGGGCTTCTTCGTGAAACCGATCTCCGCCAGCACGGCCGGGATGGGCGCGAAGTCGACCGTGCCGAGGCCGATCGTATCGTGGCGATACACCTTCTGGTTAGTGTCGGACAGATGGACCACCTTGAGGCGGCTGCGACACTGGCGCAACGCAGCGCCGACGTCCTCGTTGATGAAATGACCGTTGGCGACATCGTAGACGATGCCGATCCGGTCGTTGCCGTAGCGGTCGAGCGACTGCATCAGCGCATCGATCCCCGGCAGGAAAGCAAACGGCATGTTCTCGACGTAGAGCGCCGTGCCGACCTTTTGCGCCAGCGGTGCGAGCTCATCGAGCGCCGCGTAGAAGTAACCCATGAGACGCTCCATTGGCGCCGGAAACAGCGGGTTTGCCTTGCCCGGTCCGATCACCACACCCGGCACGCCGAGATCGCCCGCAAGCTGCACCACGCCGCGCAGGTTCGCGAGCGTGTACGCGCGCATCTCCGCGGCGGCACCTGCCACATTGAGGTCGATGTTGGGCATGTTCAGCGTCGTTACGATGAGGCCGTTCGAGTCGATGTACTTGCGCAAGTCGCGACGGGACGCGTGGTCGAAATCGGCGGGCCAGAGGTGGCCCGGGTACATCATCAGCTCGAATTCGGTGTAGCCGCCGGACGCGAGCGATTCCAGACAATCGCGGGCCGTGTGGCTCAGCGTGTACGAATAGGTGTTTATGGCAAATGGAGAGGCAGTAGGGGTCATTGCATCGGTTCCTGTGAGGCGCATCGCCTGGTCATGCCGCTTTCGCTGCCGCGAACATTCGCCGCCAGTTGCTTGTGGGCTCGAAGCCCAGCACGTCCCGCGCCCGGGAAATGTCGAGCACCGCGGCCAGCGGGTTCTTGCGAAAGTAGTGCGGGTTGCGGATCTCCGGAAGCGTGCCGTAGCGTTCGCGCAGCATCTCGAGGGTGGGCCGGGTATTGAGCCCGTCGGCCGCCGAGATGTAGAACGCCTGGAACGGCGACTTCGCCGACTCGAGTGCGAGCCGGAAGCCCTGCGCCACGTCTTCCGGCGAGACGTAGGTCCAAAGGTGGTAGTTCTGCACGTCGGCACCGCGCGTTTCCAGCTCGGCATATTCGGGTGGGAAGACGATGTGCGTCGGCCGGATCGCGAGCACCTCGAGCTTGCCGCGGTTGGCGTAACTGCGGCAGATCGTCTCGGTCGCTTCCTTGCTGAGCGAGTAGAACTCGATGGGTCGCAGCGGGTGGCTCTCGTCGATTGGCAGGTACTGAGGGCCGTAGCCCGGCGGGTTGTAGTGCAGGCCGAGCGCGGCATCGCTCGACGCGACGATCACCCGGCGCACGCCCGCTTCCTCCGCCGCCTGCAGCACGTTCCACGTGCCCTGCACGTTCGTGTTGAAGGTCACATCCGGGGGGGCGGTTCGCGGATTGGGGATGGCAGCGAGGTGGACGATGGCGTCCTGCCCTTGGAAGGCGTTCTTCAGCGCGGCAAAGTCCGTAATGCTCGCGTTCACGTACTGCACACCGGGCGCCTGCGACGGCTTCACATCCAGTACGGTCAGCGCACAACGGCCGCGAAGATCCTCCGTCACGTACCTTCCGAGACGGCCGCTACCGCCGGTGCACAACACCTTCTCGAATCGCATGGTGGATTTCCCCTCGGGATGTCGCCGGTTTTCCTATTGTCGGAACCTATGCGACGTTGTGAAAAGCAATACAACCGTCCCTTTCCGCCGCTGTCAACTTGCGTGGTGTATCGCTGCGATCGCCAACGATACGAACGTGGCGCCTCTTCACCGCCATGCGGCTTGAGATTCAACCGCCGGCATCGAGCGCGTTCCAGTACCACCGCGTGCGCTCGATCACCCATTCCTTCACGTCCTCCTGCGTGACGCTGATGCGTGCGTGCCGCAGCAGCCGATCCTTGAACTGCTCAACGACCTCTGCGCGGACGCGCAGATGTGCCGTGTGCAATACGCCCATGATGCCTCGCTCGGCGCGCACGCCGATCAGTTGATGAGGTGCCGCAGGTCGTGCTCGGCCTCGTACCCAATCACGTCGCGGGCGCGGGACAGGTCGTAGAGTGGCGCATGCGGGTTCCTCGCATAGACACCAGGGGTGCGGACCTCGACCTTGCGCTTGAGGTACTGCTCCAGTCGCTCGATTGTCGGAGTCGGGGCAAGGGTCGTTCTCGCCGAGATGAACAATCCCTCGAACCTCCGCAGCATGGGTACTTCGAGCGCAAGCCGGAACGCCCGCGCCACGTCACGCGGATCCACATAATGCCAAAGCGGACCGCCTCCTGCCGAGCTCGGTCCACCCGCGGCCGGCCCCTTGTAGTTCGCCGGATCCTTCGCCCGCGCCTTCACTTCGCCGTACATCTCCTCGTAGAGCACGAAGACCGGGCGCAACGCGATCACTTCGAGCTTGCCGCGATCGACGAAGCTGCGTCCGATGTCTTCGCCCAGCAGCTTGCTCAACGCATAGGGATCGGTAGGGCGCAACGGATGGGCGGCATCCACCGGTGCGTACTCGGGCCCGCGCATGCTGTCGGACATCACGGTGAACCCGAGCACCGAGTCGCTGCTGCAGAGGATCACTCGCTTCGCGCCTGCCTCCTCCGCGGCCTGCTGCACGTTCCACGTGCCCATCACGTTGACGTTGAGGATTCGTTCCCCGGTGCCGCTCCAGATGTTCGGTATCGCCGCGATATGGACGACCGCATCGTTGCCGGCACACGCGGCCCGCACTGCCGCGATATCCGTCACGTCGGCGATTGTTTGCGGCACGTCTTCCGGGCAGCGCTTCTGGTCGAATCCCGAGACACTGCAGCGAGATTGCAGTTCGCGCACCACATGGCGCCCGAGCAGGCCACCCGAACCGGTGACGAGCACGTTCTTGAACTTCATGTTCCGCTCCTCCTTGCTTTGCGTCGTGCCGGCCGTGTAGTCGCCGGCCGTCAGTCGAGAAAACTCTCGGGATGGGCGCGCATCCACTCGGCGAACGCGGCAACTCCGGCGTCGAGGCTGTGCGCCGGCGCAAATCCGGTATCGTCGACCAGCCGTGTGCCGGCGAGCGGACCGCGCATCCGTGTATGGTCGGTCCAGGGTGCCGTACCCGGCCCGACTTCGATCACCGCACCCGGCACCGCCGCGCGGACGGCAGCTGCGACTGCGTCCGTGTCGAAGTTGCGCCCGGAACCGAGGTGATAGATGTCGTGCGCAAGCGCCGGCGCGCGGTACGCTGCGAGAAGGCCGGCTGCGACGTCGCCGACGTACGTGTAGCTCGCGGCGAAATCCGCGCCGCTCGGCTCGCGCACCGGCTTGCCCGCGAGCGCGAGCTTGAGGAACACCGGGATGGGCCCGCGCGGGTTCTCGCGCACGCGGGGCACCAGCGGCGGTCCGTACACCCACGAAATACGAACGGTGGCAGCGGGTACGCCGAACTGCGATCGGTACAGGCTCGTCAGGAGCTCGCCGGCAAGCTTCGTGGTGCTGTAAGTATTGGTCGCTTGCGGCGGTGCGTCCTCGAGGATCGGCTTCGCCGGGTCGATCGCGTTTTGGAACACCGATCCCGTGCTGGTGTAGAGGAAGCGTTGCCAGCCGTTGAGGCGGGCGGCGTCGAGCAGCCGGCACACGGCGCCGACGTTCGCGTCCACGGTACCGACCGGATCGGCACGAGCGAACTGCTCGTTGGGGACGGCCGCGGTATGGATACAACCTTCGACGGGATACCTGTCGACGAGAGTGGCGACTTCGACCGCAACCGCAAGGTCGCAGCGCACCCAGGTCACGGGCCCGCGCAGTGCCTTCGCATCCTTCTCGCGAAAGACGCTGCGATATTGCGCAACCACGTCGTGTCCCGCCGCCAGCGCTTGGCGCACGGTCTCGTAGCCCACGTGCCCCATGCCGCCGGTGATCAGAATTGGCATCGCGTTCGGTATCCGTTCAGTCAACGAATCATGCAGGGACCGGCGCGCCGGCGTCCGGCTCAGTCCTTCTGCAACTGGTAGACGAACCGGTACCGGTCGACGGTCGTCGCCGCGGCGAGGAACGGCAGCAGATGCCTCGCCACGGCGTCGGTCAGGCGATCGATGTTGCTGCCCTCGACGAGGATCGCCTGCGCCACGACGTTGTCGGTAGTGCCGCGCAGCTTCTTCTCCTCCGTGCGTAGCGTGGAAACCGCGCTGTCCGCCTGCCAGATTTCAACGCGGAGGACGCCGGGCGCTGTCGCCAGCGCCGCCAGCTCACGGCGCCCGAATGCGTGCAACGCGTCCGCGTCGTCGCCCGCAAAGCGGAGCGTGACGAGCTCGCCACCATCGGCGTCGCCCGCACCGGCGACGAAGCGGAACACGGCGCGTGTCGTGTCGCGATAGCGCGGCATCAGCGTCCGCGTCCACTCCGTCGGTTTGTTGAGCGCATGGAGATAAGGTGTCGATGCCAGCACCGCGGCATCGTCCACGTCATAGCGGGAAAAGTAGCGGGGGCCGGCGTCGAGGTTGAGGTATCGCCGGGCACGCGCGAAACCGGAAATGTTCACCCGCTCCAAGTGGTGCTGGCGGTCGTACCAGTCGTCGAACGAAGGCTCGAATCCCGCTTCCACGCCGTGCCAGATAGCGAGAAGCCCGAGCGTGCTCCGGTGCTGGAGCGTTTCCAGTTGTCTGTCCGTAAGCGTGATGTCGTTCGTCATGAGCAATCGGGCGTTCGCGAAGTATTATCCTACATTGTCGGTTGACATTCGGCCATGTGAAGTATTATAAGACACAGAAACGGATCCGGTGCATCGTTCTTGTCTCGCATTGCGCGTCCCACCCTCACAAGCCGTTACCCATTTCGAAAGGGCGCGACATGGCACGAATGAAAGGGGCGGAGCTCATCGCCAGCTTCCTGGTGCAGGAAAAGATCCCCTATGTGTTCGGCATCTGTGGCCACGGCAACGTCGGCATGCTGGATGCGCTCTACGACGTGCGCGACAAGGTGAAACTCGTGTCGCCGCGCCACGAGCAAACCGCGGGCCACATGGCGGACGGTTATTTTCGCGTCCGGCACCAGCCGGTCGCGACTCTCACCTCGACCGGTCCGGGGTCGGCCAACCTGATCATGGCCTTGGCCGTGGCGCAGACGGATTCGTCCGCCTTGCTCGCCATCACCGCCAATGTCCCGACCTCCCAGTTCAACCGGGGCCCCTTCCAGGAGCTCAACCGTCACAACCAGGCTGACTTCCCCAACGTGATCCGCCCCGTCGTCAAGCGCAGCTTCCAGCCGACCCGGGTCGACATGCTCCCGCTGGCGTTGCGGCAGGCGGTCACGATGATGACAAGCGGCCGGCCGGGTCCGGTCAACCTCGACGTTCCCTACAACCTCTTTCAGGAAGAGGCCGAGGTCGGACTCGAACCTGCGTGGGACGGCGTCAACATCCGCCGCAGCGGCGCGTCTCCGGCCGATATCGAGGCCGCCGCCGCAATGATCTCCGCGGCGAAGCGACCGGTGTTCTTCATCGGCCACGGCGTCACGTTGTCGGAGGCGGGTCCGCAGTTGACCGAGCTTGCCCATAGCTTGCGCATCCCGGTCATCAGCTCGCCCAACGGCATGGGTTGTCTCGACATGGACGATCCGCTTTCGCTCGGCTTCATCGGCCGCAACGGCGCGTACCCGGCGAACCAGGCGGGACGTTACGCGGACCTCGTCATCGCGATCGGCGGGCGCTTCGACGACCGCTCGGCGTCCTCCTGGCTGCCGGGCTATTCGTGGAACTTCCCGCACTGCAAGCTGATCCAGGTCGACGTCGACCACGCCGAGATCGGCCGCAACTATGCGCCGGACCTGGGCATCCTCGCCGACGCGCGCACGTTCCTGATCCAGTTGCTCGAGCAGTTGGAGCGCGGGACGCTCGAGACTCGCACTGCGTTCGACGCGTGGCACCGTGAAATCGAGAGGTGGCGTGTGGAATGGGATGCTTTCGTTACCCCCAACTTCGAACTGCACACGTCGCCGATCCGTCCCGAGCGCATCGTGGCCGACTGCCGGTCCGTGCTGCCCGATGACGCGATCATCTCCCTCGACTCGGGCATCCACCACAACTGGTTCATGCAGTTCTGGAAGGCGCGCCGCCCGCAGACCATGCTGAACACCTGGGGCTATTCGGGGATGGGCTTCGGCCCGAGCTCGATCCTCGGTGCAAAGCTCGCGGCACCGGACAGGCCTTGCGTCGCCATCTGCGGCGACGGAGGCTTCACGATGGTCCCGCACGTGCTCTGCACGGCGGTCGAATACAACATCCCGGTCGTCTGGGTCGTCTGGAACAATTTTGCTTGGGCGGCGATTCGCGACCTGCAGTACGGCTATTTCGACGGCCGAGAGATTGGCACCGCGTTCTACCATGGCCCCGAGGGCAAACCCTATAACCCGGACTTCGCCGCCTGGGCGCGTGCCGCGGGCGCGGAGGGAATGACCGTCACCCACTCGCAGGACTTCAAGGGAGCGCTGGAGCAGGCCGTGCGCCTCAACAAACCCTGCGTGATCGACGTTCACGTCGATGCCAATATCCGGCCGCCGTCTACCGGCGCGTGGCAATTGCCACCCTTGCCGCACAAGGAGCCGGTGTTCGGAAACAAGTACGTCGCGGGCAAGTAGACTCGGCATCGTCGACGACCGTTCGGCCGCCCCTTTCCTCCGAGACAATTCGCAAAGGCTGCCATGGCAAATATGAAGACTGACCTCCGCTCCGACACCAGGCGCTTCGTTCCCCGTATCCGCATGCTGATCGGCGGGGCGTGGCGCGAAGGCGGCACCGAGCGCGACGTTGTCAACCCGTACAACGGGGAGATCGTGGCGCGCACGCCCGAATCCTCGCTGCAGGACCTCGATGACGCGCTGCGCGCAGCGACCGCTGCGAAGACGCAGGCAGCGGCGATGCCCGGCTACCAGCGCGCGGCGCTGCTGCGCAAGGCGGGGCAACTGCTGCTCGACCGCGCGGATGAAATCGCGAAGGTGATGACGCGCGAAACGGGCAAGGCGATCAAAGATGCCAAGGCCGAGGTCATTCGCTCGCAAGACACGGTGTTGCTATCCGCCGAGGAGGCGATCCGCATCGAGGGCGAGCAGGTTCCACTCGACGGCTCGCAGATGGGCGCCGGCAAGATGGCGTTCATGCTGCGCTTTCCGGTCGGCGTCGTCGCCGGCATCACGCCGTTCAACGCGCCGTTCAACCTGGCCTGCCACAAGGTGGCGCCGGCGATCGCCGCGGGCAACACCATCGTGCTCAAGGCGCCGCCCCAGGCCCCGGGCGTCGTCACCATGCTTTGCGAGTTGTTCGCTGACGCAGGCGCTCCGCCAGGATTCGTCAACCTGCTGCACGGGAATAGCGTAGGCCCGGCGTTGGTACGTGACCCGCGGGTGGACTTCATCACCTTCACCGGCTCGAGTCGCGTGGGTCTCGACATCAAGGCCGCGAGTGGCACGCGCAGGGTCGCGCTGGAACTGGGCGGCAACGGCATCACGATCGTCCATTCCGACGCCGATCTCGCCGACGCCGCGCCCACATGCGCGCGCAACGCGATGCGCCTTGCCGGGCAGAGCTGCATCTCGGTGCAGAACGTGTTCGTGCACGATAGCCTGTACGAGCCGTTCGTCGAACAGCTGGTGGAAAACGTTCGCAAGCTGCGTCTCGGCGACCCCATGGATCCCGCCACGGACGTGGGAACGCTCATTGATGAGGCTGCCGCGAAACGCGTCGAGCAATGGGTCACCGAAGCGTCTGGCCGCGGCGCCCGCTTGCTGACCGGCGGCAAGCGACACGGCACGCAGTACGAGCCGACGGTGCTGGTCGATGTCGATCCGTCGATGAAGGTAGTTTGCGAAGAGGTCTTCGGTCCGGTGGTGACCGTGCAACGCTATCGCGACCTCGCGCCGGTGCTCGCGGCCGTGAGCGCCGACCGGTATGGGCTGCAGTGCGGCATCTTCACCAGGTCGCTGCCGGTCGCGTTTCAGGCGATCCGCGGGCTTCGCGTCGGCGGGGTCATCATCAACGGCAGCTCGACCTGGCGAACCGACCAACTCGCCTACGGCGGAGTCAAGGCGAGTGGTACCGGCCGCGAAGGCCCGCGCTACGCAATCCGCGACATGACCGAAGAACGCCTTGTCGTGTTTAACCTGTGACGCCGGTTACCTTGGCACAATTTTGATGAAGCCAGTCACGAAGACCGGTGGGCCAAACGCGTTGAAACGGCAACGAACTGCGCATGAGGGGACGAGGGTGCCGAGGCGCGCGCGCGTGATCCCACCAGTCCCGGCAGAGGCACAGCCGAAGGCAGCCAAGGTAACGGCGCGCGGCGGCATCCAGTCGCTCGAGCGAGCGTTTGCCATTCTCGAGCAGGTTGCGCGGCGCCGCGATGGCATCACGCTCGCTGAACTGTGCAAGAGCGTCGGTCTGCATAGTAGCACGACGTTCCACCTCGTCAAGACGATGGTGCAACTCGGATACGCGAGCCAGGACGGCGATTCGAAGAAGTACCGAATCGGTCGCAAAGTGTTCTCTCTCGCCGCGAGCGCGCTCGACGAGAACGAGATCGCCAACCGTGCCACGCCGATCCTCGAGCTCCTCACCAACCGCACCAACGAGAGCTCCCACTTCGCCATTCGCGCGGGTGACGACGTCGTCATCATCGCGAGGACCGGCGGCGCCGGCATGTTCCAGCTGGTCGACCGCACGGGCGCGGTGCGCCCGGCCAATGCCACTGCGCTCGGGAAGGTGCTGCTCGCCGCACTGACACCGGCGCAGCTCGAGCGCTATCTCGAGAAACGAGAGCTCGCCCGCTTCACGCCGAAGACGATCGTCGAGCGTGAATCGCTGTTCGCCGAACTCGATCAGGTCCGCCGCAACGGCATCGCGTTCGACGACGGAGAATTCGATGCGGAAGTCCGTTGTGTCGCGGTGCCCGTGTACGATTTCCTCGGTCGCCTGGCGGGCGCGATCGGCATCTCCGGGCCGATGTGGCGGCTCTCGCTGCAGTCGCTGCACGAGAAATCGAGGCTGGTGCGTCAATCGGCGGCGGAATTTTCGGCGGAACTTGGGTATCGCGGAGAACAGAAGGCCGAGGAGGCATGAAGTTGCCGATGGCATGAACGGGAACTCGCGATGGGATGACACCTTCGACATCGTGGTGCTCGGCGCCGGCGCGGGGGGCATGACCGCTGCGCTGGTGTCCTCGCTCGAGGGCCGGAGTACGCTGCTTCTGGAGAAGAGCGGGCAGATCGGCGGCACCACCGCGCGCTCGTCCGGGACGGTCTGGATACCGAACAACCCTCAGCAGCGGCGCCTCAATCCGGCCGACGATTCGGCGGCAGCGCGCACCTATCTCGATGCCCTCGTCGGCAATCGCGCCGACCGGTCGCTGCGCGATGCATTCCTGGACGCCGGTCCGGCCATGATCGAGTACCTCGAGGCGCGCACCGATGTCCGCTTCCAGGCGTACCCGAGCAGCCCCGACTACCGCCAGGACCTGCCGGGGGCGGCAAACGGTGGTCGTCCGCTCGAACCGCTGCCATTCGACGGGCGGACGCTGGGCGAACATTTCGATCGCGTGGCGTGGCCCCTGCGCGAATTCATGCTATTCGGCGGAATGATGGTCACTCGCGGCGAAGCGGCGCGCCTGCTGCGCATTGCGAAGTCGCTTGACTCCGTTCTTCTCGGCGCGCGGCTCGTCACGCGTTATCTCGCCGATCGTCTCCGCTACAAACGTGGAACACGGCTGGTGCTCGGCAACGCGCTGGCGGCGCGGCTTTATCGCAACCTCCTCGATCGGCAGGTCCCCATCTGGTTCGCCGCGCAGACGCAGCGCTTGGTGATGGATGGCGGCGTAGTGCGCGGCCTCGTCGTGAAGACGTCCGACGGCGAGCGCCGGGTGGAGGCGAGGTGTGGTGTTGTACTCGCGGGTGGGGGCTTTCCCGCCAGCGCGACAATGCGTCGGCAATACCTGCCGCAGCCCGTCGCCGATTACACGGCAGCATACGGAGATTGCGTCGGCGAGACACTTTCGCTCGCGCAGGAGAGCGGCGCCGCCATCGGTCCGCCCGGCGAGGACAACGCGTTCTGGTTTCCGAGTTCAGTTGCCAAGCGTGCCGACGGCACAATCGCAGTCTACCCGCACATCGCGCTCGATCGTTCAAAACCAGGGCTGGTCGCCGTCAATTCCGGCGGGCGTCGCTTTGTGGATGAGGCGTCGTCGTACCACGAGTTCACGCGCGCCATGTACCGCTCTCACCGCACGGTGCCGACAATCCCCGCGGTTCTCGTGTGTGACCGGCGCTTCGTGTGGAAGTACGGCCTTGGGATGATCCGACCCATGAGGCTTTCGTTGCGCACGTATATCGACAAGGGATATCTCCATGTGGCCGACACGATCGAGGATCTCGCGCGCAAAGTCGGGGTCGATCCGGCGGGGCTCGTGCAGACCGTAACCGCGGCGAATGAATACGCGCGCACCGGCGTGGACACCGAGTTCGGCAAGGGCAGCAACAGCTACGATCGCTGCAACGGTGATGCGACGCACGAGCCCAACCCGTGTCTCGGTCCGATCGAGGCGCGGCCCTTCTGCGCAGTCAAAGTGTTCCCCACGCCTCTCGGCACGAGCCTCGGTGTGCGCACCAACGCAACAGGTCAGGTGCTGGATGTTGCCGAGCGCCCCATCCCGGGCCTCTATGCATGCGGGAACGACATGCAGTCGATTATGGGTGGCGAGTACCCTGGCCCGGGCGCGCAGATCGGCATCGCGATGACGTTCGGCTATCTGGCCGTGAAGCGCGCGTCTATTTCCCCGCTATGATTCCATTCAAGCAGGCCTCGAGCCAGCGCGGACGATTGGGAATCCACCATTCCGCGTTCTTGATGAAGGCCTGCTTCATATTGTCCGGATAGGTCGGCAATTTGACCGCCGCGGCCGGGTCCAGGAAGTCGTAAGCGCGCGGGTTGCTCGGCGCATACCCGATCAAGCGCGCCAATTCGGCCTGCACTTTCGGACGGGCAACGAATGCCAGGAAGCGCATCACGTTGTCGTAGTTCGGCGCGCCCTTCACGACAAGCCATTTGTCACCTTCGACGCGCGCCTGATTCCACACGATGACCTTCCATCGGATTTTCGGGCACCAAGCGGTAGCGTTCAGGCCGCCAACTTGGTCTCGGACTGGGTCTTGAGCCATGCCTCGTAAACTGCTGCGGGACTCTGGCCTCCGAGCGCGGAGTGGCGACGACTCCGGTTATAAAAGACTTCGACGTAATCAAACAAATCGGCTCGTGCCTCATCGCGAGTCTCGTAGCGTGAACCATGCACGCGCTCGTTCTTCAGACTGTTGAAGAAACTCTCGCTGGGGGCGTTATCCCAGCAATTTCCTTTCCGGCTCATCGACGCGAGCATGCCGTAGTCAGCGAGCTGTTTTTGAAACTCGTGGCTGCAATACTGGCTGCCGCGATCCGAGTGATGAATCAGCCCGGGAAGCGGTCGCCGCCGGAACCACGCCATGCGCAAGGCATCGATCACCAGCTCCTTGGTCATCCGCTCGCGCATCGCCCAGCCGACGATCTGGCGGGTGTAGAGATCAAGCACGATCGCCAAATACAGCCAACCCTCGCCCGTGGCGATATAGGTAATGTCCGCAGTCCACACCTGATCAGGACGCTCGGTTTCAAAGTTCTGGTCGAGCCGGTTCGGTGCCACCGGCAACGAGTGCTTCGAGTCGGTCGTCGCCTTGAAACGCCGCTTGTGCCGGCCGCGCAGTCCGTTCTCCCGCATCAGTCGCTCCACCCGCCCTTGGCTCACGGGAATGCCGCGCCCTTTGAGCTCCTGGTAGATGCGCGGCGACCCGTAGGCGGCTTTGGTCTCCTCATGAACCTCGCGGATGTGCGCCAGCAATTGGCGATCGCTGAGCCACCTCTGCGGACCCTCACCGCGTTGCCATCTCGCGAAGCCACTGTCACTGACCTGCAGCGCCGCGCACAACCCCTGCACCGGATACGAGCCGCGATTCTGTTCAATAAACGCGTACCTCACAGCGACTCCTTCGCAAAGTACGCGGCGGCTTTTTTTAGGATCTCCGTTTCCATCCTCAGGCGCGCGACCTCCGCCCGCAGCCGTGATATCTCCATCTGCTCCGGAGTGATCGGCTTGCCGTTCTCGGCCATACCGAGCTTTCCCCCCGCCTGTGCCTTCACCCAGTTGCGAATCGATTGTTCCGGTACACCGATCTCCCGGGCCACCCGCCTCACCGGCTCACCACCACGAACTCGCCGCAACGCCTCGAGCTTGAACTCGAGCGTATACGCCACCCTCGGAATTCTCTTCATCGATCACCTCCGACAGCACTATTATCTCTCGCTGCTGTTGGTGCCCGATAACCGCTGGGAAGCTCAGTGCGGTGCCCGGTCACTGGGAAGGCGACCTCCTGTTCGGCAGCAAGAATAGCCAGATTGCGACACTGGTCGAACGGCAATCACGCTACGTCATGCTCGCCAAGGTCGACAGCAAAG
>Ga0137374_10006755_pt1 | contig 13672 bp, 9 predicted proteins | sample SagtaG_20_FD_104811 | JGI IMG/M metagenome (GOLD analysis project Ga0137374, IMG submission 104811) | Vadose zone soil microbial communities from Sagehorn Ranch, Mendocino, California, USA - Sage1_R_100_16 metaG | ecosystem: Environmental > Terrestrial > Soil > Vadose zone | place: USA...
GCCAGAAATAGAGTCCTATTTCTGGCGAACCCGCGCTTCGCGCGGCGCAGCTGCGCTGCGGGCACTCTCTCTTGGTTATCGGGGGCTCCGCCCCCGCGCCCACCGGAGCAAGTCCGGAATGGGGCCCCACCCCCGCGGCGCCTCCGGCGCCGAACAGGACGGCATTCGCAAAACATGGCCGAATTTCTGGTGGACAGAACTAGGGAGCGCCGGGGGCGCACTTGAGAACCATCAACTTGACGGCCCGGCCGGCGGGGCGGGCGACGAGCAGGCCCTCGGAGCCACCGGCCAGAGGCTCGCCGGCACCGATTTCCGGTTCGGCGCTGAGGGGTGCGGTGAGCTCACCGGCGGGGCTGATCGGTGCAAGGCGTGTCCGCTCGGCCGCGTCCATCACGGCGACCCAGCCATCGAGAACGCCGGGGACACCCGCGCCGACGTCTCCCTGCACGAGCACCGAAGGCGCATCGATATGTGCGGAGTGAACGACGGTGCGCATCACCTCGCCGCCGGCGGACCCGGTGGGGCTGTCATCGTAGCGCCAGACGAGCAGGGCTTCGCCTTCGGGCGCTGGTGCAATGTCGAACACCATCACGTGCCCGTCCTTCGGCGTAGCGGCGCGCGGAGCGGTGGTCGGCGATCCATTGCCGTCGAGGGGGACGATCTCGATCCAGCGAAAACCGATCTCCTCGGGAACGTACTGCGCATCGTGGTCTTCGCCTCCTGCGCTGCGCGCGATGTACGCGAGCCAATACCCGGCGCCTCCGCGCGGCAAGAGCCGCGGTGACTCGGCGTCGACGGAAGGAGGCGAGATCGCACGAGGCGTCGTGGCATTCGACACGTTTGCGACATCGAACGTCGAGACTTGGATGACCCCGGACGTCGGACCGTCCTCATCCCAGACCACGATGCCTTTCTTCTCGCCGAGCGCGATGTCGAAGGCTTGCGACTCGCCCGTTTTTTCCTGCAACGTGGCTCCCCAGGTCACCTTTCCATCGTCGAGCTTGGCGAGCCGGAGGGAGCGACCATTGGGTTCGGGCTCGAGCACTCCGGCAACCAGGGTCGAGCCGCGCGCGGCGAGACGCGGCGGATCGACGTCGCCGTGTGCGACTCCGAGCGGAATGACTTTGGCATTGCGACCATCCCTTCCGAGCGTGACCACCGACAGCGCGAGCGAACTTTCCCGCTCGTGGATCGCGCCGACGGCGAAGCCCCCCGACCAGGTGATTCCGTCACCGACTTCGGAAGCGAAGGGAAGGCTCTCATCCCGTTCGGGTGTCCCCGCTTCCTCGGCGGTTGCTGAGGGGGGGCGTGCGATGTCGCTCGGCCCGAGGACGAAAGGGGGCTCGGCGGACACCGGAGTGCAGCGGGGAGGCAGGTCGAGCTTCGCTGCAGGCGGCCCGGGCAGGATGTCCGGGGGTGGTGGCGGCTTCTTCTTGCAGCCGAGGGCAGCCACACACAGGGCCAGGGAAAGGAGTGCGCCGCGCATCGGTGGCCATTTCGTAGCCGCCGACGCACGGCGCTGCAAAGAAAAAGCTCAGAACTGCGCGTCCGGGAACACGCACGCGCTCGGATCGCCAACCGTGGTTTCGAGACCGACGTTGTCCGTGTAGTAGCTGCGGAAAAAAGACGTCGACCAGCACTCCGTCGCTTTCACCAACGTCGGGACATCGCCGCCGGAGATCTGCACGTCGGCGCGGCCCGCGCCGGTGTTGGCCCATCGGCTGTGCATCACGATGTCTTCGAGATTTCCATCCTTGATGAGCGGCTCGACGTCGGTGAGGGCGTTGACGTCGACGGCGCCCGAGCGATCCTGCTGGTGGGTGACCGTGATGTCGACCCAGTCCGGAGCCGGCGTGGGGCGGATTTCGACGGCGATCGTCGCCGGCCAGGCGTGAAGCTGGTGGGTGATCTTGACGGTGCCGTGGTCGTGCGCGCGGTCGGGATCGAGCTGTCGCGCTGCGTCGTTATCGACCGAGAAAAAGCCGTCTCGGTGCTGGGGATGGGACTTGCCGTATCCCCGCCCCTTGAGGACCGCGAGGTAGTCGGCATCGCTCGTCGACGCCTTCGGACGGCCGTCGAGCTCGTAGTCGAAAACGGCCTCGCCGACCTCCCTCACGGTGAGCCGCCACACGACCGGCGAGAGCGCATCGCCGGAGCCGGGGCCCCACGTCGCCTCGTGCTCGTCGACGGTCGTGGGGTGCGTATGAACGACGACCCATATCGTGCCCAGGATCGCGCCGGTCACGAGGTCGACGCCGTCGGTGACGTTGCGGGTGAACTGGTAGAACTTGGCGTAACCGGACGTGCCGTCGCTCGATCCGATCGCGAGCGTTTGGCTTCCGGGGGCGTCGCCGGAGCGTGGCACCGACAGGCTCACGTCCGATGCCACCGGAAGCGGATCGCGAAACTTGTCTCCGTCGTCGGTTCTTGCCGCACAGCCGAGCGTTGCATGGCCCGCCGCCCACATACTCAATGTCAATACCGTCCTTCGCAACATCGATTTCTCCTCCTGTTCGAAAGCAGGCATTACAAAGGACGAGCCAGCCGACAGAGCCGCGGCGCGTTTCGACCAAGTGATGGACATTCTTCAAAAACCGGACGGGGCTCCCCCTCGTCCGTCCGTGGAGTGTGAACCCGCGTACTCGAGATCGATCGCGAGAATCGGCCACGCTCGGTCGCGCGGAGATCTTCCTGCGGAGCCCCGGGCACGTGCTACGACACGGCCTTCCATGAACCCCCGCATCGCGGTCACCGGCATGGGCCTCGTGAGCCCCCTCGGTCTCGACGTTTCGACGTACTGGCGTGGCCTCTTGGAAGGCAAGTCCGGCGTCTCGTTCATCACCGAATTTCCGACCGAAAAGTTACGCAGCGACATCGCCGCCAAGGTGCCGAGCTTCGATGCCTCGCGTTGGCTCGACGACAAGGAGCAGGAGATCTACGGGCGCGTCGAGCAGCTCTCGGTGGCCGCGGCCTCGGAAGCCATTGCCGAAGCGCGGCTCGGCGGCGTGGACAAGACGCGGATAGGCGTCCTCGTGTCGACGGGCCAGGGGGCCGTCGAAATTTTCGAAGCTCAGATTCGTCGCTCGAACGAGCGCGGGCCGCGCGCCGTGTCGCCCTACTTCATCCCGGGAGTGATGCTGAACGCGGTCTCCGCACTCGTTTCCGTGAAGCACCGATTGATGGGACCGAGCTTCAACATCGCGAGCGCGTGCGCCACGGCCAGCCACTCCATCGCGGTGTCGGCCATGATGATCCTCACCGGCGAAGCCGACGTGATGATCGCCGGAGGAGGCGAAGCGGCCACGCGGCTCAACACCGTCGCCGGGTTCGGCAATGCCCGCGCGCTCGCCCGGGCGTACCAAGGCGACCCAACACGCGCCTCCCGGCCGTACGACCTCGATCGCAGCGGCTTCGTCATGGGGGAGGGGGCCGGGGCGCTCGTCCTCGAGGCCGAATCCCACGCCGTCCAAAGGGGCGTGAAGCCGCTCGCGTACCTGGTAGGCTGGGGCATGTCGAGCGACGCCGAGCACTTGACCCGCCCTCATCCGGAAGGCCTAGGTCTGCGGCTCGCCATCGAGGCGTCCCTGCGGCGGGCCGGGATCAGGCCGTCCGAGGTGGGGTACATCAATCCGCACGCCACCTCGACACCGCAGGGCGATGTCGCAGAATATCAGTCGATGAAGCAGGTTTTCGGTCCCGAGCTCGCCCGTATTCCGATATCGGCGACGAAGTCCATGATCGGGCACCTGCTCGGCGGGGCGGGGGCGGCGGAAGCCATTGCGGTCGTCTGCTCGCTTCGTGACCAGCAGCTGCACCCGTCGATCAACGTCGATCGCCTCGATCCGGTGTTCGAGATCGACCTCATCCGCGAAGCGCGCCGCGGCGACGTCCAATATGCGATCTCCAACAGCGCAGGATTTGGCGGGCACAACTGCGTACTCACGTTCGAGCGGGCTTGACCCGATCAGCTCATGACCTCCACCAAGACCGAAGACGCCCTGGCTGAAGCCCTCGACCGACGCATTCTTCTGCTCGACGGTGCGATGGGCACCATGATCCAGCGCCACAAGCTGGCCGAGGCCGACTATCGCGGCGCCCGTTTCGAGGATCATCCGCACGAGCTCAAGGGTGACAACGATGTTCTGGTGTTGACCCGCCCCGAGATCATCCAGGGCATTCACGAGGCGTACCTCGAGGCGGGCAGCGACATCATCGAAACCAACACGTTCAGCGCCACGTCCATCGCGCAAGCGGACTACCACCTAGAGCGCGCGATCTACGACATCAACGTCGCCGCGGCGAAGCTCGCGAAGGCGGCCTGCCGTAAGTGGACGGAAAAAACGCCGGACCGGCCACGGTTCGTCGCGGGGGCGATCGGTCCGACGAATCGAACCCTTTCACTCTCTCCGCACGTGAACGACCCAGCGTATCGCGCGGTCACCTTCGACCAGGTGAAAAACTCGTATAGCGAGCAGGTGCGTGGCCTCGTGGACGGCGGGGTCGACCTTCTCTTGGTCGAAACGATCATCGACACGCTGAATGCCAAGGCTTGTCTCGTTGCGATCGAGGAGGTGTTCGCCGAAAAGGGCGTGCGCCTGCCGCTCATGATCTCGATGACCATTACCGACAAGAGCGGTCGAACGCTCTCGGGGCAGACGGTCGACGCGTTCTTCGCTTCGGTGCTTCACGTGAAGCCGCTCTCGGTCGGGATCAACTGTGCCCTCGGAGCGGCGGAGATGCGTCCGTTTCTCGCCGATCTTTCGGAGATCGCGTCGACCTACGTGTCCTGCTATCCGAACGCCGGGCTTCCCAACGCGTTCGGAGAGTACGACGAGCAACCGGAGACCACCGCCGCCCTGTTGACCGAATTCGCCGAGAGCGGTCTCACCAACGTCGTCGGCGGCTGCTGCGGCACGACGCCGGACCACATACGGGCGATCGCCGCGGGGGTTCGCAACCTGCGCCCCAAGCGCCACCCGCACCCCCATTCGCCATACACGCATTTCAGCGGGCTCGAGCCGCTGGTCATACGACCGGATACGAACTTCGTGATGATCGGGGAACGCACCAACGTGACGGGCTCCAAGCGGTTCGCCGAGCTCGTCAAAAAGGGAGATTTCACGACGGCACTCGAAGTGGCGCTCGACCAGGTGCGCGGCGGCGCGAACATCCTCGACGTCAACATGGACGAAGGCATGCTCGATTCCGAGCAGGTCATGACCACCTTCCTGAACCTGGTCGCCACCGAACCCGAGATCGCGCGCCTGCCGATCATGGTCGACAGTTCGAAATGGTCGGTCATCGAGGCCGGATTGAAGTGCGTGCAGGGCAAAGCCATCGTCAACTCGATCAGCCTGAAAGAAGGAGAGGCGGACTTCGTCAAAAAAGCCGAGCTCGTCAACCGCTACGGCGCCGCGGTGGTCGTGATGGCCTTCGACGAGGTTGGCCAAGCGGACACCGTCCAGCGCAAGGTCGACATCTGCCAGCGCGCCTACCGCATTCTCACCGAGAACGTCGGCTTCGATCCACTGGACATCATCTTCGATCCCAACATTCTCGCCATCGCGACCGGGATGGCCGAGCACAACGAGTATGCGATCAACTTCATCGAGGCTGCCCGCATCATCAAGCAGACCTGTCCCGGGGTGCACATCAGCGGGGGCGTGAGCAACCTCTCGTTCTCGTTCCGCGGCAACAACACCGTGCGCGAGGCGATGAATTCGGCGTTCCTGTATCACGCCATCCGGGCGGGGATGGACATGGGCATCGTCAACGCCGGGCAACTCGCGGTCTACGAGGAGATCCCGAAAGACCTGCTGACGTACGTGGAAGACGTGCTCTTCAATCGCCGGCCTGACGCGACCGAACGGCTGGTCGAATTCGCCGAGACAGTCAAACGGCAGGGAAAGAAACCGGAGGCGGAGCTCGCTTGGCGCTCGGGAACGGTCGAAGAGCGCCTTTCGCACGCGCTCGTGAAGGGGCTCGTCGATTTCATCGAGGCGGACGTGGAAGAGGCTCGCCAGAAATATGGGCGGCCCCTCTCCATCATCGAGGGTCCGCTCATGGACGGCATGAAGATCGTCGGCGATCTCTTCGGCGCCGGCAAGATGTTCCTCCCTCAGGTCGTGAAGAGCGCCCGCGTGATGAAACGCGCCGTCGCGTATCTCTTGCCTTACATGGAGCATGACAAGCAAAAAACGGGTGGCAGCCACTCGCACGGCAAGGTCGTCATGGCGACGGTCAAGGGCGACGTCCACGACATTGGAAAGAACATCGTGGGGGTGGTGCTCGGGTGCAACAACTACGAGGTCATCGATCTCGGCGTGATGGTGCCCTGCGAAAGGATCCTGGAAACGGCGAAGCAAGAAAAAGCGGATATCGTGGGGCTCTCGGGACTCATCACCCCCTCGCTCGACGAGATGGTTTACGTCGCCAAAGAGATGCAGCGCCAAAACCTGCAGCTTCCGCTCCTCATCGGAGGAGCGACGACGAGCCGCCAGCACACGGCGGTGAGAATCGCGCCGGAGTACCAACAGAGCACGGTCCACGTGCTCGATGCTTCGCGAGCGGTGGGCGTCGTTGCGAGCTTGCTCGACAAGAAGCAGCGAAGCGATTTCGATCTCAAAAACCGCGAGGAGCAGGCCAAATTGCGCGATCTTTTCGCGCGCAAGCAGAATCGGCCGCTGCTTCCCATCGAGACGGCGAGGGCCAACCGCCTTTTGGTTTCGTTCGGGAGCGAGGAGATCGCAGTGCCGTCGTTCTTGGGTCGGCGTGTCGTCGACGATGTGTCGCTCCAGCAGATTGCCGGCTACATCGACTGGACTTTCTTTTTCACCGCGTGGGAGCTGCGCGGCAAATTCCCGGCCATCTTGCAGCACCCCGAGCACGGTCAAGCCGCGCGCGAGCTCTTCGAAAACGGCAAACGTTTGCTCGATCGAATCATGCGCGACGGCTCGCTCCGCGCGCGGGGTGTGTATGGATTCTGGCCTGCGGGGAGCGACGGCGACGACATCGTCGTGTTCTCCGACGAGAAGCGGGACAAGGAGCTGCTGCGTTTCGACATGCTCCGCCAGCAGCAGATCAAGACCGACGACAATCCCTATCTGTCCCTTTCCGACTTCGTGGCGCCGGTGCACTCGGGAGCTCGTGACTACATCGGCGCGTTCGCGGTGACCGCAGGCCTCGGCGCCGACGAGCTGGCCCGAAGCTTCGAGAAGCAGCTCGACGACTACAACGCGATCATGGTCAAGGCGCTCGCCGACCGCCTGGCCGAAGCGTTCACCGAGCTCTTGCACCAGCGCGCTCGCCGCGATTGGGGCTACGGCTTGAGCGAGCAGCTTTCGAACGAGGATCTCATACGCGAAAAGTACAGAGGCATTCGTCCGGCCTTCGGCTATCCCGCTTGCCCCGATCACACCGAGAAAGAGAAGCTGTTCGTCTTGCTCGAGGCACCTGCAGTCGGGATCACCTTGACCGAGCACTTCGCGATGATGCCGCCGGCCAGCGTGAGCGGCATCTATCTCGCGCACCCCGAGGCGCAATACTTTTCGGTGGGCAAGATCGATCGCGCGCAGGTCGAGAGCTACGCTCGTCGTAAGGGGATGACCATCGGCGAGGTCGAACGCTGGCTCGCGCCGAACCTGTCGTACGAGCCTAGTGCTGCCACTGGAGAAAAGGGGTAGTACTCTCCGCGCATGGTGACGTCGAGCGACGCTCCGACGGTTGGGTACGTGAAAAGCCGGCGCTGCCCGGTATGCGGCGCGAAATATCCCAGCGATTTCCTGGTGTGTCCGAAGGACGCGACCTCGCTCGAGCCGGACAACACCGAAGAGGACCCGCTCATCGGCGAGGTGCTGGCGGGCACCTTCCGCATCACCCAGCTGCTCGGTTCGGGCGGAATGGGACGCGTGTACGAAGCCGACCACGTGCGGTTACCGCGCAAGCTCGCTGTCAAAGTGATGCACGAGACGCTCAGCCGCCACCCCGAGGCGGTGGCGCGATTCGAACGCGAAGCCCAGGCGGCAGCACGGATCGCCAGCGAACACGTGGTGGAAGTCGTGGACGTCATTCGTACGCGCGACGGCTTGCCGTGCCTCGTCGCCGAGCTTCTCGAAGGGGAAGACTTGAGCAGTCTATGCGAGCGGATGGGCAAGCTTCCGGTGAACACTGCGGTCACGATCTGCCGGCAGATGTGCCGCGGCCTGGCGGTAGCGCACGAAGTCGGCGTCGTGCACCGCGATCTCAAACCCTCCAACGTGTTCCTGGTGCGCCGTCCCGACCAGCGAATCCAGATCAAACTCCTCGACTTCGGCGTGGCCAAAGTGATGGACGACAAAAATCTCACGCGCACCGGCGTGGTCGTCGGGACTCCCGCGTACATGGCGCCCGAGCAGGCGCGCGGCTCGTCCGCCGCCGACCAGCGCTCCGACGTTTACGCGGTGGGCGCCGTGCTCTACCGCTTGCTCACCGGCAGTGCTCCGTTTCCCGACGACGATCCGGCTACGGTCATCAACCGGGTTCTCACCGAAGATCCCAAGAGACCGCGCGAGCTCGAACGCGGCATCCCGGAGGGGGTCGAGCTGGTGATTCAGCGCGCCATGGCCCGTTCGCCCAAAGACAGGCCGGCGACCGCGCTCGAGCTGGATCGCGAGCTTGCCGCGTTCGACGAGCGCGCGAAGATCCGCGCCCCGACGCTGGCCGTGCAGGCGCGTTCTGGATCCGGATACGTTGGGCATCTCAACGAGATGGCTCTCGGGCGATCGGCTCCGCCGCCTCCGCCCCCCACGGTGGAGTCGATGCGCCGCGCGAGCCGGGCTCGCCCCGCCGCGTTCGGGCTGGCTTTCACGGTGGGCGCCGTCGCCGGCGCGTCGGTATTCGTGATCACCGCCCCGATCGTTCTCCTCGTCGCCGGTCGGTCCGAACTCACCGACATGGAGACGCTCCTCCTTGGTGTGATCTCCAGCTTCTGTGTTCTCTTCGCAACGATAGGTTCGCTGCGTGCGCTGGTCTCGCGCTGGCGCAGCGCGTGGGCCGTCCAACGCCTGGCGGGTGGGCTGCGGATGGCACTGATAGCCCTCCTGTCGACGACGGGAATGTTCTCGATCGCCTGGCGCGCGTATCGTTTCGTCGGACGTCAGGTCGCCGCCGTGTGGATTCCGGTCATCGACATCGCACTGGTTGCCCTACCCACGCTCCTCGGGGCAATGGTATTCGTGTACACGCTCAGGAAAGCGCAAAGCCACAGCTAGAGCGTGGACGTCAGACGTCTACGACAACGACGCCTAATTCGCGCTCACACCGGCTGCGTCGAAGGATCGAACGATCGAGGGACGGCATCCGGGCAAATGGGGGTGCCCTGCCGCTCCCTGGCCTTCTTGGCCGCCCACATCATCTCGTGCCGGGTGATGCCGAGGTATTTCAAAATCGGGAAATACACCTTCTGCAAGAACACCGCCCGATCGATGCCCGCTTGACGCATGATCTCGACGCGGTCGTCGTAGTTGGGAACCAGGGTGACCCCCGGCATCTCGAAGTTGGCAAAGACGTGTGCGAAGTCCGCCAGCGTTCCTTCGCGATCCTCCTCGAGCAGCACCTTGACGACGTTCTGATAGAAGCGACAATGTGCAATTTCGTCGCGGGCAATCAAATCGTAGATCTTGTGCAACGCTTCGCACTGTTCGCTGGCCGCCCGGTCGCGTTGCTTGATGTAGATGACGAAAGTCGCCATCTCCTGGATGATTCCGTAAAGCGTCATCTCACGCGGCGTGTCGAACGGGCGTTTCCAGACTTTCTCGAAAATCCTGTTCTGGAAGTCGACCATCTGCTCGTCGGTGCGCTTGCCGCTGCGCAAGAGGTACTCGGTCAAGGCGAGCGCGTGTTTGGACTCCTCGTAGGCCCAGTTGGCCTGGAACCAGGCTTGCCCGAAGGACTTGCGCACCACATTGATGCCGCCCGCGACGTAGTCGGGCAGGTACATCTCCACTCCGCAGAAGGTCTCGGCGCAAAGCGCGAGCTCCTCGCTGGCGCTCTTGTTGACCTTGTCCCAGGGGATGTCGTCGAACGGATTCCAGCGCCGTTCGCGCTCCGCCTTCTGAAAGAAGGTCGTGTACTCCTGGTACAGCCGCATGGCGAGGCGGGTCTCCATCTATACCCCTTCGATCCGGCGCGCGACCACCCCGACCAAATCGGCGACGGTGACGAGCTCGACCAGATCCTCGTCGGGGATCATGATGTTGAGTCGCAGCTCCATCTCCCCCACGATCTGCATCATCGAAAGCGAGTCGATGCCCAGATCGCTGATGACCGACTCGCCGGTCACGTCGCGAAACTCCCGTTTGTCGACCTCGGTAGCGACCTGTTTGAAAAGAGCGATGAGCTCCTCTTGACTCTTCATCACCGTTGCTCTCCTGCCGATATCCTAGTCGATGCGTCGAAGCGAGTACTGGGCCAATGACGAGTAATGCTTGTCGAATGCCGTGACGCATGTGCTCAAGTATCGATCGTAGTCTTCGAAGACCTGGTCGCCCCACCGCCGGCGGATTTCGGCTTCATGATCGCGCAAACGGCGCCGCCACTCGAAGGTCGTGCGCCGGTAATGGACGCGGCGGGAGTGCATCTCGATGATCTCCCAGTAAGGGTTGACCGCTTGCACGACCTCCTCGATGCGTGGGTTCAGGCCGCCCGGAAAGATCACGTGGGTCACCCAGTGTACGTCTTCGAGATCCTTCTTGTCGCGAGGGACACGATTTCTCACGATGTGCTGCAAGCCGAACCACGCACCGGGCGAGGTCCACTGGTGAACGGTGCGGAAAAACTTGCGCAGGTTGTCGATCGCCTTGCCGAGACGCGCCTCCTCGGGCGAAACGAGGTGATCGATCATGCAAATCGACTCGACCGCGTCGTATTTGATCTCCGGGCGATGGTCCTTGTAGTCGCAGCAATACGCCTTGACGCCGGGAATGCCGCGGCGGTTGATCTCTTCCATCTGGGCGCTCGAGAGCGTCACGCCGTAGGCGCTCTTCACACCGCGCGTGGTCGCCAGGTATTCGAGGTTGGCGCCCCAACCGCAACCGATGTCGAGGACTTTGGATTCGGGTGTGATGTGGGCGAAATCCGCCAGGATCCGAAGCTTGTTGAGCTGCGCGGCCTCCAGCGACTGCTCGTCGTTTTCGAAGACCGCGCTCGTGTAATTCATCCGCTCGTCGAGCCAGAGGCGGAAGAAATCGTTGGAGACGTCGTACGAGACCTGAACTTCGTCTTTGGTGGATCCCACGTTATTTCTCGTTCCCCGTCGCCAACGCGAGAGTTCCCGCCTGGAGGCGTGCGCGCGTTTCTCTGCGACGAACTTTGCCGCTCGACGTCTTGGGCAGCGCTCCGCGCCGCAAAAAGTGAACTTCGTCGACCAACAGCCCCATTTGCGCGTGCACGGCAGAAACGATCGCTTTGCGCACGGCGTCTTCGGCAAACTGCGATTTGGTCACCTCGGCCACGGCCACCAACCGTTCGTTACTCGAGTGCAGCCCCACGTCGAGCAGAGCGTGGCCGTTCTGGTCGCGTGGACAAGTAAAAACCGCCACCTGCGAGGTGCGGATTCCCTCCACCTCGGAGATGATCTTCTCGATGTCTTGCGGAAAGTAGTTACGGCCGCGCAGGATGATGAGGTCCTTGCTCCGGCCACAAACGTAGAGCCGCCCCTCGGCGAAGTAGCCGAGGTCGCCGGTAAAAAGCCGCCCGCCGCGAAAGGTCGATTCGGTGGCTCGGTCATCGCCGAAATAGCCCTGCGTCACGCTCGGTCCTCGCACCACGATCTCGCCGATTTCACGCTCGCCGAGCGCATTTCCCTGCTCGTCGAGGATCTCGACCCGGTGGGAAGGAAAGGGCCTCCCGCATGAAACGAGCTCGAGCGCGTGACCATTGCTCGCTTTGGCGGCCCGGCCTTGCAGCAACGCTTTCGGGTCGACGGCATCGGTCTGGAGCGCCTCGTCGAGGTCGGAAAATGTGACGGCGAGCGTAGCCTCGGCGAGCCCGTAGGAGGGCAGGATCGCCGTTCTTTTGAGCCCCGCCGGTTCGAACTTGTCGAGAAAGCTGCGCACGGTTGACGCGTCGATGGGTTCGGCACCGCATCCGAGCGCGCGGACGCACGAAAGGTCCCAACCTTCCATCTGCCGGGGCGAAATTCCCTGCACGGCGAGCGCGTAGGCGAAGTTGGGCGCAAAGGTGATCGTGCCGCGATGGCGGTGCACGGCGTCGAGCCACGATGAGGGTCGTCGCACGAACGACGTCGTGGGAAGCAGCACCACCGGTACCTCGGCGAAGATGGGAGCAATGACGAAGCCGATGAGGCCCATGTCATGGTAGAGCGGCAGCCAGCTGACGCCTTTGTCGCGCTCGGGATCGGAGCGCAGACCATCGCACATGATGGCGTGCGCGTTGGCCGCCAGATTTTCGTGGGTCACCATCACCCCTTTCGGGTGTGACGTGCTGCCGGACGTAAACTGCAAAAAGGCGAGATCCTGGGGCGCTGCGCCGGCGCAGGGATCCGCGGTGACTGCACCGGCCGCCGCCATTTGCTCGGCCCGAAGACTCGGCAACGCGAAGAGTGCTCGCGTGCTTTCCGCGATGGCTACGTCCGCGTGCAGGGGCCGGTTACCGGTGATGAGGAGCTTGGCATCGGCGACTTCCGCAATGCGTGACAAATTGGCGAGGTAAGCGTCGAGCCGAGCGAGCGTGTGGGGAGGGTAGAGCGGAACCGGCACCGCCCCCGCCACCAGCGCGCCGAAGAAGGCGAGAACGAAATCGTCGGGTTCCGGTAGCGTAAGAAGCACGCGGTCGCCTCGTCCGACGTCGTGGTCGTGCAGGAGCTGAGCGCGCCGCCGCGCTTGCTCCCAGACCTCGCGGTACGACAACGTCTGTTCGCGCCCGTCCGAGCGAACGAAGGTAATCCCTTTGTGGCTGTGCCGCGCGTTTTCACGCAGCGCGTCGATGAGCGTTCGCATCCGTCTTTCGGTCTTTGAGGGCCTGGCGCCTCCCAAGAAAACCTGAGGGAGGTTCGACGTCAAGAATTGCGTGGCCCGCGGCCGTATTAGACGACAGCTGCCGGGCAATCGAGACCTTTCTGACGAAACGCTGTACATGGGATCAGTGCGAGGGGGGGAAAGGGGGTGCTAGCTTCGGCCCGATGCTTCGCGTGACGGCCGTTGCTTGCCTGAAGGACAACTATGCGTACCTGCTCGAGGACGGCAGTGGCGAACTGGCGGTCGTGGATGCATCGGAGGAGGGGCCTGTGCTCGCCGCGATGGCCGGCACGGAGGGGCGCCTCACCGCGATTTTTTCGACCCACCACCACTACGATCACGTTGGCGGTAACAACGAGCTCGTCAGCGAGTACCGCGATGTGCGGGTGTTCGGATACGAAACGGACAAGGGGCGTATTCCGGGGCAGACCGAGTTCCTACGTGACGGTCAGACGTTCAGGTGGGGAAAAACGACCTTCAAAGTGCTCCACATTCCGGGGCACACGCTCGGCGCCGTGGCCTACGTCGCCGAAGACGCGGTCTTCACCGGCGATACGCTGTTTCTGGCGGGTTGCGGGCGTCTCTTCGAGGGAAGCCCAGCGATGATGTTCCGTTCGCTCAACGATGTGCTGGCCTCCCTCGACGAGAGCACGCGGGTA